>Ga0134128_10003594_pt1 | contig 18928 bp, 20 predicted proteins | sample KB31754_FD_96462 | JGI IMG/M metagenome (GOLD analysis project Ga0134128, IMG submission 96462) | Terrestrial soil microbial communities with excess Nitrogen fertilizer from Kellogg Biological Station, Michigan, USA - KB3-175-4 | ecosystem: Environmental > Terrestrial > Soil > Unclassified ...
CTCACCACCCGCGCGGTGGTGGAATCGGTCTTCCTGGTGATCGTTCTAGACGCCGCCTTTTCCGTCATGTTCTCGGTGTTGGGAATCTGATGGCGCTTCAAACCCGCAAGGAAGGACCAGGCGAAGACGAGGCGCGCAAGGATGTGATCATCCGCATCCGCGGCCTGGTCACCGGCTTCGGCAGGAAAATCATCCACGATCATGTCGATCTCGACGTCTATCGCGGCGAAGTCCTGGGGGTGGTCGGCGCCTCCGGCGCGGGCAAGTCGGTCCTTTTGCGCACGCTCATCGGCCTCAACAAGCCCCGGGAAGGCGCCATCGAGATATTCGGCAAGCGTACCGGCTATGCCGAAGGGAGCCGCATGCGGGCGCTGGAAGTGCGTTGGGGCATCCTGTTCCAGGAGGGCGCTCTTTTCTCCAACCAGACCGTGGCGGAAAACATCCAGGTCCCGTTGCGCGAATACACCTCCATGTCGCAGGAGCTGATGGACGAGCTCGCCGCCGTGAAGATCGCGATGGTGGGCCTTCCGCCCGACGCGGCAGGGAAATATCCCGCCGAACTGTCCGGCGGCATGAAAAAGCGCGCCGGGCTTGCGCGGGCGTTGGCGCTCGATCCCGAACTTCTGTTCCTGGACGAGCCAACCTCCGGACTTGACCCCATTTCGGCCAACCAGTTCGACCAATTGATCGGCGAATTGCAGGCGAGCCTGGGCCTCACCGTCTTCATGGTGACGCACGACCTGGACAGTCTCAGCGCGATCTGCGACCGCGTGGCCGTCCTGGTGGACAAGACGATCAAGACCGGGACCATCGCCGAATTCCGCAACGACACCACGCCCTGGATCCAGGATTATTTCTCGGGACCGCGCGGTCATGCCGCGCTGGCCGGATAAGAGGCGCCTATGGAAACCAGGGCCAATTATGTCGCGGTCGGCGCTTTCGTCCTGGCCTGTGTGATCGGGTTGGTGGTGACCATCCTTTGGCTCGCCGGCACGCAATACAGCCAGGAATACGCCTATTACCAAACCTTCTTCAAAGGACCGGTGACGGGTTTGGGCAAGGGCACCATCACCCGCTACAACGGCATCGAAGTGGGAAGGATTACCGACCTGGCCTTCGATCCCAACGATCCGCAAAGCGTGGTGGTGACGCTTCAGGTCCAACCGGGGCTCAACATCCGTGACGACAGCGTGGCGTCGATCGAAAGCCAGGGACTGACAGGCGCCACTTATGTGGAGATCAGCGGCGGCACCAAGAAATCGCCCGTCCTGGTCGCCAAGCCCGGTCAGCGTTATCCGGTCATCCGCGCCAAGCAATCCACCCTGCAGCAACTGGAACAGTCCGCGCCCGAGGTGGTGGCAAAGCTGAATGTCGCGGCCAGCCGGCTCAACGATCTGCTCAACGACAATAATCGCCGCGCCATCACGCGGATCCTGACGAATCTGGACCAGACCACGTCGATCATCGCCAAACGCTCGGCCGATATCGACGCCACCGTGCGCAACGCCAATGAGGCCACCGCCAATCTGCGCGATGCTTCGAAGAGCCTCAAACCCACCATCGCCGACGCCGACGCGACCATGAAGAAATACGGCAAAGTGGCCGATGATGCCGACGCCTTCATCAATGGCGAGGGCTTGGCCCAACTGTCCGAATTGATCAGCCAAACCCGGCGGCTGGTGGCCAGCCTCGCCAAATTCTCCGACCAGCTCAATCGCGATCCCAGCAAGCTTTTGTTCGGCGACCGGCGTAAAGGATACGAACCCAAATGAACAAAGCCCGTTTCGTGGCCGATCGCCGCCTTATCTTGATCGGCGTCTCGTCGCTGGTGCTGGCGGCTTGCGGCAATCTTCTGGGACCACCGCCCCCTTCGCAGATCTATGTCCTTCGTCCCACGCCTCCTACCCAGGGCGGAGAGAAAGTCCCCTGGGCTCTTGCCATCGACAAGCCCGATGCGTCGGATGCGCTCGACACCGAGCGTATCGCGCTCGCCAAAAGCGACACCCAACTCGATTATTACGCCAACGCGATGTGGCCGGACCGTCTGCCGAACTTGGTCCAGACGGCATTGCTGGCGGGCTTCGAGGTGACCGGCCGCATCGATTCGGTGGCGCGTGACGAAGACGCGCTTCACGCCGACTACCAGCTTTCCACCGATGTGCGGGATTTCGAGGCGCACTACACCACATCAGACGGCGCGCCCTCGGCAACGGTCACGATTGTCGCCCGTATGGCGGAAGCGCATTCACGCAAAATCGTCGCCAATCTCACCGTCAACCAGACCGAACCCGCATCCGGCACCAGCGTGGATGCGGTGGTCCAGGCTTTTGATGCGGCGCTGGCCAAAGCCATCGCCCAGATCGTGACCTGGGCGCTCAGCCTGCCACCGCCGCACACTGTCACCGACATCACCGTCGAGCCGTCACGCACGCCGTCGCGTGCCGGCGCGAACGCAAACGCAAACCTCTCTCCGCGCCAGGCACCTGGCGAATTGAAGCTGCCGGGATCGGCGACGCCGCCCGCCCCTTAGCCGAAATGTGCGCCGATCAGGCGCCCCACATCGGCGAACGCCGCTTCCAGCATTTCGACCGGTTTGGTGGAATCGCTGAGATAGGCCGCCGCCAAGATGGGTGCGCGATGGGGCGGCCAGATGATGGCATTATCCACCGCGGCGCCGCGCTCGCCAGTACCGGTCTTGTCGCCTTCCGCCCACTCTTTGGGAAGACCGGCGCGCAAGCGATTGGTTCCCGTATCACATTTCTTTAGCCAGTCCAGCAATTTCGCGCGGGACTTGGACTGCAGCACATCGCCGACCAAGACCGTCTTCATCGTCTGCACCATCGCGTCGGGCGTGGTGGTGTCGCGGGGATCACCAGGACGGTTCGCGTTGAGGGTCGGTTCGTTACGGTCCAGCCGGGTGGTCTGGTCACCTAGGCTTCTGGCAAAGGCGGTGACGCTGCTGGGACCGCCGATGCGCGCCAGAAGAAGATTGGCGGCGCAATTGTCGCTTTCCTCCACGGCGGCGGCACAGAGATCCTCGATCCGCATCCGGCCCTCCTTCACGTGCGCGCCGGTGATAGGAGAATGAGGAAGCAATTGCGCCTTGGTGTAGGCGATTGTTTCGTCCAAATGGAGATGCCCCTGGTCAACGCGCTTCAGAATGGACGCGGCCAAAACCCATTTGAAGGACGAGCACATCGCGAATCGCTCGCCACCGCGCCATGACAGGGCCTTTCCGCTCGCCGTGTCCAACACGGAAAGGCCGAGCCGGCCGCCCAGGCGTGCCTCTATCTCTTTGAACAACGGGGCTGCATCAGGTTCCGCCGACGCCAATCCCGCCGCCCCGATCCATCCGAGCGTGGACAACACAAAGCTCCTTCGATGGAAATTCCTCACCCGCCGGCCTCCCCTGTTTGGTCCTTCAACATGCCAAGAGAACCCGCCACCGCAAAGGCCCTTTCCTTCCCTTCCGGGAACCCGGCTTGCCTCTGGGCATTTCCAATCCAATCAAGCCGGAGTTATCCCCATGTTGCGTTGGGCGCTTATTTTTCTGGTGATCGGCCTGATCGCCGGGGTTTTGGGATTTACCGGGGTGGCCGGCGCATCCATCGCCATCGCCAAGATCCTGTTCTTTATCTTCATGCTCATCTTCCTGGTGCTCTTGATCGCGGGGCTGACCGTGGCGCGAAAAGTGGGCGGCGGATAGCACCAGGTTGAAAAAACAAAATCATACGCCCCGAGAGTTTTTGATTTTGCCCGCCAGAGCGCGCCACGGTGCCATGTCCCAATGGTTGGAAGCCAATGGTGATGGCGACGGCAGTATCCAAACTTCCGTACCGCCAATCCGCTCGTCTTGGATGCCCGGACGAGCATGCCCACCCATCACGACGCGTCCTGCGGTGAGACTGGTGAAAGCCAGATAGCGGGGCGCGATCTTCAGGATGCGCGCGCGCAAGGCATCGGCCGCCTTGCGCCCCAGACTGCCTTTTGGCAATTGATGATCCATGCCATAGGCATATTTGGCGATGTCCGTGAGGCCGATCCCCAGCTTCCAAAGCCCGGGATATTCTTTTGGCTCGAACAGACGGGGCGTCAGTCCCACCTCGTGCAACGTGCGCCAGAATTTGTTCTGCTTGTGGGCGTAATAGGCTTTCTGCATGGCCGATTGGCGCCCCGCCGCAGTACCGCAAAAGACCAGCGTGAGCCCCGGTTTCAGATGATCGGGCAAAATGTGGGCGTTGGGGCGCATGAAAACGACTATGCCTGAAGCTTTGGCGGATTTCAGTCGGTGTGGCTTGGGCGCCAGCGCGCGCGCCCCAGCGCATAAAGCGGAAGCGCCAGTACCAGGCTCAGGAGCGAATAGATGCCGGTACGCCAATCCGAAACCACAAACAGCACCAAAAGCGCCCCATTCGCCACGATGGTGAGGATCGCCGGCCACGGGTAGAGCGGCATCTTGTAGGGCCGCGCGAGCTCGGGCTCGCGGTTGCGCAGCCGGATTGCGCCATAGGCCAGGATCAAGAAGATCAGCATGATATTGGGCGCATAAAGATTGAGCAGCACTTCGTAGAGTTCGCCCTTGATCAGGTCGGCGGAAAGGATCACCAGCGAGGTCGCGATCACCACCACGACCAAGGCTGACCGCGGGGTGCCGCTTTTGGACACGGTGGCGAGAAGTGGCGGCAAGCGTCCTTCCCGGGCCATGGCGTAGGTGTTGCGCACATGTTCCATCACCTGAAGATTGGCGATCGTGGCTACGCACCACATCGCCAGAACCGTCACGATCGCGCCGCTGCCGGGTCCCAGCACCTCAGCCATCGCGTCGGAAACCGCCAATGTGGAGCGGATGAGAATGCCCATCGGCAGCACATGCAACACCGCGGCGTTGATCAGAAAATAGATCGCCGTCACGAGCGCGATCCCGCCGAAGGTGGCGCGGGCCACATTGCGCTCGGGCTCATGCAATTCCTCGGAGAAATAGACGGCCGCCTCCCAGCCGCCATAGGCGCCATAAATGGCGCGTAGCGCCACGGCCGCAGCCACCCAACTGAAGGTTGGCGACGGTGGGGCCGCCCCCACAATTGTGGCCCTGCCGTGGGCCAGGAACAGGACCGCGACCAGAACCAGCAGTCCCAACGCCTTCAGGGCACTGCCGATGCTCTGGGAGGCGCCCCCTACCCGCGCGCCGACCCAGTTGATCGCCCCGCAGCCCACGACAAGCAGCACGGCGATTTCACCGGTGGTGAAATTGGGGACCAGGCCCAGACGCTGCACTTGTTCGCCGAATGCGACGGCGATGAATCCTGTGGAGAAAACGAGCTGCAGCCAGTCCGCCCAGCCTACGAAAAATCCCGCGCGCGGGCCTATGGCACGCGCTGCCAACGAATAAGGGCCGCCCGAGCGGGGAATCGCCGCGCCCAGTTCAACGGTGGGCATGGCATCAATCGCAACGAACAGGCCACCGCCCAGCCACGCCAGGAGGATCCATTTGGGATCAAGGAAGCCCGCCGCCACCACCGACGGATTGCGCAGGATGCCGGAACCGATGACCCCACCGATCACTACTGCCAGGCCGAAGCCTAGGCCAAAAATGCGCAGCAACTGGCCGCGCATATCCCGGCCCGCCGGATTGGATGTCACCATAAAAAGAAAATCCCCGCGCCTGAGCGATTAGGCGCGAGGTTTCTTCTCTTTGCAACTCAAGCCGAGCTGCCGAAGGCGCTCAGGGCGACGAGCTGACGGTCGTGTTGACGACGGTCGTGGTTTGCGCGGGTGCCGGTGTATGGGTCTGCGATGTCGCGGCAACGACAATGCCCGCGGCAACGGCGGTAAGGCCAAGGGCGATGTACAATTCACTCTGGGCCATTTGGGCCTGTTTGACACCAGCGGGCTTGCCCGGGGCCAACGCGCCATCGGCGGCAAAGGCACTTGAGGCAAACAGGGTGGCTGCCAGAATGGTCGAAATTAGAGCACGCATGATAAAAACCCCCTCAAGATGTCGACGGGCAGAATGCCCCCCGGGTTAGGCGCTAAGTCCCCAAGCGCAGGCTGTTTGATTGGCCGGAAAAAATCAAGCCTTCTCGGAAGGCTAATTTTTGCCTGGCCCGCCCTTAATTCTTGGTTAACGGAAAGGACAACTTTGGGCTTATGGGCTGGTGGTAGTGGTGGTAGTAGTGGTCGTGGTGGTCGCGGCTGCCTTGTGGCTGCTGCCGGAGGTAGCGGCGATGGCGATACCAGCAGCGACGACCCCCACGCCGACGGCGATCAACACAGTATTGTCCAGCGCCATTTGCGCCGCTTTGACGCCCGCGGGCTTTCCCGGGCTCAAAGGGCCGGTCGTGCTTCCAGCCAAAGCATTCGAGGCAAAAAGAGCGGTGGCCAGAACAGTGGAAACAAACAGACGCATAAAACCCCCTTTGGGTGGGACCCGGCACCACGGCGCCGGAATCAGATGACGATTTGCGGCCCAAACTCTTGTGTTCGCGAAGGAAAATCAAGGGCCCTATTTTGCGAAAATCAAGATTGTTGACGCACCGCAGTAAGATTTAGCGAGGACGCGTCACTGTTTTACGACATAGCAGGCCAGCCGGTGGTTGTGGCCGGTTCTGTACCTGGCCCAAAATCCATTATCCCCACCAATATCTTGACGGCCAGGATTAAAGCACTCCGAATCGAACGCGGGCTAGCCCCGGTAAAATACCCGCCAGATTTTCCCCTTCTCGCTGTCGGTGATGTAGAGCGAGCCATCGGGCGCCACCGCCACCCCATCCGGACGCGACGTATAGTCCGCCTGGGTCCTGACCGGGCCCGGGTTGAACCCGCTGGCAAAGATTTCGAATTTCCCCGACGCCTTACCGTCAGAACCGATCGGCTGGAACACCACGGCACCCTGCCGTTCCTCCGGCGCGCGATTCCAGGAGCCATGGAAGGCGATGAAGGCACCGCCCCGGTACTGGGCCGGGAATTGCCTGCCTTCGTAGAAGGTGAGGCCAACAGGCGCCCAATGGGCAGGAAAGACAGCCACCGGCGGCGCAATCCCCGTGGCGCAGCGACCCTGCGTTTTGCCATCGCCGCCATATTCCGGCGCCAGCAGAAGTTTTCCCGAGCGATAATCGAGATAGCAATAAGGCCAGCCAAAATTCGAACCGGGATCGGCGCGATACATCACTTCAGCCGGTCCGTCGTTATTATCCTCGGCGGTGAAGCGATCGGGAAACAGTTGGTCGATCGAATCACGATTGTTCATCACCGTGTAGGCCGCGCCGTAGGCCCAGGCGACATCAGGCTCCTGTCTTAAGCCTGTGACGATCTTGGTGCCGTTGTCCTGGGTCTGGTTCAGCTTGCCCGCATCGAATTTCCAAATTCCGCTGTGTTTCTCAAGGACCGGGCAGGGATCCTGACCGGGCGAACCTTTCATCCGGTCGCGCACCTGGCAGGCATTGGAAGGACTTCCCACATTCACATAGAGGGAGCCTTTGCCGTCGAAGGCGAGGCCCTTGTCGTTATGCTCGCGCGCGGGATCGAATCCGGACACCACAATTTCCGGCTGGCCGGTCGGCGCCAATTGGCCCGGGCTCATCTTGAAACGGATCACCTGGGTCGGCTGGGCAACATAGAGATAGCCATCGTAAAAGCCGATGCCGGTGCTGCTGCCGCTGCCGAATTTTTGTGTGATATCGAAATGGCCGTCGCCTTTGGAATCATGCAGAGCGACCACGCCACCACTGCGGAGCGCGACATAGAGATCGCCATTGGGCGCCGCCACCGCGTGTCGCGCGGTGCCCAGATCGTTGGCCACCAGTTCGGCACAGAAGCCCCTGGGCAGGGTGAGCCCGCCATTGTCGGCATCGCATGCGGGAGCGGCGAAAGCCGGTGCGGACGACATCGCCAGCAACAGAGCCGATCCGGCCAAGACGGATTTCATCATGGAATTTCTCCTAAAGGCGGACGGTACCAGACCCATTTTCGCGCGTGTGCGGACGCATGAAAAGGGGCGATGTGGGCCTGTACGAGATTTCAAGCCGCGCCGCGGGTTTGGAGCGCAAGGTCCGCCGACGGGCGACGCCGATGAATTTGCCAATCGGGATGTGACAGGGCGGAAAGATCGACATTCCGCCCTTTTAAATTCCTGATGGTCTCGATGATGCTCTCTCCCAAATCGGGGCATTCCCCGCGGGATTCCATTCCCTGCATTTGTGCGATCGCGGGCAGAAACCAGGTATCATAATAGGCGTCGGATTGAATGTTCCCGTAGCGGACATTCCTCAGCCATTCCATGTCGTTCAATATGAGAACGCGGGCGCGTATCGAAGTGATGTTCTCGAGAAACGAGTTTGCCTTGATGGCAAAAGGGATCATGGTTCCAGGATAAAAATGACAAATTTCTCGCGGCGCAGATCTGTTCAGCCTGTCGCCGCTCTTGCGATAAAACACGATATCGCCGGGCTGCCCGCCATCGATGATGAAATTATCGCATAATATCGAAACATATTTCGCGATCATCACCCACCACATTTGTGTCTTGAATTTGGTGACGAAATACTCGGTCCAGCCGCCCTCCAGCACGGGCAATTCATATTGAAGATAAACCCAGTTTTTGAAGAAATCCGCGAACACGCCGGATTCGAAGGGGGCGAGATAGCGCAATATGTGGCACGTCTCCGCGTGCGGGTGCACCGCCTTGCCGGCGCTGTACTGCAGATAGAAATCCGTCGCCAGAAGCTTCAGGTCTCCACACCGGCCCAGAAACACTTCGTCGGCGATGAGAAACGGATAGATCAGGTCCGCCCACGGCACCCAAATTTTCTTTTTGAAGGGACACCCGGCGGCGGCATCGAACGAAGCCGTGCGCGCGGAGACCAGCAAATTCCTCAAGAAAGCTTCGTTCATCACGACATCGGGCCTGATCTTGAGGACCATGTCGTCGTCACCCACCGTCACCAGCGCTTGCCGCAATCCAAGCGTTTGCGGCGCCATGGAACTCGTCAATTCAGAGCCCGGCCCATGACCCATCCCCGGATCCGGTCGGGAAACCAGATCACATTTGTATTTATTGGCGAACAGCGAAACCGAGGGGTTGTCTCTCACCTCTTCGTTCCAGGTCGAAATGATGATGCGGGATATAAGACCTTCCGATCTGAGGTGACTAAGCGCGATCAGCGATTGCTCCATGAGCGCATCGCTTCGGATCAAGCCGACAATGACGCAGGAGACCGACATGTCAGGTCCCCAACACGCGCGCGATACGACCACAGAGAAAAAGCCGTACAAGATCAGAGTGCGCATAGGGGATGGCACGAAAGAGGCCCAGCGCCGCGAGTTGCGGCAAGCGGCTTGGCAGGCCGGAATCCATCTGTGCCGCCAGGCCGCGGAAATGAAGGCCTAAATTTTCGAGCTTTTGGCTCGCATTCAGCTTTCGCACCGGTTCGGCGCCGGGTGCATACAAAGCGCGAATACACCAATGCCCATCTATGTCCTGAAACAACTTGCCGAAATCCAACCAGAATGAGGACGCAAAGCCATCGTCGCAATCAATGAAAGCGATGCTTTTTCCCGCCGTGAGCAGGATGTTTTCCAACGTCAGGTCACCATGCGAGGGCGTTTCGGGGATTCCGCTCCAATCCTGCCGCAGCAGACGCTCCCCAGAGGTCCGCATGGCCTCAAGCAGCCGCGCATCTTCGGTCTGGCGGACCATCCGGCGGGTGGCTTCCAAGATTTTGGCTTTGAAGATTTGCGCTTCGATTGGGGCGCCGCGTTGCGCCGAAAACAGCCACATCAACCGCTCCGCCGCCTTGACGACGGCAAGCGGATCGAATGCGCCGCTATTCATCACCGCGTCGGCAATCGTGCGGCCGGGGATGTAATTCATGTCGAAACTGCCGATCCCCGCGGCATCGACGTTTTGGGCGCGTATCTTGGGGAAAGGAAGCCCGAACATCCAAAACGCATGCTGCTTGTCGGCCTGGGCTTTGAGACGCGCGCTGGCGGCGGCATTGGCGGCCGTCTTGCGGACGAAGCTGTCTTGCCCGTTGCTGTGCAAAACCACGCGGGCGCCGGAATGGCCCGACAACTGCCGTTCTGTCGGTTCGAGGGGAGCGGGGGCTTGAAGGTGTAGCGCCTCCGCTGCGCGATGGCGGAGGGCGGCCGTCACAACCAGTCCTTCAGGTAATCGGCAAGCATGGGGCTGTTGCGCTCGGTATTGATGGCGACCGCGGCAGGATGAGGATTGGACGGCGCGTGATCGTTGACCAGAAAGCGCCGGCCATGCAGGCAATCCATAATGAGCGCATGGGGCTCAAGGCCGACAGCGCGAAGCGCCGCCTCGGTCTTCTCCCGGAATTCCTCGGGCCGCGCCGTCATGAAGATCAGCTGCGCGCCCTTCGCCTGCCAATTCCGGAACGCCTCCACATTGGCGCCGATCGGCCGATCCGGCTCGGTCCAGAATGGCGGGAAATATCGGCTGTGATTCTCGAACACAACGCCGTCGATATCGGTGACGATCGTTCCGCGCGGACGCACATGCCGACGCCAATCCTCCAAAGTCCCCACATCGATAAGGCCGGAGATCAGCAAGGGCGACACCACCATGCCGGCTGCGATGGCGCGGTTCAGCACGTGGGAAACGAAAATCTCATTGTTGCCGCCTTGCTTGGATAGCTCGTCGAAGTGCGACAGGTAGGTGGCGGCATCGGCAAAGCCGTACAAGCCGACACTGACAAAATTAGAGGCCAGGCTCTTTTCCACCATCTCAACGATCAACTCATTCTCGTTGATGACGGCGAAGCTCTTGGCGCCCACATTCGCCATTTCCGGGGACCGGCGCACGTCGCTGAGGGCCACAAAGCTGCCTTTCGGCAAGGGGGCGGGATCGAAGAAACTGTCCGCGTCTTTGATGGCGAAGGGGCCGGTAACCTCGCCTTGGCGAAGCATTTCCGCGACCGTGTCGGCGGGACCGCGCGTGTCGCGATCCAACACCAACACCTCGACAGAAGGCCCGAAGACGCGTCGCAAGAGGTCGCCGGCCCGATATTTGGCCTCGTGCTCCGCCCGCACGGCGATAAGGACGCGATCATAGGATCCCGCCGGCACGCTGGCCGCGGCGCGCGCCAAAGCCAGGTTGCCCTCGGGCAGGGTCAGCATCCATTTGGGACGCGTGCCGGGATAGCGGCTCGATCTGCCCGCGCAGGGTAGCAAAAGAGTTAAAGACACGGAGGGCCGGTCGCGAGATTCCATAGGAATGAAACCTCAACATGGTTAAACGCGGGTTACTGGCACGGTTAACCGATTCCTAACCCATTGCGTTTCGATCAGAGAGTATCGACGATCCGGATGTCTGGACGCAGCGCCCGGAGTCCTTGGGCGATCTCATTGTTGTGCGCGCCAGCGTTCAAAATCACCAGTGGATCGTTCGCGCTGAGAAGGGCCGCGGCAGGGAAAACATTGAGCGCGGTGCCATAGAGCCGTCGGCCCTGTTTCGCCACGGCGTTGTCGATGAGACCGGTCACGTTCTGCTCGTTGAGCCCCAATGCCAGCAAGGATTGAGAATAGACGCTGGCGGGCATCAGAAAGACGTCGCCCGCATGGCGGGCGGCGGCTTGCTGCGCGGCCTTCGCTTGGCGCCGCAAACGCGAGAAATATTCCGGCACAGCATGATCCGCGTCGCTTCGGGCTCCTTCGACCGCGGCATCGCCCCGATCCAGCGCCAGAAACACTGTATCGTTCTCTCTCCACCGTTCCCGGGCCGTTTCCCGCCAGCCAAATTCGGCCAGCAATGTCAGCAATCGCGGGACGGTCAGATATACGCCATGCTCGAAATTGAGCGCCCCGGCCACGCCCTTTGCCGTCCAATGCTCCAACTCCGGCCACGCCAGACAGATACGCCCATGGGCGGGCAGAACTTTATTGATGGCAGTCAACGCGGCACGCAGATCGGTGGCGTGCTCGAACATATGGCACATGACGATCGTGGTGGCGCCGGTTTGAGCCAAGGAGGGCGCTTCCAGGAAGCCATCCATGACTTTGATGTCGTCAGGCAAATCCGCGGCGCGTAGCGCGTTGGGCTCCAGAATCGTGAACGGCGCCCGGCCGCCGGCATTGCGGTAGGCAATAGCGAGCGTCCCGCTGCCGCCACCGGCATCAACCAACCCATCCCGGGCGTGACTCATCAGGAAATTTGCGAACGCGGCGTGATGGCGCTTCCACGCCGCACCGAGCCCGGTAGCGTGGCCGGCCTGATAGATATGCTCCAGGGGCGGCAATGGGTTGATTTGCGCGGAACCGCATTGACCACACCGCCACCATGTCATGGGGGCGCATTCTTCGCTTCCGCGCGGTGTGGTCACACAGCCTTGGAATACGGGATAATCGGGAACGTTCAAAAGTTCGCTGAGATCTTGGGCGCCACAAATGACGCACGAATTCCGAACAATCATCTCAGTCCCGTGAGCATGTCGCGCGGCCGGTCGATACCGAGCGGCCGTCACATTTTATGGAAAGCGTTAGGATCGGGTTAACCATATGGACGACGGGGAATTTCGGGTCATTCCTGCCACTTGGTGGCGCCGGAAAATGGCGAACAGGCAAGAAATTCTGTAATCCCAACGGCTTGCCTTCCGGCACGCCGTTGCGTATCAGGGCGCGACGGACAGGTGGTCGAGCGGTTGAAGGCACCGCACTCGAAATGCGGCATACCTGCAAGGGTATCGTGGGTTCGAATCCCACCCTGTCCGCCATCTGTCAGACCAACCGATTGCCGTTCCCGTCTACCACCTTCTCGCCATCCTCTTTCGCGAAGGCGCCGCGCTGGCGGCCGGGCAGGATGTCGAGCACCAACTCCGACGGCCGGCAAAGCCGGGCACCCAACGGCGTGACGACGATGGGCCGGTTGATAAGGACAGGCCGCTCGACCATCAGGTCGATCAGCCGGTCATCGGTCCATTCTGGATTGCCCAGGTTCAATTCCGGCGCGTTTTTTTCTCTCACCAATTGACGCGGTGAGAGGCCCGTCAGCTGCAGCAGGCGAACAAGCTCCTCGCGATTGGGCGGGGTCTTGAGATATTCGATGATCTGCGGCTCTTCGCCGGAATTGCGAATGAGCCCCAGGACATTGCGCGACGTCCCGCAGGACAGGTTGTGGTAGATGGTGATGGTCATATGGCCCGTCCGACTGCGGCACCGCTACCTAGCGCGCGCCCGGCAAGACTGGCAACTCATCTCCACGACAGAACTGGCGCGGTTCCGCACCCTTGGCTACAAAGCTGAATGTCGGTCGGGGCTGCCAGACTTCGGCGAGCCTTTCGTCAGCTGGGATGTCGAATGAACCTCGCACTCCTGTCGCGCATTCTGGGTATCGTCTTCACGCCCAGCAATTTCCTGCTTCTGCTTTTGGTTCTGGGCATGCTTCTGCAATGGACCCGGGCGAAGCGCTGGGGCAAGATGCTGGCGCTCGCCGTTGCGGCCGCGTTCCTTCTGGTCTTTTTCCTGCCAATTGACGATTGGCTGACCGCACCGCTGGAAAATCGCTATTCCCGTCCGCCCTGGCCCGCGCAGGTGGATGGCGTTCTGGTGTTGGGGGGCGGCGAGAATGGCCTGGTCTTCGCGGCACGCCACCTCCCGGTATTCGACGCCAATGAAGGCCAACTGGTGGAAAGCGCCGAGTTGCTGCGGCGTTACCCCGACGCCAAATTGATTTTTTCCGGCGGCATGGCGCCACTTGCGAAAGGAGGAAAATCCGAGGCCAGCGTGGCGCGGGTCATCTATCGGCAACTGGGCGTGGAGTCCTCCCGACTGATTCTGGAAAGCCGTTCCCGCAACAGCTGGGAGAATTTCGTGAACTCCAAGGCGCTCGCGCGTCCCAAACCCGGCGAGACCTGGCTGCTGGTGACTTCGGCCGCACGCATGCCACGCGCCATGGGAATCGCCGCCAAGCTTCATTGGCGCATGCTGCCCTGGCCGTGCGATTATCTCACTACCGGCAAAGCGGAAGGGATCGGCTGGAACTCAAGCTTTGTGGACCGCCTGGGCAAAATCGATTTCGCCGTTCATGAATGGGCAGGGCTTGCAGCCTACTGGCTGACGGGACGATTGGGCGATCCATCTTCCGTGCCATAATGGACGTACACGGATTCCCGCGAGTCCGCCGATGCTGTTGCAAGCCTCAAACCGGCGGCCTAACATGAAATTTCCATGCCCACGGGAAGGCTTTGCTGTGATCGATTCCGAGAAAATCCTCGCCATCATTTCGCGCGAGGCCGCGATCGATCGATCCCGCCTTGTGCCCGACGCCACATTGGACTCGCTTGCGATCGCATCGCTCGACGTGATCAATATTCTCTTCGCCATCGAGGATGAGTGCGGCATCGAACTCGATGCCGCGCAATTCGAAGAGGTCAAGACGGTGCAGCAATTTCTTGACGTGATATTGGCCAAGGCCGGCGCCATGCCGCAGGCTGTTTCCCAATCCTCCAGCTGACCGCCGCTTGTTGACGGGACCGGCATGACGCGCGTCGTGATTACCGGCCTGGGGTGTGTTTCGGCGCTGGGCCGGGGCGCTGCCGCCACCTGGTCCGCCCTTACGCACGGCCGCTCAGGCATCGCCTGGACCAGGGTGGAAGGCGCCGACCCCACGCTCTTCGTCGAAGCGCCCATCGGCCAGGTGCGCGAGGAAGATTGCGGCGAACCGCAAGGCTTGGCCGACGCCAAAAGCTTCAAGACACTTGATCGCTTCTGCCGGCTGGCGGTGATCGCTTCCGCCGAAGCCCTGGCCGACGGCGCCTTCAACGAGGCGCATTACGATCCCGACGATGTGGCGATCATTTTCGGCAGTTCGACCGGCGGCCTCACCAGCCTGGAGGACAGCTATTTCCGCATCTATGGCCAGCGCGTGGGTAGGGTGCATCCCATGACGGTGCCCCGCTTCATGGGCAGCGGTGCCGCCAGCGTGGTCTCTCTTACATTCGGATTTTCCGGACCGGCCTGGTGCATCTCCAGCGCTTGCGCCTCCAGTTCGCACGCCATCTCGGAAGCCGCTTATCTGATCAAGGCTGGGCGGGCGAAAGCGGTGCTGGCCGGCGGCAGCGAAGCCAGCATCACCTATGGCCACACGCTGGCCTGGCAAAGACTGGGTGCGCTGGCCAAGGATGCATGCAGGCCCTTCTCCATCAACCGCTCCGGCATGGCGTTGGCCGAAGGCGCCGCCGCGCTCGTGCTGGAGGATTATGAAGCGGCCAGGAAGAGAGGCGCCGTAATCTATGGCGAAGTGACCGGGGCCGGGTATTCCTCGGACGCCTATCACTTGACCCAGCCCAAGACCGAAGGTGCGGCCAAAGCGATCCGGCAGGCGCTCAAGTCAAGTGGCCTTCCCTCCGATACGCGCTTTCTGATCAGCACCCATGGCACCGGCACCGAACTCAACGATGTGAGCGAGGCGGCAGCCTTGCGGTCGGTCTTCGCCGACCGGTTGGACGATCACGTCGCCATCGCCACCAAATCCTCCCATGGCCATTTGCTGGGCGGGACCGGCGCGCTGGAGCTGGTGGTGGGGCTTTTGGCCCTGAAGGAAGGGTTGGCGCCTCAGGTCTGCAATTTCAAGGGCCCCGATCCGGCCTGCCCCTTGCCATTGGCGGTGGGGGCACCGAGGCCGATCAAGAAGGTGGCGCTGCTCTCGAATTCCTTTGCCTTCGGCGGATTGAATTCGGTCCTGGTCGTTTCCCCGGTTTGAGTTTGATGTCCAATTTTGTTTGCTTCAGCATGACCAAATGAATATCCAGGCCCTCTTTCAGCAAGCGGTGGCCTTGCACGGCCAAGGCCGGCTGGTGGAAGCCGATGCGATCTATCGCCGGCTGCTGATCGACACACCTGGTCATTTCCAAGCGCAGTACCGCCTGGCCCTGCTCCTGTTTCAGCAACAACGCACCGCCGAGGCGCTTGCTCAAGTGAGCGCCGCGTTGGCTTTTCGTGCCGACCAGCCGGACGCGCTGCTGCTGAAAGGCACGCTTCTGGCGTCGTCCGGCCGGCGCGAAGAAGCGCTCACCGATTTCGACCGCGTGCTCGCGCAAAAGCCGGATCTCCTGAGCGCCCTCTTCAACCGCGCGCTCGTTCTGCTCAAACTGGAGCGCCACGCGGAGGCGGTGAGCGCGTTCGACCGCGTCCTGGCGCTCGCACCTGATACCATCGACGCTTGGGCCGATCGCGGCGTCGCCCTTCAACACCTGGGCCGCATGGATGAAGCGCTTGCGAGTTACGAGCGTGCCCTCGAACAAAATCCCAACCACGGCCTGGCTTGGCTCAATCGCGGCATCCTGTACAAAAGCAGGGGCGATTTTCCCAAGGCGCGGGAAAGTTTTGACAAGGCGGCGGCCTTGATGCCGCGCCATGCCGGCGCATGGCGCGGCCGCGGTTCGGCGCTCGTCGGCCTGCTTCAGTTCGATGAAGCACTCCGCAGTTTGGACACGGCGCTGGAAATCGCTCCTGGCGAGCCGGATATCGTTCAGGAGCGTGCCACGCTGCTGGAGGCGGCGCGCCTTTTCGCGGATTTGCCGGCCGAGGCAAGCGCGGCGGCCGAGGTCTGGCTCCACCGCGCCGCCTTTTTCCAGTTTCATCACCGCCTAGAAGACGCGCTTGATGCCCTGGATCAATCGCTCGCCGGCAAACCCGATCATCTTGCCGCTTTGATCCTCAGGGGCCAGGTTCTCACCGAATTAGACCGCGTCGAAGACGGCATGGCGAGCTATCGGCGCCATGCTCAAACGGCGTATGGCGGAAAACCAAGCCGGGCACCCGACGATCCGCCCCACAAGCAGCGCCATGACGAAGAGCAACGTGCCTATCTGGCGGACCTGGGCATCCATGATGACGCATTTTATCTGGACGCAGGCGCGCGCGTCGCCGTCGCCGTCAATCCCGCCAATGCCGAGAACGTGGCCCGGCAATGGCGCGAAACCAATCCGCAGATCGCGGTGATCGACAATCTTCTCACCGACGTAGCACTGGAAGGCTTAAGACGATTCTGCCGCGCCTCCACCATGTGGCGGCGGCCCTACCGGCATGGCTATCTGGGCGCGATGCCGGAGTTTGGCTTCGCCTGCCCGCTTCTGGCGCAGATCGCCGATGAACTCAGGACCGTCTTTCCCAGCGTGACCGGCGATCACCGGCTGCGCCTGCTATGGGGCTTCAAATATGACAGCGGCCTGTCCGGCATTCCCATGCATGCGGACCAGGCGGCGGTGAACGTCAATTTCTGGATCGCGCCGGAGGGTGCCAACCGCGATCCCGCAAGCGGCGGCCTGATGATATGGCCGGTGAAGCCGCCGCCGGATTGGAATTTCGAGCGCTACAACATCGACGAGGCAGGCATCCGCGCGTTTCTGGCCCAGGAAGGCGCCGAGGCGGTAGTAATTCCCCATCGCGCCAACCGCGCGGTGGTGTTCGATTCCGATCTGTTCCATGAAACCGACCGAATCGATTTTGCCGAGGGCTATCTCAACCGCCGCATCAACGTCACCATGCTTTATGGGCGGCGCAGGTTCCACGGCGGCTGATCTTTCGCGCGGGGAATTTCAATTGCTCGCGACCCCGGTCTCGACCGGCAAGCCGCGCTTCACCCAATCCTGGAATGAGCCGTCATAGAGTTTGGCGTCGATGCCCAAGGTGCGTGCCGCGAACACCACCGCGGTGGCCTGGATGCCGATGTGGCAATAGGCGATTACATGATCGCCGGGATTGTAGCCGGCGGCGGTGAACATCTGACGCAACTCATCCGCAGATTTCATCTTGCCGTCGGCCCCGGTGATGGTGGTGAAGGGAATGTTGTGGGCGCCGGGAAGATGGCCCTTGCCGCCCATGCTGGCCTGTTCGCCGGAATAGAAATTGGGCGCCCGCCCGTCGATCACGTCGTAGCCGGGCGTTTTCAGATGTGCCTGGACGAAATCGGCGGTGACGATGGCGGGGTCGAGCGTGAGCGGTTTGAGATGACCTGGCGTGACGGCCGCGCTGTCCATCGTGACGGCATGGCCTTCGGCTTTCCATTCGTTCAAGCCGCCATCCAGAAGGTATGAGCGATGCCCGAAACCTGCGGCGTCCAGCGTCAGCAGGATGCGGGTGGCGCGCGGGATGGTTTCGGAATCCGAATAGACCAGGATGCGCGAATTGTCGGAAATGCCCAATGCTTCCAATTGCTGGCGCAGGACCTCGGCCGAAGGCAATTCGGTGGAGAGGCCTTGCGGATCGCTCACCGTCACCTGGTCCAGGTCGGCCAGATGCGCACCGGCAATGTGCCCCGCCTGAAAGCTCTTGGCATTGCCGGCATGAAGAATGACCAGATCCTTGTCGCCCGCGTGTTGGGCAAGCCAGGTGGGCGTCACCACCAGTTGATCACGTGAATCGGCGGCGTGGGCCGTGCTCGCGACGGCAAGCGCGGCAGCGAAAAACAGCGAGAGGTTCAGGTTTCTCATTTGTCGGGTGTGCTCGAGGTTTCAACCGGCAGATGGCGCTTGGACCAGTCCTGGAACGAGCCATCATAGAGTTGCATGTTGAGGCCCAAGGTACGGCCCGCGAACATCACGGCGCTGGATTGGCCGCCCACCTGGCAATAGGCGATCACATGATCGCCGGGCTTGTAGCCTGCCTGGGTGAACATCTGGCGCAACTCTTCCGGCGATTTGAACTTGCCGTCGCTGTTCATCACGCTGGTATAGGGCAGGCTCCTGGCGCCGGGAATATGGCCGTCCCCGTCCAACTTGGCCACCAGCCCGCCATAGAACATGGCCTCACGCGCGTCGATCAGATCGTAATCGGGCGATTTCATGTGCGACTGGACGAAGTTCGCATCCACCACGATCGGCTGCATCTTCAAAGGCGAAAGATGGCCGGGCGTGACCTGGGCGGCGTCGGTGGTGACGGCATGGCCCTCTTTCTTCCATTCGGCCAGGCC
>Ga0134128_10003596_pt1 | contig 18926 bp, 14 predicted proteins | sample KB31754_FD_96462 | JGI IMG/M metagenome (GOLD analysis project Ga0134128, IMG submission 96462) | Terrestrial soil microbial communities with excess Nitrogen fertilizer from Kellogg Biological Station, Michigan, USA - KB3-175-4 | ecosystem: Environmental > Terrestrial > Soil > Unclassified ...
ACCTGCGCGAGCATCTGCTCCTCGGTCATGAGCTCGCCGTCGGGATGATTGATGTTCGTGAAGAACTCGTTGAGATTCGTGCCGACGATCATCGGAATGCCTGCAGAGATCTGCGGCGCAACCGGGTCGAAGGGATGTTGCGGAACGCTCTTGCCGTCGAGGACCGGCCCCCAACCCAGCCGCTCGGCGGCGCGGCGGAAGTCCGGCAGTCCACGAGGTTGGCGCGCGAGCACTTTGTCTCCGGCGTCCACGATGCGAGCGTAAGGGAGGTACTGCAACTCCCCGAGGCGCGCCGCATCGAGCTCGAGCTCCTGCAGGACCTGCTCCGTCAGCCGCGCCGCGCTCTCGGGCGTGCGCACGCGCAGAATGGAGCCGCTCTCGACGATCGCGCGATGAAAGAGGCCGTGCGCTGCCGGCATCGCCATGAGTGTCGCGACCTTGCCACCGCCGCCCGACTGGCCCCAGATCGTCACCCGTCCCGGATCGCCGCCGAATCCCGCGATGTTGTCACGCACCCACTCGAGCGCGGCGACGATGTCGAGCATGCCGACATTGCCCGCGGACTGGAACGCCTCGCCCCCGATGTGCGCGAGATCGAGATAGCCGAGGGCGCCGAGGCGATGATTGAGCGAGACGACGACCACGTCGCCACGCCGCGCGAGGCTCTCTCCGTCGTACGCGCGCAGCTCCTGGCCCGAGCCCGCGACGTAGCCACCGCCGTGCAGCCACACCATGACCGGACGCTTCGCGCCCGCATCGAGCCCGGCCGTCCAGATGTTCACGCGCAGACAATCCTCGCCCGGCACGCCGTCGTCCCAATCGAACATGAACGCTTCTTCGTCGTTCTTCCATCCCGCGCGCGGTGGCTGAGGGCTCACCTCACCGTAATGCATCGAGCTGCGGATGCCCTTCCAGGGTTTCACGGCGACCGGAGGCATGAAGCGGTTCGCCCCCGAGGTCGGCCCCGCATAGGGAATTCCTTTGAAGGTGTAGATGCCGAGCCGGCTGTAGCCGCGGACCCGTCCCGACGCCGTCTCGACGACCGCATGATCGCGCGAGGCGATGATCGTCGAGCGGTTTGAATTCGTGAGCTTCGAGTTGCGCACGGCGCCCCTCGATACTTGCGGAATCGCAGCCGCGATCCCCGCGGCAGCGGCTGCACCACCGAGCATCTCGCGACGCGAGAGTCTCGGCGCCCCGGGATCGAGGCTCTCGGCCCGGTCCCCCTTGCCATCGTACTCGATCATTCGCGCCCCCTTGCAGCGGCGGCAGCGTACCGGCGCTGCTCGAGGCCTGTCAACCGGCGTACCCGCCGATCAGTCGGTGCGGCGTCCGATCAGGTAGAAATTGTTCCGGTACACGGGACACTCGGTGTGCTTCCATTTGAATTGCGGAAGCGATCGCTCGAGCGAAGCGAAATAGCGCGCGTTGTCGTAACCGCCGAAGGATCTTTGATAGGCGCACAGGATGTAGTCGAACGATGGCAAGACCGCTGCAACCTCATCCCGCACCGCCTGCGGCACCTCGCTCAGCGACCACGTCGCGACGAAAAGCGACGGCGAGGCCGCGCCGATCTGCGTCCCGAGCGCACCTGTCGTGGCGGAGGACACCCATTCAAGATTCGGCGGCGCATCGGCCTGCGGCCCCGTCGGGAACACGTTTCGCAGATAGAAGCGCTGTAGCGCGCACATGGCCGGAAGGTCGCAAATAATGTGGCGATTGCCGTACCCGAGATTGCGCAGCAGGCGAAAGAAGCTGCCGTATCCGCCTCCGAACTCGAGCACCAGCTCAATTCTCGCGAGGTCGAAGTCGGTCGACTCGAGCAGCCTCACGAGGTGATATCCGTGCTGCATGAGCAGCGGACTCGTGAGCGGGTAGTGCGGACTCGGCAGGGGCTGGCCGACCGGAGATTCGGTCAGACCCATTTGAATGGCCGGGGAGAAGCGCGCGGAGTCGAGGAGGTACGCCCAGTACCGGCCTCCGAGGCTGCGCATCGGCGGATGTACGGTCCTTGCGATCGGCGGCAGCCGCAGGAAACACCGCGTGCCGTTTTCTCGCAGCGCCGCGATGATCTCCTGGGCGAGGGCTTCCCACTCCCCGCCGGGCGATGCGTCCCGCCTGGCGGCTTCGAGCGAGAGAAGGAGCTCCCGCGAGTGGCTGGGCGCGGGGGCGCGGTAATTGCCGAGGATTTTTGCGGCGAGCCGCCGGATGACCGAACGCGTCTCCGCGGTCACGCGAGTCCTCCCACGAGCGCGCTTCGGCGCCCAGCGCCCGAACTATAGCGCGCTGCTACAATCGGGTCGGACCGATTGACTCGTCAAGGGGGTAGACGATGCGTTTCCTGCGATACATGGGGATGGGGTCGGGCGTTGTGGTGCTCTCGTGCGCGGGGATTCTCGCGACCGGAGCGGCAGCCCGCGCGGGTGAGTCCGCGCACCCGGACCTCTCGGGCGTGTGGGGCACCTACGTCGAGCCGGGGCAGTCCTCGTTCCGATCGTTCCGCGCGGGCGTGAAGCTGCCGTTGAAGCCCGCGGCCCAACAGAAGGTGAAGGAATATCGGGAGCTCGTCACTCCGGGCGATGACAATCCGGGCAAGTTCTGCCTGGGCTACGGCATGCCCGAGTCGATGATGTTCTCGGGCGGCTACCCCATGCAGATCGTGCAGCGACCGGATATGGTCTTCATCGTTTACGAGGCGTACCACGAGACCCGCCAGTTCGATCTCGGCGACAAGATCGTCAAGCCGGGCGACAGAGTCCCCGATCGCGACGGCTATTCGGCCGCGCATTGGGAAGGCGACACGCTCGTCGTCGAGACGAGCTCGCTCAAGGAGCAGGAGGATGAGACTTGGCCACACAGTGCGGACGCCCGCATCGTGGAGCGCTATCGCCTGACGAAGGATTCAAAAGGAAACAAGGTCCTCGAGAACGACTGGACGATGTATGACCCGGCGTTCTACACCGAGCCGGTCAAAGGTGTGAAGAAATGGGCCCCCGAGAAGGGGGGCGTGTTTCTCCCCTACGAGTGCAACGAGGAAGGCTGGCTCGATCACCTCGAGGCGCTGCGCAAGGCGAAGAACCCCGAGCTGCCGCCGATCTATTGAGACCGGCCGCTCATTCGCTCATTCGCTCATTTGCCCGTGACTGGATTCGGGTAATCGTACGGCGGGATGAAGGTCGCCGGGTACGTCCGATAAAGGACGGTCGGCGGCCGATCCGGCGGAAGATCCTTCTCCGGATGCGTATTCGGCACGGCCGACTTGGCCCATCCCGCGGCATATTCCGTGTACATGCGGAAGTAGGCGTGGAGAGTCTTGATCTTCCACACGCCGCCCTCTTTCACGTAGTCGTTCTCGTACGTGCCGATGCCCCAACGCGAGTCCTTTTGATAATCGCCGACCTCGGCGAGCCAGCGCCAGCGGCCCTTCGCGGTCAGTCCATCCGGCGCCACCGTGATGATGGGCTGCAGCTGGATATGGTTCTGCATCTTCCCATGCACCAGCCCCTTCGGTGCAAGCCAGGTGAGGTACTGCAGGATGCGGGGCTTGCCGACGAAGACGCCGCGCCCGCCGATCTCGAGCGTCGCATCGTTCGCGAAGAGATCCGCCGTCTCCTTCCACATCGCCTTGTCGACGAAGTATCCGTAGCTTCGCTGCAGATTCACGATCGCGCGCTCGTCCTCGAGCTGCTCGACGGTCTGCGCGATCCGCGCAAGCCGTGCACGCACGGGCGCGAGCGCTGCGCCATCGGAGCTTCCCTCCCTCGACCCCGCGGGCGCTGCGGCGCCCGGTGCGGCCGGCGCATCGCTTCCGATTCCTGAATCACTCCCGGCCGTCGTCGTCGCGGCCTCCGCGCCCGCTTGAGACTGCGGGTTCGGCCGCACGCGCAGCTCCGCTGGCACCACGATCGGTGCGCCCGTCACGGGATGGCGATAATCGAACGGCGGCACGTACTCGCCGGGATAGGTGTCGTAGAGCTCGGTCGGCGGCCGGTCCGGCGGTATCTTCGGGCTCACTCGCGGTGCGGGTCCTGCGCCGCTCTGCCAGCCCTGGTCGTAAGTCGAGAAGAATGTCGTGTAGATGTGATCCTTCGCGATCTGCCACACGCCGTTCAGCTTCACGTACTCGTTCTCGTAGACGCCATCCCCCCACATGCCGATGCGCGGATAGGTGCCGAGCTCGCTCAGCGCGCGGCTGCGACTCCAGGCCCGCGTGCCGTCGGCGGAGACATGAATCACCGGCTGCAGCTGGATGTGATTGTGCAAATGCGCAGGCTCGATGTTCTGCGGGCCGAAGAGCTCGAGCGCGCGGCGAATACTGGGGCGGCCGACGTAGACACCGCGGAGCGAGATCTCCATCGTGCCGTTCGCGGCGAACAGATTTGCGAAATCGCTCCACTGCTGCTTGTCGAGGTAGTAGCCGTAGATGCCGACGAGGCGCTCCACCGCATTCACGTCCTCGAGCCGATCGATGCGGCGCGCGAGCTCCGCGGCAGTCGTTTGAAGCTGGGCCACCGCGGGATCGCCCCCCGACTCGTTCACAGCACTGCGCGCGGCGCTCGCCGGATCGCGGCTCGCCTCGGTGCCACCGTTTGCGGCGGGCGCCGGGGGATCACCGGTATCGAGCGCAGCCGCCGGCGTCTTGCGGTAGTGATAGGGGGGAATGTAGACGCTCGGCCAGGTCTCGTAGTGCTCGGTGGGCGGCGCATCGGGCGGCAGCTGCTTCGATACGTAGATTCCTCCGTTCACGTCCTTGTTCTTCGCCCACCCGCCCCGGTACGGCACCATGTACGTCTGGTACCAGTGCACCTTCGATATCTTCCAGACACCGTTCTGCTTCACGTACTCGTTTTCGTAAGGACCCTCGCCCCACTCCGCCGACTTGCCGAAGACACCCTTCATGATCACTGCACGCCACCGGCCTTTGGCCGTGCGCCCGTCAGGTGCGATATCGATGACGGGTTGCAGGGTCATATGAGTATTGAGCTCGCCGTAAGCCAGCCCCACGCGACCGTGGCCGAGCGCGTGCAGATACTGGCGGACGCGCTCCTTGCCCTTGTAAACCCCATCGAGACCGATCTCGATCGTGCCATCGTCGGCGAAGAGGTCGGCCATCTGATCCCATTGGGCCGCATCGAGATAGTAGCCGTAGGCGCGCTGCAAGCGTTCGATGTTCCGAACGTCCTCGAGGTGCGCCGCTTGGCTCTCCAGCTGCGAGACTTTCTGCTCGAGCGAGCTCGCGCTCTCGGAGTGGCTCGCCGGCGTCGTGCTGCCGCTGCAGGCCGCAACGGCCGCGGCGAAACCTGTCGCGCAAATCGCCGCGCGAATGATCGAGATCGACATGTATTGCGCCCCCCTGCTCATAGCTTCAACCGAATACGACCTCGAGCGCACCGAGTGCCTCGGATTCTCGCGAGGCGACGGCGTACTCGGCGCGAAACGCGTCGCCCGGCATGACTTCCACCGCGCCCGTGAGCGTGCCCGTGAGGATGATCTCGCCTCTCTCGAGGTGCGCCCCGGCCGCATCGAGCGCTCGCGCGAGCCATGCGACGGCCGCAGCCGGATGACCCATTACCAATGAGGCGACGCCGGATGCCACTTGCTCGCGGTTGCGGTAGAGCGTCGCGGCGATCGAGGCGATATCCGCGTTCCGGGGGGCGAGGCCACCGCTTCCGAGCACGATCGCGCCGTGTGCGCCGTTGTCCGCGATTGCATCGCTCAGCGAGCGCGAAGCCGTGGTCCGTTGCCCGACGATCTCGAACGCCGGCACGATGCGCTCGGTTGCATCGAGCACCTGCTCGAGGCTCACGTTAGAGCCTGCGAGATCCGTACCGAGGACGAACGCGAGCTCCACTTCGATTCGCGGTCGCGAGAACGCTGCCGCGCGGAGCCGCGAGCCGCTCGCGAGCACGCCTTGCGCGAGGATCCTGCCGTACATCGGCTCGGTCGCGTCGAAGAGTGCCTGCGTGGCGACCGAGGTGAGTCCGACTTTGTAGCCGACCGCGCGGGCTCCCGCGGCGCAGCGCGCCTCGAGCCAGCAGCGCTGGATGCGGTAGGCGTCCTCGATCGTGAGGCCCGGAAAACTCTGTCCGAGCGCGGCGGCCGGCGTGCCGGTATAGGCCGCCTCGAGCAGTCGCTCCGCGCAGCTGCGACATTCTTCATCGGTCAGCATGAGCCTCGCGCCGCACGCGCCGCACGCGCCGCACTCAGAAGAAGGCCTGCAGGCCCGTCTGGGCGCGACCGAGAATCAAAGCATGGATGTCGTGCGTTCCCTCGTAGGTATTCACGGTCTCGAGATTCTGCGCATGGCGGATGACGTGGTACTCGCTCTGAATGCCGTTGCCGCCGTGCATGTCGCGCGCGAGCCGCGCGACTTCGAGCGCCTTGCCGCAGTTGTTGCGTTTGATGAGCGAGATCATCTCGGGGGCGACTGCGCCGGCATCGAAGAGCCGCCCGACGCGCAGTGCCGCCTGAAGGCCGAGCGCGATCTCCGTCTGCATGTCCGCGAGCTTCCTCTGAAAGAGCTGCGTCTGCGCGATGGGGCGCCCGAACTGCACTCGCTGCATGCCGTACTCGCGCGCGCGCTGCCAGCAGTCCTCCGCCGCGCCCATGACCCCCCATGCAATTCCATAGCGCGCACGATTGAGGCATTCGAACGGGCCCTTGAGGCCGGAGACTCCGGGGAGCAGCTGCTCCTCGGACACCTCTACACCATCCATGACGATCTCGCCCGTGACGGATGCGCGCAACGACAGCTTCCCGCCGATCTTCGGGGCCGCAAGCCCCTTCATGCCTTTCTCGAGGATGAACCCCCGAAGCGCCCCGCCTTCGACGCTCGACTTGGCCCAGACGACGAATACATCGGCGAGCGGGCTGTTTGAGATCCACGTCTTCGTGCCGGTCAGCCGATAGCCGTGGGGTATCTTCTCCGCGTGGGTCGCAAGGCTCGCCGGATCCGAGCCCGCGCCGGGCTCGGTGAGCCCGAAGCAGCCGATCCACTCTCCGCTTGCCAGGCGTGGCAGGTACCGCCGGCGCTGCGCCTCCGTACCAAACGCGTAGACCGGGTGCATGACGAGTGAGGACTGCACGCTCATCATGGAGCGGTAGCCGGAGTCCACCCGCTCGATCTCGCGCGCGACGAGCCCGTAGGCGACGTAGGAGGCCCCGGCTCCGCCGTACTCCTCGGGCAGCGTCATTCCGAGTAGCCCGAGCTCGCCATATTCCTTGAAGATTGCCGGGTCGGTGCGCTCCTGCAGGTAATCCTCGGTCACGCGCGGCAGCAGCCGCTCCGCGGCGAAGGTACGCGTGGAGTCGCGCACCATGCGCTCCTCGTCCGTGAGCTGCCCCTCGAGGAGAAAGGGATCGCGCCAGTCGAAGTGTGCGGTCATCTCCCATGCTCGAGCGCAAACGCGAGCAGCACGTTGCCGGGCATGCCGCGCGTGACGGCATAGCCCGATCCTACGAAGAGCATTCCACCCGCGACCGTTGGTCCTGCCGAGCCCATCGATCCGCCCTGCCCGGGAATGCCATTGACGGTTCGATAGGAACGCGCCGTGTCGAATTCCCAGAGCTTGTGGCCGTCCTGCGTCGCAAGCGCGATCAGCCGTCCGTCGTAGCCGCCGACGAACACCACGCCGGGAATGACGGTCGGCGCTGCCGAGTAGCGCGGGCTTTGCGGCCCGGCGCCTTGCGGCCCGGGCTCCTCGCCTGCATCCATGAGCGGCACGGACCAGCGAATCGCACCCGTCGCGAGATCGACGGCGACCATCTTTCCTACGGCGAGTGGATAGTAGACGCTGCTTGCATCGGCGGCGCCACCGAAGAGCACGCCGACCATCGTGTCCTTGGGATTGGGCACCACCTGGACACGCCAGACGACCGCGCCGCCGCGGTCCGGATCGAGAGCGACGACGCGACCGTCTTTCGTTGCAAACACCACCACGCGATGGCCGTTCGCCAATTTCCTCAGAATCGGCGAGTTGCCGATGTCGCGATCCGGTCCGAGCGGCTTGGGGCAGGCAAGAGGTGGATGGGCACCGCCGCATCCCCCGATCCAGGCATCGTTCGGCGTCGCCTGATGAAACCACTCCACGTGGCCGTCTGCCGTATCGAGCGCAAGCACGGAGTCTGAGCGCGGCGAGGCGGGCGCGGTCTCCGCATCGCCGGTGCCCACGTACACGACGCGGCGCAGCCGATCGAGCGTCGGGGCGTCCCAGATCGAGCCGCCGGCAGGAGCCCAGAGCTGGGTCTCCTGCTCGTTGCGGCCGACCGGCCGCGGCGCCTGCGCGATCACGTAACTCTTCCAGCGCGGCTCTCCCGTCACCGCATCGAGAGCCACGACGCTGCCGCGGAACGTGCAGCAGGGATAGCTCGGCGTCGCCGCCGCGAATCCCTCCGAGGCGGAGACCGGCACGTACACCACTCCTCCGCTCACCGTGGGAGCGCCCGTGATGCGCGCCGCGAAATGATTCTCGACCTTCGAGCGCCAGAGCAGGCCGCCCGTGCGCGCATCGAGCGCGTACACGTTTGCCTTGTTGTCGCCGAAGTAGACCGCGTACTGCACGCCGGGTCGGCCCGCGATCCGTGCGATGGTGGAAGCAGTGCGCACCGAGCCGAGCGCCTCGAAGGACCAGTACGCGCAGCCGGTCTTCGCATCGAGCGCGTAGAAGAAGCCGATGTCGCTGCCGACGAATACCCGGCCCGAGGCGATGGACGGCTGTGAGAAAGCGGAGACCCCGTGCGGAAATGCGAAAGCCCACTTGAGCGCGAGGCGCGAGACGTTGCGCTCATCGAGTCCCGCCGCGCGCGCCGGTTGGAAATGCGCATTGTCGAAGCCGTTGCCCCAGCCGTTCCATTCGGGCTTCGAGTCCGGGGCCGGAAGCTTGGGATTGCGCTCACAGCGTCCCGCCATCCTGCGAACGTCGCCTTCCGCGGCGCTGCCGAGCGGGCGCCCGCTCATGAACTCCGCGACCCCGCGCTTCTGCGCATCCGTGAGGTGCTGCGCCTCGGCCTTCATGACTCCATTCGTGAGCGCATCGTAGATCCGCTCGGGTGACATCTGGCGGATGGCGGCGGGATCGGGCGCGCGCGTTTGAGCGGCAGCCGGATTGCCGTGACAGCGCGTGCACTGTGTCTCGAAGACCGCAAACCCCAGCTCGGTCCCCGGACGCTGCGGTGCGACGGCTGCGCTGAGCGCTTGCGCAAACAGAAGCGCGGCCGTAGCGCCGCACGTGCGGATCCTCGTCCGACTCGGTCGCATGTCCCTCACCCTGCCCCCTCACCGGTGAGCGCCCCGCGCGCTCAATCCGGCCTCATCGTACCCCATCCGGTTGAGCCACAGGCGGAGCCATACGATGTCCGGGGCAGCGCGGCCGTGGAACTACCGCGAAGCTGCCGCGTTCGCTCACGCAGCAATGCCCAGCGCTTAAGTGTAAGGGGAGATCGCCCGATGAATGCACGTGCAGCCCTGCTCGGCGCGCTGCTCGCAGCCGCGCCGCTCTTCGCTCGGGGGCAGAACGCCGCGACATACACCCTCACCGATCTCGGCACTCTCGGCGGCACCTACAGTGAGGCGCGGGGCGTGAATGCCTCGGGACAATCGACGGGCGACGCATACATCACCGGGAACATCGCGCCACACGCTTTCTTCTATGCCGCAGGCACGATGCAGGACCTCGGCACGCTCGGCGGCTCGACGAGCTACGGGAATGCGATCAACGCCGGAGGCGAGGTCGCGGGCTACTCTTTCATGCCCGGGGATCAGACGGTGCAGGCCTACCTCCACCCGAACGGCGGGGCCTTGCGGCAGCTCGGGACGCTCGGCGGCAGCAACAGCATCGCTTACGGCATCAACGATGCGGGACAGATCACCGGCGATGCCTCGCTCACCGGAGACTCCGCGGTTCATGCGTTCCTGTATGCCCATGGGCAGATGCAGGACCTCGGCACGCTGGGCGGAACGTACAGCGCGGGATACGGCGTCAACTCCGCCGGACAGGTGACGGGCTACGCTTACATCGCAGGCAATGTCGCGGCACATGCATTCCTCTACAGCACCGGAGTGATGACGGATCTCGGCACACTCGGGGGCAGCTCGAGCTCCGGCAGCGGCATCAACGCCGCGGGCCAGGTGACGGGCTACTCCTACACGGCCGCAAATGCCGCCACGCATGCCTTCTTGTATAGCGATGTCGGCATGAAGGACCTCGGGACGCTCGGGGGCACATCGAGCGCAGGGGATTCCATCAATGCGGCGGGGCAAGTGGTGGGGTACTCGGATACGGCCGGCGATGCCGCGCGGCACGGGTTCCTGTACGCAAACGGCGTGATGATCGATATCAACACGCTCGTCGCTCCGTCGAGCCCCATCGCGCCGTACGTCACGCTCGAGGAAGGCCGCGCCATCAGCGACACCGGTTTCATTCTCGCGGACGGGCTCGATGCGCGCACTGGCGAGAGGCACGCTTATCTCCTCGGTCCTCCGCTGCAGGGAATCAGCGACTGCGCGCACATCGGTGACGTTGGACCGCTTTTCGACGCAGTCTTCGACCGCCAGGCGGGGCCGCCCGACACCTATCATGTGAGTTTCGAGGCCCCGAACGCGGAAAGCGGGTTCGTCTGCATCGACAATGGCGTGAACGGCAACCCGTCCGTCACGTCCGGCTCCATCGCTCTCAACGGCAAATCGATCGTCGCGCCCAACGACTGGGCGCACGCGCATGACGCACCCCGCATCGGCGGTGAAACCGCACACCGCGCAATCCATGCTCACGACCCGCGCGCGCGACGCGGCCCAGACAGTCCGGGCGGCCCGGACGGCGCACACGGCCAAGGTGACCCGGCTGGCGCAGGCAAAGGGGGCTCAGGTGACGCAGGCAATTCAACCGGCCCAGGGGGCGCCCAACCTCCGGGCGGCGGGCATCCCCCGAACAATGGCGCACACGAGTCCTCGCTTCAAGCGAGCGTTGCGCTCCTCGTCGAGAACAGACTCACGGTGACACTCGCCAGCAAGCCAGGATCAGCGATTCGAGTGCGCGTATTCGCCGCAGCCCCGTAAGAGACCTCAGGCCTTTCGCGAACGTGCGCGCTCGCAGCGAATACGATCGCGCACCGTCGCATACACCGTCTTGCCCGCAATCATGCGCTGCATGGCGACCCGCGCGGCGGGTGGATGAACGTCCGTCGGGATAGAGGCGACGATGGCCTCCCCCCGAGCCTTGATCTCCGCTTCGAGCTCGGGCGTCGTCAGAATATAGAGATCATTGTTCCGCATGCCGTTCAACACACGCCGGCCAGCATCGAGCGGGTCCATGCCGGGAGGCGGTCCGCGCCGTGTCTTCATTTGTTCGCGCATGCGCGCCATCATCTTCGGGTCAGGCTTGAAGGCGCTGTCCCCGAGACTGCTCGGGCGATTGCGCGCCGAATCGCCGATGTCGGTATTGACGAGGCCGGGACAGAATACGGTGACGCCGATGTTGGTGTCGGCGAGCTCGTTGCGCAGCGCCTCCATCATGCCGACGACGGCAAACTTCGAGGCGGAATACACGCCCGTGCCGCCATGAGCGATGATCCCGGCGACCGAGGATGTGGCGATGACCTGTCCGCCCTCGCCGTGCGCTTGAATCCGCGGCAGGAAGGCATGGATTCCGTTGAACACGCCGGTGACGTTGACTCCCATGCCCCAGTCCCAGTCATCGTACGTCGCCTTGCTCAGGCCGCCGAATACTCCGACACCGGCATTGTTGACGACGACGTGCACCTTGCCGAAGACACGCTCGCTCTCCCGAGCGGCCTGCTCCATCGCCGGCCGGTTCGTCACATCGAGCGCGATTGCATGGACCCGATCGCCGGCGCTCGCGAGTTGTTTGAGCGCCTCATCGAGATGCTTCTTCGTCCGGTAAGTGATGACGACCTTCATCCCGGCATCAGTGAAAGCACGCGCGATGCCGAGCCCGATACCGCTGTCGCCGCCCGTGATGAAGGCCACCTTACCTGCGACATCCTTCATCGGAGTCGGGATGACCGGACAGTCGCGCGGGGAGTCTTTGCCGCCCGAGCCTGCACCCTCGGCGGGCAGCCCGACCGTCAACGCGGCGGCCGAGCCCCCGATCGCGGCGAGCGTGCTGCCGCCGAGGAACTTCCGCCGGGCGCGGCCGGCGGAGGACAGGGTCGGATTTGAAACGGATGAGCTCCGCTCTCTCTTCGCATCGGTCACAGGGTTTCTCCTCGGGCGGGGAACCGCCATTCTCATCCGCCCCCGATCGTGCGTAAAGCGTCCGCCCCGGGGCACCCACCAGGCCGAGTTGCGGAATCCCGCGCACGACGGGATGATTCGGCAGCGTCTTGCTCAGGGGGTTGAACAATGAAGCCGATCACCGTGGTTGGGCTCGCCATCGCTATCGGCGGGCTGCTCTGCCCGTATACCCCTGCGAGCGCGCAGTCGACGAGCGGGGACTCCGGTGCGAGCGAGCACTCGTGTGCGCCCTCCGGAGAGCTGCGCTTCGTATGCGGGCTCATCAACGTCGAGGATCTGTTGCCGGTCCAGGGCGGACGCTGGCTGGTCGGCGGATCGCTCCAGGCTGGGTCGGTCGGGCTCTATCTGATCGATACGGCCAGGCGAACGGCGCGTCCCGTCTCACTCTCGATCGCGAGCACGCCGGACCCGCAGTACGCCGGGTGCTCGGCGCCCGATCTCAATAAACTCAGCACGCATGGCCTCGATGTCGTGCCCGAACGAGGCGGCCTCGATACGGTCTACGCCGTCAACCACGGCGGACGCGAGTCCATCGAAGTCTTTCGCCTCGCGGCCTCCAAAGGTTCGGCGCAATGGATCGGCTGCGTCGTGCTGCCGCCGGGTGCCAACGGCAATTCCGTCGCGGCCCTGCCGCGCGGAGGCTTCGTCGTGACGAAGTTCATGGATGACGGGGACAAGCAAGCCTTTCAGCACATCATGGCGGGTGACGTGACCGGAGTCGTATACCGCTGGACCCCGGGCAAGGGCTTCAGCGAAGTCCCCGGCACGCGGCTCTCGGGAGACAACGGCATCGTGGTCTCACGCGACGGCAAATGGATATTCATCAATGCCTACGGCTCGAACGCGATCTATCGCGTGCCGCTTTCAGGCAGCGGAGGCTCGACCAGCGTGAAAGTCGACTTTCACCCGGATAATCTGCGCTGGGCTCCCGACGGCACGCTCTTTGACACCGGTCAGTTCATCGAGCCCGGCAGAAAGGGAGCGCCGACGCGCCCGGACGACTGGGCGACCGTGCGGCTCGATCCGCGGACGATGGCCATAACGCCCGTCGTGAAAGAACCGGGCAGGGCCGAGTTCGGCGATGCCACGAGTGCCGTGCAAGTCGGGCGGACGCTCTGGTTTGGCACGTTCCGCGGCAATCGCGTCGCCTATCGCTCCGTCAACTCCTCGCCGTAACGAAATACGCCGTCCCCGACATGCGGATGCCGTCGGAGGCGCGATAGCGCGTGTACAGCTCCAAGAGCTTTCCCCGCACCTTCGCCCGAGTGTCCGTACCCGCCTCATCGAGCATTTTGCCGAACGACATCGCATCGAAAACGAATGCGACCGCCTCCTCGGGCGTCGCGCCGGGACCGCCGATCGGCTGATCCCCGCGCCAGGTCTCGAAGGCGACGGACGAGAAGCCGGCGCCCTCCAGCAGCTCGCCGACGTACGCCGGATCATCGAGCGCGAACGGTCCGGGCGCGCGCGGCGTCGGGGCCGGCAGCGCCACGAACTGCCCGATCGCAGCGAGCGTCTGCGCGACCCACGCGTTCTCGCGAGCCGGCGCCCACACGCTGAAGTCGATGCGCCCTCCGCGTCGAACGAAGCGGTGCAGATTGGCGAAGGCCGCCCGCGCATCTGCAAAGAACATCACGCCGAAGCGAGAGAAAGCCCGATCGAACGGCGGCTCATCGAGCGATGCCGTCGCCGCATCCGCGCAGCGGAAGCGCACGTTCGCGGCGCCCGCGACATGGGCTCTGCCCTCGGCTGCAGCGATCAGCACCGGGGAGATGTCGACTCCCAGCACTGCTCCCCTTGCGCCGATGCGCTTTGCGATATCGAGGCTCGTCGCGCCGGCGCCGCAGCCAATGTCGATGACGCGCTCGCCATCGCGGAAAGCGGCGCGCTCGAGGAGCGCCTGACCGACGGGCGCGATCATGCCTTCGAAGCGGTCCACGTTCGCGAGCCAGCGCTCGCCCATCTCACCCGACCAGTCCTCCGCGGCACTATCCAAAATGGGCTTCTCAGCAGGCGCCATGGATCACCTCCAGGGATGCTATATTGCGTGCAACTCGATGACGAGGACAGACCCCTCCGAGAGGCTCCCCGAACCGGAAGCGCATCGCGCAGGCCTTAGTAGGCGAGACGTAGGGCTACGACACAGCGCCTTTGAGAGCCGACGTTTCCGTCGGAAGCCGGATGGCACCGCCGCGGCCGAGAGCGCGGTTCCGGCAGATGTTCCGCATAGCTGGAGCGATCTGCCATGCCGACCGAACGGCTCACACGCATTTTCACGGCCTCTGCGACGCAGCAGCTCGGCGAGACGGTCGAGGTCCGCGGCTGGGTCTTCCGATTGCGCTCGCTCGCGAGCACCACATTCATCGTCCTGCGCGACTGCACCGGGACGATCCAGTGCGTGTGCGCGACGGCATCGTTCAAAGGCCCACACGTCAAGCTGGACGATGTGATCGCGATCGTCGGCCGCGTTCGCGCGGAGGCGCGCGCGAAGTCCGGATGCGAGATCGACATCGAGGAGTTGAGGCTCCTCAATCCCGCAAGCCACGCCCTGCCCTTCAACTCCGGCGGCAAGCTCTCAGCCGTCGGTCAGGAGGCGCGCCTCGCGTATCGCCCGCTCGCGGCGCGCAGCGACTCGATCGGGAACGTCTTCCGCATCCAGGCGCTCATCCTCAAATATTTCCGAGAATATTTGAGCCTGCAGCATTTCACGGAGATCCACACTTCCAAGATCGTCGCCTCGGGCACGGAGGGCGGAACGAATCTCTTCACGGTCGACTACTTCGATCGCGTCGCGTACCTCGCGCAAAGTCCGCAGTTCTACAAAGAGCACGGCGTCGCCGCCTTCGAGCGCGTATTCGAGACGGGGCACGTCTACCGCGCCGAGCCGCACGCGAGCAGCCGGCATCTCACGGAGTACTACTCGCTCGATCTCGAGATGGGATTCATCGACGGACCCGAGGACGTGATCCGTCTCGAGCAACAGTTGCTGAGCTCGATCTTCGAGCGGCTGAATCGAGACCACCGGGACCTCATCGCGCCCTACCGGCGCGAGCCCCTGCCCTCTTTGCTCCAGGCGCCGGTCTGGGAATTCGGCGCCTGCCTCGAGAGGCTCGCACGCGAGCATGGCACGCATCATTTGAGCGATGACTTGGACCCGCAAGCCGAACGGCAGCTCTGCGCTCTCGCCGCGCGCGAGAGCGGCGTTCCCGCCGTTTTCGTGCTCGGCTTTCCGCTCGCGAGCCGCCCCTTCTACACCGCCCCGCGCGGCACGACGGGCGCCGCCCAAAGCTTCGATCTGCTCTATGAAGGCCTGGAAATCACGACGGGCGGTCAACGGTTGCATACTCGCGAGTCGCTCGAGGCGTCCCTGCGCCACCGCGGCCTCGATCCGGCCGCCTTCGAAGATCATCTGCGAATGTTCGAGCTCGGGATGCCGCCGCACGGAGGGCTCGCGATCGGCCTCGAGCGCCTGACCGCTCAGGTCCTCGGATTGCAAAACGTGCGTGAAGCCGTTCTGTATCCGCGTGACCGGTATCATCTGAGTCCATGAAACCCGGAGAGCAGATGCGCGAGAGGCCCGTCGTTGCATTCCTCGGTCTCGGCCGGATGGGCTCGGGTATGGCGCTCCGGCTGCTCGAGGCCGGATATACGGTTCGGGTCTTCAATCGCACCGCGGCTCGCGCCGGTCAGCTCCGCGAGGCGGGCGCGCATTGCTTCACAACGGCGCGAGAAGCAGCGACTGGCGCTTCAGCCATCTTCTCGATGGTGTCCGACGATACCGCCTCCCGCGCGATTTGGCTCGGCGCAGACGGCGTGCTCGCGGGCACTTCGAGTCCAGGTGCTTTCGCCGTCGAGTGCTCGACCCTGTCGCACGATTGGGTGCTCGCGCTGACCGGGGAGACCGGCAGACGCGGTCTCAGATACATCGATGCGCCGGTGACGGGACTTCCGAAGGCGGCCGCCGCAGGCGAGCTGACGCTGCTCCTCGGAGCACATCCGGCGGACCTGGCGGCCGCTCGCCCGATCCTAGAGGCGCTCTCGCGGCGCATCCTTCATTTCGGACCTCCAGGTGCCGGCACGGCGTACAAGCTCCTGGTCAACATGCTCGGCGCGGTACAGATCGCATCGCTTGCTGAGGCCATGGCGCTCGGGGAGAGGGCCGGGCTCGATCCGCAGCTGCTCGCGGAGGCGATCGGCACCGGCCAGGCGGCAAGCCCACAGGTCATTCGCAACAGCGTGCGCATGGCGCGGGGCGACCACGATCAGTCCGTCATTTTCACGCCGGAGCTGCGACTGAAGGACGTCGAGTACGCGCTCGCTCTGGCGCGCAAGCTCGGGATTGGTACGCCTTTCGGCACCATCGCAGGCGAAATGTTTCAGAAGCTCTGCCAATCCGGCCGCGCACGCGTGAACGAGAGTGCCGTGATCGAAGCGGCACGGCAGCGGTCGCTTACTTAGCAAGCCCATTTAGCTGCATTTTTGCCCGACTTCGGGCAAAATCGTTGCGTTTTCACGGTCACCCGCGCAACTCTAGCCCTGCATGTCGGATCCGGGAGAGCTCGACGAGCTGATCGACTACCTGATGCGGAGCACCCGTCTCACCGCCCAGGAAGCGGGGCGCGTGGTTCGGGAGGTGCTGAGCTTTCTTACCGAGACTCCCGAGGAGTTCGTTCGCAGGCGCCACGCGGTGTTGCAGGCGGAGGGACTCCCGAATCCCGCGATCTACGTGCAGCTCGCGGCGGAGCTGTCGGCGTGGCGTTTTCGCGCCGTGCATTACACCGAACGACAGATCCGTCGAATGATCTACGGCTGAACGCGAAGGGGAGCGCCGCATGTGCGGAATCGTCGGATATATCGGTCGGCAGGATGCGGCACCCATATTGATGGAGGGCCTGCACCGCCTCGAGTACCGCGGGTATGACTCGGCGGGGCTCGCGGTCCTGCGCAATGGCGCGCTGCGGCTCTACAAGGCGCGCGGCAAAGTCCGTGAGCTCGAGCGCCTGCTGCCCGAGCATCTGAAGGGCTCGCCCGGCATCGCGCATACGCGCTGGGCCACTCACGGTGAGCCGAGCGACCGCAATGCCCACCCGCACACGGACGCGGCGAACCGTTTTGCGGTCGTTCACAACGGCATCATCGAGAATGCGGCGGCGCTGCGCGCGCAGCTGAGCTCGCAGGGCGTGCAGTTCCGCTCCGAAACCGACTCCGAAGTGCTCGCGCATCTGATCGCCGCGATGCGGGGCGATACCCTCGAGCAGGCGGTCCGGGCGGCGCTGCAGTTGGTGACCGGAGCGTACGGCATCGCAGTCCTCGATGCCGAGAGGCCGGATGCCATCGTCGTCGCGCGTCAGGGCAGCCCCGTCATCCTCGGGATCGGCGATCGCGAGATGTTCGTCGCTTCCGATGCCGCCGCGCTCGTGCGCCACACTCAAAGCATCGTGCACCTCGACGACGGCGAGCTCGCCACGGTCCGCGCGGATCGGTACGAAACCTCGACGCTCGATGGCGGCGCGACGGTCAAAGTGCCGCTCGTGATCGACTGGAAGAGCGAAGCTCTCAGCAAAGGCGACTTCGCTCACTACATGCACAAGGAGATCGTCGAGCAGCCCGATGCCGTTCGGCGCACGCTCACCGGGCGCCTGGAGCGGCGCTTTCATACGACGCGACTCGGCGGAATCGAGATGGCCGCGCGCGAGCTGCTCGAGATCCGCCGCGTCAAGATTCTGGGATGCGGCTCGGCCCACCTCGCAGGCTGCGTCGGAGCGCAGCTCATCGAGCAGTTGGCCCGAATTCCCGCTCACGCGGAGCCGGCCTCGGAGTTCCGCTACCGCAATCCGGTCATCGAATCCGACACGCTCTACATCGCGGTGAGCCAATCCGGCGAGACGTTCGACACGCTCGCCGCGGTGCAGGAAGTCACCCGCAAGGGCGGGCGGGCTCTGGGCGTGGTGAACGTCGTCGGCAGCTCGATCGCGCGGGCGTGCGGCCGTGGAATCTATCTGCACGCCGGCCCCGAAGTCGCGGTCGTGTCCACGAAGACATTCACCTGCACCGCGGCCGCCTTCGCGCTGCTCGCGATCCACCTCGGCCGGCTGCGCGATCTTTCGGCGGCGCGCGGCGAGCGTCTGCTCGCGGCTCTCGAGGCGCTGCCGGATCAGATTGCCGCCATTCTTTCGAGAGAAGCGGAAATCGAGTCCATCGCTCGATCCATTGCGGAGTGCCACGATGTCTATTTCGTGGGCCGCGCAGCCGGATACGCGATCGCAATGGAAGGTGCACTCAAACTCAAGGAGGTAAGCTACCAGCACGCCGAGGCGTACCCCGCCTCCGAGCTCAAGCACGGCCCCCTCGCGCTCATCGATCCAACGACCCCGACGATGATCGTGATGCCCAACGATGATCTCTTCGCGAAGAACGTCTCGACGATCGAGGAAATCCGCGCACGGCGGGGGCCGGTCTTCGCCGTCACGCAGTCCGGCTCGCTGCCCGTCCGCGTGCAGGGTGTGATCGAAGTGCCTGCCTCCGAGCCCGAGCTCGACCCCATCCTGCTCAACATACCCCTGCAGCTGCTCGCCTATCGCGTCGCGCTCGCGCGCGGCACGGAGATCGACCAGCCGCGCAACCTCGCCAAATCCGTTACAGTCGAGTGAGCCGCAGCACGCCGTAGCTGCGGCTC
>Ga0134128_10003597_pt1 | contig 18924 bp, 20 predicted proteins | sample KB31754_FD_96462 | JGI IMG/M metagenome (GOLD analysis project Ga0134128, IMG submission 96462) | Terrestrial soil microbial communities with excess Nitrogen fertilizer from Kellogg Biological Station, Michigan, USA - KB3-175-4 | ecosystem: Environmental > Terrestrial > Soil > Unclassified ...
ACGCTGACGCGGATGGTCGCGCCTTCGCCGAGCCGCATGAAGTCGACATGCAGCGGGAAATCGCGCACCGGATCGAGATGGAAGTCGCGCGGAATCACGCGGTGCTTCTTGCCGTCCAGATCGATGTCGTAAATCGTGGTCAGGAACCGGCCGGCCAGGATGCGCTGGCGCAAATCGGCATCGTCGACCGAGATGGCCGTGGGGGGCTGGTTGTTGCCATAGATCACTCCGGGCACTCTCCCGGCGCGACGCTCTGCCCGTGCGGCCCCCTTGCCGACTGACGGACGTGCGGTCGCCTTCAATTCCTTGACGGTCGTCGCCATTGTCTTAAGTCCTTGTTTTCAAAAGATAAAGGCCGCCAAGCGGCCCATGCTTCGGTCCAACGGCAAGCCTCCAGGGGTGCGGGGGCCGCGGACGTGGCGGGCTTTTAGCCCCAAAGCGGCGAAATGACAAGGAAATGAAGGGATTTTTTGTACCCGGGCCCATCCGGGCTCGGCGTTTACACTTTTTTCCGGGCCCGCGGCGCCTTCGCTTTCTGGGGATAGATGGTCTTTCCCTCGACCAGCATCGCCACGAATTTCTCGATGCGGGCCGCCCTCGTCTCCGGCTTCCTGGCGCCGTGGATACGATACAGGATCGCGTAGCGGTTCTTGCTGTCGAGGGCCTCGAAGAAGGCCTTGGCCTTCCTGCTTTTCGACAGCATCCGATTGAGGTCGTCCGGCACCTGAGCCGTGCTTTGCGCGGCATAGGCCGCGTCCCAACGGCCGTCCTTTCTGGCCCGCTCGATCTCGCTCAGCCCCGCGGCGCGCATGCGCCCCAGCTTAACCAGCTCGATCGCTCGCGCGCGGTTCTTCTCGGACCATTTGCTGGTGGATTGGCGCGGCGTGAAGCGGATCAGCCAATATTTGTCGTCAAAACTGTCGAGCTGGCCATCGATCCAGCCGTGACAAAGCGCGGTATCGACGGCCTCATCCCTGGAAACGCTGGCAATTCCCGATGATTTCTTCGCGACCTTGAGCCACAGACCCCGGCTATTGGCAGGTTGCGAAATCAGCCAGACATCGAAGGCCTGCTGCACTTTGAAAGCAAGCACCGGCAAATCGCGCGTGGCTTTTCCCATCTGTGACGAGGCGTGCGATCAGCCCGTCTATCTTCACGTGGCGGCGTTGGGCGCGGACGACGAAACGCCAAGCTTGCCTTCCAGGGCTGCGATCCGCGCCTTCAGCGCCTCGTTCTCCTCGCGTGCCAGCCGTGCCATGTCCTTCACCGCCTCGAACTCTTCGCGCTTGACGAGGTCGAGATCGCGCAGGATCTTTTCGGCCTGGCTGCGCCAGAGCGTGTCGACCTCGCGCTTGACGCCCTGGGCGGCGCCGGCGGCGTCGTTCATCAGCCGGCCGATTTCATCGAAAAACCGGTTGTTGGTCTGGGTCATGGCGAAACCTCCGTGCGCGGGAACAGGTCAAATCAAACAATGGCGATCCTGAGCCCGCCCTTCAAGCCCCCGCCTTTCAAGCCCCTGCCTTTCAAGCCCCTGCCTCACCTTGTCATGCTCCGGTTTACTTGCAATCGTATTCGGCGCCCAAGGTAAACCCAAAATCACAAAGCAAAGAAACGCCCATGATCGACCAGCAAGTTGAGATCCAGACCAAGGACGGCAAGACCACCACCTTCATCACCCATCCCGAGCGCGGCGGTCCGTTCCCCGTCATCATCTTCTACATGGATGCGCCCGCGATCCGCGAGGAGCTGCGCGACATGGCGCGGCGGCTCGGCACGTCCGGCTATTACGTGATGCTCCCGAACATGTATTACCGCGCCGGCGTGATGGAGCTCGGCCCCATCAACCCCGATCCGGAGTCGCCGGAACGCAAGCGCATGTTCAGCCTGATGAGCTCGCTCACCATTCCCCTCGTCATGGAAGATACCAAGGCGTTGCTCGCCTATGCCGAGACGCGGAAGGCCGCGAACACGAAAATCATCGGCGCGGTCGGCTACTGCATGAGCGGCCGCTACGCGGTCAACGCCGCGACGCATTTTCCCGATCGCGTCAAGGCGGCGGCATCCGTCTACGGCGTGCAACTGGCAACCGACCAGCCCGACAGCCCGCATCTGGCGGCGGCGAAGACCAAGGCCGAACTCTACTTCGCCTGCGCCGAGACCGATGTCTACGCGCCGCAGGAGATCATCGACAAGGTGAGCGAAGGGATGAAGGGCTCGAAGAACGAGGTCGAGGTCTATCCCGGAACCCATCACGGCTTCGCCTTCCCCAAGCGCCCGGTCTACAACCGTGACGCGGCGGAGCGGCACTGGGAGCGGCTGCTCGCGCTCTACAAGCGCAATCTCGTGTAAGCGGATTAGATGCTTCCTCTCCTGATCAAATTCCCGGTGTTCGACCCGATCGCGATTGCGATCGGGCCGATCGCCATCCGCTGGTACGCGCTCGCCTATATCGGCGGCATCGTGCTCGGCTGGCTTTATGCGCGCGCGCTGATCAAGAACGAAAGACTGTGGAGCGGCCCGGCGCCGATCTCGTTGCTCCAGATGGACGACTTCATCCTCTGGGTCACGCTCGGCATCATCGTCGGCGGGCGCACCGGCTATGTGCTGTTCTACAATCTGCCGTTCTTTATCGAGCACCCGGCCGAGATTTTCGAGCTGTGGAAGGGCGGCATGTCCTTCCACGGCGGTTTCATGGGCTGCGTCGTCGCGGTGATGTGGTTTGCGCGCAAGAATAGCATCCCGATTCTTTCGCTCGGCGACATCACCACCGCCGTCGGACCGATTGGCCTGTTTCTCGGGCGGATTGCCAATTTCATCAACAGCGAGCTGTGGGGACGCGCCGCCGACCCCAGCCTGCCCTGGGCGATGATCTTTCCCAACGGCGGCCCGCTGCCGCGCCATCCGAGCCAGCTCTATGAAGCGGGCATGGAGGGCATCCTGCTGTTCACGATCCTCGCCGTGATGGTCCGCTCCGGTGCGTTGAAGCGGCCGGGACTGATCCTGGGCAGTTTCATTACGCTCTACGCGTTGGCCCGCATCGCCGGCGAACACTTCCGCGAGCCCGACCCGCAGCTCGGATTCTTGTGGGGCGGCCTGACCATGGGGACGCTGCTGTCGCTGCCGATGGTAATCGCAGGGATAATACTTATTGTAAGGGCGTGGCGCCGCGAACAGCCGAAACCGGCGGGCGCAAATAGTTAATTCATTGCAAGGCAGGCTGTGACCGAATTTTCGCCGCTGCAGTCGGAGATCAAGAAATTGATCAAGTCATCCGGCCCGATGCCGGTATGGCGCTACATGGAATTGTGCCTGAAGCATCCCGAGCACGGCTATTATGTTTCGCGCGATCCGCTCGGGCGCGAAGGCGACTTCACCACCGCGCCCGAAGTCAGCCAGATGTTCGGCGAATTGCTCGGGCTGTGGGCGGCCTCGCTCTGGAGGACGATGGGCTCGCCTTCCCTGCTCCGGCTGATCGAGCTCGGACCCGGCCGCGGCACCATGATGGCGGACGCGCTGCGCGCGGTGCGCGTGCTGCCGCCACTCTATCAGACGCTGAGCGTTCATCTGGTGGAGATCAATCCGGTGCTGCGCAAGAAGCAGCAGTCGACCCTGTCGGGCGTGCGCAACCTCGCCTGGCATGACGATATCGACGAGGTGCCGGATGGTCCCTGCATCATCTTCGCCAATGAATATTTCGACGTGCTGCCGATCCATCAGGTGGTGAAGCGCGAGGACGGTTGGCACGAGCGCATGGTCGACCTCGATTCCAATGGCAAGCTGGAGTTCGGTGCGTCGTCCGACCCGATCCCGCGTTTCGAGGTGCTGTTGCCGCCTTTAGTGCGTGCCGCACCGGTCGGCGCGGTGTTCGAATGGCGGCCCGATTCCGAAATGATGAAGATCGCATCGCGCGTGCGCGACCAGGACGGCGCGGCACTGATCATCGACTATGGCCACGTACGCAGCGACGCCGGCGACACTTTCCAAGCGATCGCCCGTCACAGCTTCACCGATCCCCTGAACGCTCCGGGACAGGCCGACGTGACGGCGCATGTCGACTTCCAGGCGCTGGCACGCGCCGCCGAAGATGTCAGCGCGCTTGTTCATGGACCGGTGACGCAGGGCGAGTTCCTGAAACGGCTCGGGATCGAGACCCGCGCCGTCGCCTTGATGGCGAAGGCGGCGCCCGAAGTGTCCGAGGACATTGCCAGTGCGTTGAAGCGGCTGACCGCCGGCGGACGTACCGGCATGGGCGCGCTGTTCAAGGTGCTCGGCGTATCCTCGCCGAACCTCGCCGCGCTGCCGGGCTTCAGCGACGAGCAGCCCGGCGGAGCTTCCTGATGCTTGCCTCGTCTCTCCTCGCGGCCATTCCCGGCATTCGGCACGCTTTCTTCACCCGCGAGGGCGGCGTCTCCGACGGCGTCTATGACAGCCTCAATGGCGGGCTCGGCTCGAACGACGAGCCCGCGCGGGTCGCGGAAAACCGGCGCCGGATGGCGGAGCAGCTCGGGGTTGCGCCCTCGCATTTCCTGAGCGTGCATCAGATTCATTCGCCGGATGCGGTCGTAGCCAGCGGGCCCTGGGACGGCGCGGTGCGGCCGAAGGCGGACGCGATCGTCACCCGGAGCGAGGGGCTTGCGATCGGGGTCACCACGGCCGATTGCGGACCTATCCTGTTCGTCGATCCCAAAGCGCGCGTGATCGGCGCGGCGCATGCGGGATGGAAAGGCGCGCTGACCGGCATTCTGGAATCGACCATCGATGCAATGGAGAAGCTCGGCGCCGACCGCAGCGGCATGGTCGCCGCGATCGGTCCCCTGATCCGCCAGCCAAGCTACGAGGTAGGCCACGAATTCGTCGAGCGTTTCATCGAGGCCGATGCCGGGAACGCGCTGTTCTTTCTTCCGGGTGAACGCCATGGCCACGCGATGTTCGATCTCGCGGGCTTCATCCGGATGAGGCTCGAAAATGCCGGCGTGCCGATGATCGACGATCTCGGGATCGACACCTATGCGGACGAGCGCTTCTACAGCTACCGCCGCTCCGTGCATCGCAAGGAGCCGGATTATGGCCGGCTCATGCACGCGATCGCGCTGGAAGCAGAATAGCGTCGCGTTTCCCCGCAATTTGAAGCCGATGATCGGGGCCGTAGCGGCCTGATTTCGTCCCCTCCCGTGTCTCGCACGGTCTAGACGCTCGCGCGATTTCGCGATATCGCAAAAGCAACAATGAGGGACGCGTCGAACACTTCTTCCCGGTCACGCCGGACGCCGCTGCTGCGCGCCGGCTTTGCCGTGCTGTGCCTTGCTGCGGCGTGCACGCTTGGCGGCTGTGCTTCGGGCAGCTCCGCAACATCAGGCGCGTTTGCGATGGCAAACGACGGCGGCGGCCAGACCGTTACGTTCGAGTCGGTCGACGGTCCGCCGCCTGGCGTATTCGACCGCATGGTGAGCGTGCTCGACAGCGAAACCAAGCTGCGCAACCTCTCGATCGTCTCGCGCGAAAGACCGGCCTCCTATCGCGTGCGCTCCTATCTCTCCGCGCAGGTCGTGCGCGGACGCACGGTGATCGCCTGGGTCTGGGACGTCTACGACCGCGACCAGCAGCGCACGTTGCGTCTGTCCGGCGAGGAACAGGCAGGCAAGGCCGGCCGCGACGCGACACGCGATCCCTGGGCCGCCGCGGACGATCTCGTGCTGCGCAAGATTGCGCAGGCCGGATTGAGCGGTCTTTCCGGCATGATCAACGGCACACCCGCCGAACCGCCGCCGGCGCCAGCCCCCGCCGGCAAGCGTGGCCCCGCGGTCGCGAACGCAGACAGCCCCGCAACCTCGGGGAGCCCGAATATTGCGGCGCTCGGCTACACCGACCATTAGTCAAATCGCGGAAATGGCACCGATTTTTGCTCGGGAAAACGACCTCCCCGGGTTGCCAGCGCGGCCATCGGCCTGATATTCCCTCGCTCGTCAAAACGCCGGTTCCAGGGAAACCCGATATGCTGAAAAAGGTGTCCAGCAACGTCCGGGGAGATGCCTCGATGTCGGCCAAAAACGGCTCCATCAAGCTGATTGCCGGCAATTCCAATCCAGCGCTGGCACAGGCAATCGCCGACGGGATCGGCGTCCCCCTCACCAAGGGCGTGGTCCGGCGCTTTGCCGACATGGAGATTTTCGTCGAAATCCAGGAAAACGTCCGCGGCTCGGATGCCTTCATCCTGCAGTCGACGTCGTTCCCGGCCAACGACCATCTGATGGAGCTTCTGATCATCACCGATGCGTTGCGCCGTTCCTCGGCGCGCCGCATCACGGCAGTGATCCCCTATTTCGGCTATGCCAGGCAGGACCGCCGGTCCGGCTCGCGCACGCCGATTTCGGCCAAGCTGGTCGCAAACCTGATCACGCAGGCCGGCGTCGACCGCGTCATGACGCTCGACCTGCACGCCGCACAGATCCAGGGCTTCTTCGACATCCCGACCGACAACCTCTTTGCCTCGCCCCTGATGGTTCGCGACATCAAGGAACGCCTCGACCTCTCCAACGTGATGGTGGTTTCGCCCGACGTGGGCGGCGTGGCGCGCGCCCGCGGCCTTGCCAAGCGCATCAACACACCGCTCGCCATCGTCGACAAGCGCCGCGAACGCGCCGGCGAATCCGAAGTGATGAACGTGATCGGCGAGGTCGCCGGCTACACCTGCATCCTGGTCGACGACATCGTCGACTCCGGCGGCACGCTGGTGAATTCGGCGGATGCGCTGCTCGCCCACGGCGCCAAGGACGTCTACGCGTACATCACCCACGGCGTGCTGTCCGGTGGCGCCACCCAGCGCATCGCCTCGTCGAAGCTCAAAGAGCTTGTCATCACCGACTCGATCCAGGCGACCGACGCGGTGAAGAAGACGCCGAACATTCGCTCGCTATCGATCGCCGGCCTGATTTCGGAAGCGATCCTGCGCACGGCGTCCGAAGAGTCGGTATCGAGCCTGTTCGACTGACACGCATCGCCGCCGCCGGATAGCGCGACAGATAGGCTCTGTCGCGCCGCGAAGGCACGCGCTAGACTTTCCCCAGAAACAGAAAATACCAGGGGAGGCCACCATGAAGGATCACCGTATTTCCCGTCGCGCCGTGCTCGCCGGTTCCGCTGCCGCGGGCGCCTATGTGCTGACAGGCATCCCCGCCCGCGCCGAGGTGAACTGGAAGAAATACGCCGGCACCAGGCTCGAGGTGATCCTCGCCAAGGGCCCGCGCGGCGACAATCTGCAGAAATACATCAAGGAATTTACCGCGCTCACCGGCATCGAGGTCGAGTCCGAGCAGATCCCCGAGCAGCAGCAGCGTCAGAAAGCGGTGATCGAGCTCGCTTCCGGCAAGCCGAGCTTCGACGTCATTCATCTGAGCTACCACGTGCAGAAGCGGCAGTTCGAGAAGGGCGGCTGGCTCGCCGACATGACGCCCTACATGAAGGATCCGACGATGACCGCGCCGGACCTGGTCGAGAGCGATTTCTCCGCCGCCGGCCTGCAATACGCCAAGAACGACAAGGGACAGATGTTGTCGCTGCCGTGGTCGGTCGACTATTTCATCCTCTACTACAACAAGGAGCTGTTCGCGAAGAAGGGCGTCGCGGTGCCGAAGACGCTCGACGAGATGGCGGCCGCCGCGGAAAAGCTGACCGATGCCAAGGACGGCACCTTCGGCTTTGTCGGGCGCGGCCTGCGCAACGCCAACATGACCCTATGGACCAACTTCTTTCTCAACTACGGCGGCGAGTTCCTCGACGGCAAAGGCAACATCCTGACCGACGGACCCGAGGCGATCGAGGCGACCAAGCTTTACCAGAGGCTCCTCACCAAGGTCGCGCCTCCGGGAGTGGCCGGCTTCAACTGGATGGAGTCGATGGCCTCGTTCACGCAAGGGCGCTCGGCGATGTGGATCGACGGCGTCGGCTGGGCGCCGCCGCTGGAAGACCCGAACGCCTCGCGCATCGTCGGCAAGGTCGGCTACACCGTGGTACCGGCCGGTCCGAAGGGACAATATTCCGCGACCTATGGCGACGGCATCGGCATTGCGGCGGCGAGCAAGAACAAGGAAGCCGCCTATTTGCTGTGCCAATGGGCGGTCTCCAAGGCGCAAGGCGCGCGGCTATTGCAGGCGGGCGGTGGCGTTCCCTTCCGCAACTCGATCCTCAACGACGAGGAAATCCGCAAGGGCGTGAAGATGCCGGCGGAATGGCTGCAATCGGTGATCGACTCCGCGAAGATCTCGAAGCTCGGGCTTCCCGTCATCATCCCCGTCGCCGAATTCCGCGATCTCGTCGGCGCCGGTGTGACCGCAACGCTATCCGGCGCCGATCCCGCCACGGAGTTGAAGAAGGCACACGAACAGTTCCGCCCGATCCTGGAGCGCAGCGAGAAAGCGTGAGCACTCTCACTGAAGCCACTTCCGCCACGGCGAGCGCTGAAGCTGCGCCGGGCCGGGAGTGGCGGCCGCCGTCCTATTGGCCGTTCGTGATCCCGGCACTGGTCGTGGTGCTGGCGATCATCGTATTTCCCTGGCTATTCACGATCTGGATGAGCTTCAACGAATGGAAGGTCGGCTCGCCGACCACCTTTGTCGGGCTCGCGAATTATGTGCGGTTGCCGAACGATCCGCGCTTTGTCGAGGCGGTCGGACACACCGTGGTCTATACCGCTCTCTCGGTGCTGCTGCCGGTGATCCTCGGCACTTTCGCCGCCGTGGTGTTTCACGCCAGATTCCCGTTCCGCGGTATCCTGCGCGCGATCTTCATCATGCCGATGATGGCGACGCCCGTCGCGATCGCGCTGGTCTGGACCATGATGTTCCACCCGCAGCTCGGCGTCCTGAACTACCTGCTCTCGCTGGTCGGCATCGGTCCGCAGCTCTGGGTGTTTCATCCGGCGACCGTGATTCCTTCGCTGGTGCTGGTCGAGACCTGGCAATGGACGCCGCTCGTGATGCTGATCGTGCTCGGCGGCATCGCCGCACTGCCGACCGAGCCCTACGAGAGCGCGCAGATCGACGGCGCCGGGATCTGGCAGATGTTCCGCTACATCACCCTGCCCCTGATCCTGCCCTTCGTCTTCATCGCCGCGATGATCCGCACCATCGATGCCGTGAAAAGCTTCGACATCATCTTCGCGATCACGCAAGGAGGACCCGGCTCGGCGTCGGAGACCATCAACGTCTATCTCTACAGCGTTGCGTTCGTCTATTACGACCTCGGCTACGGCTCGGCGATCGCCGTGATCTTCTTCGCCCTCATCATCGTGCTCGCCGCGGTGCTGCTGTATCTGCGCCAGCGCACGCTCTGGACCGAGATCGGACCCGGCGCATGAGTGCCCGCCAGCTCCTCGGCAAGGTCGGCCTCGGCTTTGCGGTGTTCGTCATCGTCTCGCCGGCGATCCTGTTCTTCCTCTGGATGGCATCGCTGTCGGTCAAGTTCGAGGTCGACAACGCCGCCTATCCGCCGGTCCTCATCCCCGAACATTTCGCCTGGAAGAACTATGCCGACGTCGTCGCCTCCAACCGCTTCCTGACCTACTTCAGGAACAGCCTGGTCGTGACGGGCGCCGCGACGCTGCTTGCGATGCTGGTCGGCGTCCCCGCGGGCTACGGCATCGCGCGAATGGCTGCGCATAAATCGGCCGTGGTGATCCTGATCGCACGCATCACGCCGGGCCTCTCCTATCTCATTCCGCTGTTCCTGCTGTTCCAGTGGCTCGGCCTGCTCGGGACGTTGTGGCCGCAGATCATCATCCATCTCGTGGTCACGGTGCCGATCGTGATCTGGATCATGATCGGCTATTTCGAGACCACGCCGATCGAGCTGGAGGAAGCCGCCCTGATCGACGGCGCGACGCGCTGGCAGGTTTTCCGTCATGTCGCGCTGCCGATCGCGAAGCCCGGGCTCGCGGTCGCCTTCATCCTCGCGGTGATCTTCTCCTGGAACAATTTCGTGTTCGGCATCGTGCTGGCCGGCCGCGAAACGCGGACGCTGCCGGTCGCGGTCTACAACATGATCTCCTTCGACCAGTTGAGCTGGGGCCCGCTCGCCGCCGCCGCGCTGATCGTCACCTTCCCGGTGCTGCTGCTGACCATGTTCGCGCAGCGCCAGATCGTGGCGGGCTTGACGGCGGGAGCCGTCAAGGGCGGCTAATCATGCCCCGGCCGCGGGACGAGGTTCATGATGGTCCGCGTGTAACCGCCGTCGACGACGATCTCGTCGCCGTTGACGTAGGACGCACGGTCGCTGGCGGGGAACGTCACGGCATCGGCGATGTCCTGCGGCATGCCGACGCGCCGCATCGGCGTCACCGCGGAACGGCGCTCGGTGACACCGGGCGTGTCGTAGAAGGCCTGGCTCATCGGGGTGATCACCATGCCGGGGCTGACCACATTGCTGCGGACGCCTTCCGGTCCCCATTCGCTCGCGAGCTGCCGTGACAGCATGATGACGCCGGCCTTGCTGACGCTGTAGGCGCCGCTTTTTCCCTGCGCATTGCTGCCGGCGATCGAGGCCACATGCACGAGGCTGCCGGACTTTGCCTTGCGCATCTGCGCTCCAAAGATCTGCGCGCAGAGGAAATAGCCGGTGAGATTGACCGAGATCACCATGTTCCATTCGGCCAGCGACAAGGTGTCCAGCGAGCCGGGCCGCAGGATCGCAGCCGCATTGACCAGCACGCCGGCCGGACCGAGCGCCTTCTCGATCGTTTCGGAGGCGGCCTTGATGCTGTCGGCATTCGTCACATCGCAGGGCGCGATGACATGGCGGTTGCCCGGCAGTTCGCCGCGCGTTTTCTCGAGCCCCTGCTCATCGCGGTCGATAACCGCGACATGCGCGCCGGCGTGAGCGAGATTGACGGCGACGGCGCGGCCGATGCCGCCACCCCCGCCGGTCACCACGCAAACGCGGCCGCCAAGTCCAAGCCAGTCGGGAGAATGCTGTTCAGCCGCACGATCCGTCATTGGGCGCCCTCGTCTTTTCTTGTTGTGGTCTCCGAGAAGACTAACAACAGACCTGATTGTCAAACACTCACTCTCGCGCCCGGGATGCGGCGCAAAGTCCTGGGGTTCCCGCGAACCCGGCTTTGCCTTTTGCGTTGGTTTCCGGCACAAGGCGCGCGCAATACAAGAGGCGCGCAAACCAGCGAAAGGACAGCAATGGCCAAGAACAAGAACACCATTTGCGTGTGGTACGACAAGGACGCGGAGGCTGCTGCCCGCTTCTACGCCGAAACCTTTCCCGACAGTGCCGTGGGCGCCGTCCACCGTGCACCCGGTGACTACCCATCCGGCAAGAAGGGCGACGTGCTGACGGTGGAGTTCACAGTCGCCGGCGTCCCATGCATAGGTCTCAATGGCGGTCCCGTGTTCAAGCACAACGAAGCCTTCTCGTTTCAGATCGCCACCGACGATCAGCAGGAGACCGATCGCTACTGGAACGCCATTGTCGGCAATGGCGGTCAGGAGAGTGCGTGCGGCTGGTGCAAGGACAAATGGGGCATCTCCTGGCAAATCACGCCGCGTGTGCTGACAGAGGCGATGGCGGCCGGCGGTGGGGAAGCCAAGCGCGCCTTCGATGCCATGATGGGCATGAAGAAGATCGACGTCGCCGCGATCAAGGCGGCGCGCCGCGGCTGATCAGAGAAAATTGCGAATTCGCGCCAGTTCGACAACGAGAGGCTCAGGCAAGGCGGTCGTTTCCGACGGAGGCTGCGCAACCACATGAATCTCGTACAGGTGACGCACGGAGATCGGCTTGGCCATCAGACCCCGCAGACACTCGTCGAGGGTGCCATCGACGAGCAGATAGGGGCTGGTCTCGGTACGTCGCTCGTTGCCGAGTGACGGCCATTTGCGAAGAACGGCCGGGGTGTTGAAATTGACATGGGGCTGGCGACCGCCCGTCGGTCGCGCTTTTGTCAGGAGGCTCGCCATCGCCTCGCAGGCGCTTTCGGCGTCAGCGAGGGTTTTGAAGGGCGAGCCCTCAACCGGAACGGCGCTGCTGTTCTGATGAATCGGGCGCCACGAGGCCATGAAGCCGGTTCGCCCGCGAAAGCCGGAGCCGCCGCGGCTCTCATGACTGATCACGAACGAAAAACCGTTTCCGCTCGCATTCCATGCTTCCATGTCCTCGACGTGACCGATGACGCGGGTAAACTGCATATCTCGAGCGCCTTAGAGGCAGACCAGGCACCGTAGATTCTGACGCCTGAACCTGGCGGACGCAACCATCCACCTTGGAGACAGAAGAACATATCCACCGGGTAACGCGACTTCAGCGCGAGGCTTTTTCTCCGAGCGGCTCACTTCAGAGATATCTTGATCTTGTTGAGATTGGCCGCGAATTCTACTCCCACGCTCGTTCCTTGCAATACGATCGTCACGCCCTTGTCATGGCGCAAGCTAACGCCGCCGACGCCCCCAAAAGCGTACCACCAGCGCCCACGGAACTGTACGTGCCGGCGAAATCGCGAACCTCAGGGATACCTGAAGCCCCCCCTTCAAATTCGCCCACGCTTGCACCGGCTGTGATTCCGAACCCAGCGCCGGATACCCGGAATGGAGGCCAGCGATGATTTTTGTGCCGTGGGATTTGCCCCTAATACCGCTTGACCGCGGCCCCAAGCGCGCCCCACACGCCGGCAGCGGCCAGGAGGGGCCCGCCAGGCCAAACCGTATTGCGCGATCAGAAGGAACCGCGCGCGCGGCAGCGAGTTTGAGTTCGGGGGAATGCAGGAGCACTTCCATGGCGACCCAGATTGTAATGGATCACAGCGGTGACACCCGCCACGCTTTCGACCCACTCGATGCCAAAGCCGTTGCGAAAGCCGAGAAGCGGTTCAAGGATCTGACAGGAGCCGGCTTCATCGCCGCCGAGCGGACGGCGGACGGCGAGTCTCGCCGTGTCAGCGCGTTCAATCCGATGGCCGAAGAGACGTTGTTCTTCCCGCGCCTCGCGGGCGGCTGAACCGTCAAGGCACAGGACAATGTTCTTGTTCCGGCATCTGAGGTCGGAGAGGTCGCGTCATATTCGCGCTCTCCACCGCCTCTACCGATTCTCAAACGACAAGAACCGACCCGAAGCCCGGGGCCTGCGTCTTCTGCGAACGTGGCTGTCACCGACTCAACGCGCGCAGTTCGACTCCTTCGGCTATTTCGACGTCACTGGATCCGTCAGTCACAGGAAATATCGCATCCATTTTGGGGTTTCGGCCAACATCCAGGAGCTTGGCAACGACGATAAGCCACGAATTGGCTGGTGCTTCATTCCAGACGGAAATCTTGTCCCCGGGGATGTCATGCTTGCGCAAAAGATAGCTCTGGAAACGAGCGAACGGGATGCGCTTGCCGTGGCCAACCGGTTTCCTCCGACAATCCCGGCCTTGCTGCGCAACGCAGGCCGGCCGTACTGATCCCCAAGATCAGGACGCAAACGGCAAACGCGGCCGATGCGCGCGCGTGCTACCGCTCGCCCGGCGCGGTGAAGAATTTCTCGCCGTAAGCGAAGCGGTTGGGCTTCAGGAAGAAGCCGAGGATGACCGCGCCGTTCGGCGCAACCGCCTCGTGCTGATTGCCGGCCGGCCGCCAGACGAACTGGCCGGGCCCGCATTTGCCTTCATGGTCCTCGAGCGAGCCCTCGATCACATAGGTCTGCTCGAGCGCGGTGTGCTCGTGCAGCGGCACGACGGCACCGGGGGCGAGCTTGAACAAGGCGGTGGTGATGCCAGCGTCGTCGGTATAGAGCACCTTGATCTGGATGCCCGGGAACTTCGTCGCCTCCCAGGGCATGTTGGGCGCGTCGAGATAGTGCGCCGCGCGTTCCGGCGGATTCTCGGGCTTGATGTCGGAATGAACGAGCTTGCGTTCTGGCGCGGACATGACGGCCTCCCTGATCCTCATACTTTTTATATCGAAGTCATCAGAGCATACTGCGAGCGCTGTATCCCCGGAAGGTGCTAACAAGGCATAGAGGTCAACGAAGCGACCGGGAGGATAACCCATGCTGCATCGCCGCAACTTCCTGAAACTGACGACGATCGGGAGCCTCGGGACATTGGCGAGAATGCAGCCGACATACGCGCAGTCGCCGGCCAGGCCACGGACGCGCGTCGTCTTCCTGGGCACCAAGGGCGGCCCGCGCGTCGAGACGGGCCGCTCCAATCCGGCCAACCTGATCGAGATCAACGGCACGCGCATCGTGCTCGACTGTGGAATGGGCGTCAGCCATCAACTGGCGGAAGCCAAGGTGCCGCTGCCATCCGTGAAGTACATCCTGATCAGCCATCACCATTCCGATCATAATCTCGAATACGGCAACCTCGTCTACAACGCCTGGGCTTCGGGGCTGTCGACGCCGATCCAGTCGTTCGGGCCCAAGGGCCTTCAGGAGATGACGAAGACGTACTGGGAGCTCAACAAATTCGACGTCGAGACCCGAATCGCAGACGAGGGACGTCCCGATCCTCGCAAGCTTCTGGTCGCCAAAGACATCGACGCCGACGGCGATATCCTGAAGACCGAGGATTTCACCATCACCGCCTTCCGCACACCCCACCCGCCGATATCGGATAATTTCGCCTACAAGTTCACGACGCCCGATGGCGTGATCGTGTTCTCGAGTGACACCGAGTACAATCCGAAGCTCGCAGAGTTCGCCAAGGGCGCCGACGTGCTGGTGCACGAGGCGCTTTACGCACCCTTCGTCGACAAGCTGGTCGCACGCGTGAAGAATGGCGCCACGCTCGGCAAGCATCTGCTGGCGAGCCACACCACCACGCAGGATGTCGGCAAGATCGCCGCCGCTGCCGGCGTGAAGCTCCTGGTGCTCAGTCACCTGGTGCCGGGCGACATCGATGTCACCGACGATCTCTGGCTGGCCGGCGTGCGGGAGAACTATTCAGGCAAGGTCATCGTCGCCAGGGACCTGATGGAATTGCCACTGCCGCTGTGAGCGGTGCGTTCTTACCCGTTACCGCAACAGCTTGATGACATATAGAGCAACGCGCATGCATGCTACGTGGCAGAATTGTGTCTACGCCGCAACGGTCGTCATGTTTCGTTCAAGCAACCGTCTTTTTAACCGCGCAACTTTTCCGCGATTGAGTAATGTTGATTCGAAGGCACCGAGGTGCGGCGATGCGGCCTTTCAATCACCTTCAACCAGGTGGTTGGGTACGATGATCGGCGGGGAACGGGGGCGATAGTCTGTCTTGGTTGTTTCAGACTACGGAAAGACCGCCTTCGGGCGGTCTTTTTGTTTTGACCATGAAGCCGTCGATCCGCTTCAGTAGCAGCGCGTGACGTTGACGACGTGTTCACCGCCGTTGCGTCCGGGAACCGTGAGCGGCTCCGACGAGCAGCCCGGCACATAGGGCCGATCGGAAGGCGCGACATTCGGCGGATAGCGATGCGCCCAGTCCCAGGGCACGTCATAGGTATAGGTATAATGGACATCCGATGACGTGGACGGAGGCGCCGCCTCGGTGATCGGCGCGCCATCCGACCCGTAAACGGTGTCGCCGACGGCTGGCCAGAACACGTTACCGCGATGATGCCGGAACGCATGCGCAGCGAGCGGGCGGTTGATCGGACGCGCCAAGGCAAAAGCGCCCCGGTTTCCTGCCGCCCTGGCTGTAGCCTCGTCGGCGGCCAGGATGAGCGCGATTGCGCCGAGCGACGCAGCGAGCGTTCCATACTTTCGATACAACATGACGCACACCAGTTCGTTGGTTGTTTGGACGGCTCCCCAAAGCACCCTCGAAGGCACGCTAGGACGCCCATTTTGCGCCCGCAAACCCACACTTAATTATTGGTTAAGACGTAACATTAACGCCGCCGTCTCTTCGGGTCGATCCGGGGATTCCCCGCGCAAAACGGCCATGACCGGCGCGCGCGTCTGCCGTTCCCGTTCCGCCCTTGTGACGGAACCTGCCGGGCCGCTAGGGTCGGCCAACGATAAATATTGAGGGGGGACATATGGGTCGGAAGATCGTAATCGTCGGAGCGGGCGCCGTTGGCGGATATGCCGGCGCGCATATGGTGCAGGCAGGCGAGGACGTGACCTTCATCGATCCCTGGCCCGAGCATGTCGAACACATGCGAAAGCACGGCCTGCGCGTCACCCACGCCAAAGACGTGGCCGAATTCAAGGTCTCCGTCCGGGCACTGCACGTGACGGACGCGCAAGCCCTTTCCAAGGAGAAGCCGGTCGATATCGCCTTCGTCTGCATGAAGTCCTACGACACGGCATGGGCGACGATGATGATCAAGCAATACCTGGCGCCGGGCGGCTTTGTCGTGTCGCTGCAGAACTGCATGAACGAGGAGACCATCGCGGGCGTTGTCGGCTGGGGCAAGACGCTCGGCTGCATCGCAAGCAGCATCAGCGTGAACCTGCCGGAGCCTGGCCACATCCACCGCGGCGCCGGCAAGGGTGGCGCCGCGCACACCGTGTTCCGCGCCGGCGAGGTGCATGGGAGGATCACGGATCGCGCCACCGAAGTCTGTCGCCTGGTCGCCTTCTCCGACAGCGCCAAGGTGACGAGCAACCTGTGGGGCGAGCGCTGGTCGAAGCTGGTCGCCAACGCCATGGGCAACGGGCTTTCGGCCTGCACCGGCCTGTCCGGCGGCGAGATGCTGCAAAGCGATCCGATCCGCCGCTTCTCGACCAGGATCGGGAGCGAGGCCATCCGCGTCGGACAGGCGCAGGGCTATCAGCTCGAGGAGATCCTGCATCTGCCGCCGGAGACGATCGCACGTGCCGGCGAAGGCGACGAGGCGGCGATGGGCGCCTGCGACGAGCAGCGTTTCAGGGACGGCAAGAAGACCGCCTCCGAGCAGCGCCCGTCGATGGGCCAGGACATGCAGAAGGGCCGGCGCACCGAGATCGAATTCATCAATGGCCACGTGGTGCGCGAAGGCGAGAAGGTCGGCCTCGCCTGCCGCGCCAATGCGATGCTGACCGACATCGTCAAGCGCGTGGAACGGAATGAATTGAAGCCGGATCCCCGGCACATTACCGAGCTGCGGCTGAACTGACCTTCCCTGGAGCGGGATGACCCTTCTTCGAATCGTCTAGGAACGCCGCGTGACGGCGCCGGTCGGCGTCGCAAAGCCTTCCATCGTCCTGATCCGCTTCTCGAGCCACCAGCCGAACTCGGGCGACCAATCCTCGAAGCGGCGGTTGATGCCGAGATCGTGCGCCCAGTGATGGGCGATGTTGGGATTGTATTGCGACTGGCGGCCGACCGCGATGAGATCGGCCTGCCCCTTCTCCAGGATCGCCTCGGCCTGCTGCGCCTCGAGGATGATCCCGACCGCCATCGTCGCAATATCCGCTTCCTTGCGGACGCGCTCGGCGAAGGGGACCTGGAATCCGAGCGCGCGCGTCACCTGCGCTGCGGTCGCAGCACCCGCGATGCCGCCCGAGGAGCAATCGATCACGTCTACCCCGCGCACCTTCAACTCGCGCGCGAACGCAACGGTATCATCCATGTTCCAGCCCTCCTGCGTGCCGTCGACGGAGGAAACGCGCACGAACAACGGCATGTCGGCCGGCATCTCCTTGCGTACCGCCTCGACGATCTCGAGCGGCAGCCGCATGCGACCGGCGCGGTCGCCGCCATATTCGTCGTTGCGCGTGTTGGAGACCGGCGACAGGAACGAGGCGAGCAGATAGCCGTGCGCGGTGTGGATCTCGATGGTGTCGAAGCCGGCCTTGACCGCGTTCTTCGCCGCCTGCGCCCAGGTGCCGACCATCGCCTTGCATTCGGCCGTCGTGAGCTGCCGCGGCGTCAACCAGCCCTTGCCGACAGGCTCCGACGTCGGCCCCACCGGCTGCCATTTCCTGGCGCCGGCCTTCAAATTCTCCTCGGTCAGTGGGCCCATGCCCTGCATGGCGGTTTGCGAGGAAGCCTTGCGCCCGCCGTGGGCAAGCTGGATGCCGATTGCAGTCCCCTGCCGCTTCATGAAGGCGATCAGCGGCTTGAAGCTTTCGGCCTGGGCGTCGTTCCAGATGCCGAGATCGTGCTCGTTGATGAGGCCGATTTCCTCGACGCCGGTCGCCTCGACAAAGACCAGTCCGAAACCACCGAGCGCATAGCGGCCGAGATGCACGACGTGGAAGGTGCCGCAGGTGTTGCCGGAATCGCAGCGATAATGGACCATCGGCGGCACCACGAGGCGGTTTTTCAGCGTGAGGCCCCGAATTTTGAAGGGCCGGAAAAGCCTGGGCTGCGGCGTCTCGCCGCCATTAGGTCCGTCACTCACTGAAGCATCTCCCCCGCATGTTGCGGCGAAGATGACCCGAAAGTCGAAGTCGATCAACCGGACATGTCGCACCGCAAAATCATCGGCCGATCGCACTCCGGGGCGAGTTTGACAGCGGCGCGCTAGGCGGGCCGTCGCGCCGGGGCTATAGTCCGCCGCGCAAGAAAAAAATACGGGGTCAGGAAACCTCGCAAGTTTCGGGAGAAATCCAAGAAAACGCTTCAGGGAGAAATCAGAATGTCGCTGACTCGCCGTCAGGCGCTGGCGTCCGCCGCCGCCGCACTTGCAAGCACCATCGCCAAGCCCGCCATCGCCGCCAAAGAACCGATCCGGATGGGTTACCTTCCGGCGCTCACCGGTCCTTCCTCATCCACCGGCATTGGCATCAATCGCGGGACCGAGCTCGCGGTAAAGGAGATCAACGCAGCCGGTGGAATCGATGGGCGGCAGATCGAGCTGATCGTCCGCGACACCCAGAGCGAACCGACCAAGGCCGTGAACGGCGCCGCCGAGCTCGCGCAGTCGGAGAAGGTGAGTGTCGTCTTCGGCCCGCTCACTTCCGGCGAGTCCCTTGCGGTCGTGCCGCTGCTTGCGAAAGCGACCATGCCGCAGGTCCATCCCTGCTGGGTCGACA
>Ga0134128_10003598_pt1 | contig 18924 bp, 15 predicted proteins | sample KB31754_FD_96462 | JGI IMG/M metagenome (GOLD analysis project Ga0134128, IMG submission 96462) | Terrestrial soil microbial communities with excess Nitrogen fertilizer from Kellogg Biological Station, Michigan, USA - KB3-175-4 | ecosystem: Environmental > Terrestrial > Soil > Unclassified ...
TCTTGCCCTTGGCCAGCATCACCTCGGCCGTGTGCACGATGGCGTTGCCCGCGCACATGGCCGAGCGGGATCCAACCGAGGCATTGCCGGTCAGACCCAATGCGGTATCGCCGTGCCGGTGCTCGATCTTGCCGGCGTCGATGCCGAGTTTGTTGGCGAGCAGCCGACCGAATACGGTGGCATGGCTTTGGCCGGTGGACTGCACATTGCAGGCGAGGATCAGTTGATCACCGCCGGGGAACGCGATCCCGGCCTGTTCCATCGGTGTGGCGCCGGAATGCTCCAGCATGCACGAGACGCCGATGCCGCGGAATTTCTTACGCCGCGCCGCCTCACGCCTGCGCTTATTGAAATTGGCGTAGTCGGAAAGCTCAAGTGCCTGTTCGACAATGCCAGGAAAATCTCCGCTGTCGTAAGTATTGCCGATCGCGCTTTTGTAGGGGATGGCCGAGGGCGGGATGAGATTTTTTTTGCGCAAACGCACTGGATCCATGCCGATGATGCGCGCGGCTTCCTCGACCGCGCGTTCGAGCGCGTAGTTTGCTTCCGGGCGTCCAGCGCCCCGATACGGGGCGATCGGCACTCTATTACTGAAATAGCATGCGACCGATACGTCGACTTTGGGAATTCGGTACATGCCGGGCAGGCAGCGGGCGAAGTTGTTGGTGTTGATGTTGACGCCCGCGTTGGCGACATAGGCACCTTGATTGCAGAGATGACGCACTTTCAGCGCCAGGAACTTGCCGTTTCCGTCGAGCGCAAGCTCGACGTCGGTTGCAGTGTCACGCGCCTGCGCGTCGCTGACGAAGGCCTCCGAGCGCGTCGACTGCCAATGCACCGGGCGGCCGATTTTGCGCGCCGCCACCAGAACCGCGATGTATTCGGGGTAGACCGTCGTTTTCATGCCGAAGGCACCGCCGACATCCGCGGTGATCACCCGCAGCTTCTCGTTCGGCACGCCCATGATGGAAGCCGCCTGGCTGCGCAACCCGTCGGCGCTCTGCGAGCAGGCGTGGAGCGTATAGGCATCGCTCGCGGCGTCATATTGCCCGGTGGCGCCGCGCGTTTCGAGCGAGGCGACGACTAGGCGTTGGTTGGCAACGCGCACGCGCGCGACATGCGGCGCTTGCCTGATGATCTCGGCGACCTCGCGCTCGTTCTCTTCGCTCGGGATTGTACCCGGCCAGTCGACGCAAAGATTGCCAGGCGCGTCCCGATACAACTGGGTCGTGGCTTTCATCGCTGCATCGAGATCGACAACGGGAGTGAGTTCCTCGTATGCAACGGAGATCTGATCGGCAGCGTCGAGGGCGGCATTGGGGCTCTCGGCCACGACCATCGCCACCAGGTCGCCGACATGCATCGCTTTTTCGGCCAGGACAGGACGAAAAGGCATCACCATCTTGGCTCCGCCGCGGCCTGCAACCGGCGGATGGCGCGAGAGGGTGCCGATGCCGGCCGCCTTTATGTCGTCTGCAGTCAGTACTGCCAATACGCCCTTCGCCTTGCGTGCCAGCTCGGCATCGACCGACGTGACCCGAGCATGCGCGTGCGGCGAGCGCACGAAAGCGGCATAGGCCTGGTTCGGCAGCCTTGGGTCGTCCATGAATTGTCCGCGGCCGCGGACCAGGGCGTCGTCCTCGACGCGAGGGGCGTGAGCGGTTGGGGTCTTCACTGTCATTGGGATTCCAACGGTGGCATGAAGGCTTCGAGTTTATAGCCAAAAGCGCCGGTGTCGACAGGGGCTTGCGCGCGGCGCACGAGTGCGGCACTGGAAGCGCTCCGTGCGGAAGCTCCGCTCAAGTTTTCAGGGGACGAAATGGCTACAGTGCGAACGATTGATACCCACACCCATGTTCTGACCCGGGAAACTGCAATGCTTCTGACCAAGGCGGGGGTCAAGGTCACGATCACACCGGACGACGCGGATAATGCCGCGCTCGATGTCAGCGGCGTCGTCTACCGGCCGTTTCCGACGGGCGGCTTCGACATCGCACGCCGAGTTCGCGACATGGACGCCATGGGCGTGGATGTGCAGGTGCTTTCCGCCACGCCTCAAACCTATCTGTACAATCAGGACGCCTCGCTGGGTGCCGCCGCCGCCGCGATCCAGAACGACCAGATCGCAAAACTGGTCAAGGAAAACCCGCAGCGTTTCATGGGCATCGCAACTTTGCCCATGCAGGCGCCGGAAAAAGCAGCCGACGAACTCCGGCGTGCGATGACCAGGCTTGGCCTGCGCGGGACGATGTTTGCCTCGAACATCATGGGCAAAAATCTCGACGATCCGGGCTTCGAGCCGATTTGGGCAACCGCGGAGGAGCTTGGGGCGTTCGTCTTCATTCACCCAAATAATGTCGCCGGCGCCGATCGTATGAAGTCCTATTACCTCAATAACCTGATCGGGAATCCGCTCGACACGACAATCGGCGCCGCATGCCTGTACTTCGGCGGGGTGATGGACCGCCATCCGAAGCTGACAGTGGTGCTTGCTCATGGCGGGGGCTTCACGCCCTATCAGGCCGCGCGCTGGGAACACGGCTGGCAGGTCAGGCCCGAGCCGAAGAAAAACATCGCCAGGCAGCCCGTGAACATCGCGAAACGCTTTTACTACGACACGATCCTGCATTCGGCGCCGGTTCTGGAATTCATGATCGGCCGTGTCGGAGCCGATCGGGTCATGCTCGGCAGCGACTACCCCTACGACATGGGCATGATGGATTGTGTGCAGCATGTCCGCTCATTGAAAATCTCGGATGCCGACAAGGCCGGTATCCTGTCCGGACGCGCGCAATCTCTGCTGGCAGTGAAATCATGAACGTCCAGGCCGCTCAAAGCGCGCGCATCCCGGTCACCGCCGTCACCGGTCTGATCACCGACGCGATGATCAAGGCCGGCGTATCGAAAGATGATGCCGCCAGGATCGCCGAGTTGATGCTGGAAGCCGATCTCGTAGGCGCCGATGCGCACGGCGTTTTCCGCCTTCCACAATATGTGCAGCGCCTCAAACTCGGCTCGACGAATCCGCGGCCGAACATCACCGTGAAGCGCAGCGCGCCGGCGACCGCCCTCGTGGATGGCGACAACGGCATGGGTCATCTTGTGGTGGCGCGCGCAGCCGAGACCGCGATCGAATTGGCGCGCGAGTGCGGTGTTGCCTGGGTCGGCTGTCGGATGTCGGGTCACGCCGGCGCCGCGGGTGTCTATGCCGCCTTGCCCCTGAAGGCAGATATGGTGGGCCTGTATTCGGCCGTCGCGAATGCCAATCACATGCCGCTCGCCGGCGGTGCTGAGCCGGTGCTCGGCACCAACCCGCTCGCGATCGCGATTCCTGCCGGCAACGAACCGCCCGTTGTACTCGACATTGCCACTTCGATCGTGTCCTACGGCACCATCAAGAATCACCGGCTCCAGAACAAGCAGCTCGCAGGCGCCTGGATGATCGATCCGACGACCGGCGAGGCAGTGGTCGACCCGCATAAGAGCGCCGAGGCGCTCTTGTTGCCCATGGCGGGCTACAAGGGTGCGGGGCTCGCACTGACGCTCGGTCTGCTGGCTGGCACCCTTAACGGCGCGCTGTTTGGGCGCGACTGTGTCGATTTCAACGCCGAGCCGGATAAGGTCACCAACACCGGTCAGTTCGTCGTCGCGCTTGATCCCGGTCGCTTTCAGCCAATCGAGCAGTTCAAGGCCGAAGTCGACCGGCACATCCGCGAGCTTCGCAACACCAAGGCGCTGCCCCGCCAGTCAGTCCGGCTTCCCGGCGAACAGCGCGCGCGGCGTCGTGCCGACCGGCTTCGCAATGGGTTGGCGCTTCCTTCCGAGCTGCTCGTGCAACTCGACAAGCTTGCAAGCGATATGTCGATTAAGCCGCTGCGCCAGCGCTGAGGGAGATCCGATGACGGGCGCCGCGCTCGACCCCGCCCAAGCTTTCCAACTTGCCGTTGCAGCCTACAAGGCCGGAAAGCTCACGGATGCCGAGCAACTGTGCCAGCAGATTATTTCCTTCCATCCCGATCATTTCGACGCTGCCCATGTGCTGGCCGTCGTCCAGGCGGCACAACGCAAAAATGAATCGGCACTTGTCAGCTACGACCGCGCTCTCGCCCTACGGCCCAACAGCGCCGACGTGCTCAACAACCGGGGCAATACCCTGCTCGCCCTGGCCCGTATCGATGCGGCACTTGAGAGCTACGATCGCGCTCTCGCCGCGCGGCCAGATTATCCCGACGCTCTATCCAATCGCGGCAATGCGCTTGAACGGCTCAATCGGTATGATGAAGCGCTGGTTAGCTACGACCACGCGCTCGCCTTGCGGCCGGATTTTGTGCAAGCGCTTTATAATCGCGGCAACGTGCTGAAGGTATTGAAACGCTACAACGATGCGCTGGCAAGCTTCGACCGGGCCCTTGCACTGCAGCCGGATCATGCCGATGCACACAACAATCGCGGTCAGGTGCTCAAGGAACTGATGCGCTATGAAGAAGCGCTGCAGGGCTATGATGCCGCCCTGGCCGTACAGCCCAAGCACATCATGGCGCATTGCAATGCTTCTGCGTTGCGGCTGCTGACTGGGGATTTTGATCGCGGTTGGATCGACTATGAGTGGCGGTGGCTGAAAGAGTCGGTCCTCCCGACATACCGCAATTTCCCGCAACCGATCTGGCGGGGTGAGGGCACGATTTCCGGCAAGAAGATCCTGATCCATAGTGAGCAGGGATTGGGCGATACGATCCAATTTTGCCGCTATGTGCCGCAGGTTGCGGCCGCAGGCGCGCATGTCATTTTTGAGGTTCAAAAGCAACTGCATGGGCTCATGTCCGGCCTGCCCGGCACCTTGCAGGTCATTGCGAGGGGAGAGCCTCTGCCCGCATTCGACATCCACTGTCCCTTGCTTAGCCTGCCTTTGGCGTTTGGCACCCGGCTGGAGACAATTCCGCCGGGCCATGCCTATTTGCGCACGTCCTTGGAGCACGCGGCAAAATGGCGGGCTCGGCTCGATGGCAAACCGTACCCGCGTGTGGGACTGGCATGGTCCGGCAATCCCCGGCATGAGAGAGATCTAGAACGGTCGATTCGCCTGCGCGCACTACTGCCGCTCCTTGATGCTTCAGCGACATTCGTCAGCCTGCAAAAGGAGGTCCCGCCCGAGGACGCGCTTGCGCTGAAGGAACGCCGCGACATTCTTCATTGGGGTGAGGAGCTCGAAGATTTTTCCGATACCGCAGGCCTCATGTCAGAACTCGATCTGATCGTCTCGGTCGATACCAGTGTTGCCCACCTTGCGGCAGCCCTCGGCAGGCCGACCTGGATCCTGGTGACCCGCGTTCCGGATTGGCGCTGGCTGTTCGATCGCGAGGACAGTCCCTGGTATCCGACCGTTCGGCTGTTTCGCCAAAATGATACGCGCCAATGGGACGGCGTGATCGCGCGAGTTCGCGAAGCACTTGCTATTTTTGGTTCGCGGCCGCGCGCGTGAATTTTTGTAGAAACCCAACTGGGGTATCTGGATTTGTCCATTGCAGCCCGATACCGCTCGCCGACCGAGGATCGCGCGCGTCACGCATCACATAACGGCCGTATTTGTGATGCCCAACGGAACAAATCGAATTAGACGCCGTTCATTCAGCGTCCCGCCAATTATTCTGTGTGGGACCAGTCTCGGGGCTTTGGCAAAATTCCTTTGCCAGATCAAAACGATGAGTCAGATCGAAAGTAAGTGGTTCGTGGCGTGGGTCAAGCGAAAGCTGACTTGCCTCTTCGGCCTGATTTTTTTTGGCGCGGTGCTATCCGCATTTCCGATGCCCAGCGTTTCAAGCGAGAATACTCTCGACCGGATTCAGGCTGGGCAGTGGGTTGTCGCCTCGATGTATTGGGAAGACAAGCTGGTCTCGACGGGGAAAAGCTTCAATCCGATCGGATGGCATGCCGCGCACAAAACATTGCCGATCGGCACACTGATCCGTGTATCAAATCCGAAAAATCACCGCTCGATCAATGTCACGATCAATGATCGCGGACCGTTTGCACCAAACCGCGACCTCGATTTAAGTCTCGGCGCGGGGACACTGCTCGGCCTTCAGGGACTGGGTACCGTCTATATGGAGGTCCTCTCCATCCCGCCGATAAAAAACATGCGACGGCCGGTCGTCGAAAGCCTGTTTGCGGTGAGCGATGCCAATGCAAATTGCGTCGGCGTCTCCGCCTGTTAGTCGCGCGGCATTTCGACACGTCGCGCTATGCGGGGGCCGCGGGGGCGGGACAACACCAGGTTGTCGCCAGATCTGGCCGGGTTCGAAAGGTGATGCGAATGCGCAGTTTCGCGCTGTTTTGTGGCCATCAGAGCCATGGAACTATAGTTAAAGGCCCATTAACCTAGTCCGTTAAACTAAGTTTAAGAAACCCTGCCAATTTGTTAACTTTTGCCGGTATTCGGGGCGGGGCGACAAATGCGCTCAACGCGGCCCTTGAGGTGCGGCCATCGCTCGCTGATCGGCCGAAGTCGCCACCGCAAAGTCCCGCCGCAACGCACCCAGTCCTGTCTCGACTCTTCCGTCCGCAAGGTATCGATCGCGGACGTAAGGTCCTGTGTCGTTGACGAAGGAGCAATCCGGTGACGGCGGGAATCTTGCTCAGCGGCCAAGCAAACGGAGACTGGGTCGAACTCAGCGCCGCGGGATCGTGGACGGCCGAATACGCGGGCGCCATCGAGCCGCAAGTCGAAGCCGTCACGCGCAGTATCACGGCGCGAGGCATCGCCATCAATATCAACCGGATCGAGTATCTCGATACTTATGGCGCATGGCTGATCGAACGTGCGTTGCGGAATTGGACGAAACAGGGGCGCGAGGCCCGCCTTGTCGGATTACGCGAAGACTATCGCGGCCTGTTCGAAAAGGTGCGCGCCGGCACGCAAACCCTGACGCCGCCAGCGCCGCGCACCAATAGCATCATTGCGACGCTGGTCAGCGTCGGGATAACGATGTCGAACGTCGGCGCCGATCTTTTGCTGTTTGCACAAATGCTCGGTTCGCTGATGGTGGCGTTCGGCCGCGTGCTGCTGAAGCCGACGACGTTCCGCTTCACGTCGATGATCAACCAGCTGGAGCGGGTGGGATGGCGGGCGGTACCGATCATTTTGCTGATCACCGTATTGATCGGCGCAATCCTGGCCCAACAGGGAATTTTCCATTTCCGCAAGTTCGGTGCCGACATCTATGTCATCGACATGGTCGGCGTATTGGTGCTCCGCGAGGTCGGTGTGCTCATCGTTTGCATCATGGTTGCCGGACGGTCGGGCAGCTCGTATACGGCCGAACTCGGCGCGATGCGCATGCGTGAGGAAGTCGACGCGTTGCGCACCATGGGCTTCGATCCGATCGAGGTGCTGATCCTTCCGCGCATCCTCGCTCTGGTGATCGCAGTCCCGATCCTGACATTTCTTGGGTCGATGGCCGCAATCTACGGCGGCGGCCTCGTGTCGTGGCTCTATGGCGGTATTCAACCCGAGGTTTTCCTGTCACGGCTGCGCGAGGCGGTGTCGATGCATACGTTCGAAGTCGGGATGATCAAGGCGCCTTTCATGGCGCTGGTCATTGGCGTCGTTGCCTGTGTTGAAGGGTTGCAGGTCCAGGGTAGTGCCGAATCGCTTGGCGAGCAGACGACGAATTCAGTGGTCAAATCGATCTTTCTTGTCATTGTGCTGGACGGCATTTTCGCCATGTTCTTCGCCTCAATCGGAATGTGACATGGCAAGCAATTCACGGACGCCGGTCATTGAAGTGCGGGATTTGGTTGTCGATCTCAAAGGCCACCGGATTCTCAATGGGGTAACGCTCGATGTTTACCGGGGGGAGATTCTGGGATTTGTCGGGGCGTCAGGCGCCGGAAAGTCAGTTCTCACCCGCACGATCGTCGGCTTGCTGCCGAAGCAGCTCGGACGCATCGACGTTTTCGGCGTCAATCTCGACCAGGCCGGTGAGGTGGCGCGGCAGGAGATCGAACGCCGGTGGGGCATCCTCTTCCAGCAAGGCGCCTTGTTTTCCTCATTGACGGTCGGTGAAAATGTTGAGTTCCCGATCCGCGAATATCTCGACGTATCGGACAAGTTGATGACCGAAATTGCCATTACAAAGCTCGAAATGGTCGGTCTGAAGCCGGACGTATACCGGAAGTTCCCATCGGAACTTTCGGGCGGAATGATCAAGCGTGTAGCGCTTGCACGCGCGCTCGCGCTCGATCCGGAAATTCTGTTCCTGGACGAACCGACATCAGGCCTCGATCCGATCAGCGCCGGCGATTTCGACCAATTGATCCTGACCTTGCAGCGGACTTCGGCAATGGCCGTTTTCATGGTAACTCATGACCTCGACAGCCTGCATACGATCTGCGACAGGATCGCGGTTCTTGGCGACGGCAAGATCATCGAGGCTGGCACGATGGACACGATGCTGGCGTCGCAGCATCCCTGGTTGAAGGCGTATTTTCACGGCGCGCGCGCACGAAGCGGCCTGCGGGCTGCGGCGGGAAGTTAATGGAGTAGGGTGATGGAGAGAAAAGCGCACTTCGCACTTATCGGATTGTTCACGTTCGCGGTTGTCGCGGGCGCGTTCGGATTCATATTCTGGCTGCACCACTCATCCGGCAAGAAGCAAGCCGTTGCCTACCGTGTGATCTTCGACAGCTCGGTGTCCGGGCTGCAGGTCGGGGGCAACGTTCTTTTCAACGGCATTCGCGTCGGTGAAGTCACGAATCTGCGCCTCGACGCGGACAAGCCCTCTCAGGTCATCGCCATGCTGGCGGTCAACAAATCGACACCCATCCGCTCGGACACCAAGGTCGGCCTGGAATTCCAGGGCCTGACAGGGGTCGCGGCTGTTTCGCTCAAGGGTGTTTCCGCTACGACACCGCTGATTGAACGGGAAGAAGGAGAGCCGCCAACCTTGAAGGCCGATCCAAGCGCCAGCCAGGACATGATGCAGGCTGCGCGCGAAGTACTGAACAAGGCGGAAGAAGTCATTACCGTCAATCAGGAGGCGTTGCACCAGGCCATCACGGATATCGCCTCGTTTAGTGCTTCGCTCGCACGCAATACCGACAACGTCGATTCGATCATGAACAACGCCCGCGATACCATGAGCAACGCCAAGGAGGCGACGGCTTCGGCCCGCACCCTGATCGACAACCTTGACAAGCGCACCGACGATATCACCATCGGCGTCAATAAGATGACCGCTACCGCGACGCGGCAGATCGAAATCGCTGGCAAGGCCATCACCGATCTTGCGCATAACCCGCAACGGATACTGTTCGGGGGAAGTGCGGCCCCCGCGGCCCGCTGACGAACTCCGCGCGGTGTATTATTTCCGCTGAAATCGGCAGCGAAGGACCGGCGCTATGCTCATTGCGGCATTGTGGCGCGGCCGGCTCGGGCGAATAGCTGATTTGCGTCGTCGCCGCCGCCTGCTAGTTTGTGATGGCGATTGAGGGAGCAGCCGGGGGGTCGCTCATCATGGAAGCTGGTAGCGGCCGCGCGCCGCGAGCGGACGGTATTCGCCCGTCGAGCGCGGGTATTCTGTTTTTGTTGCTGACAGCGATTGCGTCGATTCCGGTCGTGACGCACCCGCTTCCGCCGCTTTCCGATTACGTCAATCATCTCGCGCGCATGCATATTATCGACGCGATTGGCTCGGATGCCGACCTGTCACGCTATTACACAATTGAATGGCAGCTTATCCCGAACTTGATGATGGACCTCATCGTCCCGGTCCTGCACCGGTTCATGAGCGTTTATCTGGCCGGAGAAATTTTCGCGATAATTGCATTTGTTCTCATCATCTCCGGCACCCTCGCTCTCAATCGCGTCTTGACCGCTCGCTGGTCGATACTGCCTCTTGTTGCCCTGCCACTGCTCTACAATGGCGTCCTGCTAGTCGGGGTCATGAACTATGTGTTTGGCGTCGGGCTCGCGCTGTGGGCGCTTGCGGCGTGGATTGCCTTGCGCGAACGCCCCTGGCCGTGGCGCTACGCTGTCTCGACGCTTTTCGCGCTTGCGCTATTCTTCTGCCATTTGTTCGCGGCCGGCGTTTATGGGCTGGGTGTGCTTGCATTCGAGCTTCATCGCCTGTGGGTGCGGAGAGCCGAGCGGAAGCTGGCGCTCCTTCTCGATTTCGCGGCAAGCGGCGCGCCATTCATGCTGCTCGCATTGTTGTTGCTGGCAGGTCCGACGTGGCACGTGGATGGCGTCTTCGCCTATTGGGAGTTGGCGGGAAAATTTGACGGCCTGATGCTGGCCGTGAACGTCTACTATCCCAGGGTCACGTTCTCGCTGCTGGCCGTTGCCGGGCTCGCCGGCATCTATGCGTGGCGTCGCGGCATATTGGGTTTTCATCCGGTGGGCTTGGTGATCCTCGCCACCGGCACGATTGTCTATCTTGCCATGCCGCGTGCCTTGTTTGGAGCGTTCCTCGCCGACCAGCGGTTGCCGATGGCACTGGCGTTCATGCTGATCGCCTGTTTTGACTTTAAGCCGCGAAAAAGAATTGCGCACGCCGGTCTGTTCGCGGTCGTCATCACTTTGCTGGCGGTGCGCACCACCGAAGTGCAACTCGTCTGGAACCACCTCCAGAAATTCACCGACCAGTTCGTTCAATCCGTCAAAGAGATTCGGCGCGGCTCGCGGGTGCTGGTGGTCTATGGCAACCGTTCATCGGGGCGAGAAATCAGCGACTTCGAGCTGGTTCATGCGGCCTCAATTGCCACGATCGAGCGCTCGGCAATGGTGTCGACGTTATTCACCGTGAGAGGCAAGCAGATCCTGCACGCGCGCGGGGAGTTCGAAAAATACGTCGAAACGGAAGATCATTGGCCGCCGTCGCTGCCCTATATTCTGCAGGTCGCCCATGGCGATAAGGCGAACGCCTCGTATTTCTGGAAAGATTGGCCGCAGCACTACGATTACGTGTACTTGCTATTCACGACGCCGGACATGCGGAACCCGGACAGGGTTCATCTTGGTCTTGTCTACGGCGGCGATGCATTCCAGCTCTATCGGGTACTGCCCACCATCGCGAGAGGTCGATGAACGTCATTCGACCTCGATCGGCAGTTTCACCGGCTGCTTGCGCTTGGCTGAAAGGTCGAGCGCCTTTGTCAGCATCAGGTTTCGGTGCGCTTCCTCGACCGTTGCGGCTGCTGTCGGCAGTCCGAGTGCAATACGATTGAGCCAGGAATCGGTCTCTTCCGCCATCGGCCCGCGCAGCTCACCAAGTGCCATGTCGCCGGGCGGATAGCTGCCCATGAAATCCACCAGCCGCGTGGCGTCGGGGTTGTAGCCTTCCGATTGCGGCTTGGACACCGCCAGCACTATATCGCGATGCGTGTCGTCAATCGTGAGTACGCCGGTCGTGCCGACAATGCCAACTTCGAGCGAATAGACCGCTCCCGGCCAGGTCACCGGCAGAGCCCAGGAAATGTTGAGGTGATAGATGGTTCCGTCGTCGAACAGAATCATGCCGGCGGTCGCATCGATTCCTTTGTAGGAAGGGCCGAGCACCTTGTCGATCGATCGCGCATAGCATTCGACGGGTTTCTTCGGGTCGAGACACCACATGCAGATATCGAGCGCGTGCGTGCCGGAAATCACCATCGGCGAAATCGTCGACGGATCGTTGGTGCGTTTGTAGTTGTCGATGGCCACGAGGCGATTCATGAAAGCGCGCGAGGTGACCATAGTGACGTCGCCGAGCGCGCCAGTGCGGCACTTTTCCTTGGCGGCCAGCCAGCGGCGGCGGAAACGCTGCGTATAGCCTACGACGGCGTCGATCTTGGCGTCCTTGATTGCCTTGAGCACGCGCGCAGATTCCTTGAGATCGGTCGCCAATGGTTTCTCGATCAGCATCGGAATGCCGCGCTCGACAGCGGCCATAATCGGGTCGACGTGCAGGTGTTCGTCGGTGCAGATGATGGCAGCCGTCACCTCGGGCCGCTTGATCAGTTCGACGTGACTTTGCGTGACGAAGTCGGCGTCGATTTTTTCGCCCACCTCGCCGGCGCGATTTGGATTCTTCTCGGCGAGCCCGATCCATTCGACGGCCGGATGGCGGGCCGCGACCTCACCGCGGAATAGGCCGACGCGGCCGCCGCCGATAATGGCGAGGCCAACGCCTTTCGCGGACTTCTTCATGCATTTACCCCCGCACGGATCTTTTGCTTGAATTCGGCAATTGCCGAGATCGTTTCGTTTGAGAGCGGCAGATCCACGGGCTCGTTACGGTCCGCGGACAGGTCTGCCGCACTGTAGGTTTCCATTACGCGGCGTGCACTTTCCGGTGTCACCATCACGGCCGTGTCGCGGATGCAGGCTTCCAGGAAATGGATGGTTTCGGGGCCCATGCCGCCGGCAAAAACATTATCGACCCACTCGCCCGGCATGGTCGACATCGGGAATTGCTGCCCATCCTTAGCCGTATTGAGCCAGTTGTCCCGCTGCGTGTCGTCGAGGAACAGCGAACCCTCGGTCCCGGTGATTTCGATCCAGGTTGCACAGTAATTTGGATAGCTCGGCGGCAAGTTCCAGCCGCCTCCGATCATCACCGCCACGCCGTTGTCCATGGTGACGGTGGTGAACATCACATCGTGCGATCCGTTGATCGGCTGCATGTAGCCATAGGCGCCTTGCGAGTAGACACGCACCGGCTTTGCCGGCTCAAGAAGCCAGAGTACGAAATCGAGATCATGTGTCGATTCCATCACGACAGGCGATAGCCGCACGCGGCTGGCGATCTTCTGGCCGAGGCTGCGCGAAAGATGCCGGCTGACCAGCACCGAGACGACCTTTCCAAGTGTGCCGTCCACGATCTTCTTCTTGGCGTAGGCGATCTTCGGATTGAACCGCTGCGAATATCCGATGGTGAACTTGAGGTTATTGCGCTTCGCGAGCTGGATTAGCTCGTCGGCTTCCCACAATTCCAGCGCGATCGGCTTTTCGAGCATTACGTTCTTGCCGCTTCTCAGACAGTCGCGGCAGATCGGATAGTGGTTGGATTCCGGTGTGGTCGAAATGTAGACGACCGAAATATTATCGTTCTTGATAATGTCGTTGTAGTCGGGCGTTGCGGTGGCGGGCTTGTAGAGTTTTTTTACCTCGGCAAGTCGATCGGGCCGGATTTCGCACAAGTGCAATTTGTCAACTAGTGCGGTGCGCGACAGCGTATCCGCGCGTGTGCCGCCCACCCAACCGACGCCGATTACCGCAGCTTCAACAGTCTTCACTGACGTTCCCCGTGGTTTCGTTTTTCGGGCCGGACACTACCCTAGGAGGCTAGGAGCCGAAAGAGCCGCCGATTTCAACGGGCGAAAGCATCTTGCCCCGCGCCAAACACCTGCATCGCGAACTGTGGGTAGACCTCGGCCAACTGCGGCGCCACCACGTCGCGCAACAGTGCCAATGTCGCAGGCGAGGGTACCGGTGTCTCCGGCACATTGGCGGGCCGCTCAAATTCGAAGCCGGTGTTTTCGGTCACTTCGGTGACGGTGTGGCCGGGATGGACACTGGCAAGCGTGAAATGGCCGCCTGAGAAGGTGAACAGGCAACGGTTGGTGACCAGCGCGATCGGCCCGCCGGTGCGGTAGACATTCGGCTCGCTGCTGCCGGGCGCGCTGATGAAGTCGACCTTGGACACCAGCGTGCGTCGCGAATGCTCCGCGCGGAACAGAATTACCTTTGGCACGACATAATACAGATAGGCCGAGCCGAACGAACCGGGGAACCGCACGCTTGGGTGTGCGTAATCCCCTGTGCTCACCAGATTGACATTGCCGGCGCCATCGATCTGGCCTCCGGAAAGGAAGAATACGTCGATGCGGCCCTGGCCGGCGCAGTCGAAAAGTTCACGTGCCCCGTCGGTAAAGAAATTACGCTTGCGGCTTTGCAGTAAGGACACGTATGGGCGCCCGCCGCCTCGTTCGCGGGCGAGCAGCGCCGCCGTTGCGGGAATCGGCGAAGCATTGCCGACTGCCACATGACGGACGTCACCAATCAGATTCGCGATCACGTCGGCGAGCAGCTCTTCGTCGCGAAAGACACTTTGCGTCATGGTCGGGAAAGGCTCTGGCATGATGAACGAAAATTACGCAGCGCGCTTTTCATACACATATCGATCCAGATATTCGGCAAAGCCCTCCGCCGTCGCAGCCATGCGCGCGTACAGCGCGAGGTGATCGGCATCGGCGCCGTAGTGATCGGGCAGTGGCAACGGCCATGCGCCGCGCTCAGCAATTGCTACGCTCTCGACATAGAATCCTGGCAATGTTCCGGCGGCGAGCACCGGATCTTCAAGCAAGTTGCCATCATGAATTTTTTCAACCGTCACGATCGTTTTTGCGGCGGCATGCGCCATCGTCGCCAGCTCGCGCTGCCGGCCGATCCAGACATTGCCGAATGCATCCGCCATGGGCGCGTGAATCAGTGCAATGTCGGGCCTGATGGCCGGGAGCAGCACAATGGGATCGTCATTTCCGAATGGGCTATCGATCACTTTCCAGTCGTCGCGGTATTTCAGCACATCGGATCCGATGAGCCCGCGCAGCGGCATGAACGGCACGCCTTTCTCCGAAGCCTGCAGAGCCGCATGCAGGGCCGGGCAAGTTGCATCCTTCATCTTGATGGCGCGGGCGGTGACCGCAGCGGTGAACCGTGGTGCCGGTCCGAACTCGCCAAGGGTTACAGCGCTCGTTTCCAGCATTTCTACACAGCCGGCACCGATCATGAGATCGGCCTGCAAGCTCGATGTTGGCAGTGCCACGAGATGCAGGCGTTTGATGCCGCGTTTAATCAGCGCGCGGGTCGCCGCCATTGGAACGCCGGAAACCTCACGTGGCACGACCAGCATGCATCCATCAGTGATCGGGATGATCGCGTCGTCGAGAGATTTCGCCGCTTGAAACATGTTCTGCCGAATAACGCTGGGGCATTTCTGCCATTACTGGCTAATTTCCCATTCTTGTGCTTGTAAGGTCCACACAATTCTGCGCCACGGTGCCGGCGCATGACCCGGATGCTGGATTTCGGCTTGCAATACCGATCATGCGCAAGGATCAGACATGACCCTGCAAGACAAATTGCGCTCCAACCGATTCGTGATTACCGCGGAAGTGACACCACCCGTTTCGGTCGATCGCACTGAATTGCTAGCCAAGGCACTGCCGCTGAAAGGCCTTGCGGATGCGGTCAATGTGACGGATGGCGCCGGGGCGCGGCCGCATCTCGGGGCTGTCACTTCTGCGGCGATGCTTGCCGAACAGGGCATAGAACCGATCCTTCAACTGACCTGCCGCGATCGCAATCGTATCGCACTGCAAAGCGACCTTTTAAGTGCAGCGGCTTCCGGCTTGCGCAACATCCTCGCGCTGCGCGGTGATGACCCGAGCGCGGGCGACCAGCCGGAAGCCAAACCGGTATTCGACCTTGATCCGCGGTCACTGCTCGACACCGCCCGGCGTCTTCGCGACTCGGGGGAATTGCCGACCGGCCGCAAGGTGACCGGTCGCGCAGATTTTTTTCTTGGCAGCGCCGACAACCCGATCGACCCGGCACCCGGATGGCATCCGACGGGGCTGCAGGCAAAGATAGAGGCCGGCGCGCAATTCGTGCAGACACAATTCTGCATGGACGCCGGCGTCGTCCGCCGCTATCTGGCGCGCCTTACCGAGGCCGGCGTGACCGGGAAAATATCGTTTATCATCGGCGTCGTGCCGTTGCGCTCCGCTAAATCCGGCCGTTGGATCAAAGAAAAGCTTTTCGGCGCTGTTATTCCCGATGCGCTGATCGAGCGCATGGAACTTGCGACCGATCCCGCCGAAGAAGGCCGCAAAATTTGCATCGACATCGTGCGCGAATTGGCTGATGTACCGCATGTCGCCGGCGTGCACATCATGGCGCCGGGTAATGATGCGGCGGTACCTTACGTGATCAAGTCCGCGCGCGAGAGCATCAAGCGGCTGGCCGCGGTGTAAATTGCCGCGCAGCATTGCGCGAGGCCGCAGCCGAAGTTGGGTCATAGCGTTTCAGCTCCCTGAACCACATTATGGGCCGGTGCTTTCGCCGTGCCTGGCCGATTTTCGGCATCTTGCTTGCTGAATTCAGGCTAGACTCACGCTGGCGCTTGGGAACGCCGTCGCAGTAAAATTCATGTTATGGTCACCGGAATGAAGGGTCCCCTTAGAGGCCTTGTGGTATCGGAATCCAGGGAGGAACGTCGCTATGCGCATCACATTATCCGGCAGGGTTGCAATCGCCGTTGTCGCTGCCGCCACCACGCTCGGCGCCCTGTCGGTTTCCGTCAGTGCGCAGGAAAGAGTCTGGAAGCACGGGCTGATCAACGCGAAGGCGGACGCAGGTATTTTCCTGATGGTATCGACGCGCGATTTTGCCAAGAAAGAAGGATTGAAGCTCGAAGTTTCCCAGTTCAAAGACGACCAGCTCGCGCTAAAGGCGCTGATCGCCGGAGAGCTTGACAGTTTCGAAGGTGGTCCGCAGGGCGTGTTCGCCGCCGACGCTAAGGGCGGTGACGTCAAACTGCTCGGCTGTCATTGGGTCGTGGTTCCGCATGGAATTTACGCCACCGACAAGATCAGCAAGATGCAAGATCTCAAGGGCAAACAGATTGCGGTGTCCGCGCCCAATTCGATGCCCGATATGCTCGCACGCTCGGCGTTGGCTAAATTCGGAGTGTCCGATACCGACGTGAAGCTTGCAGCCGTGGGTGGCGACCGCGACCGGTATCAGGCGCTGGTCGGCGGCGTCGTCGATGCCGCCGTCGTGTCAAACGAATACCAGCCGATCGCACCGAAGAACATCCATTTGCTGGTTGCCGGACGTGATGCCGTACCCAATTTCCTGCGTGTCTGCATGGTGTCCAGTGCCAAGAAGCTGGCCGAGCGCGGCGATGATGCCGTGAAGTTTCTTGCAGCCGAGATGAGCGCGCTTAGATTCGCGCTTGCCAACCGGGATGCGACCATTGCGCTCACGCGCGAAATCATACACGCCAAACCCGATGATCCGCGCCCGGCATTTGTCTATGACGATGCCATGCAACATCACGCCGTCGATCCGGCGCTGCCGTTGCCGGCCGAAAAGATACAGTGGATCCAGGAACAGATGGTAAAGGCCGGCAAGTTGAAGGCGCCGCTCGACTTGAAAAAGGTGACCGCGCCGGAATACCGCGAGAAAGCTCTCAAGGTCATCGGCCACTGAAGCTGTCGGAATTTTGGAGAATGGTATGGGTGAGGTGACATTCCTCGATGTGTCCAAGCGCTTTTCATTGCGCGTGGATGGCGAGGTCCATCAGGTGCAGGCACTGGATCGCGTGAGCTTCGCGGTCAAGAACGGTGAAATCGTCGCGCTGATCGGTCCGTCCGGTTGCGGCAAGACCACGGCACTTCGCGTCGCGATGGGGCTCGACCCGTCGACAGGTGGCCGTGTCATGGTCGATGGGCGCGAGATCGACGGATGCGGGCACGATCGCGGCATGGTGTTTCAGCACGCGGAGCTGCTGCCGTGGCTTTCCGCGTTGCAAAACGTGATGTTCGGGCTGGAGATGAAAGGTATACGGGGTCAATCGCTGCGTGAGACGGCGGAAAAATATCTTCATCTTGTCGGCCTGAAGGACTCGCAAAACAGGCGGCCCCATCAGCTTTCCGGTGGCATGAAGCAGCGGGTCGGCATTGCGCGTGCTCTCGCCATTGATCCCAAGGTCCTGCTGATGGATGAGCCGTTTGGTGCACTCGACGCCCAGACGCGTGAAACATTGCAGGCCGAACTGCTGGATATCCACGCTCGTACCGGCAAGACGATATTATTTGTCACCCATGACCTTGACGAAGCCGTCATCATTGCCGACCGCATCGTGGTCATGAAGAACGGCCGAATACAGGAAATCATGAACGTGCCGCTCAAGCGGCCGCGCCCCGAACTGGGCCTTGTGCGTGGCATGCCTGAATTTGCCGAGACGCGATACAAGGTCTGGCGTGCGATTCACGACGGCGTCACGGTGCACTAGCGCATGAGCCTGAAGCGAGAGCAGCGGTTGCGGGACAAGAACGCGTGCCAGGAAAAGCAATAATGGTCGATATTGCGAATAGACACGATAAAGCGACCGTGGCCGAAAAATCGGAGGCAGCCGAACGCCGGCCTTTGCCGCGCTGGGTAATCACGCTCGCGTCCGTGGCGGTTCTGCTTATTGTCTGGGAGATATTCGGGCGCCGTATCAACCCGGTGTTCGGATCTTATCCGTCGGCGATCGCGGTTGCATTCTGGGAATTGGCGGTCAGCGGCCAGCTGTGGTCCGCCCTTTACGAATCCCTGCGACCTTTTGTTCTCGGCTACGCGCTTGCAATCGTGATCGGCGTGCCGCTGGGACTTTTTATCGGCGGTTTTCGCGTGGCCGAAGCGGCTCTCGGCTTTTACATCACGGCCGGCTACGCGATGCCGCTCGTCGCGCTCGTGCCGTTGCTGATCCTATGGCTGGGGCTCGGATTCGCTGTCAAAGTCGCGGTGGTATTCCTGATGTCCCTGTTTCCGATCTGCATCAATACATGGCTTGGCGTAACCGCCGTGCCGAAAACATTGATTGAGGTCGGAAAATCGTTTGTGGCGCCCGACACCGTCATTCTTCGCCGCATTATTCTTCCGGCGACGCTGCCCTATATCATGGCAGGCATTCGGCTTGCCGTCGGTCGCGCGGTCGTCGGAATGGTGATCGCCGAATTTTTTACGACCATTTCCGGCCTTGGCGCGGTCATCATCAATTCCGCCAACAATTTCGATACCGCAACGATGTTTGTTCCGATCATCATCCTGATGGTCATGGCGATCGGTCTCAACGGGCTCATCGGTTTTGTTGAGCGCCGGTTTGCACCTTGGCA
>Ga0134128_10003599_pt1 | contig 18923 bp, 19 predicted proteins | sample KB31754_FD_96462 | JGI IMG/M metagenome (GOLD analysis project Ga0134128, IMG submission 96462) | Terrestrial soil microbial communities with excess Nitrogen fertilizer from Kellogg Biological Station, Michigan, USA - KB3-175-4 | ecosystem: Environmental > Terrestrial > Soil > Unclassified ...
CCGAAGAGCACCGACTCCGCAACCGAGAGCCCGACAAAAAATGGAATCAGGCCGGGAGGAGGCTCGGCAGCCCCGACCGGAGCTGGCCAGATCGTGCGACCCAAGCCGAACGTCACCGCGGCAAACCCGATCGTGATGAGAGCGCCGGTCATCCAGCTGAGACGAAAGGCCCCCGAAGCGGGCGATTCACCGGTGGCTGACGAAGTCTGAAGATGCGACACGATAAGCCTCCTACGGTCAGTTGAATGACATTAAACTTAGTGTGGTGACAATAAAGTACACTCGGCGGAATGTCAACAGACCCACGTAAGGCCGACTTAACCAAGAAGCGTCCAAACCGCCGGCAGGTCTCGGCCGCCGCGACGCGGCAGGAGATCCTGCTCGCGGCGCGCCGCCTGTTCGCCGAGCGTGGCTTCGCCCGCACGTCGGTGGCCGAGATCGCGGACGAAGCCGGTGTCTCAGTCCCGACGATCTATGCCAGCGTCGGGCAGAAGCAAGCGATCGTCATCGCCCTGGTCGGGTTCATCGAATTGGAGATCGGAGCCGACGAGGCCAGAGCGCTGGTGAACAGGGGGACCGATCCCGTCGAATTGCTGGCACTCGCGGCTCACCTGAATCGCGTCCTTCAAGAGAGGTTCGGGGACATCATGGAGGCCCTGCGGTCCGCTGCGCCGGTCGAGCCGGCCGTCGCCACGGCGGTGATGAACGGAAGGCGGATGCATCGGATCGGCTCCAGGCGTCTAGCCGACCGGCTTGTTGAGCTTGGCGCCCTGCGTCAAGGCGTGGCAGTGGGCGAGGCCGCAGATGTCATCGCATTGCTGACCGATGTCGAGAACTACTCCACCCTCGTCGGCATGTACAGCTGGACGTTTGATCGCGCGGAGGCATGGATCACCGAGACGCTTTGCGCCATCCTCTTGCAAGCCCGGCAGAGAGGCAGGTTCGTTCACCGGACTCGGACCCAGCGTCCTAAACGAAAATCGTGAGGTTCGACCTCGGGGCATGGACACCCTGGTTCGCGATTCTTTCGGCGAGTTCCTGGCTGATTGCCCTGATCGCGATTTCCCTTTTCTTTGCGATCGGCCAGCCCTGGGGAACGATCAACGACGTCGCGTCGGTCGTGCAATGGGCGGCAGCGATCCCCCTCGTAATCGTGATTTACCAATCTCAGCGGGCGTACGCGCCAATAGCTCAGTTCGTTGCACTTCTCGGGCTCGCCGCGCTGATCGTCGCGTGCGCATTGACAGTTCTCCTGATCGCGCAAGTGCTCACCTTTCAGCAGCAGGGGACGCCAACTGCGATCGCAGGTGGGGTGTTCGGCCTCTGGCTGGTAGCGACAGCGGCTGTGTGGCTAGGCGCCTCTCCGCTCCCCTGGCCCTTGCTAGCGCTCATGGCTGTTGCCGGAAGCGGTACGGTTGCCGGCATCGTTGGCTTCGTCGGATTCGGATCCAGCCACTGGTTGACTTACGCAGGTGGCACCGTGGGGGGCCTTGCCTACCCGGCTTGGGGTTATTGGCTGGCGATTCTGCTGCTGCGCTCGCCAGATCTACTTACGCGGAGCCGCTGAGCCGCGAGGTCGTGCCGAACGGTGGGGGGACCCGGCCCCTGGGGGGCCGGGTCCGCTTTCTCAATCGTCGATCTGTGCACCCGAAGGCGCCACCACATACCACGGGGCCCCGAACGCGTCGACGCCCTGGCCGGTGAGATCGCCGGGCTTCGTGTCGGAGACGAAGTAGTAGAGAGGGTGTCCTGCGTAGGTGACCTCAACGGTGCCGTCGCGCCTCTTGAGCGTGCCCAAGAGCGAGGCGTTGACACCGGCTCCGGCTTTCGGCGCGCCGGTGGTCAGCACGGGCGGCCATGCCTGAACGCAACCGGCGCTGTTGCACGCCGAGCTTGTAGGTGAATCAGCCAGAAACAGATAGATAGTCCGCCCGCTCGGTCCCACAAGGATCTTGCCGAGTCGTGTGCTTCCAAGTTGGATGGTGATGCCCTTCGACTGCGGGCTGGGAAGAGGTGACGGGCTGGCCACGACCGGTGGCGGCGACTGGCCGTAGGGCGATGAGCTCGGGGCGGCCGCGTATGGTCCGCTGCCGCCGCTTCCACATGCCGCCGCGACAACCGCGGCCGCGATCAGGACCGCCGGGGTGACGAATCTTCGCAACATTCTCAGGTCCTCCTCAACTAAGTCTTTCTAACGAGATACTTGCTCTAAAGAATCTCGCTCTCGAGAGAGTTATTTCGTATACTTGCCCTCATGACGACGAAGGACTGGACGGACTGACCAAGGACTGGACGGACGCCCTCCTCGAACGCCTCGCCACCAATCGGTCACCGAGGGAGGTCGAGCCCTACCAGGTGACCGCCCGTATCTCGCGAGTCGGACTCCACATCGCGCGTATTCAGGAGGAAGCCTTTGGCCGCCTCGGGCTGAACCGGGGCGAGGTCGGGGTGCTGGGCGCGCTGGTCCTCGCCGGACCGAAACAGCAGCTATCGCCTACGCAGCTGTTCAAGGGCCTGATGCTGTCCTCGGCAGGAATCACGAGCCGGCTCGATCGTTTGGAGCGTGGCGGTTACGTAAGGCGAACCCGCCATCCAAACGACCGCCGCGGCGTGCTTGTCGAGTTGACCGCCGCCGGGCGCAAGGTTTTCGATCAGGCTGTCAGCGCCGACGCCGCCCGCCAGAAGGATCTCGTGGCTTCCCTGACCAAGGAGGAGCAGCGAGCGCTGGCAGCGCTACTGAAGAAGCTCCTCGGTGGCCTGGAGCCGGCTGAAGCTCCCGAAAAGTCGGGATAGCCTGGACCATCGCCAATTCGGCTCAGAGGGTCGCAGGGTCGAATCCTTCTGTTCCGGCCAACGGCCGATCCGGCGGCGGAGGCGCCGATTCTCCGCGCACCAAGAACCCGAGCTCGAACAGCCGTCGCGTCATCGCCGCCGACGCCTCCGCGAGCGCGCGACGGTCCTCCTCGTCGAAGCCGAGCTCGCGGCTTGCCTGATCGACAGCCTGGCTCAGGGAATGCTTGCCGTCGAGGTGCTGCAGGACCTGCGCGGTCGCCACGTCCAACCCACCTCGAAACCCAAGACCCTCTGTCAGTGTCAGCGTTGCCTCATCGAGCTGCCACGCGCCTTCGCGCGCCACAAGACGCTGGCGAAGCTCGTGGTTTGGGACCAGCGCCAGGCGCTCCTCGCCCAGACGGTCTGCGTGAGGCCCGCGCAGGAAATCCTCGGCCTTGAAGATCCGCAAGACGAGCCCCGCCGAGGCCCGGCTCGTGTGCAGGGTGTCGGCGCGCAGCCACGGCGAGCCCTGCGACCGCCGGCGCATGATCACCGCCCCGAACGCGATCCGGTCGATGCCATGCTCGCGGTAGTAGGCAAGCCAGCGGTCGATGGCGGCGGAGTAGGCGTCCAGTCCCTCCATCGCAAGGGGGCGATTCCACTTGGAAGCCTGGGTGAGCGGGTCATCGGTGAGGTAGTGGAGAAGCCAGACGTCGCATGGCAGGCCCTCGAGCCACTGGCGCGCCGGCACCAGGGGATCCTGGTTCGCGGCCACGCCCCAGCTGATGAGGATGTGGCCGAACCCGCCCTCCTCGAGGTGCTGGGGCATCTCCCGAACGAGCTCGCGGCTGAGCGAATCGGCCGGCATGCCGCTGTCCCGATAGAGAAACGTGGTCTCAGGCGAGATCACGTAGGGCGGGTTGGCCGCGATGATGTCGAATCGCTCGCCGGCCACCGGCTCGAACCAGCTTCCCCCGCGCGTCTCGATGTTGAGGAAGCCGTTCAACGCCGCATTGAAGCGTGCGATCTCGAGCGCGCGCGGGTTGAGGTCGGTCGCGACGACGCGTTCGCAGTGGTTGGCCATCAGCAATGCCTGGATGCCGCCTCCCGTGCCCAGGTCGAGCGCGGACTTCACAGGCTTTCGGATCGTGAGATTGGCCAGCAGGATCGCCGGGTTGCTGACCCCCATCACGACATCCGAGTCGTGGCCGCCTCCGTCTTTGTAGTAAGTCCTGTCACTGGCCACGATCACGTCGCCGTGAGGCACGATTCGCATCGGGCAGCGCACCCCGCCCGGCACCGTCTCCGCGACCCCGTGCCGATGAAGCTCCTCGAGCGGTATACCCGGCAGCGCGGCGGCTAGGTCCGCCTGCTCGACGGTCGATCCGATCAGGAAGAACCTGATCAAAGTCTCCTGCGGCGAGTGTCCCGCGACTCGATGCTCGAAGACGACCATCTCGCCCGGTTGGGGCAGTGCGTGCTGGTCGGCGCGGAGCGCCGCCTGGACGGTCTCCCGGTTGTAGCCGGCCGCCGCCAGCGCGTCCTTCAGACGTCGCATCGCCGCCTCATTCATATCTGCGCCGTAAGTGGGATCCATCACGGACATCGCGGATTATGCTTGCGCGGTTCTGTCGGGCGTTCGCTGAAGAAAGGGGTGGTCATGGACGGTCAAGGCGCCAGCAGGCGCGCGATTCTCCGGTCGGGCATTCTCGCCATCGGTGCGCTGGCCGGCGCGGTTGGGCTCGTCGGAGTGGGGGAGCGTATGCGCAACGCGCCGCTCGCTGCCCCGGATCCCAAGAGCCTGGCCACATTCGTCCTCCACGGCAGCGACTGGCACCTCAACGCGCCAGGACTTCGCCGCGGTGAGCTACCCAAGCGGGGCGACGTCGTCTCGGTCTCAGGCTCTCTGACATTCGATGGCGCGCCGGCGGAATCGGGCACGTTCATCGCTTCCGTCCAGCATCTCGATACCCCGGGCAGCCATGGGCCCTACTCCGCAGCGCAGCTCGAGACGCACACCTTCAGGCTGAGCGACGGCACGCTCGTCGGCGTGGGCACCTCGAGCCCAACCGGCGAAAGCGTATTCGCCATCGTCGGCGGCACCGGCCGCTACCTCGGTGTCACAGGCAGCTACCTCGCCGTCCAGAGCCCCCTCGAGACAGGTGGCGACGGCACCGCACAGTTCAAGTTCACCATCCACTCCGGGAGATAGCCAATGGCGTACGACATCTTCTTGAAGCTCGACGGCATTTCTGGGGAATCGACCGACGACAAGCATCCCCACGAGATCGTCCTCGAATCGTTCAGCTGGGGCGAGTCGAACTCCACCGCCCACGCCACCGCAGGCGGTGCCGGAGCCGGCCGGGTATCGATGCAGGATTTCCATTTCACCGCGCGTGTCAGCAAGGCTTCGCCCACGCTGATGCTCTACTGCGCCAGCGGCAAGCACATCCCGACCGGGCAGATGAGCTTGAGTCGCACCGGTGAGGACCGCTCCGCCGGCGACTTCCTTGTCTACAAGTTCACGACCGTGGTCGTGTCCTCGTTCTCGCAGGCGGGCGACATCAACGATCGGCCGCTCGAGTCAGTCAGCCTGGCGTTTGCGAAAGTCAACATCGAGTACAAGGCGCAGAAATCGGATGGGTCGCTCGAAGCGCCGGTTCACTTCGCCTGGGACCTCAAAGCCAACAAGAGCGCCTAAGAATAGTTTTCGGGAGCCGGTCCCTTTGGGGGGCCGGCTCCTCGCTGCGCTCGATCCACGAGCACGCCTGGCCGCCGACAACCGCGGGGGTCGAGGCCGCCGCGCCGGCTCGTGCCGCGTCCAAACTTCTGCACCGCCGGTGGCGGTCCAGCCGCTCTAGATTTCCCGAGGGCGCCGTCGCTTTGTCGGCAGGCAACGCCAGAAACCTGGCCGTATGTCCTTGAAAAATCCTCGGTTAGGCTATTCTGCCGGCAGTGCCTGACGTCTACCTGGTACTTCAGCTCGCGATCGAGCTTGCGTTTGCGGCCCTTGCCATCCGGACGGTCGCGGCATGGGTCCGCCAGCCGGACAGGCGCCATGGCAACCTGGCGCTCGCTCTGGGCTCGCTGGCTCTGGTCGTCTTGCTTTCGCCGGCGCTGGGCGGCGCTGGGCCGGGAGGCCAGCTTGTGACCGACGCCACGCTCGTCGCCTTTCTCATCTCGGGGTACGGGCTCCTCATGTTCCGCAACTCGTTCGTTCCTTTCACTTCGATGACCACGCGCCTCGTGACGGCGGCGATCGTCGTGGTCGGCGTCCTCGACATCGTCGACCAGCTGCCGGCCAATCCGGAAAGCCCGCACAACCAGCTGCAGACGGTAACGCTCGTGGCGACGGTGGCCTTGTGGGCGTTCTGCATCCTCGAGCCCATCGTCACCTTCTGGGTGTCAGCGCGTGACCGACCGGCTGTCCAGAGGGCGCGCCTGCGTGCGATCTCCACCGGGTATGCAGGCCTGTTCGCCGTCGTGATCCTCGGCCTGCTCTCCGGCTCCCTGAACGCTGGCGTCTCGCTCGTGCTCGACCTCCTCGCGCTCGCCACGGTGCCTGTGCTGTACGTGGCGTTTTTCCCTCCGGTCTGGCTGCGCCGGATCTGGCGCCAGCCGGACGAGGAACAGTTGGGGCATGCGGTGCACGAGCTTCTCCTCTACAGCCCCGATCGGCAGACGCTGGCCCATCGCGCGCTTGGGTGGGCGGAGCGCCTCGTCGGCGGCGAAGCCGCATTCGTGCTCGACTCCGATGGGACTGTGCTGGCGTCCCGCGGGATGACCGACGGCGAGGCCGCCGCCATGAGCACAACGACCTCATACCTGTCCGTCGACGGCAGGGGTGACAACCAGGCGCCATGGCGCACCGGGCCAAACCTTGTCGTGCCGCTGGATCTACGGCAGGGTCACGGCGCGGTCGTCATCGTCTCGGGCCGCCTCAGCCCGATGTTCGGTGACGACGAGCTGAGCCGGCTTCGCCAGTACGCGACCAGCATCACCGCCGGCCTGGACCGCGTCACGCTGAGCTCCAAGATCGCCGCACTGGAGCGCGCCAAGACGGACTTCTTGAACATCGCCTCGCACGAGCTGCGCGGACCGATGACCGTGATCAAGGGTTACCTGACCATGCTGGAGTCCGGTGCGCTCGGCGACATGTCGCCCAAAGCTCGTTCGGTGCTCCCGCTCCTGATCACCAAGTCGGACGAGGTCAACTGGATGGTCGAGCAGATGATCGAGGCGTCACGGCTCGAGGAGGGCCGCCTTGCCCTCAAGACGCAGCGTCTCGATATCGTCGAGCTGACCGACAGCGCCGTTGACGGCGTGCGCATGCTCCTGTCCGACCATGGGCTGAAGCTCGTCACGCCGCCGGAGGCCATCGAGGCCACCGTCGATCCCGACCGATTCCAGATTGTCATCCGCAACCTGCTCAGCAACGCGGCCAAATACTCGCCGGCGGGCACAGACATCAACGTGGACGTCGGACGGCACGACCACGAGGCGTTCGTCAAGGTCTCGGACCAGGGCGTGGGAATCGCACCCGAGGATCAGGCCAACCTGTTCACTCGCTTCAGCCGCATCGAGACCGGGGCACATGTCCAGGGCACCGGGCTGGGCCTGTGGTTGTCGCGAGAGATCGCACGCATGCACGACGGCGACCTCACCGTCAGTTCTAAGGTCGGTCTCGGGAGCACCTTCATCTTCTCGGTGCCGCTCAGTAAGTAAGCTCCCGGTCGTGACTCCGGACGCGGCGGGCCATTTCGCGGTCGAGCGGCCGCTCGATCTCAATCTGACGCTCGCGCCGCTCAGCTCCGGGCCGTGGCTGCGGCACATCGACGGCGCGATCGTGCGCGCAACGCGAACGCCCGCCGGGCCGGCAACGATGCGCCTCGAGCGCAGGAACGGGTCGGTCGACGTCCAGGCCTGGGGTGTGGGGGCCCCGTGGTCCGTCGCCAACGCGGCGGCGATATGCGGTGACAACGACGACGAGAGCGGATTCCTGCCAGAGCATCCCCTCCTCAAGCAGCTGCATCGCCAGATCCGCGGCATCCGCATGCCGCGCACGCACGCCGTGTTCGAAGCTCTGGTGCCGACCGTGCTGACGCAGCTGGTCACCACCGAGGAGGCTCGCGAGTCGTACAAGCACCTGGTCAACGCCTTGGGTGAGGCTGCGCCGGGTCCCTACCGGCTGAAACTCCCGCCAGGCCCTGAGGTCTACGCCGCCATGCCCTACTGGCGATTCCACCGTTTTGGCGTCGAGCGGCGGCGCGCCGACATCGTGGTCCGTGCCGCCAGGAGCGCGAAGCGGCTCGAGGAAACGACCGGGATGGGCAGGGAGGCCGCGTACCGTCGCCTGCTTGCCTTCCCCGGGGTCGGCCCGTGGACGGCAGCCAAGGTCGCCATGGTGGCGCTTGGGGACGCTGACGCCGTGCCCGTCGGCGACTACCATCTGCCGCACTCGATCGGTTACGCGCTGGAGGGCACGGCGCGATCCTCTGATGAGCGGATGCTCGAGCTGCTGGAGCCGTATCGCGGACATCGGGCTCGCGTGATCAGGCTGATCACGGCGGCCGGGATCATCGCGCCGAGATTCGGACCGCGGAAGCCGTTGAGGAACATCCGCAATAGCTAGTTGTCGAGGGTCGCGAGCTCCTCTTCCGCAAGCTCGACGAGCTCGCGCATGCCCTCAGGGTCGAAGACCAACCGAGCACCCGCGGCCTTGTAGAGCTCCGGCAGCGGCTTGGTGGCCCCGAGAGCGAGCGCCTCTCGATACCTTCGCACCGCTCCTTCGCGGTCACTGAGGCTGTTGCGCCACACCTGCAGCGCGCCGAGCTGGGCGATCCCGTACTCGATGTAGTAGAAGGGATAGTCGAAGAAGTGCGGCTGGTAGTACCAGCGCGCGACCCGCTCCGCCTCCAGGCCGCTCCAGTCGACCGCGTCACCCTCGAAGCGCCTCCGCAGCTCCAGCCACTTCCGATCGCGGGCGTCAGGGTCCCTGCCGTCCGGGCTCGTGTAGATCCACTGCTGCAGCGCATCCACCGAGGCGCAGTGCGCGAAGAACGTCAACGTCCTCTCCAGCAGCCAGCGCCGCGAGCGTGGTGCGTCCTGCGACGAGTAGTAGCCTCCGTGCTCGCGGTCCACGTAAGGAGCCGCAAGCAGCTCCATCGACATGGACGCGACCTCCGCCATCTCGGAGCCGGGATGCCGCTGAAAGATGAGCGGAATGCCGTTGGTCTCGAACACATGAAAGGCGTGGCCAGACTCGTGAAGGAGTGTGCGCACGTCGTCGTCGACGTCGACGGCGTTCATGAAGATCATCGGCAGGCCTCGCGTGGGCAGCCAGTCGCAATAAGCGCCGGGTGACTTGCCTTTGCGGTTTTCGAGGTCAAGGAGACCCGCCCCCGCCATCTTCTCGAAGTTGGCTCGGAAGTCGGGGTGCACCTTCTCGAAGATGAGCTTGGTCCGCTCGACGAACTCGCCGGCGTCCTTGTACGGTCGCAGGGGCGCGCGGCCCTTGGGATCGACCGCCGTGTCCCATGGCCGGAGGCGGTCGACCTTGAGCAGCTTGCGTCGCCTTTCCATGAGCCTTTTGACCACCGGCTGGACCGCAACCTCCACGGACTCGTGGAAGCGGAAGCAATCCTCCGGGGTGTAGTCGAAGCGGTTCTTCTCTCGGTGCACGTAGTCGCGGAAGTTGTCGAAGCCCGAGTTCTTGGCGATCTGCACCCGCAGGTCGTACATGCGGTTGAAGAGATCGGCAAGCACGCCGCGCTGCTCGATGTAGGGCCGGAACATGGCTCGGAACGCGCGCTCGCGCACGCCTCGGTCCTGCTCCTCCAGGAAGGGCTGCATCTGCTGGGGGGTCTTGTCGTGACCTTCCCAATCGACGGTCATCGCGCCGATGACCTTCGCCCAATCGGTCGACAGCCTTGCCAGGCTTGTGAAGAGCGGGACGTTCGCCTCGTTGAAGATCTCGAGCTGGTTGCGGAAGCGCTGGATCATCGTCTCGAGTCCGGGCCGCGTGTAGCCGAGCTTCACCAGGCGGCCCTGCAGCCGTGAGCGCTGCTCCTCGGCCTTCGGCTCGATCTCGCCCAGGAATCGAAGCCTTGCCTCCTCGCGGTCGGGATCGGCCGTGTTGCACGAGTACGCGAAGTTGGCGAGGGATGTCGCCTCGTTCAGAACGGCCTCGAAGGCCGACCAGTCGGCGAGCCACTCCTCGACGTTGCCGTTGTCCAGGTGGCGCGTCGCGAGCTCTTCGTAGTACGGCGCGACGTCATCCCAGGTCGCGTCTTTCAACGCTTCGGCAGACCGCGGCACAGCTATCGCCACCCCGGCGTTCATCCTACAGGCGGTTGTGAGATGAGGTCGGAACGCCTCACGCTGGCTGCGCAAACACTCGCGAACGTCCGGACTATCGCCGCGCTTCGACGGCCAAAAGTGGGGTCAGTCCGGACTATCGCTTGTCAGGCGGCGTTCTTATCCCGGCAGGACCAGGGTTTCGACCGCCCGCCAGCAGTACCAGGCGGCGATCGTCCGGTACGGCCGGAACACCTCGCCTGCGGCCTGCAGCGCCTTCGGCTTGATCATCTCCCGCTTGCGATGCGCCAGCGTCCAACCCTTGCGCACTCCGTAATCGTCGACCGGCCACACGTCGAGCCGGCGGAGCTGGAAGATCAGGAACATCTCGGCGGTCCAGCGCCCGATGCCCCGCACCTGGACCAGCCTCGCGACCAGCTCGTCGTCGGTCAGCGACGCGACATCGCCCAGCGGCACCGTGCCATCCGCCACCTTGCGCGCGAGATCAGCGATCGCGGCTTCCTTGGGCCCGCTCACGCCCGCGCTGCGCATCGCGCCCGCGGGCAGGGCGAGCACGGCGGCGGGGGACAGGGCGTCGGCGAAGAGTTTCAGGAAGCGGCCATGGATCGCGGTCGCCGCGGCGCCCGCGAGCTGCTGGTACATGATCGATCGCACAAGCGCGGCGAAGCTGTCGTCGAGCGGGTCGCGCAGATCGATAGGACCTGAGCGCGCGATGAGCCTGGCCATCGCGGGATCTCGCTCCGCGACCAGGCGCGTGCCTCGGGTCAGGTGGTGTCGAGTTGCCCGTGGGGGGATGCCGGAGGAGCCGGCCACCCCGGATCCCTCCCCCCTGCGGGGAGAGGGTGCCTTTCCCAACTAGGCGAACTCTTGCATCAACTTCGCGAAGTCTTCGCGTGACAACCGCAACTCTTCCTCACCGAGGTCCTTGAGAGGCCTCTGCGGGATTTGCTCGGTGGTCGCGAAGTCGTCCATCTTGGTGTCGACGTAGAGCAGCCCGGTGACCAGATGTCCCTCGGCGTGGCCGTCCTCGATCACGCGGGCCGCGGCGCGGCGATCGGTCGGGTCGTGGTCCTCACCCAGCTTCTTGAGCACGATGTGCGATCCGTCGTGCAGCCGCACTTCGCGCACCGTGCCCGGCTCGTAGTCGACGTGAACCTCCTCGAAGAATGGAATGAACGACACGTCGGCGATCGACTCTTCGTGGTCCTTGACCCAGCTGTAGCTCTTGGTCGACCCATCGTGGTCGTTGAAGGTCACGCAGGGCGAGATGATGTCGAGGATCGCGGTTCCGCGGTGGGCGATGGCCGCCTTGATCAACGGCACCACCTGTTTGCCGTCGCCACTGAAGGAGCGGGCGACGAACGAGCAGCCCAAAGTCAGCGCGACCGCGCAAGGGTCGATGGGCTGGAAGGTGTTGACGGCGCCCTTCTTCTGCATCGACCCGAGGTCGGCCGTCGCCGAGAACTGGCCTTTGGTCAGGCCATAGGTGCCGTTGTCTTCGATGATGTAGGTGCAGTCGACGTTGCGGCGGATCATGTGCATGAACTGGCCGAGACCGATCGACGCCGTGTCTCCGTCGCCCGAGACTCCGAGCATGATCAGCTGCCGGTTCGCTATGTGGGCGCCGGTGGTCAGCGCCGGCATCCTTCCATGGACACCGTTGAAGCCGTGCGCCGTCTCCACGAAGTAGGCCGGGGTCTTGGACGAGCAGCCTATGCCCGACATCTTGGCGAGCAGATGCGGCTCGACGCCCAGCTCGTAGAGCGCTTTGATCATGTGGTTGGTGATCGAGTTGTGGCCGCAGCCCGCGCACAGCGTGGTGGCGGCGCCCTTATACGCGTCGCGGGGGAGGCCGACCCTGTTGGTGGTGACGCTCATGCCGGCACCGCCTCTCTGTCCTTCAAGGGATCGATGATCGCAGCAGCGGGGATCGGCTGCCCGTTGTAATGCCGGATTGAATGGACACGGTCGACCAGCTCGGGGGGCAGCGCCAGCCGGACGAGGTCGAAGAGCTGACCGTCGCGGTTCTGCTCGACCACATACACGCGCTTGTGGCTGGCGATGAAGCGCACCACATCGTCCGACAGAGGGAGCGCGCGGACGCGCAGGTAGTCGACGTCGATCGAGTTGCGCGCCTCCATGACAGCCGCGTGGGTCGACCCGAACGCGACCACGCCCACCTCGCGGCCTGCCTCGTCGACCACCGGGGCCGGCAGCGCGTGGCGGGCGGTCTCGAGCTTTTTGGCGAGGCGGTCCATGTTCCGCGCATAGGCGTCGGCGCCCTCCGTGTAGCGCGCGCTCTCGTCGTGGCCGGAACCCCGCGTGAAGTAACCAGCCGCGGGATGATCCGTTCCGGGAAGAGTGCGGTAGGGCACGCCGTCGCCGTCGACGTCCCGATAGCGGGCCCATTCGCCGGCGAGCCTCTCCAGGTCGGCCTTGGTCAGCACCTTGCCGCGGTCGAAGCTCGCGTCGGGGTACTTGAACTCCGGCGTCATCCATAGGTTCATGCCCAGGTCGAGGTCAGAGAGCACGAAGACAGGCGTCTGAAAACGGTCGGCGTAGTCGAAGGCGTCACGCCCGAACTCGTAGCACTCCTGCACCGTTCCGGGCAGCAGGACGAGGTGCTTCGTGTCGCCATGGGAGAGCGTGTACACGAAGCCCAGGTCGCCCTGCGAGGTCCGCGTCGGGAGTCCGGTGGACGGCCCGATGCGCTGGATGTCGAAGATCACGACCGGCACCTCGGCGTAGTAGGCGAGGCCCGAAAACTCGGCCATCAGGGAGATGCCTGGCCCGGACGTCGACGTCATCGCCCGAGCGCCCGCCCAGCCCGCGCCGATCGCCATCCCGACCGCCGCCAGCTCATCCTCGGCCTGGACGACGGATATGAGCTTCTCACCAGTCTTCGCATCGACCCGGAAGCGGTCTCCGTAGGCGATCACGTACTCGCACAGGGACGAGGACGGCGTGATGGGGTACCAGGCGACGACGGTGGCGCCGCCCATGATCGCGCCGAGGGCGGCGGCCTGATTGCCCTCCACGAGAACTTTGCCCTCCACCGCCCCAGACATCGGCTCGAGCCGGTACGGATCCTGCTTGGAGAAGTTGTCCTGCCAGTAGTCGTAGCCGACCTTGATCGCGTCGAGGTTGACGCCGACGGCCTTGGGCTTGGCGAGAAACTGCCGCTTCACTCCATGCTCGAGCGCCTCCAATGGGATCCCGAGCACACCGGCGACCACGCCGACGTAGATCATGTTGGCGAGCTGCTTGCGCAGCGTGTCGCTGGCGATCTTGGCCTTGGCAAGCTTGGCGAAGGGGACGGCGTAGTAGGTCAGGTCGGCCCTGGCCTCGGCCGTCGAGAACGCTTCCTCGTGGATGACGACGCCGCCTTCTCGAACCGTCTTGAGGTCCTCGCGCCATGTGGCGACGTTGAACGCGACCAGGATGTCGACCTTGTCGTTGCGGGCCATATGCCCTTCTCGCGTGATCCGGAGCTGGTACCACGTGGGCAGGCCCTCGATGTTGGAGGGAAAGACGTTCTTGGGCGCCACCGGGATGCCCATGTGGAAGATCGCTCTGGTCAAAACCAGGTTCGCGGTTTGGCTGCCTGAACCATTGACGGTGGCGGCCTGGATGGTGAGGTCGTTGACGATTGGTTCGGTCACTTGGATTTGAGCCGGCGGATTAAGGATTCTACGCGCGTGCAGTCGGCGACCTTGATTCCTTACAGTCCACAGGGCGTGAAGGTCGGGACACCGAAAGAGACGGAGCAGGGCGAGCGGCGCGTCGCGATGGTGCCGGACACCGTGAAGGCTCTGGTCGCGGCTGGGCTCGAGGTCAGCGTCGAGGCGGGCGCTGGGATCTCGGCCTACATCGCCGACGCCCAGTACGAGAAGGCTGGTGCGACCATCGCCACGCGCGGCGGGACCATCCTGCACGAGGCCGACGCCGTGCTCAAGGTGCAGGCTCCCCGCGAAAGCGAGATCTCGGTTCTCAAGAAGGGCGCCGTGCTGATCAGCTTTCTCCAGCCCTCGACACAGGCGGAGACGGTGCGCTCACTGGCGAGCCACGGCATCACGGCCTTCAGCCTCGAGCTGCTGCCTCGGATCTCTCGCGCCCAGTCCATGGACGCGCTGTCGTCGCAGGCCTCGGCCGCCGGTTACAAGGCGGTCCTGATGGCCGCCGACCGCATCGGCAAGCTGTTTCCGATGATGATGACCGCGGCGGGCACGATCGCTCCGACGCGGGTGCTGGTCATGGGCGCAGGGGTCGCCGGCCTGCAGGCCATCGCCACGGCCCGCCGGCTCGGGGCTGTCGTGTCGGCCTATGACGTCCGGCCGGCGGTCAAAGAGGAAGTTCAGTCACTTGGCGCCACCTTCATCGAGCTGGGCCTCGAAGCGCAGGAAGGGCAGGGCGGCTATGCGAAGGAGCAGTCGGAGGAGTTCCTGCGCAAGCAGCGCGAGCTCATCGGCGAGCACGTCGCGAAGTCGGATGTCGTGATCACGACCGCGGCGGTGCCAGGCAGGCGGGCACCGCTTCTCGTCACCGGCGACATGGTCAAGGGCATGCGCGCCGGGTCCGTCATCGTCGATCTGGCAGCGGAGACCGGCGGCAACGTGGAGCTGACGCAAGCAGGGAGGGAGGTCGACGTCAACGGCGTCTCGATCATCGGCACCCGCAACGTGCCCTCGACGATGCCTCTGACCACCAGCCAGCTGTTCGCCAAGAACGTGGCGAATCTCCTCCTCCATCTCGTCAAGAACGGCGCGATCACGATCGACCTCGAGGACGAGATCACCAGGGGCGCCTGCGTCACCTACAAGGGCGAGATCATCAACGAGCGCGCCAAGCAGATGGTCGACGCCGCGTGAATCAGCTCCTGGACGAGTTCACGTTCTTCGTGCTCGCGGTGTTCGTCGGTTTCGAGGTCATCTCCAAGGTGCCGACGATCCTGCACACGCCGCTCATGTCGGGCACCAACGCGATCCACGGCATCATCCTTGTCGGCGCCATCCTCATCGCGGCGGGGGCCAGCACGCCCGTCAACATCGTGCTGGGCCTGGTCGCGGTGACCCTGGCCACCACCAACGTCGTCGGCGGTTTCGTGGTCACAGACCGCATGCTCGAGATGTTCAAGGGCCGCCGTCCGGCGGCGACTGCGCCCCAGCCTGAGCCCAAGAAATGACAGGCACCCAGGTCGCGATCACCCTCGCGTACCTGCTGGCGGCGGTGCTCTTCATCATCGGCCTGAAGCAGCTCAGCTCACCGAAGGGCGCCCGCAACGGCAACTTCATCGCCGCGGCGGGCATGGTGGTGGCGCTCGGGGCCACGGTCCCGCTGCTGCACTTCACCCAGGCGGGGCTGGTGATCACTGCGATCGGGATCCTGATCGGCACCGTCGTCGGCACCGTTGGCGCCCGGCTTGTGCGCATGACCGCCATCCCGCAGATGGTCGCCCTCTTCAACGGGGTCGGCGGAGGCGCGGCAGCGCTGGTCGCGGTGGCCGAGCTCATGCGGTTCGGCGCCCACCCGCAGCTGGCGGAGTCGTTCCCAAGCGTCTTCAGCATCGTCATCGGCTCCGTCTCGTTCGCCGGCAGCGCTGTCGCTTTCGCCAAGCTGCAGGAGCTGATGACGGGCACGCCGATCACCTACCCGCGCCAGCAGGTCGTCAACGGCGTGATTGCGGCTGCGATCCTGGCGTTCGCGATCGTGGTGCTCGCGATCGCGTCGGTCCCAATCGCCTTCGTGCCGCTTATGGTGCTGGCGCTCATCCTCGGGGTTGCTTTCGTGCTGCCGATCGGCGGCGCCGATATGCCGGTCGTCATCTCACTTCTCAACGCGTGCACTGGCCTGGCGGTGGCTGCCAGCGGCTTCACCCTTAACAACTTCGCGCTCATCGTCGCCGGCACCCTGGTCGGTGCTTCCGGAAGCCTGCTGACCAAGCTCATGAGCGATGCCATGGGCCGCTCGCTGGGCAACGTCCTGTTCGGCGCTTTCGGCCAGGTGCAGAAAGTCGCCGGCGGCGTCCCCGGCGCGGCGGGGCGCAGCGTCCGCTCTGCGTCGGCGGAGGACCTCGGCACGCTGCTCGCCTACTCGCAGCGGGTGATCATCGTGCCCGGCTACGGGCTCGCGGTCGCGCAGGCCCAGCATGCGGCGCGCGAGCTGGCGGACGTGCTCGAGAAGCGGGGCGTCTCGGTCGACTACGCCATCCATCCGGTCGCCGGCCGGATGCCAGGACACATGAACGTGCTCCTGGCCGAGGCCAACGTTCCTTACGAACAGTTGAAGGAGATGGACGAGGTCAACGATGACTTCAAGAACGCTGACGTAGCGCTGATCGTCGGCGCCAACGACGTGGTCAACCCGGCGGCGCGCAGCACGCCGGGAAGTCCGATCTACGGGATGCCGATCCTGAACGCGGACCAGGCCAAGAACATCATCTTCATGAAGCGCTCGATGCGGCCCGGCTTCGCCGGCATCGATAACGAGCTCATGTTCGGGCCCAAGACCTTGATGTTCTTCGGCGACGCCAAGGACTCGCTGACCAAACTGGTCTCCGCCGTGAAAGCGGCGTAAGCCGCACTTTCTTGTGGACGAGGTGGGGAATGAGGCCGGATCATTCCGGCCGTCACCAGGCCCGTACCACCAGCGCCCGCCAGGCGTTCCTGTGGAAGGAGGGGAGGTCCGCCTCCCCTGCGACTAAAAAAACGAGCCTCCTGACCAAGCGGTAGGAGGCTCGCGCCGCGAAGAGGGTGTGGTGGACGAAATGCTATGCCCGCAAGCCATAAATAGTTAGTAGGCGGGCCACAAATACGCCCCATCGGCATTGTGCGAAAAGGCCGTCCGGGTGAAGGGTAATCGGGAAATTCTCAGGAGTCCCGGATCTTGAGCAGCCGCGCCAGGTCTTTGGTCTCGAAGGGGTACGCCAGGCGGACCACAAAGTGCTGGAGGCCGACCTTCAGCCACTGCTCGACGGTCTTGGCCGTCTGCGCCCCGACGTTGGCCGTCCGCTCGATCTCGGCCGGGTTGCGCCCGAGCTTCGCGCACCACTCCTCGAGCACAGCTGACTTGTGGGCGTATTCCTCGGGCGAGGCAATCGCGTTCCACATCTGTGCGTGCTCGGCGACCAGCCGGAGCATCACCTGCTCTCCAGCGCCGGCGATGAGAATCGGCATCGGGCCGGCCGGCCCGGGCTTCAGCCTCTCGATCCGACGCTTGATGCGGGGAAGCGCCTCCTTCAGCAGGCGCACCCTGTCCCGCGTCTCGCCGAATTCGTACCCGTACTCCGCGTAGTCACGCTCGAACCAGCCCGCTCCGAGGCCGAAGACGAGCCGGCCTCCCGAGAGCTGGTCGACGGTGCCCGCGATCGTCGCCAATAGGTCCGGGTTGCGGTAACCGATGGACGTGACCATCGATCCGATCTGCGGTGCCTGCGTGTCCATCGCGACCGCCGCAAGCAGCGACCAGCACTCGAAATGATTGCCGTGGGGATTTCCATACAGGGGATAGAAGTGATCCCAGAACCAGATGCTGTCGACGCCGAGGGAGTCGGCGCGCCGCCATGCCTCGCGCAGCTGCTGGATCGTGCACTGCTGGGGGTGGATCGTCACCCCGACCTTGAACGGCCGCCCATCCACCCTGTGAGATTATCGACAGTCCATGGTTGGCGAATTGACGCCCACGCGCATCGATCCGAAGACGGCCTCAGCCGAGACATGGCGGCGTTTCCACGACCTGCGCCACATGCAGGAGAAGGAACGACGCCCTGACGATCCAGTGCAGCCCGACGGGGAGATCGAAAAGCGCATGAAGAAGGGCAATCCGTTCGAGCATCAGCACTGGTACGTGATCGAGCGCGACGGCGTCGGCCTCAGCTCGTTCTACGCCGAGAGCGTGACGCCGGCCAACGCCGAGTACGAGACGAACAAGCACCTCTTCTGGACCGACGCCTACGTGCGTCCCGAGCACAGGCGCCAGGGCATCGCGACCCTGTGGCTCCCGCTCGTCGTGGAGCTGATGGAGAAGCACGGCTGCACGCTCGCCGGCTTCTTCGCGGAGACGGATGCCGCGCACGAATTCCTCAGGTGGGTCGGCGCCGGGCCCAAGCTCACCGACATCGAGAGCCGGCTCCACCTCGCCGGCGTCGACTGGTCGATGCTCGAGCGTTGGGTGAAAGAGGGTATGGAGCGCTCACCGCAGACGAGGCTGGAGGTGCATGACGGGCCGCTGCCCCAGGCGATGCTGCCCGACTTCGCGCCGCAGCTGACGGCGATGCTCAACACCATGCCGACCGAAGACCTCGACATCGGGAAGATCGTGCTCACCCCGGAGCGAATCAATGACTGGCAGGAGCGGCAGGCGCTGGTCGGCGAGATCACGCACACCGTGATCGCTCGCGAGCCGGACGGCAGCATGGCCGGCATGACCGACATCACGTGGGCCCCCTTCCGGCGCACGTTGATCCACCAGCAGTTCACGGGCGTGAGGCCGGACGCGCGGGGCCGGGGCATCGGCAAGTGGCTGAAGGCCGCGATGCTCCTGCACGTCCGCGAGATCTACCCCGACGCCGAGTGGGTCGTCACCGACAACGCCCACTCGAACGATCCGATGCTCAAGATCAATCGCACGCTCGGCTTCAAGCCGTATCGAACGGGCGTCGAATACCAGATGAGCCGCGACGAACTGAAGAACCGGCTGAAGGGAGCAAAGCCTTAAAGCCCCTCACCCACGATCCCTCTCCGTGATGGGGAGAGGATCGTTCCAGGTCGCTAGGGGGTCTGGCGGCTGCGCTGGATGCTGCGCACCAGCAGGATCGCACCGACGACGATCAGGAGCAC
>Ga0134128_10003605_pt1 | contig 18907 bp, 16 predicted proteins | sample KB31754_FD_96462 | JGI IMG/M metagenome (GOLD analysis project Ga0134128, IMG submission 96462) | Terrestrial soil microbial communities with excess Nitrogen fertilizer from Kellogg Biological Station, Michigan, USA - KB3-175-4 | ecosystem: Environmental > Terrestrial > Soil > Unclassified ...
CAAACGGCGCGTTTCATCTGTCTGCCGCCGGCAACGATGGCGTGAAACTCGAGCGTGCAAAAACTTATTGGGACGATGCATCGGTCGCTCTCGATCGCCTAACTTTTGTAAACACGCCCGATGCCGAAGACGCGCTGAGTGCTTACCGGTCAGGCGAGATCGATGCAATTACAAACGCGCCCTTCGAGCCGCTCGCGCTCAAGCTGCTGACGCCGTACGAGGACTTCCGCCGTACAACCTACGGCGCGTTGACTTACTACGCCTTCAACACTGCGCGCCAGCCGTTCGATGACGTGCGCGTGCGTGAGGCGCTCGCACTCGCGATCGATCGTGAACGAGTCAGTCGCGACGATCTCGGTGGCGCAACTGAGCCGGCTGGAAAATTTTTTCCCGACGCCATGTCCGGTGAAAAGCCGGTAGTCGACAAAGCAGAGCTGCTCGAACACGACGTCAACAAAGCGAAAGAGCTGCTTTCCGAAGCGGGTTATCCAAACGGTGAAGGCTTTCCCGTGATCAGGTTGCTGATCAATCGCAACGAGCAGCAGCGCATCGTGGCACAGTCGATCGCAGCGATGTGGCGGTCGACATTGAATATTGAAACTGCGATCGAGATTCGCAATTGGGATGAATATGAAGCAGCGATCAAGGCCGGTGATTACGACATCGTGCGTCGCGGGCTCGTGATGCAAACTACGAGTGAGCTCGTTAATCTGCGGATGCTGTTTGAGCGCGACACTCGTGCGCTGCCGAGTCCGTCGCCGGTGCCTGAAGGTACTGCGCGACCGGAGCCGTCGCCGCCGGAGAAGCTGATGGTTGAGACGGAGACGCAGGCGCTCAAGGATCTGCGCGCGATGCCGATCTATTTTGCGTCTTCGTACTCGCTGGTGAAGCCGTATGTTTCAGGCTTCGATGTGAACGTGCTCGACGCGCCGAGTTTGAAGAAGACGCGTCTGGATACGAACTGGAAACAACCTTAGTAGCCACAAAAAGGCACATAAGTCACAAAAACAGGAACTGATTAAGAAGATCGTTATGTGACTTTTGCGCTTTTTTGTGGCAAATCTCTTTTGGGCGTGAGCGGATTTAGCGTCATTTGCAGGGGCAGGGAAGAGACCGCGCGGGTGGCGGCGGCGTTGGCGCCGTTTCTGCGTGCGGGTGATGCGATGATGTTGAAGGGTGCGTTGGCGGGCGGGAAGACTGCGTTTGTCCAGGATCTCGTGGCGGCGCTTGGATCGGAGGTTAACGTAACGAGTCCGACGTTTACGTTGGCCCACTTCTATCCGACCCCGGTGGGGACTTTTCTGCACATCGATGCTTACCGGCTTTCGAGTGTCGCAGAGTTTCGCGATCTGGGATTGGAAGACTACGTTCCGGAGAGCATCACCGCGGTCGAGTGGGGTGACATTGTTGAGGCGGATTTTTCGAACGCTTTGTCGATCGCGTTCGAGTTTGTGCCGGGGTTGGACAACTGGCGCAAGCTCACACTCTCGGCGACGGCGGAGCGCTGGCGACCGGTTTTGGAAAGTTTAAGAACGCAGGTATGAGTTTACTTCTGGCAATCGAGTCGTCCTCGAATGTGTATCGTGTGGTGCTTGGGCGCGACCGCGAAGTCGTTTTCGATTCGACTGTTGATAACTGTGAATCTTCGTTGCGAACCCTGGATGCGTTACTTTCGTGCGGGCTCGAACGGTTGCACGCTGAAGCGCGTGAGATCAGGGGCGTGGCGATCAATGTTGGACCAGGATCGTTGACGTTCGTGCGAGCTGGCATCTCGTTTGTGAACGCGCTCGCGTTTAGCTTGAACGTGAATATCTATCCGTTCAATTGGTTCGAGATCATCGCACATCAAACGAAGGGCACGACGAATTTGCCGGTGCTGTGTGCCGTTCCGGCCGCGAATGATAATGCGTACGTTGGGTTGATCAAGGATGAGTCAGTTGAGATCATGCGTTTCGGTCCGTTGCACAAAGTGGTTGTCGACGTTGGTGCGCGACTTTCTAAAGCCGCGGTGGCTGGAAGGATTCGACACCGGTTCGCGCCGTTCTTGAATGACGTCGAGCTCGTTGACACGGGAATCGAGAATCCTGACGCGCGCGTGCTTCTGGATCTGGGTTTCGAAGCTCATGAAGCGGGTAGTCGTGCGACGACGCAGGTTGAGGCACTCAATGATCAATCGGACATTTTTTACGAACGATGACTGTCGACGATATTGTTGAGTGTCTGGAGAACGGTGGTGTCGTGCTGCTGCCGACCGATACCGTTTACGGGCTGGCGGTGAGTCCGAAGTTTGACAAATCGATCGATCGATTGTTTGCGCTCAAACGCCGCCCGCGCACCGTGAATCTTCCGATCATGGTAGCGTCGGATGCGGAACTCGAGCCGTTAGGTTTTGAGATCAGCGAGTCAGCGAGGCGCCTGCTGCGTTCACCTTTGATCCCCGGCAGCCTGACGCTCGCGATGGGATTTAGTTCTGACTACCGGCCGCATTGGCTCATCGGACGCGACGAGGCCGCGATCAGAATTCCCAACGACGATCGTCTGCTTGCAGTGTTGCGCAGAACCGGTCCACTGCTCGTCACGAGCGCGAACGCGCACAGCGCCGACACGCCGGACAACATTCGCGACATCCTGGCCCAACTCGACGGCGCACCGGATCTCGCGGTTCACGGCGGCACATTACGAACTACGGCCTCGACGCTCGTGAACTGTCGCGTCGATCCACCAGTGATCGAGCGTCTCGGGGTTGTTCCTGAATCTGAAGTGCTTAGGTATTTAAATGAGTAAAGAAGTAATTCTCGGTATCGAATCATCGTGCGACGACACGGCTGCCGCCGTGGTTGATCGGGACGGCAACGTGCTTTCGTCCATCATCGCGAGCCAAACTCATATTCACTCGCACTGGGGCGGTGTCTACCCGGAGTTTGCCAGCCGCGCACACGCGCTGGTTGTCGTTCCGACGATTGCACGGGCGCTCGCGGAGGCGAATGTCGCCGGTCCGGATCTGAAAGCTATCGGTGTGACGCGTGGACCGGGGTTGATCGGATCGCTGATCGTCGGAGTCAACACTGCTGCCGGATTGGGTCTCGGATGGAATGTTCCCGTGCTCGGCATCAACCACTTGCGTGGACATTTGCGCAGCGCTGATCTGGTGGAGCGTCGCGTCGAGCTGCCGGCGATCGTTCTGCTCGTCTCGGGAGGACATACGTTCCTTGCACGCATGGAGAGTTTGACGTCGATTCAACTGCTCGGTTCGACGCGAGACGATTCGGTTGGCGAGGCATACGACAAGGTGGCGCGTTTGCTCGGGCTGGGTTATCCGGGTGGTCCGGCTGTCGACAAGCTCGCTAAGACGGGCACGGATTCGATTCTGTTTCCGCGGCCGATGCTGACGGAGGGCTTTGAGTTTTCGTTTTCGGGTTTGAAGTCTGCGGTCGGAAGATACCTCGACAAGAACCCTGACGTGTCGCATTCGGAAGTGGCGGCGTCGTTTGTGAGTGCGTGCATGGAGATACTGCTGACGAAATGCAGGCGCGCTCTGGTTGCGCATCCGTCGAAGTGTTTGGTGGTGGTCGGTGGTGTGGCTGCGAGCCCGCAACTGCGTGAAGGCGCTGCGGAGCTTTGCGATAGTCTCGGAGTGAAACTCTGTCTGCCGCCGCTGAAGTGGTCCACGGACAACGCGGCAATGATCGGACTCGCCGCGTGGGATTACCTGAACGAAGGAGTTCGTCCACCCCTCTACGCGACTGCCTCGCTGCCAATCACTGATTTTTAATCCGCGTAATCAGCGGCTTAAATTCCTCACGAACCCCCAGTCGCCGCTCGCGTTCACCTGAATGTTCTGCACATTCTTCTTCGCGATCACTACATTCGATCCGTACCACAACGGGAACACCGGCACGTCGCGGCTGACGATCTCCTGGATCTTTTTATATAACTCCAACCCCTTCTTGCGATCGAACGTGTTCACTGCCTCGTCAAGCAACGCATCGAGCTCCTTGTTACTGTAGCGACTGCGATTACGCGCAGACCGCGTCTCCGTCGGTATCTCAGAAGTCGCAAAAAGGTCTTTGTAGAAGATCGGATCCTGATTGCCTCCGACCCACTGCGAGTATGCGATTTGGAAGTTGCCACGTTTGAGCTCGTCGAGGAACGTGTTCTGTTCCGGTGTCTGAATCTCGACCGGGATGCCGACTTCCTTCAGTGAGTTTTGAATGACGCCCGCATACTGACGGCCTGCAATACTACTGCCTGAGAGCTTGTAAATGATCGGCTTATCGAAACGCATTCGTGGTCCATCGCCATCGGGATCGGGAAAACCCGCTTCGTCGAGCAGTTTCCTCGCGCGGGCCGGATCGTACGAATACGTTTGCCCAGGCGAATAAGCCCATGACTCCTCGGGAATGATCGAATGCGCGATCTTCCCCAAACCCAGCAACAGATTCTTGATCAAGCTCTCGCGATCGATTCCATAAGCGATTGCCTGTCGTACTTTGACGTTATCGAGTGGAGGCGACGAAGTATTGATCGTCAGCAAATAAACATTCGATCCGTTGAATACCTTCACTTGCAGGTTCGGATCCTGCTCGAGTCGTTTCACTGCATCCGGCGAAAGACTCGTCGGCATCGGTGCGATATCAACACGACCCGCCTGCAACTCTGCCTGTAAGGCATTCATGTCGGAGATTACCCGCACGCGCACTGTTTCCAGATTAGGAGCGCCTTCCCAGTACTGCGGAAACCGGTTGAGATCGACTACCTGCTGCGCGTTGTCGTAACTAACGAACTTGAATGGACCAGTGCCGAGCGGATGCGTCTTCTGCGACTCGTAACTATCTTTCGGGATTATCGGGATCGGAACCAGGTTAGAAAGTAATCCCACCCACGGCTCGACCAACCTCACCACGATCGTGCGCGGATCGGGCGCCTCGACGCTCTTTATGTAACTGCGTTTGTCAGCACCCGATCCTTTGTAAAAACTAGCTGACTTTCCGAAGTTACTGGAGAAGACGAGATCGAGCGTGTATTTCACATCCGTGGAAGTCATCGTCTGTCCATTATGAAACTGAACACCATCGTGGAGTGTGAACGTGTAGGTTAGACCATCATCGGAGCGCTTGATGTCGGATGCGAGCTCACCCGAGTAATCAAACTTCTCGTCTTTCTTGACGAGTGTATTGAATATCAATGTGCGCACGCGTTCGCTCGCCGCTTCTACTGAAGGCGCGCCAATCGGATCGATGGTGCGAATGTTGTCGCCGAGTGCGATCACAAAAGCATTGCTGCGTCGTGACCGGCATCCGGGCGGGATTAGTAAGAGAGTTATTAAAAAGATCAGCAGGATAAGCTTGCCGGCGCTCACTTAACGGTGCCTCCGTAGGTGTAGTTGAGCTTGGAATTGAGTCTGGAAATTTCGTCTGAAAGGAATTTAAAACGATCCAGATCGAGCGGGCAGGGTGGTTCCATGATGGTTTTAGTGCGCGCGATTCGCTCGAGCGTCTCTTTTATACGCGCTTCGGAGAGCGCACCGCTCCGGGCCGCCGCCAGCAAACCATCGTAGCCGCGCTTTATCGTTTCGGGAGTCGCGCAGATCAGGAACATATCTTCACCGGCGAGCGCCGCGCGCACCACGGCGTCCTCGATCTCGTAGTGTCGCGCGATTGCGCCCATCTCGAGATCATCGGTGATGACGAGGTGCTTGTATCCGAGCTCTTCGCGGAGAAGTTTGGTGACGATGTTGTAGTTAAGCGAGGCGGGTTCGATCAAACCGCCCGTAGTCTCTTCTTTGATGTCGACATTTGGAAACCCACCATGACTCACCATCACGCAACGCACGCGATCGTCGCGTCGTTGAAAGAGCTCGATGTATGGCGCGAGGTCCTGCGCGATGAGGTCGTCGTGAGAGAGCCGAACTACCGGCATCTCCTCGTGTGAATCCACCTCGCCGGAGCCGATTCCCGGGAAGTGTTTGAGACAGCCGAGAAGTCCCGTGCCTTGAAGCCCGCGCATGTAGACAGTCGTATAGCCGAGGACCTCGCCCGGCGATCGTCCAAACGATCGCGAATAAAGACCATTCGACAGCAGATCGCGATCGTCGGTCATGATCGACATTACCGGCGCGAAATTGATGTTGAAGCCCAGCATGCGCAGCACTTCACCCGTGATTCTGCCGAGCGCGCGCGCGGCGGCAAGATCGCCGTGCTGGCGGATCGTGCGCGCGGAAGGCATCGGTGTGAATATGCGGCGCAGGCGGTCGACGAGGCCGCCTTCCTGATCGATGCCGAAGAGCGCTGGTGTCGGCACGACTTCGCGAACGCTGTCGAGCAGGGTCCGCAGTTGTTCCGCGCCAGCGACGTTACGGCCGAAAATAATCACGCCGCCAGGCTTCACGTATTCGACGAGCGCGCGTGTTTCGTCGTCGAATTCGGTGCCGGGTAGGCCGATGAATAAGAACTGTCCGATTTGTTGTTCGAGGGGAAGCGCGAAAAGATTTTCTGCAAGCATTGGTTGTCGGAGTTTAGCACGCCCGAAAAATGATTAGCCACAAAAAGGCACATAAGGCACACAAAAGAGATCTTCTTGATCATTTTTTTTCTTTGTGTGCCTTGTGTGCCTTTTTGTGGCTGACAATTTCTTCTTCTTTGTGCGTTGAGGACTGTAGTATAAAGAGCCCATGCGCGAAATAACCGATCGGGGTCGCGTTGTTGAAGCCATCCAGCATCTTGCTCTTACCGCCGAACTCTTCGAAGAACAAAACGGCAAACAGAAGTACGCCGGTGACCTCGAAGTAATCGTTCAGGGTCGCGATTATGGCAATGGTAAGCGCGTGGGGCCTTACGTGCGCCTGCTCGCTTACGACGGCGGCGAAGAGATCATGCGCCAGGGCGAGTGGGGTGGAAACACTTTTTACATCGCCGTCGAGGGCGCGCTCGATGTTTACGTACACGACACGGACGGCGAGAGGAAGATCGGCCAACTCGAACCGGGCGCCTGCTTCGGCGAGATGGCTTTGCTCGCGGGCATCGAGCGCAACGCAACCGTAGCAGTCCCTGCACACCAAAAAGCGGTCGTGCTCGAAGTGACGCGTCCCGCGTTGCGTCTGCTGCGCAAGCTGAAGACGTTCGGCACGATCCTCGACGACACTTACCGCACTCACGGCATCGGGCGCGTCATCGAAGACCTTGCACAAATCACGGGCAAACCTCTAAGCCAGGAATTAATTCAGGAGTTGAAACGCACCGCGCGTTACATGGTGTACGGCAAAAATCATGTTCTGTGCCAGGAAGACCAACCCGTCGATCGTGTGATCCTGATCAAAAGCGGTTGGGTGCGACGCTCGCACGGCGTGCCGTTTCACGCAGCCTCGCCGGAAGTCGTACTTGGCATGGACGAGACTACGGGCGTTGATTTTCTTGGCGGTGGAAATTGCCTCGGACTCGAAGGCGTGACGCAGCCTGCCGTCTGGCAATACAGAGCGAGCCTGATGGCGCGAACGGAAGTGCTCGAAATTCCGCTCGATCAGTTCTCGACGGATCCGGAGCTTCGTAAACAACTCGTCGCGACGTTCTCATCGCTCTCAACCGTCGGAAGTTCACAGCCACTCACGATCGAAGCGCTTCCCGATCTGAACGCACTCAAAGCCGCCGAAGAAGAGATCGCGACGGGAATCATCGACGGCTCGAACGTCCTCGTGATGGACATGGACCTCTGCATCAGGTGTGGCAACTGTTCGCTGGCGTGTCACAAGATGCACGGGCAATCGCGTTTGTTACGGCGCGGGATCCAGATTGAGCGTCCGGCGCGGATTGGCAAAAAGCGTTTGCAGCACGCGCTTGTGCCGCAGGTTTGCATGCACTGCGAGGATCCGGAATGTTTGACTGGTTGTCCGACAGGCTCGATCTTTCGCGACTCACACGGCCACATCGACATTGATATACCGTCGTGTATCGGTTGTTTCGACTGCGCGACGCAGTGTCCTTACGACGCGATCACGATGGTGCCGCGCACCTCGCCCGCCCCGCCTTCGGGCATTGCTGCGACATTCAAGAAGGCTTTCAGTTTCAAGATCGATCGTCCCGCGCCGCCCGCGGCATCCGACGATCCTGTCGCCATCAAATGCAATCTTTGCCAGGGAACGTCGCTCAACCCACCGGGCGCGAAGCGTAAGGCTTATTCGTGCGAAGAGAATTGTCCCACCGGCGCGCTCGTGCGCGTGGATCCGATTGAGTACTTCAGCGAGATCGGTGCGGCGAACAGTTTTGTATTCCGAGATCAGAATCAGGCTATCGGCCGGAACATTCACAAGAGCGATCCACTCGCGCGCGCCTGGCACATCGCCGGCGCGGCAGTGTCGATTCTTTCGGCGCTCGTCATCGGATGGGCCATCACGAAATACGGCTACGATCGAGTTTTGACAGGAACGTGGTTGACGATGCGGTGGCTCACCGGGCTGATTGGACTTGCGGGCGTCGCGGTGGTGATGACGTATCCCGTCCGGAAGCAGATTTATCGACGGCGTGCGGGCGCGTTGCGATATTGGATGCTGGCCCATGTTTACGTCGGTGTGATTACGGGCGTGATGCTGCTGTTTCACTCGGGTCCGCGCACCGGCGGGCTAGTGACGAGCTTTCTGTACGTCGCGTTTGATTTGACGATCTTATCGGGGATCCTCGGACTGGCTGCTTACTACCTCGCGCCGCGGATCATGACGCGTATCGAAGGCGAGCCGCTGCTGGTCGAGGATCTCGAAGGGCGGCGCAAGGAGTTGCTCGCTGATGTTCGCACGATTCTCGATAAGAGTAATGGCTGGTTGAAAGAGGAGATCCGGGATCGAGTTTATCCGAGGTTCTTGTCGTACGGTTTTCTCTGGCGGCAGATCTGGAGACGTGAAGAGTTGAAAGCGATGTTGGCGCAGGCGCGCCAGGAGTTCAAAGAGCGCACGACGCGCCTGACAACCGATGAGGAACGCGATCTTCTGATAAGTGCGGTCGAGACTGCCGTGACCTTGCGCCGCGTCGACGCGCTGTTGGCGCTGCACTGGCTGCTGCGCGCGTGGATTCCGTTGCACATCATCGCGACCGCAGTGATGCTGGCACTGCTGCTGGTCCACATCGGACAGGTGGTGTTCTTTAACGTGAGATAATGCCTGCGAGGAACCAGTACATCATCATTCGCGACGATCTGCCGGTCGATCCGGTGACGATCATCTCCGAGGGTCTGCTGATCGGACGGCTGCTGCGGTGTGACTTGATGCTGAACCACCCCTCCGTCTCGCGCGTGCAGGCGGGCATCAAGCAGGTTGACGACAACTATTACCTCTTTTCGTTACGGCCGAAGAATCCCGTCATACTCAACGGCAGACCGGTAGAAGAAAACGAAGCGTTGGCTGCCGGCGACATCATCGAAGTTGGACCATACCAGCTACAGATCGATTCCACTGAAGATGAGCTCGTGATACGTGTCGAAGTGGGCATTGGCACGAAGCCTTCCGAAATCGATCTCAGCGATCCGGGACTCAGCACTGACAATCTGGTCGCCCCGGACGAGAGCAAAGCCAAGAAGGCGCGCGCGGCTCCGGTGCCGAGTAACAAAGCGCTGGATGTTTTCTGGGACAAGCGAATTCGTGAGGCGGGGAAGATGGCGCGGCCGTCACCACTTTATCCGAAGGGCGGCCGGCGCAGCGGTAAGACGCAGTTCAACTGGATGCCGACCAGCGATCTGATGTCGCGCTGGCCGGTCGCGTTTTTCACGTGGGCGCTGTTGATTGTCGGTCTGGTTTCGGTTGCAGCGGCTTACGGATACACGAGCGCATTCACTCCCGGACCGGTTTCGAAGGCGCATGCTGCGGCGCAGTTCACGATGACGCCCGCAATTGCCGTCAAGCCGAATGCGGGTTCGTGTACAAGCTGTCATTCGTTGCGCGGCAACATGGAGGAGCGTTGCGCTGCGTGTCATCATACTGATGCCTTCGTTGCTACGACGATCAAGCCTCATGCGGCTGCGGGGATCGGTTGTATTGATTGTCATGCTGAGCATCAGGGAACGGAGTTTAGCGCGAAACAGGGCGCGATCGATTCGTGTACTGCGTGTCACAACGATGCGAACCAGAGAGTTTTTAATGGTCGCAGAGTTAGCACGCCTCATGGCGGTACGTTTGGATATCCGGTCGTGGATGGAAAGTGGAGTGCGAAGTCGATCAACGATGAGGAGTGGGATCTAAGAAAACTCGGGACCACGCGCCAGCCGACGGACTCGGATGATAAGTGGCGCAGCAATCAATTTCATGCACTCCACGATCAAAGAGTGAAAGTCGCGCCGGGGATGAAAGGGAACTCCGAAGGGCGGTTGTCGTGTTCGAGCTGCCACGAGTCGTTCGAGCCACTCGATCGCACTACACCGCGAACAACATGCGCCGCGTGTCACGTGAAGGACGCGAAAGCTAACTGCACCTCCTGCCACGTCCAACACATACTCGATGAGCGCCGCTGGAGCACGTCAATGTTATGACAGGATTTCCAAGATTTTCATGATTTACAAGATTCATCCTGCAACTCATGAAAATCTTGGAAATCGTGTCTAAGTTAGCCCGCCGGTTTATGACACGGTACGCAGTCGTTTGACCCGGGCACTTTTCCCTTGAGCGCGGGGCGTGCGGCGAGCGCCTTGTCGTGGCAAACGTTGCAGTTGAGATGATACGCGACCTCGTTCGTTAACTTCGTCGGCGCGGGTTTATCCGGGTATTGGACGGACGGCAGCGGCGCACTGTCATCACCCGCCTGAAGGTGGCACGCCCGGCAACTCTTCACCGGCTTCGCGTCTGCAGCCGCGAGCGACTCAGTCGTCAACACCACCGTGCGCTCCGAAGTCTTTAACGGCGCCTTCAGATTCGCGGCTGGCTGGTCCGTGTGATGACACTCAACGCAAGTCAGCATGCTCTGACCGTCAGGGCTGTACTTCTTCGTCGTGTGGTTCTCGTGGTTGAACGCGACCTCACCGTATTTGTCTGATTGACTGTCTTTCGCGAGCACGACTTCCTTTGGTTGCGTCTTGCTCTCTTTGTCCTGAACGACCAGCCCCAGACTCACACACGCCAGCAGCAGAATAAGTAATGGTTTCATCGTGGTCGGCATCTTATCACATGGGCATTCGGAAGGTGGGACCAGTGTGACATCGCTTGCAGTCTTTGAAGTCGAGGTCACCACCGAACGATCTCTTACCGTTATGACATGTAACGCATGTCATCCCTCGCGTTGTCGAAAAATGTTCGGCTGCCGATGGTGAACTGACCTGGCGCGTTTGTGCGGCGCCGGCCGTTAGCTTGTGACAGTCAGCGCACGCGAGTCGCTCGCGTGTACCGTGATCTGCATGACTGAACGCGTAACGATACGAACGCGCGGCCGCGGTTGTAGGTCGATACGCTTTCTGGTCGTGACACACTCCGCAAGACGCGATCTCACGACTCGCATTTGATTTACTCGATGGCGTGTGACAGGTGTAGCAATTGTTATGCGCCGCGATGTTCGCGGGTATCGCGTAGCCCGCGCCGCGATTGATCGGCGAACTGTGACATCCGCCGCAACCGCGCTGCGGGCGCGCGGAGCCGGTGTTGTGTTGCGCGTGATCAAACTTGACGTTGAATGGTTCGTTGAAGCTCGCGGGAAAATTCTTCAGCGGCGGATTGTTGCTGCTGATGTCCGTGTGACAGATCTTGCACATCGGAACCTGCGGCGTCGTGAACTGGCTGCGATGACAATCCGTGCAGGCTTTGTGACCGGGAAATCGCGGTGTCGCAGAGTTGTCGGTGCGCTCGTGACACGAATTGCAGGCGAGCGAACTGTGACGCTGGCTGCTGTGAAGAAACTTCGAGTAGTCGACTTGTGCCGAGGTCGATTGAAAGAAAAGAAATACGCCTGCAAAGGCGCAAACGCGCAAAGCAATCATTTGATGTCCTTGCGTTTGATCGGCGGACGCTCCGCGATCAGGTAGTGACTGGCCGGCGGATCGAGACTACCGACGTTGGCGGCATGACAGTAAACGCACGTAAAATTTCGATCCTTATCGATCGCCACGAGTTCCTTGTTCAGATCCTGTCTCAGACCATCATTGTTATGACACTCCGTACACGCCGTGATCGGCACATCCGGTTTCAACCCGCGCAGCGTGACGGATTTGGTGATATTGATGTGACAGGTCGTACACTCGGCGACGTGTTGTTTCTGCTCGCCACCCCCATCGTGTATGAACTTCGCGGAGATTCTCAGCGGCGCCTGCTTCGCAGTGTACGGCGTCGCAAGTTTGTGACAACCGTTGCAGTTGTCGGCAACGGGTTGCTGCGATTTCCAGTGACAGTTGAAACACGAGCTGTGACCGGTCGGCACCGCCTTGAACATCGCCGTGCGTGACGCGTGACAGATCGTGCAGTTGTTGTAACCCTGCGGCGCATGCGAGAACCGCAGCATCGCGATCACATCCTGGTGCCGGTCGTGCGGAAACTCGATCGCGAACTGTCGTGTGGCCGCAGGATTTCTGAAAGGTAGCCTCGCTTCATCACGCGGCGACGTCTTCGTATGGCAAACGGAACAGATCGGCGGTCGCGCGCCACGGAAGAACTGGGGTCGGTGACAACTCACGCACGCATCGTGATTCGGATAATCTTTGATATCCGGAAAGGTAATCTTGTGACACGTACTACACGACGCCTGATGCTTCTTCGTCGCATGTGAAAAATCCGAATAATCAGCCGCAGATAAACGCAGATGAACGCACATCAGAAAACAGAAAACAATTAATGTTTTAAGCTGTGGTTTCATGCGCGTTAATCTGCGTTACAAACTGGCTTCGGCTTCTCGACGCCTACGCACTTCACAAGTTTGTCTTTACGATTCGAAATGAAGTAAGGCTTCTCTGTCGCAAGGTCTCCGGCCTTGACTTGCACTTCGCAGTTCCACGTCACGAGCGTTTGCCCCAGCTCAGTGGGGATGAGATTCGTCAAAACGTAAGTTCCTGGTCCAAGGTCGGTGAAGTAAGCGGTGCCGTTCCGATCCGTCATCACCGACTGTACTGCCGGGGCTTGTTTCAGCAACTCTTGCAACGCACGTTGGCGATCTCGGTAGAAACCATCACGCAGATTCGGAGCCAGGTTCGTAGTTAACCATTTCCGCGCGGTCTCGTCGTTTCCATACTCTTTCTGACTCGCAGCGAACGCAGTGGCAAACTCGGGCACGGCTTTTGGTCCACTCACAAACTCCTTCTCGACGGTGCGACAATAGACTGACTCACAATCACTTTGCTTGAGCCATTCAATCAGTGCCGCGCTGGCGCCGAGTTTTGAGTAGTAGCAATCGCGTGTTACAAGCGGTTGGCGTTCCATCGCTTCCAGCAACGCGCGATTTTGCTCGAGAGTGCCGGGAATCAGGAAAAAACGTTTTCGTGCGAGACCACGCAAGGGCGAAGCGTCATCGGCCTTCACTTTCACACGCAAGCGCAGCACACCCGTTTGGCTCTGCGCCAGCACTGTGATCGTCAGTAAGAGCGCTAAGAAGAAAATTCTCATAGATCCGGACTACGCGGAAATTTCAAAAACGGCAAACGCACGCCACGCACGAAGATCTGATCGGAACGAATTCCTGCGGGAGGCGAAAAACCATTCGCCCCCGCGGCGCCGATCAAGTCGTCCTGATCCACGCCGTCACCGCTGATACCGATCGCGCCCACCAGGACGCCGTTTTTATAAAGCGGCACGCTGCCGGGAAAGATCTGAATTCCGTTTGGCAGCGCTGGAATTGAAGTGCACGGAACTGCTGGTCCAACCAGTGACGCCAGGAAATTCGTGCGCACGAGATCGAGTTGCAGGCCGACGTTGAATGGGCTCCATGCAGGAAGCGCAGTGCTGAACGGTCCCGGCGCCGTGTCGTTTATACCGTCGGGAAAGAATGGGCGATGCAGAAAACCATTGGCCCGATCGGTAAAAGCGAAGGCGCCGTCAAATCTGAGCCCATCAGCGGCAGCGCGATCTACGTACGAGCCAAACCCGGCGGCACGCAAAGCCGTGGCTGCGTTTGCACCCGAGACGAATGCTGCGGTGCGCGCCTTCTGGACCGCGACGTCGAAACCAAAGACGGGAGCATCCTGTTGCCTGAAGACTCCGAGCACGACGCCCGCAGTGTCCACCACCGCGATCGTGACGCGCGCGTTACTGCCGAGTGGTTGCCGGATCGCCGCGCGCGTGATGTTCGCCTGTTGTGCCGCCTGCGTAATGATTGTTCCGACCTCACTCGCAGTAAGCGCGTTACTTGACGGCGCCGTTCCCCCGATGAAGGGAAAGAACCTTGGATCGACTTCGCCGGCAACACCACCGATCACCTGTGGCATAAATGCTGAAGCAGGTGGCGCCGAAATGATCGCGCCTGCGATACTCACGGTAGTTCCGGGCGCCGATGGATTCGTGACATTTGAAAAAGGCAGGCGGATTCCGTCGACGAGGATGTTATCGCCGCGAATCAGTGCGGGCGCTTCGAAGCCGCGAATGCCGGCTGCGGCGATCAGCTCTTCGAATGGCTGATCGTTGTCGGTGGGATCGCGATCGACTGTGTATAGTCCATCGCCTTCGATACCGATGCCGCCCGCGGGCAGACCGTTTTTGTAGATCGGTAAACCGCCCGGATCGCCGGAAAGGCCGAGTCGCGCCGAAGGCTTCTTGATATCGCTGCACGGCAGGGAAGAGAACTGCACGCCGTAGAGTGGACCACCCGCGCGAAAACTGATGCCCGGTGGAAAGTGTTCCTGGATGATGAACCCAGCGGTGCGAGTCGAGAAGGCGTTTCCGCTCGTGCTGAAGAAAGCTGCGGTTGCGGCTTTCGCAGTAGCGGCTTCGGCAGCCGGAGCGACTGTGCCTTCGAGTCCTTGTCCCGCGGCGCCGACGCTTCGAATCGTCGTGGTAGGAGGAGCGCCGCTCATGGCGAAGAAGCCAATAACATTGCCTTCGCGATCCGTGATGACGATCGTCACCGCTTTGCTAAGAGACGTTGCGGCGGAGGCGGCTTGCTGAAGGATTGTTTGTACGTCCGTCGAGGATAAGTTCGTGGCAAGCAACGCGGATGATGGTGGCAGTGGCGGACCCGGTGTTGGCACCGCGTTCAAGTCGTCGGCCGGCCCACCGCCCACCTCGCCGATGCCAACGCGCACGCGATTGCTCGCAAGGCCGCGATACTTGATGCGCACCAGCACGTCGCCGGTTGCGGGAAGATTTGCTGGAACGCGGATTATGACGGATGAAACCCACGGATTGTCGGGCACTGGGCCAACGTATTCGACGGTCAATGTGTAGAGAGTATGGTCGGCGGCTTCGGCGGCTGCGGTTACGGCGGTTGCTGTTTCGTCAGGCTGTAGCTGGAGGTTCATCGCAAACAGCATGATGCGCGTTGCTGAATCTGAGCCGAACTTGATATCGGCGGTGGTGTTGAATGGTTCGCGGCGATGCGTAACGGAGTCGAAGGCGATGGCTCGAGTGGAATCGGTTTGACTGATCAGTACAGGACTCGATTGTGCGCGGGCGCGATCGAATTTAACGACGCTGATCGCGAAAACCAGAAACGCAGTGAGTAGCACTGCGTGGCGCAAACGTGATTTCGCGATCAGGAGCATTGGCAAAGACTAACGTCAGACAACGCTGAAAATCGGACGACAATTTATCATAAAGTGTCGCAGACGATTCACAGAATTTGCGATTGCGTGAAGGTTTGTTGTGAGGTATTCTCGGCCCATGAAGAAAACACTCACAAAAGCGAGTAGCAAGAAGAGCAGCAAACAAAAGTTTCCTTTACGTGCACCTCGTCTGCCGTGGTCGTCGACGGACCGGGGAACTAAGGTTATTAAATACATAACCAAGAAGAACGGTCAGTTAGAAACCAAAGAGGAACGTAAAAAGCGTCTTGCGGAAAGAGAAGCTCTCTTGATGCGAGACTTTGAAGCGGCGTACAAGGATCATCACAGCCAGTAGCGCTAAACTCTAGCAATCTAAACTTGTTCGATGCCGTACTTCACCTACGACACATCCGTAATGATTTCCAAACGACCGTTGGACTTGCGCCTGAGGACGAAAGGTCTTGTTCTGTCGTCCGTCGTCTTGCTTGAATTGATGGCCAGCGCAACGGATAACTCTCACCGTAAGCTTTATGAGGGGCTGTTCCTGAAGTACAGGCGAGATAACGCGCTTATTGTCCCGAAAGAGGAAGACTGGCTACTTGCAAGTAAGATTCTCTATTGGCTGAGCCGGCGTCGCCGAAGAATTGACGGAGGCAGATTGCGCCAGCTTGCTCCGGGAACGTCTCAGCAAATGGCACTCGACGCCCTTATCGCCACAAGCGCGCGGCGTTGGGAAGCGGCAGTCGTTACCGAGAATTGGGACCACTTCAAAGCGATTCAGTATTTCAGCGGCGTCAAGCTAATCAAGGCTTCAGATTTCTTTCGATAATCTTCTGTGCTCCAGCCCTTACGCTGGAAAAGTTCTTCCTTTAGCGGCGACTCATATGTTACAAGGCAGCGACGTAGGTCAGTCGATCACCTCCGTTCTAAAAAAGCGTGCGGCGTTATTCACTCCAAATCGCAATTGCGGTGTTGCTGATCCAGTGGAATTGCCTTGCCGTCCTGGGCCAGGGAACCGGTCGCCTCAAAGGCGTGGTTCGTAACTCTTCAGGCGCTCCGGCTGCGGGCGCTTTCGTCGCTATCACTAACCAAGTCACACGAAAAATCACGCGCGTCAGGACGAACACGGATGGTAGTTACTCGGTGAAGCTGCCCGCGGGCGCGTATCGTCTCACCTTGGAGCAACCGAACGTCGCCGTTTTTGACAAAGACAAAAACTACGGCGACTTCGCCATCCCGCGCGGCGACACACTCGAGAACATAATCATCGAAGCCGGCAAAGAAGCAATCATCGACGTTGCGATTGCGCCGCCAGCAACCGGCGCACCCGCGCAGCCGCAACGTCGCGAGACTCCGGATCGCTGGCGCATCATCTTTCCCGAATACGATCGCTACGGCGATCGCGGTGCGCGCGGCCGCGACATTCCTTTCAAACGCGGGCGCTGGTGGGATCCGTATAACCAGAACGTCCTCAAGGGCGACTATCCGATCAAAGGCGACAAGTTGTTCATGATCCTTACCGCCGTCAGCTCGACGAACGTCGAGCAGCGACGCGCGCCCACGCCTTCAGACGTCAGCAGCGTCGATCCTCTCAGCGCCGAATTTTTCGGCCGGCCGGAACAGTTTGCGGCGGCAGAGACGTTGCAGTTCAGCTTTGAGCTATTTCACGGTGACACGACTTTCAAGCCGCGCGATTGGGCCATCAAGTTCTCACCAACGTTCAGCGTGCCGAACTACCTGAACGCGCGTGAGAATGGCGTCGTCAACATCGACGTGCGCCGCGGCACGAACCGCACCGACTGGCACGCTTCACTCGAAGAAGCATTCGGCGAAGTGAAGCTCGCGGACATCGACGCGAACTACGATTTCGTTTCCGTGCGCGCCGGAATTCAGCCGTTTGTCTCCGACTTCCGCGGCTTCATCTTTTCCGACAATAACCTCGGCGCGCGCGTGTTCGGCGCGTTTGAAAACAATCGTTACCAGTTCAACGCGGCGTATTTCTCGATGCTCGAGAAAGATACGAACAGCGGTTTGAATCGCTTCGACACGCGCCACCAGAACGTTTACATCGCGAACCTCTTTCGCCAGGATTTCATACGCAAGGGCTACACGATCCAGGGAAGTTTTCACTACAACGACGATCGTCGCAGCATTGAATTCGATCGCAACGGATTTCTCGTGCGTCCGGCGCTGATCGGCGATGTTAGACCACACGCGATCGAGGTCGGTTACCTTGGCGTCAGCGGCGACGGACATCTCGGCCGGCTGAATCTTTCGCATTCTTACTACTTCGCGTTTGGTCATGACGAGCACAATCAGATCGCGGCGCGACGAGTGCAGGTCAGATCGAACATGGCCGCCGCCGAACTTTCAATGGACCGTGATTATCTGCGCTTCAAAGGATCGTTTTTGTGGGCGCAAGGCGATAGTAACCCGACTGACGATCGCGCTACAGGGTTCGATGCCATCTTCGACGATCCGAATTTTGTTGGCGGACAGTTTTCGTACTGGGTGAGAAATGGAATTCGCCTGTCGCAGACAGGCGTGGGCCTGGTCCAACCGAATAGTTTGTTGCCGAGTCTGCGCAGCAGTAAGACGCAGGGTCAGGCAAATTTTGTGAATCCCGGGATCTACATTTACAACGGCGGCGTGGACGTTGAACTCACGCAGCGCGTGAAGGCGGTGGTGAATGTTAACTATCTGAGATTTCATCGCACCGAGCCGCTCGAACTGCTGCTGTTTCAGAATCGCATTCGACATGACATCGGATTTGATTACAGTCTCGGCGTCGCGTACCGGCCGTTTCTGATCAATAACTTCACGCTGACGTTTGGTGCGAATGCGTTGCAGACCGGGCGCGGGTTTAGAGACATATTTACGGATGCATCGAGAAACTGTCCGCCGGGTGTGGGAGACTTTTGCGAGCCGGATGTGATCAGTCCGAAGAGGGCGCTCTACTCGTTGTTCGCGCAGATGAAGTTTGTCTTTTGAACGCAGATGACACGGATTTTTCAAATCACGATTTTGGTTGTGGGCGCGGTGGTCGCATATGCAATGTGGCCTCCTTCTGCCTTTGTGCAAACTGCTCCTGTGAAGGTCGAGGGGTGTGTGTCGTGTCATGGGTTGATTGAGCCGATGCATAAGTATGGGACGACGGAGACGCTCGAGAAGATCAAGGATGGAAAGGATGCGGTGGGGTTGAGCTGTACCGCGTGTCATGGGGGAAATCCGGCTTCGAAGGTGAAAGAGGAGGCGCATGTGAGGCCGA
>Ga0134128_10003606_pt1 | contig 18899 bp, 10 predicted proteins | sample KB31754_FD_96462 | JGI IMG/M metagenome (GOLD analysis project Ga0134128, IMG submission 96462) | Terrestrial soil microbial communities with excess Nitrogen fertilizer from Kellogg Biological Station, Michigan, USA - KB3-175-4 | ecosystem: Environmental > Terrestrial > Soil > Unclassified ...
CGCACCAGCAGCCGGTAGCTGCCATAGGGCAGATTGCTGAAATGCAGTTCGGGGCTTCGTGCCGGGTCTACCGTCTGCCAGACCGGATTATACGGCTCCAGTTTGTATTCAATATCAAGATTCTCCTTGCTTAGCCAGGCGGGGAATGCCAGGTCGAAGCTGATGTCGCGCGTGCCCGCCGGCAGCGTGGGTTTTACGAGGCTGCCCAGATCGATCTGCTGGCTGTCGGCGATGAACCCGTCGATATACACGGAACCCCGGGGCAGGGTGGGGACCGGCCGCGTGGGGTCCACCCAGACCAGGCCATCCATCGAAGGGAAGGAGAGGACGGTATCATTGAGGGACAGCGCGCAGGGCGTGCAGCCGCCGTTGAGCTCCGTCATGTCCATGTCCTCTTCGCGGCCGTAATAGTGATACGCGACGACGGTCGTCCGGCCTTCGAAGGCGTCTATGAGCTCCTGCGGGCGGGTGCGGAACAGACCACGATTCGTGCTGATCCAGCAATAACCCAGCCTGTCCGGGATAAAACAATGCGCGTATTGCAGGTATCCTCTTTTGTCTGGCGGAATGGGGCGGAGCTGTCCATCCTTATACAACCAGATGCCGCGGCCATAGGTGCCGATAAAAAGATAGCCGTTGTATTTCCAAAGCGCGCGGACGCAGATACCCGGGATACGCAGGAGGGTATCCAGCCGATGGTCGCGGGTGTCAAAACGGAGCAGGCCTTCGCAGGTGGCGACGGCGATACGCCCCGGGCTGATCTCTATCATGGCGAAAGGCATATTGCTGTTCCTGTCCGCCTGGGGATAACGATATTGATAATCGATGCGTTGGTTATGGATGACGCCGATACCTATGGCGTTGGCTATATAGAACCCGCCGCCGGTGTGGAGAAAACCGGTGGCGACGGAGCCCGCTCCCGCGAAGAGCGTAGTGATGCGTCCCGCCGGGAAGGAATAGGTAAAGACCGTATCCCCGAGACTATACCAAAGCGTGCCGTCGGCGTCCTGCAGTACGTAACTGTTGAAAGGGACATGGATGGGGGGGAACACGGATGCATGTCCCTGTCCATCGAAGACCGGTCCCTCGTTGGTCAGGATCTTGCCCGAAGGCAGGATTACCTGGCTATAATAGGCCGTTTGCTGGTCGGGCGATCGTACCGGCGCACGAATCATTTTAACCCTGTTCTTGCGGATCACGATAAGCCCTTTTGATTGGGTACCGGCGAACAGGAGCCCGCTGCTGCTATCGTATTTGAGAAAGGAGATCCGCCCGTCCGTGGGCAACGCTGTACAGATCAGCTGTGCTTCCAGCCGTTCCTCGGTCTTATGGAGGATCCATACGTCGGGGCCCTCGAGCAACAGCGGTTGGGGCATACCGTTGTCCCAGAACAACGAGCGTTTCTGTTTGGCGACATTTTCCGGGGCAAGTCCCTGCACTGTCACGGGATATTTCCTGCCGGCGTCGATATCCAGCCGAAAAAAGCCGTGTCCCGGGTCGAACAAAAAAAGGGTCGTGTCGAGATAGCCGATACGTGCGTCCGGCGGCAGCGTCATCACGAAAGCCGGGACAGGCGATCCTAACCGGTAGTCGTAAAGGGTATCGTTATGCGTAAGCAGCAGCCGCTTTTCGGATAGGGGTACCAGTTGTTCCCGGAACCAGTTGAACCCGAAATCGGGCGGGGCCTGCTGCGAGCTTTGCCGGAACAGCTGACCTGAGGCGACGAGACCGGTGAGCCGGAAAGAGGCCGGACGGGTATCGATCCTGCTGTGCCCCATAAAAGCCACCTTGTTGCGCGTTACGAAGAAGAGATCGCCCGTCTCATCCGACGAATAGATACGGCCATCCCTGGTCTTGAGCAGAAAGAGCATCCGTTCCGAAAAGAGCTCGGGGGTATTGGCGCGGTTAAAAAGCAGGAATTCGGCGCCGTTGTAGCGGGCAATGCCGGCCTCGGTGGCGATCCAGAGAAAACCCGTTTGGGCATCCCATTGCAGTCCTTTGATGCCGTTGGAAGGGAGGCCGTTGTCGGTGGTGAAACGTTGGATATGATAGGTGGACTGAGCTAAAAGGGGAATGCAACTAACTAGCAACCAGGCAGCTATACCGGTTATCTTAATAATTGACATTATACAAGGTAGCCAATTCTATCAATTCTTTGAGGTTTGAGGTCAGCGTTTTTTCAAAGATGCGGTTCTTGACGGTGGAAATCGTGTTCATCTTGACATTGAGGGTCTCGGCGATCTCTTTTGTCCCAAACCCCTTGAGCACATAATGCAGGATCTCCAGCTCCCGCGGAGCGAGTGCAGAGAAGGGGTTGTTGGGATAACGCACACCCGCGGCGTCGCGGCCGGGATGTTCATTCAACAGAAAGCGACGCAGCAGCAGGATCGTTTCTTCTTCCGGTGTCGTCTTGGGCAGATAATGGTCGATGCCGTATTGGCGCAGCGCCTTGCCATAGACCTCGGCGGGTTGCATCGAAAAGACCATGATCTTCAGATCGGGATACAGCTTCTGAATATTGGGCAGGATCTCGAGTGTGCTCCCATCGGACAAGATAATGTCGAGTACCAGGTGGGAGTATTTCTTTTTGCCCAGCTCTTTCATCAGCTCGTTGCAACTGACGACTTCGGATACCTGCGTGAAACCCAGATGCAGCTGCAACAACAGCTTTAGTCCTTTTCGGATCATACTGTGGTCATCTGCGAGTAATATCTGTGGTTGCATCCAGCTAAATTCATCAATAAAAAACAATGGCCTGTAGAATTAATTCTACTTTACCTTTTGATAAACCTATTAATTTGCCCGGGATAACCGAACGCTCCTATTCAAAGCACAGACCCTCACTCAGACCTGAAGTCCCTGTTCCGAGATCAACTAAGTATCGTTATTATTCATCAACTTTTACCAATGTCAGGCTTTCGCTTAAGACTCAACAGGTTAAAAAATATTCCCTATGCGTCTTCGATCCAGGCGCATCTGCCCTTCGAAAAATCGTTCGAGCTGGAGTATTTTTTTGACGGGTTACAGAACACGGTTATCGTGAAGCCCATATTGATCAGTAATGTCGTGATCTTTCTGGTCCATTTTCCCGGCGGGGAGGCAGAGCCTATGGCGCTCGTCTATAATAAAAAAGATACGTGGTCGGATATCGAAAAAGAATCCACGGGCTCACCGAAGCCGTCGGCGAGGCCATCGAGGAACATTACTCCGATTGCTATCTTCCCTGGCCGGGTCATGGCGAGGGGAATTACAATACATTCCGGGACAACCATCTCTTAAATTAACGGTCATAGGATATGATCAGTCAGCCAGCAACCGCCGGGAGGGATCTTACCCTCGATCATTTTCGGCAGGGGGTCCCCGAAGCCTTCAAGATGCTCTTTTTCGAGTACTATCCCGAGTTCTTTTCTTTTTCATCCATGCTGGTGCAGCACCGGGGTGTGGCGCAGAAGGTGACGATGGAGATATTTTTTCTGTTGTGGAACCGGCGCGCCGATTTTCGCAATGAGAAAAAGATCAAGGCCTTTTTGTATCTCGCCGCCCGCAACCGCTGCTTGCAGCAGCTGAGGGCGCATCCTGATGACCTGCACCGGTGGGTTCCCGACGCGACACGGATCAACGTCGTGCCCGGCGCGCTTCCTACCGAAATTCTCCGGGAGGTCTTCTCTTTTGCCGCGCGGACGCATGGTGCCGAAAATGCGCTTCAAAAAAAATAGCGCATCGCCTTTTTAGGTAACTTTCCCTTGTGTTATTGCAAGATGCTACTTCCCGACAGTTAGAGCAGGCGGCAGCCGTGAACCATACTGCATTATTCCGGCAGGAAGCAGCAGTCCTCGGCGGCAATGTCTTTTCCCGGGAGGGGCTGGAGTGGACCAGCGGCAGCCCGCAGGTCCCATCGATGATCGCATTTCCTGAGCTAGGGCCGGAGCAGGCCGGGGAGCGGCTCGACGAGTTGATGCATTTCTATCTCCGCCATCCGCCTAAGGGGGCAGGTTGCTGGTCGCTCGATCCGCCACAACCCGTGGACTTAGGAGTCCGGCTGCTGGCCCGGGGTTTCCAGGTGGGCTGGCGTCCGCATTGGATGGCGCTCGATCTCGGCGGGGTGCAGACCCAGAACGTTTCCCCCTGGGGACTGAGCATTGTCCGCGACAATATAAGCTCGCTGGACAAAGTCAAAGGGCTGCCCTATGCACAGGTGATCATTCCTTCGGAACGAACGGCGGAGATGCCGGGACAGTGGACCCGTTTCATCGCCCGATGGAAGGGCAAGATCGTAGCGCACAGCGTCGTCTTTCTAAGTTCCGGCCCCGAGGGCGCTGCCGGCATCTATCATGTGGGCGTGGTACCCCGCGCCCGTAAGATGGGGATCGGCAAGGCCGTGACCCTGGCGGCGTGTTTGTATGCGCGGGACAAAGGGTACCGGTATGCGGTGCTGAACTCCACCGAAGCCGGCCGCCGAACGTATCAAAGCCTGGGATTCGAAACAATAGGCGAAGGCTGGACCTGGTGGCTGGTGACGGACAGGCTCCTGGCACACCCCCCGTCACCACAGGAGGTGAAGCTGGCCGAAGCGATCGGCCAGGGCCGGCTCGACGTCCTGCATACGCTGCGTTCGCAGTTCGACGCTGCTGCGCTGAATCGCCCGATGACCAATGGGATGAGCTGGATGCAGCTCGCTGTTCATGGGCGCCAGCCGGCAGCCGGCGAGTGGCTGCTCGGGGCCGGGGCCGTCTGTACCGTCCTCGATGCCTGGGACCTGGGGTGGAAGGAGCGCGCACGACAGCTGCTGCACGATGATCCCGCGGCCGCGAACCAGCTCTATGGAGAATGGGACAAGACACTCCTCCATGTCGCCGCCGAACGGGGCGACGAAGAGCTGACGCGGCTCGTACTCGGTGCAGCCCCTGATCTGCGGCTAAAGGACAAGGCCTATCAAAGCACCTCACTGGACTGGGCCAGGCATTTTGGACACAACGGCATCGTAGAGCTCATCGAGGGATCTCGCCCACCGAAATGAAAAAATTGATAAACGGTTGTTGTGCGCTTGTAATAAATCTTACTTTTCTCTCTTAAAGAGTTTTCCTTAACTCAGATAACCAGCTACACATGAGAAAAGCAATCTTGCTCTGCTGCCGGCGTTCCCTTTTTTTGCTTCTTGTCGCCGGCTGCTTCTGCTCTCCCGGTTTTGCCCAGACGATCGATACCTCGCTATTCGGCGGTCTGCATTGGCGGATGATCGGCCCGCATCGCGGCGGCCGTACCGTGGGCGGATGCGGCGTACCACAGCAGCCCAACGTATTTTATATCGGCGTCAACAACGGCGGCGTCTGGAAGACCACCGATTTCGGCAGGACCTGGGCACCCATCTTCGACGCGGAGTCTACGGGGTCGATAGGAGATGTCGCCGTGGCGCCTTCTGATCCCAATATCGTATATGTCGCCAGCGGCGAAGGCATCCAACGGCCGGACCTAAGCGTCGGCAACGGTATCTACAAATCCACGGATGCGGGAAAAACCTGGATACATTTAGGATTGGCCGAAGGGCAGCAGATGGGTGGGCTTGCCGTCGACCAGCATGACCCGAACCGGGTCTTCGTGGCGGTGTTGGGCCATCCCTATGGGCCCAATCCTGAACGCGGCGTGTACCGGTCTGCCGACGGGGGAAAGACCTGGGAAAAAGTATTATACAAAGATGAGAACACGGGCGCGGTCCAGGTCACCATCGATCCGGTAAACCCGCAGATCGTCTATGCCGATCTTTGGGCAGGCAGACAAGGCCCCTGGGAGAACGGCGCCTGGAACGGCCCTAACAGCGGGCTGTTCAAATCTACCGATGGCGGCACTACCTGGCACCAGCTGACGCAGGGACTTCCCACTCCGGCGCAGGGCCTCAGCCGGATAGGCTTCTGCGTGGCCCCATCCGATCCCTCACGGCTATATGCAACGGTAGAAGCCGGCGCCTATGGCGGCATCTATCGCAGCGATGATGCCGGCGAGACCTGGAAGAAGCTCAACAGCGACGAGCGTTTTTGGGGCCGGGGTGACGACTTCGCGGAGATCAAGGCCGATCCAAAGGACAAGGACATCGTGTATACCGCGGATGTGGTGGTCTGGAGATCCACGGATGGTGGCATGAGCTGGAATGCCTATCGCGGCGCACCCGGTGGTGACGACTATCACCGCATCTGGATCAATCCGGATCATCCGGAGATCCTGCTGATCGCCTGTGACCAGGGCGCCATCGTCACCGTAAACGGGGGGCAGACCTTTTCGTCATGGTACAACCAGCCGACGGCGCAGTTCTATCATGTGAGCACCGACAATGCCTTTCCTTACAATGTCTATGGCGGCCAGCAGGAGAGCGGTTCCGTCGGCATCGCTTCGCGCGGCAATGACGGCGGGATCACCTTCCGGGAATGGCATCCCGTGGGTGTGGAAGAATATGGCTATATCGCCGCCGATCCGCTGGACCCCGATATCATCTATGGCGGTAAGCTCACGCGGTACGACAAACGCACCGGCCAGGTCCAGAACATTGCGCCCGAAGCCGTGCGGAGCGGCAAATACCGGTTCCTGCGCACGGCGCCCGTACTTTTTTCACCTACCGATCCTCAAACTCTTTATTTCGCGGGCAATGTGCTGTTCAAAACGCAGAACGGCGGTCATTCCTGGGAGGTGATCAGCCCCGATCTCAGCAGGTCTACGTGGAATATTCCTGCGAGTGTAGGTATTTATAATACGGAAGCCCTGAAGAAGATGCCGCGCAGAGGTGTGATCTATACGGTAGCGCCATCGCCCATTGATGGCGGTACCATCTGGGCCGGCACCGACGACGGCCTGATCCATGTCACCCATGACGGCGGTAAGACCTGGAACAATGTCACCCCGCCGGATATTGCGGATTGGACGAAGATCTCGCTCATCGACGCCGGGCATTCCGACGCCCGTACCGCCTATGCCGCCGTCAATGGCATCCGGCTCGATGACATGCATCCACATATCTATCGTACCCACGATGGCGGCAAGACCTGGACGAGCATCGTTAACGGGCTGCCGGATGAGCCCATCAACGTGGTACGCGAAGACCCGCGGCGCAAAGGATTGCTGCTGGCCGGCAGCGAACGCTGCGTCTATATCTCTTTTGACGACGGCGACCATTGGCAGCCGCTCAAGTTGAACATGCCCGCGACATCGATCCGCGACCTGGTGTTCAAAGATGCCGATGTCGTCGTGGCTACGCATGGCCGTTCGTTCTGGATCCTGGACGATATCGCCCCGCTCCGGCAGATCTCTCCGGCAACGGCCGCCGCCGATGCGGTGTTGTATAAACCGGAATCGGCTATCCGTGTACGTTGGGACATGAATACCGATACGCCCTTGCCGCAGGAAGAGCCCGCAGGCGAGAACCCGCCCGACGGCGCTATCATCGATTATTATCTCAAGGCCGATGCCACGGGACCCGTGACGCTGGATATCCTCGATGGCGCCGGCAAAATAGTTCGGCATTATTCAAGCACCGATACGCTGTATACTGTTCCCGATGTCAATATTCCGACCTACTGGATCCGGCCGCAGCAGCTGTTGTCGGCGAAGGCTGGTCCGCATCGGTTTTCGTGGGATCTTCATTATCAGCCGCTCAACGTGCCGGCGTCCTATCCGATCGCCGCGGTCTACGCCAACACCGCTCCCGAACCTACTTCACCCTGGGCCCTGCCTGGAAGCTATACGGTCCGACTTTCCGCAGGCGGGAAGACCTCCACGCAGCCGCTGGTGATCCGCATGGACCCGCGGGTAAAGACCTCCGCTGCAGCTTTGCAGCAACAGTTCTCGTTATCATTAGAAGCCTATGAAGGGCGGAAACGGGCCATGGCGGCCTATGACTCGCTATTACTCTTGCGCGGAGCAATTGCCGCTGCCTTGCCGGGGGCGAGTGAAGACCAGGCGAAGCGCTTACACGAGCTGGATAGTAAAGCGGCGCCTCTCGCAGGTGTGCCCCGCCGCGGCAGGGGAGGAGCCCCCGCCGCTATCGGTGAATTGAAGCCCTTCTCGCAGCTGCAAAACGACTATGCCGGTATCTTCGGCATCCTGGAAGGCGCCGATCTGCCGCCGACGCTGCAGACGCAAACGGCGTTGCAAAGCACCCGATCCGCTTTCCGGGCCAGCGATGCTGCCTTGAACCAGCTTGAAAAAGAAATGAAAACAATTCATAACTGACGATAACATGAGAAACGTTCTATTCCTCCTTGCTGCACTCTTGCCCGTCCTTGCGGGTGCTCAGAAAAAACAAAGCGCCACTGTGACGGCGGACAACGACTCGACGAATTTTACCGGGCTCAAATACCGGCTGATAGGCCCCTTTCGGGGTGGCCGCGCCGATGCGGTCTGTGGTAGTCTTACCAACAAGAATACCTTTTATTTCGGGGCTACCGGGGGCGGGTTATGGAAAACTACCGACGGCGGCAGCAACTGGAAGAATGTATCCGACGGCTGGTTCGGCGGCGGCGTAGGGGCAGTAGCGATAGCCCCATCCGATGAATCCGTGGTATACGCCGGCGAAGGGGAATGCACGCTGCGGAACAATGTCTCCGAAAACCTCGGGGGGATCTGGCGTAGCGACAACGGCGGCCGCAGCTGGCGCAATCTTGGATTGAAAGACACCCGGCACATCGCGAGGATCATCGTACATCCCAGGAACCCCGATATCGTATGGGTCGCGGCCATGGGCCATCTCTTCGGACCCAATACGGAACGAGGCGTTTATAAGACCACCGACGGTGGCAAGAGCTGGCGGCACGTACTCTTCGTCAATGATCAAACCGCCTGCTCCGAATTGGTGATGGAACCGGGTAATCCTATGGTGTTGTATGCGGGGATGTGGCACGTCAAACGCACGCCCTATAGCATGGAGAGCGGCGGCGAAGGCAGCGGCCTATATAAAAGCACCGACGGCGGCGAGACCTGGGTCAACCTTAATGGCCGCAGGGGCCTGCCCAAAGGCATCTGGGGTGTGGTGAACATTGCCGTTGCGGCCACCAATCCCGACAAGGTATATGCGATGATCGAAAATGCACACGGCGGACTTTTCCTGAGTAGCGACAGCGGGGCCAGCTGGAGCCTGATCAATAGCCAGAACGATATCAAGCAAAGAGCATGGTATTTTAACAGGATCTATGTCGATCCTACGAATGAGAACACCATCTATTGTCCCAACGTGGAATTCATGCGGAGCCTGGATGGCGGAAAGACCTTTGCCGAAGTACGGACCCCTCATAGCGATCATCATGATCTCTGGATCGACCCGCAGGACGGCCATCGGCTTATCCTTGCCGATGATGGCGGCGCGCAGATCAGCTTCGACGGCTGCGAGAACTGGAGCTCGCTGGACAACCAGCCGACGGCACAGATCTACCGGGTAACGACCGACAATGCTTTTCCCTACAGGATCCTTGGTGCGCAGCAGGACAATACTAGCGTGCGTATCAGAAGCAGGACGAGCGGTCCGGGCATTACTCAACGCGACTGGGAACCTACCGCCGGTTTCGAAGCCGGCTATATCGTGCCGGACCCGCTGGACCCCGACATCGTCTATGGGGGCAATTATGACGGCTATCTGGGCCGTCTCGACCATCGCACCGGCGAGAGTCGCGCCATCGACGTTTGGCCCGACAACCCTACCGGTTATGGCGACGATTCGCTGAAATACAGGTTTCAGTGGAACTTTCCCATTTTTTTCTCACCGCATGACCCGCACCGTTTGTATTGCGCCGGCAATCAGCTGTTCATGACGGAGAATGAAGGCCGCAGCTGGACGGTGATCAGCCCCGATCTCACGACAAATGATAAATCGAAACAGGGCGCCAGCGGCGGTCCCATCACCAAGGACAATACCTCGGCCGAATATTATTGCACCATTTTTACCGCCACGGAATCACCGCTGGAAAAGGATCTGTTGTGGACAGGCAGCGACGACGGGCTTGTTCATGTCAGCCGCGACGGCGGCGGTCATTGGGATCTCGTTACGCCGCCGGGGGCAGGCAAATGGACCCTATGGAATTGTATCGAGACAGATCCGTTCAAGAAAGGCGTGGCTTATGCCGTAGGTACCCGTTTCCGGCTCGACGATTATACTCCTTATATCTTCAAAACAGAAGACTACGGAAAGACCTGGAAGCTCATCACAAAAGGGATCGCCCCCATGCATTTCGCCCGGGTCGTGCGCGCCGACCATCGCCGGCCGGGATTGTTGTACGCAGGAACGGAATACGGCATGTACATCAGCTATGATTACGGCGAAAACTGGAAGCCTTTCCAGCTGAACCTCCCCGTGGTGCCGGTAACCGATCTTACCATAAAGGACAATGATCTCGTGGTCGCCACCCAAGGCAGGGCATTCTGGTCCCTGGACGATCTCAGCCTTGTGCAGCAAAAGGACGACGGCATCCAGCAGGAACAACTGCATGTCTTCACGCCGGGCGACGCCTACCGGATGCCGGGCGGAGGAAGAGGGCGCAGAAGGGGAGAGGTCCTGCACAATGCCGGTGCGAATCCACCAAACGGGGTTGTATTCCGTTATTGGCTCAAGGACGCGCCGGACTCGCCGCAGGTATCGGTCACGATCTTCGACAAACAGCATAAGCTCATCCGTACCTTTAGTACCCGGTCGCACGACGACGAGGAGGATCCCCGGCTGGAATGCCGTTCGGGCATGAACACGTTCGTGTGGGACATGCTATATCCGCCTTCCGTGAAGATCCCCGGAATGGTGTTGTGGACGGGAGGTGCAGGCAGTCCAAAAGCGGCGCCCGGAAAATATACCGCCCGTTTTCGTTACGCGAAGGATTCGGCCGATGTGTCTTTTACTATCCTCCCGGATCCCAATGACTCGATGAGCGAAGCGGATTACGATGCCCAGATCGCTTTCCTCCTGGAAGTAAAGGGCAAATACGATGAAGTGCAGAAGGCCATACTCAAGATCCGCGATCTGCGGACGCAGCTGCACGATCTCACGGGCCGGCTGGACAGTACGGAAAAACCGATAAGACATCTTGCGGATAGTCTTGTCCGTAAGCTAACGTCAATCGAGGAGGCGCTTTATCAGACGAAGGCCAAAAGCTCGGAGGATGTGCTGAACTATCCCATCCGCCTCAACGACAAGCTGTCGGGACTCTATGGCGTCGCCGCCGGCGGCAATGCTCCGCCCAACAAACAGTTCAGAGAGGTATATGCGACGCTGAGCGCAGCCGCCGATGTTCAGCTCGACAGGCTGAACGCTATTATCCGAACCGATCTTCCGGCGCTCAACAACCTGATCTATGAGCAAAAGGTGCCGGTGATCAGTGTCAAAGAGAAAGAAAAAGAAAACCATCAATAAGGAACATGGAAGACAATTTGCTCGATCTTTCCTCGACCATTGGCCTCATTGCCACGGTAGCATTGACGATCAATCTGCTGTTGGGCATCCTGCTGAGTACGGCCTACAGGCGTTCATCCTTGTGGAAGCAAATGCCGGCATGGGTGAAACGTATCAGCATCGACGATCTGCACAACTGGACGGCGTATGTCGCCCTGGTCCTCGCCCTTGCACATCCCCTCCTGCTGCTGCCCGATAAAGCGGAGCATTACCGGGTCGTCGATATCCTGTTTCCCAGCAATGCGCCGCATCAGCCCTTGTGGACCTGGCTCGGAACGATCGCACTCTATGCGGTGGCGCTGGTGATCATTACGACGCAGAAAGTGGTGAAGAACGCGTTGGGTTTCCGCCTCTGGAAGAATATTCATCTCATCTCCTATGGTACGGCGCTGCTCTTCGTCATTCATGGCATCGCCATGGACCCGGAATTAAAAGATCGTGCCATCGACTGGCTGGATGCCGAAAAGCTCCTATCCGAGATCTGCGGGCTCGTGCTGATCGCCGCCGTGGTGATCCGGTATCGCTGGCATCTGCGGCATCGGCGGCCGCTGGTGGTTGGCCTCGTACTCCTGCTTACCGGTTCGTGCGCTTTTTCACAGCAATTCGACAGCAGCCTTTTTCGACAGCTGCATTTCCGGTTCATCGGCCCGGATGGTAACCGCGCCATCGCCGTGGCGGGCGTGCCGGGCGACAGAAATATCGCCTATGTGGGCGCCGCGTCGGGTGGTATCTTCAAAACCGAGGATGCCGGCGTAACCTGGCATCCCATTTTCGACAGTACCGACAACGCTGCAGTTGGGGCGCTGGCCATTGCACCTACGAGTCCGCGACAGGTGTGGGCAGGAACGGGCGAGACCTTTCTGATCCGGCCGGCGGAGGCGATGGGCAACGGCGTATACAAATCCACGAATGCGGGCAAGACCTGGACCAATATGGGTCTGCAGGCCACGGGCCGCATCAGCCGCATCATCGTCGATCCTACGGACAGCAATACCGTGTATGTAGCAGCGCTGGGCAACACGCACCGGCCGCAGCAGGAACGGGGCGTTTATAAGACTACCGACGGCGGTAAGACCTGGGAGCGGGTGCTTTTCGTAGATACCCTTACCGGCTGCTCCGATCTGACGATCGATCCGCGGCATCCCGGCACCCTCTATGCCGCCATGTGGCAGATCTCCTTCAACACCTGGATGCTGAAAAGCGGCGGCCCCGGCAGCGGTATCTTCAAGACCACCGATGGCGGTAAGACCTGGAGCCGGCTGGGCGGCGGTCTGCCGGGAGGGCGAGAGCATCCGGTAGGAAAGACTTCTGTTGACGTGGCATATAGCAACCCGGATATCGTATATGCGCTCGTCGAAGACAAGGATCCTGCACTATATCGTTCGTCGGACGCGGGCCTCACCTGGAAAAAGATGTTTACCAGCCATTCGATGGCGCAACGGGCCAGCTATTATACCCGGGTGCGGGTCTCCACGGGTGATCCTGATGATGTCTTTACCATCTGCGTTACCGTGATGGAATCGAAGAATGGCGGCAAATCCTTCAACGGCGAGGGACAGAACGGCAACTACCGGCCCGGTGGCGACACCCATGACATGTGGTTCGATCCAAAAGATCCATCCCGCGCCATGGTCGCCCACGACGGCTGTATGAATATGACCTATACCGGCGGCAAGACCTGGCAGAATGTGAATCTGCCCATCGCCCAGATGTATCATGTCGCAGTCGACAACCAGGTGCCTTATTTCGTTTATGGGAACCGGCAGGACGGCAGCTCTTATCGCGGCCCCAGCAATAGCCTCCAGGGCGGTATCCCCACGGCCTTGTGGACAACCGTTGGCGGATGTGAAAGCGGCTTCGCCCAACCCGATCCGGTAGACAACAACATCATCTGGTCGGGCTGCTACGATGGCGGGCTCGACCGAACCGACCTGCGCACCGGCAACGAACGCGACGTACGCGCCTGGCCGGAGGCGGGGTATGGCTATCCACCGTCGGAGATGCGCTACCGCTGGCATTGGAACTATCCCATGACCATCTCCCGTCACGATCATAACAAGGTCTACATCGGCAGTCAGTATGTCCACGTGACCACGAACGGTGGACAGAGCTGGATCGTGATCAGCCCCGATCTCACCACCAACGACAAATCACATCAGCAAAGCTCCGGCGGCGCCAGTACCGATAACCTCTTTACCTTCGACGGCTGTACGTTGTATGTGATCGCGGAATCCCCTGTAAAAGCCGGCATTCTCTGGACAGGCAGCAACGATGGTTTGGTGCATGTGACCCAGGACGATGGCGGGCACTGGACCGATGTGACGGCCAATATCCCCGGCCTGCCCAAATGGTCCACTATCAGGGCTATCGATCCCAGTCCGTTTGACGCGGGAACGGCCTATCTTTCCGCGGATGCCCAGTACATCGGCGATTTCAACCCTTATATCTATAAGACTACGGATTTCGGGAGGACGTGGTCCCTGCTAAGCGGGAATTTTCCCCGCAGCAATATGTCCTTTGTCCACCAGATCATCGAAGACCCGGGGAAGAAAGGACTGCTATGGGCCGGCACCGACAATGCGCTTTATTTTTCGCCCGACGACGGCGGTCGTTGGATCCATTTGCGCAACAACCTGCCCCCGGTCCCCATCTATGGGCTTACCGTTCAGCGTGACTTCAAAGACCTCGTGATCGGCACCTATGGCCGCGGATTTTATATCCTCGACGATATCACGCCTATCCGCGAGTTCAGCAGCGAAGTGCAAAATTCTGAAGCCTATTTATTTTCTATGCGAAAGGCCTGGCGTTTCCGGTCGAAGATCAGCATCCATGGCGAGCGATCGTTCTCCTCGGGTCAGAACCCGCCGTATGGCGCCGATATCAACTATTATTTGCGTGATACCGTAAAGGACACGGTGAAGGTGCTGATCCTGGATGACGCGGGCAACACCATTCAGCAGATCGCCGGCTCTAACAAACGCGGCGTCAACCGCGTCTGGTGGGATCTCGGCTTACAACCCTATGTGCTGCCTCCGTTGCGCACGCGGCCCGAGGATGCCGATTGGGTCAAGCTGGACTCCAATGGTGAAAGGGCCATGGTGATCTATGACCTCGACATCGGCCCCGGTTTGCCCACGACCAAGGTCCTTCCGGGGACCTATACCGTAGTGCTAAAGATCGGCCAGAAGGAATACCGGCAACCCGTCGAGGTGCTGCGCGATCCGCATACCGCCGGTTCGGATGAAGATATCCATGAACAATATGCTTTCGGGAAACAGCTCTATGGGTCGATCCAGCAGGTGCTGCACATGATCGATACGCTGGAGATCTTTCGGAGCCGCGCAGACTCGCTGGAACGGACGCTTGGCCCAAAAGATAAGAAACAACGGGCCAGGCTGATGGCCTGGGAAAAACAGCTCTATGCCACCGAAGCGTTGTTGCACGATGTCCACCAAACGGGCGCCCGCGAAGATATCTTCCGCAACCCGGCGCAATTGCTCGAACGCTTTCTTACGATCTCGAAGGAATCCATCTCCGGTGGCGCGGACTGGCGGCCAACCGATCAGCACCGCGAGGTCTATAGCCTGTTGAGCGGCCGGCTCGTAACCGCAAGGACTAAATACATGGATGTGCTGCAAGCATTTCCCAGAGTGAAACCCGGCGGCCAGGAACTAACCGGCTCGAAAATGAAGTGAAGCGGAGTATTATCATACTAGTGTTCTTACCGGTGCTCTATACCCAGCTGGGGTATTTCGGGCAATTCATCTGGCGGCAATGGCAGCTGAAGGAAGCTGCGCGCGAGGCGCGTCTTCGCGCCCTGCCGGATGCCGAATTCGTCCGGATCGACCAGGCCGGGATCGATGCCGCCGGAACCTGGGAGGAACGGGGTAGAGAATGCCGGTACCATGGACATATGTACGACGTGATGCGTTCCAGGACCATCGGCGGCACCACCTGGCTTTTTTGTCTCGATGACGAGAACGAGGAACGCCTCGACGGGCAGTCGGACCGGGTGATCCGTTGTAATCAGGACCAGCCGGATAAAAGGACGGGTCATGCGTTATCGCTCTCTATAGGTGATCTCATTTGCGAGCGGCCACATTGGTCGCTCGCGGCGCCGGACCGCATCCTGCGGCAGTATGCTTACGCTCATGATCAGACGCTGCCCGCCCGTTACCCCGAGATAGCAGGGCCTCCCCCCAAAGTTTAGCCTGTTTTCGCCTTTGCTATGAAAGACGCGTGAGCGTCATGGCACATTCTTTACCAAAACTTTATTACATGTCGCAAAAAACAGGCATATTCCTATTGTCATTCGTTATGCTATCGTCCACCGTATTCGCGCAAACACCCGATTCCACCGGTTACCGGCTCAATTCGGTGCAGGTCACCGGCTGGTCCACCGGTAAAAAAGACAACCAGCTGGACGTCGCCCAGAGCGTGGGTGTGCTCACCGCCGGGGATTTCCATCGCACGAGTGGGCTTTCGCTGGAGAACTCGCTCAACGTGCTCCCGGGTTTGAACATGGAATCGCGCAGCAGTTTTGGCGGCCAGCGGATCATGATCCGTGGCTATGGCAACAATACCAATTTCAACGGCCAGGGCGTTCAGGTGCTGCTGAACAATATTCCCATCACCGACGCTGCCGGCACCACGATCCTCGATGACATCGATTTCTCTACCCTGGGGAAGGTGGAGGTGATCAAGGGACCCGCTTCGAGTCTGTATGGCAGCGGCATCGCCGGCGTCGTAAAACTCTATACCCTCAAGCCGCAACCTAACCAAACGCGGATCACCGAGGAGAATACCTTCGGGAGCTATGGGCTTTGGCGCAACAACACCCGTATCGAAAGCGCTAATGCCAGCAGTGCCGTGCTCTTCAACTATGGTCACCAGGAATCAGCGGGATTCCGGCAGCACAGCGCCTCGGCCAAGGACTATGCCCAGTTCAACGGCGATTTCTTTGCAGGCGACAAGGCGACGATCTCCACGTTTTTTTCGTACGCGCATTCGCATGAAGAGCTGGCGGGCGAGATGGACAGCAGTCAGTTCTATAGCAGGACATTGTGGAGCGATCCGGCCTATCTCGTTAACGACTCTAAGGTAGATATTGAAAGTTTTCGAGCCGGTGTCAGCTCTGGGTATAAGATCGACGAACACTTCAGCAACCAAAGCACAGTATTTTTTAGTGGCTATACCCTCAATTCTCCGTTTGCCCATGGGCTCAGCCAGGCGGAGGCCTTTACCTTTGGCGGACGCACGGGTTTCGTCTATGCCTCGACACCCGGCGTCGGAACGGTGGACGCACACGGCGTGCTGGGGGCACAGTTCCAAAAGACCCTGGCCTTCAACAAGTCGTATAACCTCACCAATGATACGGTGGGCGGCATCCGCGGGGATCTGCAGAATGGCTCGATGGCGTACAATATCTTTACGGAATGGAAGTTCACGCTGCCTTCCCGGTGGATCGTCACGGCCGGCGGCAGCCTCAATTTCACCGAATTCGATATCGCCGATCTGCTGGCGAATTCCGCCAACCCCACGCATGCGAACCAGGGCGGCGTGAAAGCCTTCACTCCGGTATTCACCCCGCGGGTGTCGCTGTTGAAGCTGCTCGGTGACCATGTCTCCGTGTACGCGGACGTCAGCGCCGGGTATACGCCGCCGCCCACCGCCGATGTGATCATTGCCGCCATCGGTGAGACCAATATGGGGCTCAGGCCGGAGTCGGGGGTGCAATATGAGATCGGAACCAAGGGTGATGTCTTCAACCGGAAGCTTTCGTACCAGTTGGCCTTGTTCGATCTGGATGTCCACAACAAGATCGTGGCCGAGACGGTGGCCGCCGCGGGGAGCCTGCCGCAGTATACGGCCTATGTAAATGCGGGACGGCAACAAGACCTCGGCGCCGAATTGTCCCTGAGCTATGTGGTGATCGATGACCGGCATGCCGCGGTGAGTTTGCTCCGGCCGTTCGTGACCTATACGTATTCGGATTTCCGGTATAAAGACTTTTATAGCGACAATAACCACAACGCCGCTACTGTCGACTATTCCAACAATTCGGTCGCGGGTGTGGCGCCAAGCGTGTTGAATGTGGGCGTGGACCTGGAAACGCATCCCGGTTTTTATGCTTACGCGACTTACCGATATGTCGGTGCGGTTCCCTATACCTTCGATAACCTGCACTATGCGAAGGCCTTTAGCCTGGTGAGCGGCAAGATCGGGTATCGCCGGATGTTTGGCGATCATTTGTCGCTGGATGCCTATGCCGGCGCTGATAATCTGACGAACAGTACGTATTACACCTTTTTGTTCTTTTCGGGCAATCTGGCCGGGACCACCGATCCGCATTTTTTACCGATGCCGTATACGGCGACGGTTTATGGCGGCGCAAAACTCGCCTATATCTTTTAACTTGTATCATGATCTTGCGAAAACTTACACTTTTGCCGCTTTTGGCGTTTTTTGCACTTTTGGCGCTTTTTGCACTCGCCGCCTGCGGCGGTCGTTTCGGCGACAAACAAAATAATAAGACCGGCTTGCGTATCGTGAGCGTCAGCAAACAGCTCACCGAGATCATCTTCGCCGTGGGCGGCGATACGGCGCTGGTGGGCGTGGATATTTCCAGCACCTGGCCTGAGGCCGCCAAAAAGATCACGACCGTGGGTTATCACCGGGGGTTGAGCCCCGAGGGGATCATCTCGTTGAATCCTTCGGTGATCTGGGATGACGGCAACTGGGGACCTGCCGCCACTATTGCGCAATTGAAGAAAGTGGGCATTCCCATGCGCCAGTTCGATGGTGGCAGCACCATTGATAGTACCGAGCAGCTGATCCGGACGATCGCCACGGAGTTTCATAATCCCCGTGCCGGTGATAGCCTCTGTGCCCGGCTGGATGCGGATATGCAACGCGCCGACTCCTTGCGCAAGACCTATGCCGGCGAGCCGCCGCTGAAAGTGCTGGTGATCCATTTCGGTCAGGCGGCGAACCAGTATTTTGTCCTAAGCCATCGCGGCATGCAGCAGCAGATGCTGGAATGGGCCGGTGCCATCAACGCCGCCGATACGGCGCAGAAATGGAAGAACCTGAGTCCCGAGGTCATCGCCGCCGCGCAACCCGATGTCATCCTGGCCACGGACTATGGCTTCGATCTGCAGGGCAGCGTGGAGAAATTCAAACAGCTTCCGGGAGTGGCGCTTTCTCCTGCGGCTAAGAACAACCGCATCTATCGCATCGAAGAGCATGACCTTGTTTATCTGGGGCCGCGGACCGGCCAGAATGTGTATAACCTGATCCGGCTGATCCACACCGGCAAAAATCAATGATTATGTCAAAGGGGCGCGCGGGTTTCGGGGTTTATTACTGGGTGCTCGGGATCGGGCTGGTGCTTTCGTTGATCGTGTCGGCGAGGGTGGGGGCGGTGCCTATTTCGTTTGACCACATCGGGCTTTTTCTCAAGCATGCGCTGGGCTTTGGCCATGGCGAC
>Ga0134128_10003607_pt1 | contig 18899 bp, 16 predicted proteins | sample KB31754_FD_96462 | JGI IMG/M metagenome (GOLD analysis project Ga0134128, IMG submission 96462) | Terrestrial soil microbial communities with excess Nitrogen fertilizer from Kellogg Biological Station, Michigan, USA - KB3-175-4 | ecosystem: Environmental > Terrestrial > Soil > Unclassified ...
CGATCAGACTCTGACCTCTGGGTTCCGGTCCACACTTCCCCGCCCGACCTCGGCTTCGCCGCGGCCACCCTCCCCATGAAGGGGAGGGAAGGAGACGTCCATGACCATGATCGAACCCGCCTTCGCAGCCCTGATCGCCGCGCAGGCGGATGGCTTCTATCGCATTGTCCTGGTGATCTCCAACATCGAAGGCGCCGAAGGACTCGAGCGGGCCGCGAGTGCAACGATTCCGACCCGGGTGATCCCGCACAAAGGCAAGATCCGCGAAATCTTCGACGCCGAGCTGGACGCGGCCCTGCGCGCGGCGGAAGTCGAGATCGTCTGCCTGGCGGGCTTCATGCGGATTCTCTCCGACGGCTTCGCTCGCGCCTGGGAAGGGAAACTGCTCAACATCCATCCCTCGCTGCTTCCCGCCTACAAGGGCACCCAAGTACATCAGCGGGTGCTGGAAGCCGGCGAAGCGCTCTCGGGCGCCTCGGTGCATTTCGTGGTGCCAGAACTGGATGCAGGTCCGGTGATCACCCAGGCTTCGGTGCCGGTTCGCCCCGACGACTCCCCACAGACTTTGGCGGCGCGGGTGCTGGAGGTGGAACACAAGCTCTATCCCGCCGCGCTCAATCTGGTGGCGGAGGATAAAGTAAAGCTGGAAAAAGGCTTGGCGGTTTTCCGCTAACCCACCATCACTTCACCGGCGATCTCGGCCGAAATGTCCCACAACGTTCGCGCATCCTTGTCGTTGCGCGCTTCCGATGAAGGCACGGCCGGCGCGCATTTGGTGAAATATTCGCCGCTGGTCCTGGCCACGTCGGGCGACGACGCCAGATAGATGATGGTCTTGGCGCCCTCTTCCGGGGAAATCGCCCCGATTGGCTTGGCGACGCGCACCAGCGCCGAGAGCATTCCCCCCGACTGGTCACCGAAGCGGGTGGCGACGAAACCCGGATGCAGCGAATTGGCGGTAACGCCGGTACCGGCGATGCGGCGCGCCAATTCGCGGGTGAACAGGATGTTGCAGAGCTTGGACTTGGAATAGACGGCAAAGCCGCTATAGCCGTGTCTGCTTTGCAGATCGCTGAAATCGAGCTTGGCGCGATGATGGGCGTCGGATGCCGTGTTGACGATGCGCCCGCCCGCCTTGAGCTTGGGCAAGAGCAATTTGGTGAGCACAAAATAGGACATGTGATTGAGGGCGAAGGTCTTCTCCAGCCCGTCGCTGGTCTCGATGCGGCTGTTGAACAGGGCGCCGGCGTTGTTGATCAACACATCGATCGCGGGCTCTTCCTTGATTTCCGCCGCCGTGTGCCGCATCTCCGAGAGAAGCGACAGATCAGTCAAATGCACCACGTGACCCGAAGCCGGATTGGCCCGGCGTAATTTTTCCAGCGTGGCCTGGGCCCGCCCCTTGTCGCGGGCGGTAAAGACGATGCGCGCGCCTTTTTTGGCCAGCTCGATGGCGGCCACCTCGCCAATGCCGGAGGTTGCACCCGTGATGACGACGGTTTTTCCCCGCATGTGAAAAAGGCTCCCGCTGAGGCGGGAGCCTTATATCAAGCCGGCGGAGGGAACTCAGCCGACAATATCGAGATCGCTGAAAAAGAATTTGATCTCGTTGACAGCGGTATCATGCGCATCCGAGCCATGCACCGAGTTGGCCTCGATGCTTTCGGCGAATTCCTTGCGGATGGTCCCCGGCGCGGCATTGGCCGGATTGGTGGCGCCCATCACTTCCCGGTTCTTGGCGATGGCGTTCTCACCTTCCAGCACCTGGACCACCACCGGTCCCGAGATCATGAATTCCACCAGGCTCTTGAAGAAGGGCCGCTCGCGATGCACGGCGTAGAACGCTTCGGCCTGCGCCCTGGAAAGTTGGGTGCGGCGGCTCGCGATCACGCGCAGGCCCGCATCCTCGAATTTGGCGATGATCTTGCCGGTGAGATTGCGCCGTGTGGCGTCCGGCTTGATGATGGAAAGAGTGCGCTCGACGGCCATGACGGTCTCCAACAGGTCTTATAAATTAAAGCGCGGGCCTTATAGCGGCGTGGCCGTGCCAGGAGCAAGCCGCAACCCGGCTCCGCCGCGCGAGGCCTTGCGGGACCCCCGAACAGGCGATAAGGGGCGTCTCTTTTTATGGCCTACCGCTTCGCTACTTGAGGCCGAATGCTGGCGATCGACAATCTGGTGGTGCGCATCGCGGGCCGGGACATCCTCTCCGGCGCGACCGCCAATCTGCCCGCAGGCCGGCGCATCGGGTTGGTGGGCCGCAATGGCACGGGCAAATCCACCTTGTTCAAGGTGATCCTGGGGCAATTGCAACCCGATGGCGGCCAGGTGAGCTGGCCCAATGCCTGGAAAGTTGGCGCAGTGGCCCAGGAAGCGCCCGGCAGCGATGTGAGCCTGCTCGACACGGTGCTGCAGGCCGATAAGGAACTCACCGAGCTTCTCGCCCGCTCGGAGCGCGAAACCGACGGCCACACGCTGGGCGAGATCTATGCGCGCCTGGATGCGATCGACGCCTATAGCGCGCCGGCCCGCGCCGCGGAGATTTTGGCCGGTCTGGGGTTTTCCGCCGAAGACCAGCTGCGTCCCTGCCGCGAATTCTCGGGCGGCTGGCGCATGCGGGTGGCGCTGGCGGCGATCCTGTTCGCCGCGCCTGACCTGCTTCTCTTGGACGAGCCCACCAACTATCTCGATCTCGAAGGCGTGCTGTGGCTGGAGAATTATCTCGAGCGTTATCGCGGCACGGTGGTGGTGGTGAGCCATGACCGCGACCTGCTCAACAATGTCTCGGAGCTTATCCTGCATCTGGAGCGGGGCAAGCTCAGTCTTTACACCGGCAATTACGATACCTTCGTGGAGACCCGCGCCGCCAAGCGCGCGCTCGACATCGCCTTTGCCCGCAAGCAGCAAGCGGCGCGCGCCCATATGCAGGCCTTCGTGGACCGTTTCCGCGCCAAGGCCTCGAAGGCCAGCCAGGCGCAAAGCCGCCTCAAGATGCTGGCCAAGATGGCCGTGGTGGAAGTGCCGCCCGACGAATATGTGGCGCCGATCCGTATCCCCGCGGCGATCGAAGCCAGCCCACCTCTGATCACCATGGACCGCGCCAGTGTCGGTTATGAGGCCGGCAAGCCCGTCCTGAGCGGCCTGTCGCTGCGCTTCGATCCCGACGATCGCATCGCCCTCCTGGGCAAGAACGGCAACGGCAAATCCACCTTGGCGAAATTGCTGGCCGGCAAGCTTGGGACCATGGGCGGCGACTTGGTGAGGGCCAGGAAGTTGGTGGTGGGCTATTTTGCCCAGCACCAGCAGGAGGAACTGGACTTGTCATTGACGCCGGTCGAGACGCTCTCGGCGCTTCGGCCCAAATTGACACTGGAAGAGGTGCGTACCCAGTTGGGCGGCTTCGGCTTTTCCGCCGACAAGGCGCTCACCAAGGTGGGCCAATTGTCGGGCGGTGAACGCGCCAGGCTGATGCTGGCGCTGGCGACCTTGGACAAGCCTAATCTCCTGATCCTGGACGAGCCCACCAACCATCTCGACATTGACGCGCGCAACGAGCTTTTGACCGCGCTCAATGATTTCGACGGGGCTGTCGTGCTGGTAAGCCATGATCGCCGTTTGATCGAGGCCACCGCCGAGCGGCTGCTTCTGGTGTCGGACGGCAAAGTCGCGCCTTACGAAGGCGACCTCGACGATTACCGCCGCTTCCTGCTGGCCGGCGACAACACGCCCATGCGGCGGGCCGAAACGGACGCCAAACCCACCAAGGAAGGCGTTCGCCGCGACGCCGCCCAAAAACGCCGCGAGCTCAAGCCGCTCAAAGACCGTGTGGATTCAGCCGAATCCCAGATCGCCGCGCTGCAAGCGGAGCTAGCCAAGCTGGACCGGGCGTTGGCCGATCCCTTGTTGTTCACCAAGGATCCCGCCAAGGGCAGCGCAGTCTCCAAGAAACGTGCCGAGGCGGCGCGCAAACTAGTCGCCGCCGAAAGCCAGTGGCTGGCGGTGCAGCAAGAATACGAAGCGGCAATGGCCGCCGAATAAACGCGCGGGTCGCAGTCGTTACTTGAGGTGCTGTCGCGCGATGCGCGTCCATTCCGCTTGCCGGCGGCGATAATAACTGGGGGCGCCTTTCACGGAATCTAGAATTTCGCGGAACAATTGCTGCGCGCGCTGATCCTGGCCCAATTGCTCCAGCAACAGCGCGAAACGGCAGCGCGCTTCTTCACCGGGATAGCGCGGCACCACGCTTTCATATTGGCGGACCGCCAGATCATTCTTGCCTTGAAGCGCCAGCGCGCGGGCATAATCCAGTTCGGCGTCGGCATCGAAAGCGGCGGGATCGGTATCCTTGAGGCGCTGAAACAAGGTTTCCGCCGCCGCGCCATCACCCGACAGCATCTTGGCGCGCCCCAACCCCTTGAGCAGGGTTGGATCGTTCGCGCCCAAGGGACCCGACATGGCGCTTTCATAAAGCTCTACTGCGTCGGCGAAGCGGCCCGCGCGGATGCATTCCTCCGCCAGCGCCCGCTTGGCGTCGGCCGAACCCACCGTCGCCACCTGGCGCTGCTTCTCGCGGAAGCTGCGCCCGGGATCGGCCATGTTGACCACATTGTCGGCAAAGCGGCGTGCGGGCGCGCTGGAAAACATGTCGGGCAAGATGCCAAAGGCGAGATAGATGATCCACCCCAAAGGGCCTAGGAACCCCACCACGCCGATCCAAAGAGGCGAACGCCCGGTCCGGATGATGTGCCAGGCGAAGGCCAGGTCGATGAGAAAGATGAGGCCGAAACCAAGGCCGAAATTGAAACCGAACATGCCGCCTTAGCCCTGCTTCTCGAATTTGCCGGAAGGCTGTTCCTTCCAATACGTCACTTCGTGGCCGGCGTCTTTGGCTTTTTTCCACGCAGTGCGCGCCCGTTCGACAAAGGTCGGATCGCGTCCATCGAACAGCATCACCACCCGTGCCAGGGATGACAGTGACGTCCAGTCAGATGGCTCCGCTCCGCCCACACAAAATAAAATCTGCGCCCCGTTGGGATTCTCGTCCTCGACCGTGATCAGCACCGGCTGACGTTTGGCGTCGCCGTCGCCGGATTGGGCGTGCGCCAGGAAACTCTGGTCGTCATAGGTCCAAAGCAGATTGTCCAGCGCATCCGAGCGCTCGGCGGACTCGGTTTTAATCACCGCGCGCCAGCCCCGCGCCAGCGATTTCTCGACCAGCCCCGGCAGCACGTCTTCCAGCGCTCGCCGCTCCAGATGATAGAAAAGCGTCTCGGTCACGTCTCGTAATGCTCGCGCACCAGTTGATTGAGAAGATTGACACCCCAACCGGTGCCCCAGCTGGGCGCCAAGGGCTTCTGCTCGCCGTCCTGCCAGGCGACGCCGGCGATATCCAGATGCGCCCAGACCGTGCCTTCCTCGATGAAGCGCTTGAGGAATTGCGCGGCGGTGATGGAGCCGGAATTGGCCCCGCCGATATTCTTCACGTCGGCGATCTTGGAGCGGATCATCTTGTCGTACGCCGGATCGAGGGGCAGCCGCCACACCCGTTCGCCCGTGTGACGCCCGGCTTCGCTCAGCCGGTCTGCGAGCTTGTCGTCGTTGGAGAACACCCCGGCATGCTCGAAGCCCAAAGTCTGCACGATCGCGCCGGTGAGCGTGGCCAGATCGATCACGAATTTGGGCTTGAAGCGGCGCTGGGTATAAGTGAGCGCGTCCGCCAGCACCAAGCGTCCTTCCGCATCGGTGTTGAGGACCTCGATCGTCTGACCTGACAACGAGGTGAGCACGTCGTCGGGCCGGATGGCATCGCCGCCCGGCATGTTCTCGACCAGCCCGATCACGCCCACCGCATTGACGCGCGCCTTGCGGGTGGCCAGCGCCATCATGGTGCCGGTAACGGCGGCCGCTCCGCCCATGTCGCCTTTCATGCCCATCATGCCACTGCCGGGCTTGAGCGAGAGACCGCCCGAGTCGAAACAGACGCCTTTGCCGACAAAGGCGACCGGCGCGGTCTTCTTCTTGCCGCCCAGCCATTGCATCACAACCAGCTGGCTTTCGCGCGCGCTGCCTTGCCCCACGCCCAGAAGCGCGCCGAAACCCTGGCGCTTCATTTCCGCCTCGCCCAGCACTTCCACCTTCACGCCCAGCTTGCCGAGGGCCTTGGCGCGGCGCGCGAATTCTTCCGGATGGAGCACATTGGGCGGTTCGTTCACCAGGTCGCGCGCCAGGGTCACGCCGTCCGCCACCGCCTCCAACCCCTGATAGGCCCGCTTGGCCGCCGCGACATCGCTGGTTGCCACCTTGAGGATGGAAAGATGCTTCTTGAATTCGTCCAGATTGCGGGTGCGGTACTTGTCGAAGCCATAACTGCGCAACCGCGCCCCGAACGCCAGATGTGCCGCAACTTCGCCACTTTTCACTTTCGCTCCCTTGGGAAGGTCGATCTCCAAGGTGGCGGAATTCTCGCCCGCGCTTTCCAGCCGCGCCACGATCTGCGCGCCCACCATGTCCAGCGCCTTTTCGTCCAGCGCTTCGACCTTGCCCAACCCCACCACCAGGATACGCGAAAGGGAAAGACCGCTAGGCACCGCGATTTCCAGAAATTGCCCCGATTTTCCCCTGAAGCGCGAAAATTTGAGCGCGCGGCCGAGCGCCCCGCCGCTGGTCTGGTCGGCCTTCCGCGCGCTTTCCGACAATTTCCCACCCTCGGTCGCCGCCACGACCCAGCTTCCGCTTTGGACCTTGGGGGAAGGCGCGGCAAAAGAAATCTGCATGAATTTCTCCAGGTTTGCGGGAATTGGCGAAGAGCGGAAAAGGGATGCTAGTTTACCGAATCGCGTGAGGGGCGAAAGTCCATGGGGCCTGCCAAGCGCAGGGCTTGAGATGAAAGAGCATCACCATAGCGGCCTGGGCGGCCAACGGCCACGCCGTCTTTGGAACCGGTTATCCTGGTATGTGCTGGGCCAGCTTCTGGGCCCCGTGGCGTTGCTTGCCCTTTTGATGACCTGCGTGATCCTTCTCACCCAGTCGCTCAAGCTTTTGGACCTGGTGATCAATCGCGGCCAGTCGGCGCCCACCTTCATCTATCTCACCCTGTTGATCCTGCCAGGGCTCCTGGTGATCATCGTGCCGATCGCCTTTTTCTTCGGCACGCTTTTTACCCTGTCGCGGCTCGCCGGCGACAGCGAGTTGGTGGTGATGTCGTCCGCCGGCTACAGCAAGCGGCAATTGGCGATGCCGGTCTTCGCCGCCGCTCTGCTGGTGATGATCGTCACCTGGGCCTGCTCGCTCTGGCTGATGCCGGCGGGGCAGCGCGCGCTCAACGCCAAGGTGCTGGACATCCGTGCCGATATCGGCGCCGCGTTGCTCAACGAAGGCGAATTCAACGTGCCGACGCCCGGCCTCACCGTCTTCATCCGGCTGCTGGGCAGTGATGGACAGATCCGCGGCATCATGGTGCATGACAGCCGCGATGCCAGACGGCCTGTCACCTATCTGGCCGAACGCGGCGAACTGGCCCAGACGCCGGCGGGCACGCGCCTGATCATGCTGGACGGCACGGTGGAGCAGAGCGCGGAAGGCGGCCGGCAATTGTCGGTGCTGAAATTCCGCCGCGACGTGTTCGATCTCGACCAGTTCGGCGGCCCGTCGCGCGTAACCCAGCGCCACACCAATGAACGGTCCCTTGCGGAATTGCTTTTCCCTCAAGAGGCCCATCTGCCTTCCTCTGTCCGCATGAGCTATCTGGCCGAAGCCAACAACAGGCTGTCGCAGCCATTTTACTGCATGGCCTTTGCGATGATCGCGCTGGCGGCGGTGCTTCGCGGCCGGCGTCAGCGCGGCGCCCATGCGGTGCGTCTCACCATGGCGTGTCTGGCGGCGGCGGCCGTGCGCATCGCCGGCTATGGCGTGGCGGGGCCTGCGTCCAGCCATCCCGCCATCAATGCGCTGTTCTATGTCATCCCGATTCTCGGCATGACGCTGGCCTGGCTGGTGCTGATGGGGCTCAGCCCCAGCGCCATCCTGGAACGGCGGCGGCTTAAAGAGGCCATGGCATGAGCTGGTCATGGACGCTTTATCGCTATCTGGCGCTGCAATTCTTCCTGGGCGTGGCGGCGGTCTATTGCGCCTTCCTGCTGCTCGCCTTCTCCATCGACATCGTCGATCTCTTGAACCGCACCGCCGGTCATTCCGTGGGGACGCCGGTGGTGGTGGGCATGGCGTTTCTGCAATTGCCCGACCTTGGCCAGAAGCTCTTGCCCTTCGCCATCCTTCTGGGCGGCGTCTTTACTTTCGTCCGGCTCAGCCGCAGCCAGGAATTGGTGGCGGCGCGTGCCGCCGGCATTTCGGTGTGGGACTTTCTGGTGCCGCCGCTGGCGGTGGCCGTGCTGGTGGGGGTTTGCGCCGTCACCGTCTTCACGCCGGTATCGGCCCGCATGTTCGCCGAGTTCTCAGGCATGGAAGCGCGCTACGTCAAGGGCGAGGCGTCGCAATTGTCGGTGTCGCAGAACGGACTCTGGCTCAGGCAAGGCAATGAGAAGCAGCAATCGGTGATCCATGCCCTGCGTGTCGCCGATCAGGGGCAGCATCTTGAGGACGTGATCATCTTTCGCTATGGCGCCGAAGATCACTTCCTGGGCCGGATCGATGCCACCACCGGCCAGCTCAGGGATCATGCCTGGCTGCTCAAGGATGCGTGGGTCTCCGGCGCCAGCGGCACGCCCAAGCGTTATGACACGTATCTGCTCGACACCACCCTGACCCCTGCCCAGATCCAGGAAAGCTTCGCTGCGCCCGATACGCTCTCCTTCTGGGATCTGCCCGGTTATATTCGCGCTGCCCAATCGGCCGGCTTCTCCGCGATCCGCTATCAGCTTTACCTTTACACACTCTATGCCTTGCCCGCGCTGTTTGCGGCGATGGTGTTCATGGCGGCGAGCTTTTCGCTGCGCCCTTCGCGCGAAGGCGGCATCGTCAAGATCATCCTTTTCAGCGCGGCATGCGGCTTTGGCGTGTACTTCTTCTCCGATCTTACCCGCGTCCTGGGCCAGTCGGGGACGGTGCCGGTCCTTCTCGCGGCCACTGCGCCTGCCATCGCCGCCATCCTGATCGGCATGACCCTTCTGTTCAACCAGGAGGATGGATGATCAGCCGTTCCGCGCTCGTCAGCGTGCTGATGGGCGCAGCGCTCGGTCCCCTTTCGGTGTGGATGACCGCGCATGCCGAAACCGTGCCTGCAAGAAAGCCCGCGCCCCGGCAGGACCGCCAGATCCTGCTCCAGGCCGATGAGGTGGACTATGACGGCGATCACCAGACGGTCGCCGCGGTGGGCCATGTCGAGATTGTGGATGAGGGCCGCATCCTGGATGCCGACCGTGTCACCTATGACCAGACATCGGACACGGTCACCGCCAACGGCCATGTGAGCCTCACCGACCAGGACGGCAATGTCGCCTTTTCCGATCATGTGATGCTCACCGACCATATGCGCGAGGGCGCGCTCAACGGCTTCGGCGCGCTGATCGGCAAGAATGGCCGGCTTACCGCGGCCAGCGCCCAGCGCGTGGGCGGCACCATGGTGATCGCGCGTTATACCAATTACAGCCCCTGCAAGATCTGCAACCAGCCCGGGCAGAAGACGCCGCTCTGGCAAGTGAAGTCGGAGCGCGTGGTCTATGACCAGGTCGCTCATCGCATCCATTTCACCGGAGCGTCGGTGGATTTCCTGGGCGTGCCCATCCTTTATGTGCCCTACCTCACCGAGCCGGACCCCACGGTGAAATATTCGAGTGGCTTCCTCACCCCCGATGTCGGCAATGCCACCAATGTGGGATATTTCCTGCGCGTGCCGTATTACTTCGCGCTTTCGCCGGGGAACGATCTCACGGTGGCGCCGCAGTTTTCGACCAGGGGCGGGGAACTGGTCGAAACCGAATACCGCCAGCGCTGGCAGGACAGCGGCATGTGGCTGCAGGATTCGCTCGCCTACAATCCCGAAGGCGGGCTGGGCGGGCACCGGCCGGGCCCGCAATATTACGATCACCTGTTCGGTTCGGGCCGCTTCGACATCGGCGGCGGCTGGCTGGCCGGCTTCAACGCCGAGCTCACCAACAACAGCGCTTATATGCGGTTTTACGACATCTCGTTCCTCGACCGGCTGGTGAACAATCTGTTCGTCGAGAACGATACCGGGCGCTCGCGGCTGGAACTGGGGGGCTATTACTTCCAGGGCCTGCGCGCCTCCGACGTCCAGGGCCTCATCCCCTACGTGCTGCCGCAACTGGATTACACCTTCATCCCCGATTCCAATGTCGCCGGCGGTCGCTTCCGCTTCGATCTCAACAGCGTCGCGCTGGCCCGCAGCGACGGCCCCGACAGTCAGCGCGCGACCAGTGAAGTGGATTGGCGCGTGCCGATGATATTCGGCGGCGGGCAACTCTGGACTCTGATCGCGCACGCGCGCGGCGATCTTTATCACGTCAACAATAACGATCCGATCGAATTTCCCAATGTGCCGACCGAGAGCCGCTATGTGGCGCGGGGCATTCCTTACATGGCGCTGGATTGGCGCTGGCCTTTCATTACCGACGAACACAGACGCGTCAGCTACATGCTCGAGCCCGTGGCGCAACTCATCGCCCAGCCCTATGGCGGTAACCCTTCCGGCCTTCCCATCGAAGACGAAGACGCTTTCGAGTTCGACGACAACAACATCTTCAGCGTCAGCCAGCTTCCAGGTTACGATCTGGTGGAAAGCGGGCCGCGCGCCAATGTGGGCTTCATCGCCGATGCGCTGTTCAATGGCGGCGAGCTGCAGGGACTTCTCGGCCAGACCTATCGCGTCAAGCCCGATCCCATCTTCGCCAATTTCACCGGGGAGAATGGCACCACGTCGGACATTATCGGCCGGGTAATGCTGAAGCTTTCCCATCTCGACGTCACCGACCGCCTGGATTTCGACCGCATCAACGGCGCCGTCATCCGCCATGAAGTGTATTTCACCGGCACGTATGGACGCTCATCGCTCCAGGTTGCCTTCCTGCAACTGCCTGCCGCCGTCCCCAATCTGCAATTGCCCCCCGGCCAGCTCACCTTGGAACTTCGCGCCCGCAAACAGTTGAACATTCAGGGCGACATTAACTTTTACGGCAATTGGCAGGCCTTTGGCGCCCTGGAACGCGATCTCCTGGGGGGCCAGATGCTCGATAGCGAGTATGGCTTGGGCTATGAGGACGAATGCCTGGCGGTCTCAGTGGCCTACCGGCGCAAATATATCGGCGACGTCGCCCAGGGTGTGCCGCCGTCCACCTCGCTGGTCTTGCGTTTTTCGCTCAAGACGGGCGATCAGCCGATCCAGCCTTTCAGCCTTTTCCCAAGGAATGTGTTCAATACCGCCCATCCGTAGGCCCCAACCTTGATCGCGTGGCGAATTTCATTATTCTGCGCCGCAGGTTAGGGGCAACCGGAGAATTGCGGCAGCATGTCCGAAGGGGCATGCCCAGAGGCCAGGCCCCGTGATCAGACCAGCGGCGAAGACAGACCTTAGACCCATGCGTATCGTGTTACCCCTTTTCTTTGCCTTGGCCATTTCGGCACCTTTGGCATCGGCGACCCTTGCCCAGACCGTTGCCGCCACCGAACCGGCCCCCATCGCAACCCAGGCCCCGGCAGGGTCGGCCAAGCCGGTGCAGAAGACCGCCAAGGCCGAGCCGGCGAAGCCCAAGATCTGGGAACCGGCGGTGATCCATGCCGAAACCGATGATTCCGACGCCGACAGCGACGGTGTTGCCGCAGTGATCAACGATTTTGCCGTTTCCGATTATGAAGTGCGCCAGCGGTTGAATCTGTTCCTCGCCACCTCCGGCATCCAGCCCAAGGGCGATGAACTGAAGCGCATCCGCGGCCAGATCATCACCCAGTTGGAAAACGAGAAGCTGGAGCTGAACGAAGCCATCAAGAAACATATCACGGTGGCGCCGTCCGAAGTGGACAACCAGATCAACCGCATGCTGGGCGAGAACCACGTCACTATCGAGCAACTGCGCGAGGTCCTCGCCAATGCCGGTTCGAGCGAGGATTCGCTCCGCCGCCAGCTCACCGCCCAGCTCGCCTGGCAAAAAACGGTGCAGCAGGAATACGAAGACCGGATCAACATCACGCCCGAAGAAGTGAACGCCGAGCTGGAGCGTTACGCCGAAGGTGCCGACAAGCCCCATTATCTGGTGAGCGAAATCTTCTTCCAGGTGGACAATCCCGACAAGGATGCGGACGCGCTGAAGGACGCCCAGTCGGTCGAGGAACAGCTCAAGACCGGCGGCAATTTCGGCATGATCGCCCACCAGTTCAGCCAATCCCCGTCTGCGGCTGCGGGCGGCGACATCGGCTATGTCTATGACGGTCAACTGGCGCCGGAATTGAACGCGGCGCTCAAAAAGATGGCGGTCAACACCGTGTCCGAGCCGATCCGCTCGATCGGCGGCTATTACATCCTGGCTTTACGCGGCCGTCAGGAACCTTTGGGCACCAAGATCGACGCCCCCAAGCAGGACGCTATCAGCACCGACAGCGTTCTGCCGCTGGCCCGCCTGCTCTTGCCGCTCAGTGCCGCGTCCACCAAGGATATGGTGGACAGTGCCAGCAAGATCGCCGCCAATATCCGCGCTGGGTTCAACGGCTGCGACGAGCTTTCTCAGGTGCCTGAGAAGCTCAAGGGCGCGGTCTATATGAACCTCGGCAATATGCGGGTGGGCGATCTCAGTCCCGAGATCCAGAAAGCGCTCACCAACACCAAGTCCGGTGAAATGGCGCAACCCTTCATCTCGACCGCGGGCGTGGAAATGATCGCACGCTGCGACAAGAAGGTTGTGATCCAGACCGCCTATGCGATGCCGACCCGCCAGGACGTGGAAAACATGCTCTTCGACCAGCAGATTTCCGCCATGGCGCGCCGCTATATGCGCGACCTGCGGCGCGGCGTCGATGTCGAAGTCAGGTAATCAAAAAAACCTTCCTCTCCTGCTTACCATGGGGGAGCCGTCGGGAATCGGCCCCGAGATCGCGCTCGCGGCCTTTGATGCGCTGGGCGGCAAGATCGGCGCCCATCCCCTGAAACTGGTGGGCGACGCAGCGATTTTCGCCGGGCGCGACATCATCCCCACCAAGGCAAAGACGCGGGCCGTGCCCGGCAAGCCCGACCCGGCGAACGCCGCAGCCGTGATCGAAGCGATCGAGATCGCAGTCAAGGCTTGCCTGGCGGGCGAAGCGGCAGGCCTGGTCACGGCGCCCATTCACAAGGCGGTCTTGAAAGAGGCGGGCTTTCCCTATCCCGGCCATACCGAGTTCCTGGGCTTCCTCACCAACGCGCCCCGGGCAGTGATGATGCTGGCCAGCGACAAATTGCGGGTCGTGCCCCTCACCATCCATGCGCCGCTGGCGGAGGTGCCCAAGGCCGTCACGTCAGATGCGATCCTTGAGACCTGCGAGATCGTTCTCAAGGCGCTGAGGCGGGACTTTGCGATTGCGCAGCCGCGCCTGGCGATAGCCGGGCTCAATCCGCACGCCGGCGAGGACGGCATGCTGGGCATGGAAGAGAAAAACATCATCGTTCCGGCAATCCGCCTTCTGAACGAGCGCGGGCACAAGGTGATCGGCCCGCTCTCCGCCGACACCTTGTTCCATGACGAGGCGCGCAAAAACTACGACGCGGTCCTCACCATGTATCACGACCAGGGTTTGATCCCGATCAAGACGCTCTCCTTCTGGGATGGCGTGAATGTCACGTTGGGCCTCCCCATCGTGCGCACCTCACCCGATCACGGCACCGCTTTCGATATCGCGGGCAAAGGCAACGCCGATCATCGCAGCATGATCGCGGCGATCCGCATGGCAGCTTCCATCGCCGACGCGAGATCCGTCTCCAAGTGAGGAAGGACAGCCTGCCGCCGCTGCGTGAGGTGATCGCTACCCATCACCTCGCGGCAAAAAAATCGCTGGGCCAGAATTTCCTGCTTGATCTCAATCTTACGGCCAGAATCGCGCGCGCCGCCGGCGCCGGCGATGGCGGCATTTTCTATGAAGTGGGTCCCGGCCCCGGCGGTCTTACCCGCGCCCTGCTGCAGGAAGGAGCAGACAAAGTGATCACGGTTGAGCGCGATCAGCGCTGCCTGCCCGCACTGGAAGAAATTGCCACTGCCTATCCCGGTAAACTCGAAATCATCTCGGCTGACGCGCTCACGCTGCGGGAAGAAAGGATCCTGCCCAGGGGCATGCGTGTGGCCGCCAATCTGCCCTACAACGTGGGTACGGCACTCCTGATCAAATGGCTCACGGCTGAGGCCTGGCCGCCCTGGTGGGCCAGTCTCACCTTGATGTTCCAGCGCGAAGTGGCCCAGCGCATCACCGCCAGGCCCGGCGATGCACATTACGGCCGGCTGGCGGTCCTGGCCGGATGGCGCACCAAAACGAAGATCCTGTTCGACGTGAACCGCAGCGCCTTTGTCCCGCCGCCATCCGTCACTTCGTCCATTGTTCGGCTCGAGCCGCTGCCTCAGCCTGTCGCGCCAGCGGAGCTTTCCAAGCTGGAAGCCGTCACGGCGGCCGCTTTCGGTCAGCGCCGCAAGATGCTGCGCCAGAGCCTGAAGACGCTGGGCGGAGAAACATTGCTCGAGAGAGCCGGAATCGATCCGACGGCGCGGCCGGAAGACCTTGACGTGAAACAATTCGCCGCGCTGGCGCGCGCGTTAGCGGGTTAATCCACTCACGTAGGCGGGAATGCCGGTGGCGCGGCTGCGTCTCATGCGCTCCGCCGCCAAGATGGTCTGGATCTTCCTGACCGTGGCCTCAAGATCGTCGTTGATCACCACATAATCATATTCGGCCCAGTGGCTGATCTCGGCACCGGCGCGCGCCATGCGGCCGGCTACCACTTCCTCGGCGTCCTGGGCGCGGACGCGCAGCCGCCGCTCCAACTCGGCGTGGCTGGGCGGCAGCACGAAGATGCTCACCAGATCGTCGCCCGCCTGCTGGCGCAGTTGCTGGGTGCCCTGCCAATCGATGTCGAACAGGACGTCGCGGCCCTTGGCCAGCGCCATCATCACCGGCTCCTTGGGCGTGCCGTAGCGATGGCCGAACACCTGCGCATGCTCCAGAAAACCGCCGCCCTTGGCCATGCCCTGGAACGAACTGGGCGAGACGAAGAAATAATCCTCGCCTTCCACTTCGCCTTGCCGCGGCGGCCGCGTCGTCACCGACACGCTCATGGTCACGGCGGGCTCCAGCTCCAGGATCCGCCGCGACAGGGTGGTCTTGCCCGCCCCGGACGGCGAAGACAGGACCAGCATCAGTCCCCGGCGCTCGATCTCATTCGACATTCTGGGCCTGCTCGCGGAATTGATCGATCGTGGCTTTCAGCGCCAGGCCGGTGCGGGTGAGCGCGATGTCGGCGGATTTGGCGCAAAGCGTGTTGGCCTCGCGGTTGAATTCCTGGGCCAGGAAATCCAGCTTGCGCCCCACCGCCTCGACGCTGTGCAGCAGAGCGCGCGCGTCCTGGACATGGGCGCGCAGCCGGTCCAATTCCTCACGCACATCGGCGCGGGTGGCGAGCAGCGCCACTTCCTGTGCCAGCCGCTCGGGCGCAACCTGCACATTGCCCGCCAACTCCTGTATCTGGACCGTCAGTCTTTGGCGCAAGGCTTCGGGCTGGGCCGCGGCCAGCTTATTAGCCTCATCCACCAACCGCGCAATCGCATCCACCTGGGCGGACAAGAGCTGCGCCAGTTTGGCGCCTTCGTTCAGGCGCGCCTTGCTGAGCGCATCGAACGCCGTGGCCAGGCTTTTCAGGATGGCGGCATCGCGATGGCCCCGTGTCATGGGATCGAGGAACCCGCTTTCGTCCTGGACGATCACGCCCTTGAGCGCGAGCAGGCCGTCAATGCGCGCCGGTGCCAGCCCGGTCTCGGCGGCCACTTCGCGCGCCAGTTTGACGGCGCTCGCCAGCGCCACCGGGTCCACCTTCAGTCCGCGCGCGGACCCCTCTGTTTCCACCGTCAGATTGATCTGGAAATTGCCCCGGCGAAACCGCTCGGCCGCCATCATGCGGGCCGGTTGCTCCAGCGAATCGAATCCCGGCGGCGTGCGCAGCCGAAGCTCAAGGCTCCTGCCATTGACGCTTTTTGTTTCCCACCGCCAGCGCAAGCCGTCATGGCTGCCGGTACTTTCGGCAAAGCCGGTCATGCTGCCGATGGTCATATGTTCAACTCCGATGGTGCGGGAATGTAGTGCATGATTTTCCTGGATGGAACCGCCTGCGCCGGAGAGATTTTGCGGCTTGGGCAGGAGACGGGCGAAGACCGTAGCGGCACTACGGGCAAGCCCGTCGACGAACCCAGGACGCAAAATATCCCGGCCCTTCGGGGTTGGGTTCTGGCGGGCGCCCGCTATGTCGCGGCGCTCGACCGATGGACACCGCATCGCTCTTCGCGCGGCTCCTTGCGGGTCGCGCACGCCAGAACGCAACGCAGGCTGCTTTCACCCAGGAAAATCAGCTCTCGACAGAGCGCGCGCGCCTGTCACCTTGTCTTGGCTCGCCTGAGCTTGGTGGCCTTGGGGCTTTGCACAGGCGGCGCTTGTGCCGCCGCCGGGTCGTTTGCCCGCTCGATGGCGCGCCAGGCTGCAACGTTGCGTTGATGCTCGGCCTCGGTGGCGGCAAAGACATGGCCGCCTTTGCCGTTGGCGACGAAATAAAGATCGTCGCTCTGTTCGGGGTCGAGCACCGCCGCCAGCGAATCCTTGCCGGGATTGCAGATCGGCGTCGGCGGCAGGCCTTGGATCACATAGGTGTTGTAGGGCGTGGCCCCTTCAATCTCGCTTTCCAGGATCGGCCGCCCCAGAGGATAGCCTTTGCTGATCCCATAAATGATGGTGGGATCCGACTGGAGCTTCATGCCGGCCTTGAGCCGATTAAGGAAGACCGCCGCCACGTGGCGGCGCTCCTCGGAAAGCGCGGTTTCCTTTTCCACGATCGAGGCCAGGATCACCGCCTGTTCGGGAGAGGCGAACGGCAACCCTTCCGCGCGCCCAGCCCAATGCTGACCGAGAAATTTCGTCTCGGCCTTTTCCATGCGGGCGAGAATTTCCTGCCGTGTGGTGCCCCGGGTGAAGAGATAGGTTTCCGGCAGCAGCGCGCCTTCCTTGGGCTGGGGACCGGCATCGCCCACCAGAACAGGATTTTCCACCACCAGCTTGTAGGCCATGTCGCTGGTCAAGCCCTCCGCGACAGTGATCTTGTGCTGGATGGATTTGCCCAGAACCATGATGGCGGTGACGTCGGCCATGCTGGCATGGGCAGGGACGGCATATTCGCCCGCTTTCACTTTTGCGGCCTGGCTGCGAACGCGGACTTCGCCTTCATAGACAAATGCGTTCGCCACCACGCCCGCGCCCTCAAGCTTGGTGGCGATGTCATGCGTGCTGGTCTTGGGCGGAATCAAAATCACCGCCGGATGCGAAAGGGGGCCCGGCTTTACCCACCATTCATTGGCCAGTTCCACCGAAACAGCGCCGACCACCCCCAGCAGGATCAGGAGGATCAGTAAGCGCCGCATCACAATTTGGTAAGAATCAACGCGGCGTTGGTGCCGCCGAAGCCGAAGCTGTTGGACATGGCGACATTGACGTCGTGCTTTTTGGCTTTTTTGGGCACCAGGTCCATCACCGTGGTGACGCCAGGATTGTCGAGATTGATAGTGGGCGGAATCATTCCGTCCCGCATCGCCAGAAGGCAGAAAATCGCTTCCACCGAGCCCGCCGCACCCAACAAATGACCGATGGCCGATTTGGTGGAGGAGATGGGTTTGCCTGGCGCGGCATTGCCAAGGAACCGTTCCACCGCGCCCACTTCGATGCCGTCCGCCATGGTCGAAGTGCCATGGGCGTTGATGTAATCGATGTCCGATGCCGAAAGCCCGGCCCGCTTCACCGCCATCTGCATGGCGCGATAACCGCCATCGCCGTCTTCCGACGGCGCGGTGATGTGGAAGGCGTCGCCCGAGAGGCCATAGCCCTTCACTTCACCATAGATTTTGGCGCCGCGCGCCTTGGCATGCTCGAGTTCCTCCAGAATCACCACACCGGCACCCTCGCCCATCACAAAGCCGTCGCGGTCCTTGTCGTAGGGCCGCGACGCTTCGGTAGGCCTGTCATTGAACCCGGTGGACAGCGCGCGGCAGGCATTGAATCCGGCGATGCCGATCCGGCAGATCGCCGCTTCCGCTCCGCCCGCCACCATCACATCGGCGTCGTCCAGCGCGATCATGCGCGCCGCGTCGCCGATGGCGTGCGCGCCGGTGGCGCAAGCCGTCACCACCGCGTGATTGGGCCCCTTGAAGCCATGCTCGATGGAGACATAGCCCGAGACCAGGTTGATCAGCCGTCCCGGAATGAAGAAAGGCGACAGCCGGCGCGGTCCCTTCTCATGCACCAGGATCGAGCCTGCCTCGATGCCCTCCAGCCCGCCTATGCCCGCGCCGATCAAGACGCCCGTGCGGCAACGTTCCTCCTCGGTCTTGGGCGCCCAGCCGGAATCGATCACCGCCTGCTTGGCCGCCGCCACGCCGAAGATGATGAAATCGTCCATCCGCCGCTGCTCTTTGGGATCGACCCATTGATCGACGTTGAAGGTACCGGCCGCGCCATCGCCGCGCGGCACCTGGCAGGCGATCTTGGTCGCCAGATCTTCGGTCTTGAATTTGGTGATGCGGCTGGCGCCCGATTTGCCCGCCAGCAGGGCCGCCCAGCTTTCCTCCACCCCGCAGGCAAGCGGCGTGACCAGGCCCAGACCCGTTACGACAACCCGGCGCATGCGGTGGAAATCAGGCGTTGGCTTTATCGATGTATTTGACCGC
>Ga0134128_10003608_pt1 | contig 18899 bp, 22 predicted proteins | sample KB31754_FD_96462 | JGI IMG/M metagenome (GOLD analysis project Ga0134128, IMG submission 96462) | Terrestrial soil microbial communities with excess Nitrogen fertilizer from Kellogg Biological Station, Michigan, USA - KB3-175-4 | ecosystem: Environmental > Terrestrial > Soil > Unclassified ...
AGCTGCCACCCCGCAGCGACATGCCGCTTCATCCGGTGCGCGCATTTATCCCGGCCAGCTCATCGAATACAAGCTTCGGCCCCTGCCGTGGCTGCGCACCCGCTGGCTCACGGAGATCACACAAGTGGACGAGGGGCATTATTTTGTAGATGAGCAGCGGCGCGGGCCCTATAAGCTTTGGCATCATCAGCATCATTTTCGGGAAATTCAAGGTGGCGTCGAGATGACGGACCTGGTGCATTATCTGGTTCCTTTTGGCTTTCTCGGTGATTTGGCGGGTGCCTTCTTTGTACGTCCGCGCCTGGAGGAGATCTTTGCTTTTCGCCGGCAGGTTGTCTCGTCGGTCTTCGGGGATTTTCCGGAGCACACCGGCCCTCTTACTGCCCGCGCTGCAACGGGGCCGAGACACTAGGATCGGCCCATCCGCCGAAATCGCCTAACTCGGAGCCATCCTCTTCCCCTAGCCCGAGATACATCCTGTTCCCTTAACCAAGGATCCATTCTCTCCCTAACCCGGGATCCGCGAGATATACTTTTCGATCTGCTTGATCTGATCGACGATCTGCGGGGTCGTGGGTTTCAATGCTTTGGCCTTGCGGAAGAACTCCTTGGCGGCGCGGAATTCCCTTTTGGTCATCATGATGGAACAGAGCTGAAGGAAGGCTGCCGCCTGGTTCTCTTTGTCGGGAAGGCCTTTGCGAAGGGCCTGGCGGATATAGCTTTCGCCTTGTCTGAGATCATTTTTCTGCATCGCCAGCATACCCATCTGCAACAAGCTGGCGCCTTCGGCTTCCTTCATGGGCATGCCCAGGTCCAGGCCTTTCTTCATGTTCTTTTCAGCGCCGTCGAAGTCCTGTTTCATCATGGCGATATTGCCTTTCAGCGTATAATACACGGAGCGGATGGGCTTGTAGAGCAAGTTGGGAAACTTCACCGAATTGAGCACTTTTTCCGCGGCTTCCATGTTGCCGGCTTCCATATGTTCCTGGATCAACCGGAGCGGCCCGAAAAAGAAGTAGCCGAACAGCATAATGACGGCGATAAGGTAGGCGACGAAGGCCGGCCAGAACCCGGCGTAGACATTGGTCGCGATCGCGATGATCAGGAATGCAATGGCTATTTGGGGGCGATATTTTATAAGTAGATTGTAAAACTTCATAGGGCGCAAAGATAGGGCTAGGAAGCCCCGCCGTCAAAATTTATCATCGTTGACCTCGATCCAGTATCCATCGGGGTCCTGGAGGTAGATCTGCAGGACTTTGTCCGGGCGCACCTGCGGCGTTTTGGTGTTCTGGGCCCAGTTGCCGTATTTGACGTTCATGGCGTCCAGGTGCCTGGTGAAAGCCGCCATATCCGGCACGCTGAACGCCAGGTGGATACTGATGTCGTGGGGAACATCCTCCTTTGCCCCCGAAACCACATGCAATTGCCCGTGTTCGGAGATGCGGAACCAAACGTGCTTCCCGTCGTGAAAGGGTTCGGAGATGCGTTTGAGTTCCATGACCTTTTCATAGAAGTTCGCGGCGCGGTCCAAATCCGTCACAAAAATGGTCTGGTGGCTGAAGTGTGGGCCTTGAGCCCGGGCATCTTGCGCGCTGCCGAGCGCCAGCACCACCAATGCGGTAACTATCAAGCGGTTCATAATAGATGTGCGTTTTGAAGGGGTCAAAGTAAGCTTTTCCCTATGGCTAAAAAAAAATGCCTTATTTTTGCGACCCTTGCCGCGGCCTGTGGCGCCACTCATTTTTTCCGGCGTTACTTTGGCTCTTTTGGCAAGCATCAAGTCTTTGGTCCCGTAGTTCAATGGATAGAATAGAAGTTTCCTAAACTTTTGATACAGGTTCGATTCCTGTCGGGACTACTCTCACTTCAACCCGCTGTGTATTTTTTATCCCAAAAGCTCCAGCATCAAATTCGTCAACGAAATGGCAGTAACCCCCTCTCCCATAGAGAAACTTTCTAACCCTGAATAAACAACAAAGCGCTTGTCGGGTTTTATGTCGTCACATCCACGATAAAATCCCTTTGAGATCGATGGTGCTGAACTACGCTTGATCTCGATAGCCCATTTTGCACCGCCAGGAAACTCCAGCACTAAATCTATTTCGGCACCGCTTGGTGTGCCATAAAAATAAGGCTGCACCCGTGAAGGAGCTACAGACATTAAGTTTTCAATCACAAATCCTTCCCAGCTCCCTCCTACAACTGGGTGTCCCAGAAGACTATTATAATCGGGGATATTAAGTAATGCATGCGTAATGCCGCTGTCACGAACATATATTTTGGGAGATTTGACTAGGCGCTTACCCACATTGGCAGTCCAGGGTTTTAATCGCCTGACTAATAAAAGATCGGTCATTAAGTCAAGGTAACGGCCAATTGTCGTGCTGGACACATCCAAATTCCTTGCGAATTGTGAGGCGTTTGACACAGACCCCTGATTATGGGCTAGCATGGTCCAAAACCGCTCGAGCGTTTCGGCGGGAATTCGCGGCCCCAGTTGAGGTATTCCCTGAAAGATCCCAAGTTTGTTTATTGTCGTTCCAACCCGGGTTGAAGCAAATGTAGACTTCGCCTTTTTGGAAGGTGTACCTTGTATACATGGTATCATCACTTTTTTGATTTTGCGATAAGTCATATACCTCTCTTTTTACCCAGGATTTCATTATGCTTTTCTTTCCCTGCGCAAAAGCATGACTTATGATGATCAAAATTCCTAGAAGAGCAAGACTGGTTCCACGCATTTAGTATGGGGTATTTCCAGTAAACTACTAAAAATAACCTGAACTTTGATTAAATCAAAGCAATTCCTCATTGTGAAAAGGCACGTATTATTCATACAAGGCGGCGGCAACAGCGGCTATGACATAGACACCGCAATGGTCGACTCGCTAAAGCACGCCTTGGGCGGCGACTATGATGTATTATACCCCAAATTGCAGGTAGACGAAAGCGCGCCAGATTTCGGCTGGCCCCGACAGATCGGGGAAAAAATAAACGAAATCGAAGGCGAGATTATTTTGATCGGACACTCGTTGGGCGCCTCCTTCCTTCTGAAATACGTGTCAGAGACGAAAGTTCATAAAAAGATCGCGGGCATTTTTCTGCTCGCCGCACCGTTTTGGACAGGCGAAGAGGACTGGAAGATGGGCCTCAAGCTTAAAGACGATTTTACCGACAATCTGCCGAAGAATGTCCCTATCTTTTTATATCATAATATGGATGACGAGGAAGTCCCATTTGAAAACCTCTCTTCTTATGCTAAAAAGTTGCCCCGGGCAACCCTGCATAAACTGACAAAGGGAGGCCATCAATTTGGCAATAATCTGCAATTCGTTGCAAAGGATATTAACAAGATCTGAAATCCTAGCCAGCAGGATCAAGATCATTTCGTATTTTCCGCCAATGAAGATGAAATGGGTTATTATACCAGGGTATTTTGCCGTGCCGATAGGTCTCCTGCCTTCAATGAGATTCAGGCCTATATGTCTACACTAAATCCGTCATACAAACTTGAAGGCGAAGTCGACAACAACAACGTCTATTGGACAAGTTTCGAGTTCTTTTATAAAGCAGAAAAACGCCCAATCCCCGTTGAATTGAATTGGTGTGATGAAGAAGAAAGCGTTGGAAAAGAAGAGCTCGCCGAATTTCTTGAAGAAATCGGCTCTGCCGGATGGTCCATTAAGAAAAGAACTGTTATCAAATGGCTCAAGAGAACCAAGTTCATTATTTGTAATCAATTGCTATCGGATCTGGATGAAGATGGATATACGGCCAATGATCGTCTTATGCAATTTTTTGTTGAAAGATATGAGGGTATGATCTATGCCGAAAATGAAGGATTTTATGGCCGAAATGGAAGCCTTCTATTGAAATCAGAGTAAAGACATTTTGAAATGGATATGAAAAAGGCTCATTTGCTTTTATACTGCTTGCTAATTTTCCCATTCACCTTATTTTCCCAGGAACGCGCAACCGCATTCAGAACAAATGTTCCGCTGGATTCCATCCGCCTTAGCGACCCTTGTATCCTCGCAGACGCTAAAACTGCTATGTATTACATGACCGGCACCGGCGGCATGCTCTGGAAAAGCAAAGATCTAAAACTTTGGGATGGCCCCTTTCAGGTCGTAAAGACCAATCCGCAATCCTGGATGGGGCCCCATCCAATGATCTGGGCGGCCGAACTCCATGAATACAAAGACAGGTATTATTACTTTGCGACGTTCACCAATAGCGAGATCACGATCGATACCGTAAAAGGGACTATTATAAAACGTCGCGCGTCTCATATCCTGGTGAGCAATCATCCGGATGGGCTGTATGTGCCCATGCGGGACTCCACCTATTTGCCGGCGAATAAATCGACTTTGGATGGAACCTTTTGGGTTGATACCGACGGAAAGCCATATATGATCTATTGCCATGAATGGTTGCAGAACTGGGACGGAACCATCGAGAAAATTGAACTAAAGCCCGATCTGACCGGCTCGATAGGAGCGGGAAAAATATTGTTTCGTGCCAGCAGCTCCCCCTGGAGCCGGGAAAAGGATGAAAATGGTAATATCCGCCCTAACAAAGTAACAGATGGGCCCTACGTTTTCCGTACACACACAGGGCGTCTCGGCATGCTCTGGACAAGCTGGGTAAATGATGTTTATACGCAAGGCGTCGCTTATTCTTCGAGCGGTACATTGGATGGACCCTGGATACAGGAGAAAGAACCGATCACGCCGCCAAATTTCGGGCACGGCATGCTGTTTCGGACACTGGACGGTAAATTGTTGATGGCGATCCATAGCCATCAGAGTATTAACGGACATACCCGGCGAATCCCACATTTGTTCGAGGTGGACGATTCTGGTGATAAATTGATAGTACGCGGTCCTTATACAACTCAACGCGACGCCACCTGTAAGCAATGGGAAGATACATTGACGGGAAAGGTAATATACGCGAATGCCGACACCGAGCCCGAATGTGAAGGCGGCCCGGCTACATTGATGCGGCGACTCGACAAGACTCTTAAAGTTCCTGAATCTCTACCAGCAGAGGAGATGCAATCGACCTACGTGATTGCATTTATTGTAGAAACAAATGGAACAATCAGCGGCGCAAGGGTTGTCAAAGGAAATAGGCAAATTGGGAAACAGTTGATAAATGTTGTGAAGAGTCTTCGCTGGAATCCCGCGACATGCCAAAGCACCCATTTGTTGTTGACTTTCAGACAAAATAAGAATCCGATTCTCTAAACATGCATCAGCGCCACAACCAGCATAACCCAGGCGAAGAGCTCGGGGATCAACCGAAGCAGGCTTAAGGCGATCCACTGTTTCACAATACCTTGCAGACGCGCCGGCTCGATCTTTTCGGGTTGCATGATCTTGCGGATCATCACCGGGATAAAGTAGCTAAAAGTGATCAGCCGATTGATGAATATAGCCACCCCCGCTGCCAGCCAGTAGGCCCGCGCCCCGCCCGGATGGTTCCACGCTAGAACGATATTGATTATGGCCAGTAGAGCCTGTGCCGGCGAAACGAGCGGCCAAAAACGTTTGGCGGCAAGGATCTGTCCGGATGATTCCAACTTGGCACGTAGAGTGAGCGGATGCACATCATGTTTCCAGCCAGCGTATATAACCAATATTTCGTAAAGGCCGCCACCCATGCTCGACGTCAGGGTAAATAAAAGCAAAACGATTGCAATGGTAGTTATCATGACACTAAAATAACAACCTGCATTACGGATGGCAATGGGCTATCGGTGGGTGGGGACCGTTTTATCGGCAAATGAACGGGAATGACGGTCAAAAATGCTACCTTTCATGATGCTGCACCAGGAATTTCAACCACCGAAAGAGCTACGGAATACCATCAAGTGTTTTGGCACAACAGCCGGGACGTCGGGGAAAGGGAATCGAGCTTTGAAGTGGTCCCCGATGGCTACGCTGAAATTTTTTTCATTTGATGAATACCCGCGATGGCGCCACCTATTTTGCCGGAAGGGTATGGGGTATTCATACGCACTATGACCTCGGTGGCGCCCACCCGCTGATAGGTCACAGCGTCCCCAACTTCGAATTCGAAGACGGTACAACGATAGGCGAGCTGATGCATGATGGCCGGGGGATGCTGCTCGATTTTGATCAAAATGCTTCGCTTAAAGCTTTGGCGGGTGAATACGACCACCTAATCAATTATATCTCGGGTCACGCGAAAGAGCAGCCAGGCCTGACCGCCGCCCTGATACGCCCCGATGGAATTATCGCGTGGGCTTCAGACCGCGAGGCAAATTGTAGCGAACTACAAAGCGCTGCCGATCGATGGTTTATTTGTAATTTGGAGATCAAGTACTAAACTATTTGAAAATGCCGAATATTCATCAGGAAGTTCTTATTGGAGCGTCTGTCGAAAAAGTGTACAATGCAGTCACCAGCCACGAGGGGCTTTCCGCCTGGTGGACACCAGGAACAAGCGCGAAAGCGGAGGTTGGAAGCGTTGCTCGTTTCCCCTTTGGTCCGAAATATTGTAAAGAAATGGAAATTATGAAATTAAGACCGAATGAACTGGTAGAATGGAATTGCATCGCGGGTGACGACCAGTGGATTGGAACTACGCTTACCTACGCTTTCAAAGACGGGGATAAACATTTCTTCCAAAAAAGCCGTTACGAATTAGGTGGACAGCTCGAACAGCAAGGCAATTTTAAATTGGCGACTCTCTTGATCTTCCATCACGACAATTGGCGGGATTACACAGACATGTATGCCGAATGCAGTTATACATGGGGCCAATTTTTGAGAAGCCTCAAACTATTCTGCGAAACCGGGAAAGGTAAACCATATCCCTTTCAGCATCTTTAGGATAAAACCTGCGTCGGTATCGTCCTATCTTCAGGCGGTTGAATGGAGAGTCTCCGAATTTACTATATTTGGATACTATGCGGCGACTGGCTTGCGGAAATTTAAAACACCATGATAAAAAACCTGCTCCTCACATTTGCAACCTTATTCACAATGGGAGCTTTCGCACAAAGCCCCAAAAAGATGATAAAGAAATTAGGCAATGAGCCTTTGTTTTTCATCGATAGTGTAAATGTAGACAAAAGCGAGCTGCGGAACTATAACCCCAATGATATTGCGGCAGTGTCCGTTTATAAAGATTCAAACGCCATTAGATTGGCCGGGCCCCAAGGGAGGGATGGAGCCGTCTATATCGAAACCAAGGCATTTGACAGAAAGAGATATTGGGCTTTTTTTTCTTCAAAATCCGACGACTATCTGAAATTTGTACCCACTGCCGGAAGTGATACAGCTGTACAATACATTTTGAATAAACGAATCCTGACCAAAAACTTCGAGGGCGATCTTGCACTGATAAACGATAGTACGTTTAAAAAGATCACTATCATCGACAAACAAACACTTGAAAGCGAATATCAAATTACTGATAAAGAATGTGGTGTTGTGATCGAATCGGAAAAACCGGCTAACCTATACCACGCCAACCGAAAATTTTGAAAAATGTTAAACAATCTCCTGGCAAATTTCTATGAACGCGACCTGCGCAAAGTGATCGAAGAAGTCAATGCTTTTAAAAACGAAGAAGACTTATGGAAGATTCAGGGAACCGTAAAAAATTCCTGCGGCAATCTCGTGTCGCATCTTATCGGCGGCCTGAACCATTTTATCGGCGCCACGCTGGCCCACACCGGCTATGTCCGCAACCGGGACCTGGAGTTCAGCGTCAAGGGAACACCGCGAAAGGAGCTTGTAGCGCAATTGGAATTGCTTATTGTAACGATCAAAAAGACACTGGAGGCGTTCACCCTCGAAAAGATGGAGGCCGAGTTCCCGCTAATGTTCGACGGCGCGAAAAATTCGAATACCTACGTATTGACACTGCTCCTCGTCCATACAAACTACCATCTGGGACAGATAAATTATCTGCGCCGTATTTTGGAATAGCCGACGTCTAAGAAAAATAATCCAGTTTCTTGAGCCGCGAGTAGACAGCTCCTTTCGTACGCCCAAAATGCTCGGCCATATCGCTCACCGACGCGCCGGTATCGGCCATGGCGATCAGCTCTTTATCGAGTTCGGAGCTCCAGGGTTGATAGGCCTCTTTGTTCGACCCCCTTTTTTCAAGGACCGTGTAGGTTTTTTCCCCGGATTTGCGCCCCGGCGTTTTCTTTTTGGCGGAAGCCTGCCGGGTAGCGGGAGCCTGTCGGGTCGTTGGCGTAAAAGCAGCACGCGCCGCCTTCTTCTCCGTCTTGATGTGTTTACCGGCACTGACACCTTTTGGCAGCAGCGATTCAGGAATATGTAGCTTGTATTTCGCGCGGGTCACGGCTACATATAAAAGATTGATCTCCTCGGTGAGCTTTGCCATGTTGAGCGGTTCGCCCTTGTCTTTTAGTTTCTCCAGTTTCTCCTCCGTGATAAAGTCATCTACCAAATAGACGACATCGTACTCCATGCCTTTGGCCCGGTGCACCGTCGAGAAGATCATCTCGGCTTTGCTTTTGTCTTCATCCTGCACGTGCAGCTCTTTTAGAGATTTGATGATGCCATAAATTTCGTCGCCGTATTCCTTTACGATCTCCGCCATCATGCCCAGTTGGACATCTTCCGTTTTTTCGATGTATTCCTCCAGTTCATCGAGATCCTTCATCGATTGGATCAGCTTGTCACGGATCTTATCGGGCTTATTGTTATAAAGGTTCAAGACGTCATAGAGCGAGGCACCATCATCCGCATAGGTATACGAATTGATATTGCCTTCAAAATAGATGTTCCGAACCTTTCGGTTTTCGGTGATGTATTCGATTGCTTTCAACAGCAAGCCGAGATTTGTTCTCGCAATAGTGGCTTTCGTGAGCTCACGTGTGTCGACGCCTTTGCCGGTAATGACCACGGGGTCGAAGTCATAAAGCTTGCCTTTCCAGTCGAGGATGCCCGACGCCAGCCCGGCGATGTCCTGCGGAAAGCGGAAGCTGGCGGAGAGATTGAAGGTTTTGAAGTCCGTTTTTGCCAAAGAGTTTACGGCATAGCGCCAGCCATAGATCTGTTGGTGGACGTCGCCGACGATCACTTTTGTGGCGTTCTGTTTCAGGAAGACATCGAGCATGACGCCGGAGGCATCCTGCCCTTCATCGAATAGAATATAATCATAGGGAAGCAAGGGAGCGGCGAGTTGGAATTTCTTCAGATAGAAGTCATGCGTGATGTCGATCTCTCTTCTGTCCATCCTGGCTAGAAGAAGCCGCGTGCCGTCCTCAATGGGAGAATAGAACTTTTTGACAAAAGCCTGCGCCGTAGTATCGGTGACGGTGTCCAGATAGTTGTGATCCTGCACCTTGGATTTATCGCTGTTGCAGAAATAGGTCAAAAACCTGCTTATATGGGTAGCCAGAATATATTCGGCGTGTTTCTCACCTGTGTTCATGAGGCCGAGCAGGTCGACGATCTCGTGTGTCTTATAACTTTGGCTCCTGACGGTGTATCCGTGCGCGAAGACGATATGTTTATAGGCCAGCGAGTGGGCGGTTTCGACCTTGACATTGTGAAGCCCGCGGCTTTCGAATTTTTTGGTGGCTTCCAGTCTTACGGATTTATTAAACGCCAGATAAAGGATACGCGAGCGGCGCGGACGCGAGGCTGCATACTCGATGATGGTCGTCGTTTTGCCCGAGCCGGATACGGCATTGATCCTGATATTTCCGGTGGAGTCGATGATAGCCTGTTGCTCTTCGGTCAGCATACGCGCAAAGGTCGGACTATCGAGCGAAAGATATTATCTTTATTTAAACGGCAACCATGAAATTATTACTCCCAATCCTCCTGCTGATAACATCGCTCCGGGGCCAGTCACAGCCGGAACGCTACCAGGTATATGCGCTTAAGTTTGCGAATACGGGTTTTGCCATGCCCATCTCGGTATGGGTTGACCACGGACCGCAGAACGACAGCGTCAGGATCGATTTTTCGATCTGGCTGATCAAAGGGGATAAAGGCAGAAATATCCTCGTTGACGCCGGCTTCCGGCGTGATTTGATCGACTCGCCGGACGGAAAGGAATTTGCGATCACCAATTACCAGCGGCCGGATTCTGTGTTGCGGAAGGTGGGCCTCAAGGCGGGCGACATCACCGATATCATTTTAAGCCATCCGCACTGGGATCACTGCGACGGCATAGGCTTATTCCCCAACGCTCACATCTGGGTACAAAAAGAGGATTATAGCTATTTTGTCGGCGCCGCCTGGCAGAGGGGTGCAAACAACGGCGGATTCTACAAACGCGACGTACGCCAGCTCGTCGAGCTGAACCTGGCAGGCCGCGTTACGCTTGTCGACGGCGACGATAAAGAGATTATCCCGGGGATAAAGGTGTTTACAGGGTCGAGACATACGTTTAATTCGCAATACGCATTGGTAGAGGCGGCCCACAAGATCATCCTGGCCTCCGATAATATTTGGGTCTATTATAGCCTGGAACACCTGCAGCCGGCATCCCAGGGAGGGACTTTTGACCCGGCCGGCTATGTCAAATCGATGATCCGGATGAAGACGCTCACCGGCAACCCGCGGTATATCATCCCCGGCCATGACGCACGCGTATACGAACTATTCCCCAAGGTGGCGGACGGGGTGGTTAAGATCGAGTAGCACGGTGGGCCATTGGAGCTGCGAAAGATTCGGCGGCGGAATGGGCCCGGGCATTATTCCGTGCGAAGGCTTTTAACCGGGTTGGTGAGGGCGGCCTTGATCGTTTGATAGCTCACGGTCAGCAGGGTGATGGCGATAACACCCAGGCCTGCTGCCGCAAAGAGCCACCAGGAAATGGTAGTACGATACTCATAATGCTGCAGCCAGTCTTGCATGAAATGATAGGCCAGCGGAGCAGCGATGACCAGCGAAATGAGCACCAGGACTATGAATTCCCTGGACAGCAATCGCCAGAGATTGATCACCGACGCTCCCAGCACCTTTCTTACGCCGATCTCCTTTCGGCGTTGTTCGGCCACAAAGGACGCCATGCCGAAAATGCCGATACAGCTGATGAATAAGGCCAATAGTGCAAAGCCGCCGGCAAAACTGCCGATACGTTGTTCGGTCGCAAATTTCCGGGCATACTGTTCGTCCTCGAATTGATAATCGAAGAGTGCGTCCGGGTTGAACCGTTTAAAGATATTTCCTATAACTGCAAGCGATCTGGCTGGCGATTGGTTCGGCGACAATTTGACGACGATGACATTCATGCCGCGCTCCTTATTCATCATAAATACCGTCGGGGAGGTAGCAAGAAAGGGGGATGTCATCACCATGTCTTTCGCCACGCCGATCACGGTAAAATCCTTGCCATGCCAGTGTATCCGCTCGCCTACGGGGTGTGTGAAACCCATGACCTTGACCGCGGCATCATTTAAGATAAAGGCCTGGGAGTCGGTGGCGAGCAGCGGTGTGAAATCACGGCCTTGCCCGATGGTCCAGCCAATGGTAGGCCCGAAGTCGGAAGTAGATGAGATCGTTCCAAAGGCGCTTTGGTTATTGGGGTCTTTTCCCCTCCACACCAAATTGTTGGCGGAGGAGAAGATGCCGGTTGTGGGACTCGAAGATTCGGCTACATTGCTCACGGCGCCCGACTTCAGCAGCTCATTGCGAAAAGCGTTGTAACTGTCCGTCACCTCGGGACTGTTAAGCGGGATGGTGATGAGGCCGTTCTGCCTGAAACCCAGCGGGCGGTCTTTTGCAAATTGGATCTGCCGGTAGACGACCATCGTAGAGATGGACAAGCCGATGCATATGGTGAACTGGACGACCACCAACACTTTGCGGGGCAGGGATGCGGATCTGCCGGGTTGAAAAGTACCCTTGAGCACCTTCACCGGATTAAAAGAACTCAGATACAAGGCAGGGTAGCTGCCGGTGAGAAAACCCATGATCGTTATAAAAACCAGGGAACACAACCAGAAAAAAGGACTGTTCCAGGGGATCGTCATTTTTTTCCCGGCCAATTCGTTGAAAAAGGGTAGAAGTAGCCGGGCCAGCAACAAGGAAAGCACGAACGCACACAGCACCATGAAAAAGGATTCGCTGAAAAACTGCGTGATCAGCTGGCTTCTCGCGGAGCCAATAGCCTTGCGGATACCTACTTCCTTCGCGCGTTTTTCGCTGCGGGCCGTCGTCAGATTCATAAAGTTGATCGAAGCCAAAAGGAGGATGAAGGCGCCGATAAACCCAAACATCCAGCAATATTGAATATTGCCAGCGGCAGCAACCCCATTTTTGAACTCCGAATACAGATGCCATTGGCGCATGGGGTATAAGAAAAGCACTGGCTTTATCACACTTTTATCATGCTCGCGCATCAGTCCGGCGATCCTGGTAGAAACAGTTTTTGGATCACTGCCCGGATTCAGCTGTACATAGATGTTGTAGGCGTTGGTGTACCAATCGTTCTCGCCCGAGGTACTGTCAAAAAGCAAATGCATCGGCGCCAGAAAATCCAGGCTGTTAAAGCTGGAGTTCTCGGGAAGATCTTCATACACGCCTTTGACCTGGAGTTCGTATTTGTCGCCCAGGCGCAGCGTTTTTCCGATGGGGTCCGTGTCGCCGAAAATGGCTGCTGCAAGCGAACCCGAGATCAGGATGGAGGAAGGATCGTTTATCCCTGAGCGAGAGCCGTGCGTCATTCGCAGCGTCATCATGTCGGGAAATTCAGGGTCCGTGAAACTGCCGGTGCTGTTTAATTTTTTGTTTCCCACGGCAATCATCTGCTGATAAGGAATAAAGGCCGCGACGCGTTTAAAATCGCCGGAATATTTATCTCTAAGAGTTTTCGCCAGGGGATAAGGATGGATATTCATCGTCGTTACCCCGCCGGACAGCAATTGATTTTCCATCACCTGGGCGATATGCGGGTAGTTGGAATGATAGGTGTCGAAGGACAACTCGTCCCAGATCCAGATGCCGATCAATAATGCTATCGCCATGCCCAGCGACAACCCGGAGATGTTGATGATGGAAAACAGGCGGCTTTTAAGGAAATTCCTCAAAGCGGTGCGGAAGTAATTTTTGAACATGGCAGGCGGGATTTGCCAAAAAGCGAACCAATAAAATGCCAGTTTGATAATATATTGATTACCAAAATTGTGCGCCGTTCAGCGGCTGGGATATTGTTCGGTTTTGATACTGCCGTCGTTCGGATTAGTTCAGGATATCCTGTAATTTCGGCCGGCGATGAAAACACTTATCACGGCCGGCCTGGTCGTCGTCAAAGACAGGAAGCTCCTGCTTGCTTTCAGCAATAACAAGAAAGCCTTTTATCTGCCCGGCGGGAAAACGGATCACGGGGAGACAACGGTGGAGGCCTTGATACGGGAGGTCAGGGAAGAGCTCAACGTCTCACTCGAGCCCGGCGCACTTCAGTTTTATATGCATGTCGAAGCGCTCGCCTTTGGTGAAAAGGACGACACTATAATGAAACAAGATTGTTTCCGGGCGGAACTGCCGGTGATGCCCATTCCTGCCGCGGAGATCGGGGACCTGCGGTACTTCGATACACGAGATTATGGCCTGGAACCACAGCAGGTTCCCGGAGTGATCACCCAAGTCCCCGGCGTAATCATAATTATGCTACAATTAAAAAAAGACGACCTTATCGATTGATGTCGATGGTCTCGCCGATCTTGGGCAGGAACAATTTGGCGCCTCCTTTTTCAAAAGCCTGTGACGCTTTGCCCGTATCGATGGTAATGAATGGCCAGGTATTGTAATGCACTCCCAGCACATTTGTCGTTTTGACCAGGTGCGCAGCCTCGAGGGCGTCTTCGAAACCCATCGTCAGGACATCGCCTATGGGGAAGATGGCAAAATCGATATTGGCCCATTTGGGGACCAGAACCATCTCCATCGTGAGGGCGGTATCGCCGCTATAATAAAAATTCCCGTCGGCGGTCTTCAGAGCAAAGCCGCTGGCTACCCCCGCATAGGAACCGTCTCCAAAGCTACTGGAATGTACGGCGGTAAAGGATTTCGCCTCGCCAAAATCAAATTTGAATTTGCCTCCCGGATTCAGCGGCTGGATTTTTTTTAACCCCTGTTTGCCGAAATGAATGAATAGCTCATAGCTGCACACCACCGTTGCGCCCGTGTGATTAGCGATCGTCACGGCATCGGCCATATGATCGGAGTGGCCATGGCTTACAAAGATATAGTCGGCTTTAATGGAATTCAGATCGATGTCCTTTGCCAGTTCGTTGCCGGAAATAAAAGGGTCGAATAAAATGTGCTTCCCGCCGGCGGATACGGCGAAGCAGGCATGACCATAGTATGTAACTTTCATCTTATGTGTGATTTTCAATTTTCCAAAGGTAGGAGATAATCTTCTTCTTGATACCGGCGAAAAAGCCATCCAATAAAGTACCGAAAGCGATAAGTCCATCGGTGGTCGAATCCATCCCGTCTTCTGTGGCCAGTTGAAGAAGGCGTTGTTTTTTCATTTGTTCGATGGTCTCATCCGGGATCTCCAACCCTCTATCGGCCAGCAACGCACGTGCCAGCACATAATCGAAGTGTCCCCATTCATCGGGTTTCGCTACGATCTCCAGTAACTCTATATCGGAAAAAGAAAAAAGGTAATAGCCCGGGTCGACATCCTGCAGCTGATGCCGGTAATATTCCTCCAGCGCCTTATGTGCCTCGGCTATATCCGCGGAGCGGACCTTCAGATGAATTGTCTGCTCGACAGTATTGCGGAAGAAACCGGGCTCCAGGAGAGGTTTGACCTTTTCAACCACACATTCGATCTGCTGTGCTTCTAACTTTTGTGCTATAACTGATGCCAGACCGGGATCGCTGAATTGCTGAAAGGTCCGAAAATAGGCTGCCATAACAAATGTTTTGAGCGGGCTCGGGGCGGATTAAAAATAATTAATTTATGGACTCAGAGCCAACTTTAAAGGTAAAACCTTCGTCATGGGTAGGGCGTACCGCCGTTTTGCCTTATCTTCGGCGCGCAAATAATGGGGCCGGCATATGGCATTATCTGAATATCAAGGCATTAAACCGTTATAATTATGTTAACGTTAGCCGATATTGCAGCAAAATTTATAGTTTGCCGGTCTTTTAGAAACCTCAACAGATATGTGTATGAAAAAATTGATGGTCTGTATTTTATGTTTGGCTTCGATTCCGTGTTTTGCACAATTCCGATTAGGCGTGCAGGGTTCTTTTAGCGCGGTCGGCTTTTGGCAAACAGACGCTTACACCGGTTATCCTACGCAGGAATACATATGGGAGATGAACGGATACCGCGCGGGCATTTTCGGTGAGTATGATCTCGGGTATTCCGGTTTGATGCTGGTGCCTTCGCTGATGTATGGAGTGAATGGCGCGCACATCGGCCAGAGCATTGGCTTTCCTCAAAATTCCAGCTTCAGTTATGATTTTTCGGATTCCCGGGTAAAGATCTATAATCTGAGTCTGCCGATAAATTTAGAATATGGCTATCGCCTGAGCCCCAAATTCAAGGTATTCGGCGGTATCGGTCTCTATATCTCGAAGAGCCTGTCGGGGACCGAGAAAGGAAATTACATCGTGGATTCCAATAATAACTTTAATCGCAATTATACCTTCCGGCAAACAAACAATCTGCAATTCAACAATCATAAATCTCAGTTCGTCACGGGGCAGAGCAATGTACAGCCTTTAGATGGCGGCTTTGATATCATCGCCGGGTTCCAGTATAAGAAATTGCAGGTCTCCGCCAGCTACAATCGTGGATTCGTCCAGATGTATCGCACGCAATATGCGTACATGGGCAACCAGTTCTGGAATTTTACGCTGGGCTACGTATTGTGGGGACACGATCGCAAGCCGAAGCTATAATTAGTTCAATAGCGAAGGCGCCTTACCGAATTCTTTTTTAAAACCAAAAGAGAAATGGGAGAGATCCTCGAAGCCTACCTCCAGGTAGACATCCGAAGGCTTCTCTCCTTTTTCTTTTATGAGATAATATGCCTGCGCCAGCCTTTGTTCCGAAGCCAATCTTCCGATTGATTCATGTCCTGAAATTAGGCTATTTCAAATCGCCGGATCGTCCGCGGGTGGAAAAATCCTGGATCATGGGGACTTCGGAGGAGATCTTATTCAATGTGGCGGGCACGATGACGCCGGGTGCAAACCCGCAACTGGTGGCGGGGTCTTTATAGATCGTCATCAGGTCTACGCTGCGGGCTGCAAAGGTCAGGACAAGGGCACAGGTGCTATCCCGTTTGGGCTGCAAATGGATGCAATTGTCCTCGTAATGCAGGGTATCCATCATCGATGCCACCGAGTAATCGGGATATCCGGTGCTGAGATAAAAACAAAAAGCAACGGTTTGCGAGTCCAGCATGTTCACCCGCAACTCACCGAAATGCCCCGTTATATTGTTCTTTTTTACGTTCCCTTTAAGAATATACGTGCCCGTGGGGTTAATAAAAGTAGAAACGTGAATCGGTGGGACATGCGAATGCACGCAAAGAAGAAGGAAGGGTAATGGGGAAAGAGCTCTCATAATACGCCAGTTTACGCGGGTGATATAAAAGAAAGCTTTCCCATGTCCATCCTTAATAGAAGCCGCTGGAAGCGGCCGATTCTCGCATATTTAAGTTACGAAAAAAAATTGTTTCACAAAAGTTTGGCATAATCAAAAAAATATTCACAACTTTGCATCGCAAAAGATTTTTAAAATGCTTCGCATGTCCCAATATATCGATAAAGTCAGCCGGTTATTCCCGATAGGGGATCGCATCGGCCGCGGGGCATGTTTTGCTTTACGATAGAATTGATCGTCAAATCGCTATAAAACAGGCCCCGCAAAAGATCGCGGGGTTTTTTATTTGCTTGAAAACGCGGTAGCGTTTTCGTCCGAAGAACAGATATTAACGTCAACTAAACCAACAATGGACAATACATATACCCGGAAAATAATCAATGCCAGCGTGTTCCACAGTTATTTTCTGGATGCAAAAAAACTTTATCTGCATTATTTCAATGAGCTGCCCGGTCTGGACGATATCAGCGGAATAGATGCGGAGCGGGCCTTTGCGGCCTTCAAAGAAAAATTCGGGGCGGACATCATCCGTATCCATCAATATCGCCGGCGCGAACGGAATAAGAAATATGAGTTCGATGTCACGCTTGTGGTGATGAACCACCGGTGTCTGCTCGAGTTCGACGGCAGCTATTGTGAGATCTGGCACGATGGTGAACATCAGGCTTTTATCGATGACGTTCACGGGCTTTTCCGCCGGTTCAAGCAGCGGCAACGCCGGCAGCCTTTCGAGATCAATCTGATCGTGACCTACAGGAACGCGATGGTACTAAAAGCCATGGAGATCAAACGAACGAAGCTCGATCTCGACCTTTTTTATGAGGATGATATCAGGGAGATCGATGAATTGATACGCAAGCGGTTGAACAAACAAAACGACAAGGGCATCGTGCTACTGCATGGGCTGCCGGGTACGGGGAAGACTACGTATCTGCGTTATCTCATCGGGAGAATAAAAAAGCGGGTGCTTTTTCTGTCGTCCGGAATGGCGGATAATCTCATGAAACCCGATTTCATGGAATTGTTGATCGACAACCCTAACTCGTTGGTAGTCATCGAAGATGCGGAGAATGTCCTGATGGATAGGAAGTACAGCTCCTACTCATCGGTTTCGAATCTGTTGAATATCTCGGATGGACTGCTGTCCGATGCCTTGAATGTGCAATTGATCTGTACGTTCAACAGTCCGCTGAGCTTTATCGACAGCGCCATTTTACGCAAGGGCCGGCTGATCGCCCGATATGAGTTCGGGAAGCTCAATGTGGCCAAGGCTCAGCGACTGAGCAAGACCCTGGGTTTTGACAAGGTGATCGACAAGCCTATGACCATTGCGGAGATCGCGAACCAGCATGAACGGTCGGTGGACGTTCCCCGGACGGAAACCATCGGGTTCCGGAGGCACATGCCGGATAGCGCATATACATTAACGTGAAATATTTTAAAAAAACTATCAAAAGTTTGGCATTATCGAAAAAATATTCACAACTTTGTACTGTTAAAATTCTCAAGACATGCGCTACATGCAGATACATATCGAATCGAAATGCTGGTTTAATCCGAGTGAGGATGATACCGGCTGCGGGGCATGTTTTTGCTATGCGATAGAATGATCTACCGATCGCTATAACACAGACCCCGCAAGAGATTGCGGGGTTTTTTAATTAACAATATCATGGAACGGCTACAACACTGGCGTCGGCCAGACGGCAACCGGCTAACGGTGCCAATCGAAGAAGAAATCCGACAAGTCCTGGTAAGAGAAAAAAGCAAGGGTCACCGGCTGAAGGTATGCATCGGAACAGACAGCCAGGTCAAGGGAGCGTCGACCGAATTCGCAACGGTGATCGTGTTCCTGCGACTGGGTAAGGGTGGATTCATGTATGTGCTTCCGGAAGTGACGCGGAGAAAGATGAGCGTCAAAGAACGGATGCTTGTCGAAGTAGGCAAGAGCGTCGGGATCGCCTATTCGCTGTCGCGTCTGTTCACCTTGTACGACGTCGATCTGGAAGTCCACGCGGATATCAACACGAACCCCGGGTTCAAGAGCAATGCCGCGCTGAGCGAGGCGATGGGATATATCCGGGGAATGGGTTTCGCCTTCAGGGCTAAACCGCATGCCTTTGCCAGCTCGAGCTGTGCGAATAAGATGGTGCAATAGCGATCGCCCCGGCCCGCCGGGTCCGCCGGATTCATCAGGTGTCATCGCGGGAATAAAGCGCCGCCATCTTTTGTCGCCCTGTGATTTTTAAAACATTCGCCTGGTATTGGCAATCGCAACAGCGATAGTGCAGCCGGGC
>Ga0134128_10003609_pt1 | contig 18898 bp, 16 predicted proteins | sample KB31754_FD_96462 | JGI IMG/M metagenome (GOLD analysis project Ga0134128, IMG submission 96462) | Terrestrial soil microbial communities with excess Nitrogen fertilizer from Kellogg Biological Station, Michigan, USA - KB3-175-4 | ecosystem: Environmental > Terrestrial > Soil > Unclassified ...
CTTCAAGGGCGACCTCGACGAGGGCGTGATCCAGCAGTCGCGCCTACACTTCAGCCCGCAGTATGTCGGCAACGCGCCGGGCATGCCCGACGTTGTGTTGTTGTCCGACAACGGTTTGGTGCCCCCGGTGCGCACACCCGAAGGTGTCGAGGTCACCGCGACGCACGGCGAGCTGTACTTTCAGGTCAGCGCGGGCATCGAGATCTACTTCACCCAGATCTACGCCGATCAACTCAACGTCGAATACCACTCGCACGGGCCGGAACCGGAGAAGTCGATCGAGGCCATCCGTTCATTGCTCGTCGAGGTTGCCGAGCAGCACGCGACCGTCAGCTGAGCGGTCCGTAGGCGTAGCGGTGGTACTGGAAGGTTCGGCGCAGCGGCGGCAGCGGGCGGACAAGGTGGCGCATCAACCGGAAGACCCCCGACGCGCGGCCGAACGTGCTGGCGTCGAAAAACGTCACACCGTCGAGCAATCGGGCCCCGGTCAACCGGTCGAGTACGTCGGACGGCTTGTTGACGCCCCAGTACAGCGTCGAACCGGACTGACGTTGCAGGCGGTGGGTTTTCTGCGACCGCACCACCAGCCGGCTGTAGTAGTCGATCTGGATCTCGCCGCTCCCGAACCGGTCGATGACGTGCTGCAGCAACTCGGTGCCGTCGTCCTCGGTCAGGTACATGCTGATGCCCTCCGCCAGCAGCAGCGTCGGCCGGTCGGCCGGGATCTGGTCCAGCCACGACGGATCGGTCGCCGGTGTGGCAACCAGGTGGTAGTTCGGCCGGCTCGGAAAAACCTTCTCGCGCAACGAAATGACCGCTGGATAGTCGACGTCGTACCATTGCACGCCGGGCCCGGGATCCAGCCGGAACACCCGGCTGTCCAAGCCACAGCCGACGTGGATCACGGTGGCGTCGGGGTGGGCGGCCAAAAACTCGCGCGTCCACACGTCGAACTGCGCGGTCCGCACCGTCACCAGCGGCGTCCAGCGGTCGGAGACCTTGAGTTCGTCCCAGTCGTAGTCGATTCGGGCCACCGCCGCCTTGGCGTACTCGTCGCCAAGGATCGGCCGGTCCCAGTCGGCGTCGAGCGCCTTGCAGTACAAGGTGGTCAGCATCGTCTGCGACGGACCGCTGAGGTCGATGGAAACTTTGTCGGTCACGGCGCTTAACCCTAGTGTGCGACATGTGGAGATGGAGGAAGCCATGACGGATACGACCAGTAGCGGCGCTCGGCCGCCGCGGGTGTTGCTGCTGTACTACTCCTACACCGGGCAGGCGCACAAGGTCCTCGAGGCGGCGGGTGAGGTTTTCCGCGGCCGCGGGTGCGAGGTCAGCGAAGCCGAGATCACGTTCACCGATCCGAAGTACTCCCCGAAGTTCTCCCGCTTCCCGATGCGCCGGGTATGGCCCGACATGCTCAGCGTGCTGAACGCTCAGAAACGCAACGAGATCGGGCAGATCGAGACCCCGGACACGGTGCGCGACGGCGACTACGACCTGATCCTGATCGGGTCGCCCACCTGGTGGGACAACGTCAGCATGCCGCTACGCTCGTTCCTGAAGTCGGATGAGGCGCGTAAGTTGTTGTCCGGCAAGCCGTTTGCAGTGTTCGTCGTCTGCCGCACGTTCTGGCAGGCGAACCTCGAAGGGGTGCGTGAGCTTGCCGAGGAACAGGGCGGCCGATACGTCGACGAAATCCACTTCACCTACCCCGGCGACAACCTTCGCTCGATGCTGGCGCTGACCAGTTATCTCGGCACGGGGGAGTACCGCAAGAAATCCCTGGGTCTGAAGCTTCCGCCGACCAACATTCAGCCCGAACAGCTCGAGCTGACGCGGACTTTCGCCGGCCGCCTGGCGGACCGGCTGTTGGCCAAGAACTCGGCGCTGCCGGGCCAGGAACCGGTTGAGGACCGATAGACGATGCCGCGTCCGTTCGATGTCTCGGTCTCCTCGCCTGCCAGTGTCGAGCAGGTCCACGCGGCGTTCAGCGCCGAGGACTACTGGCTGGCCCGGCTCGGCACCATGAGCGGCGGCACCACGCTGGAGTCCCTGGTCGTCGACGACGATCGGACCGTGCGGGTGACCACCACCCAGGACCTCGGCCGCGACCTGCTGCCCGGGATCGTCTCGAAGTTCTACCGGCGCGACATCAAGGTCCGGCACACCGAGACGTGGACGCCGTCGGGCGATCAACTCCGCGGGGAGATCGCCGTCGCCGTGTCCGGGGCGCCGGGGTCCGGCTCAGCCGCGGCCTCGGTCACGCCGACCGCCGACGGTTCGCTGCTGACGTTGAACGGGAGCGTGGAATTCAAGGTCCCGCTGGTCGGCGGGACCGTCGAAAGCTTCATCGCGCGCGAATTCGCCCACGGCATACCGGATGTCCAGGACTTCACCGCCCGGTGGGTCAGCGAACACGCGTGATGCCCTGCCGGAGACCTTGCGACCGTTGGATTTCACCCACTCGGCTCAAATCAGTGCGCATCGCGGCAGCCCGGTCGCATGATGCCTATGCTGTCGAAGTGCGGACGACGGTGACACTCGATGACGACACGCTCGTCGTCATCAGGCGGCTCGAGGATGAGGAACTGGTCCGGCGACAGCGCCGCGGCGCATGAGGATCGTCGACGCCAATATCCTGTTGCATGCGGTCAACACCGCCGCCGCGGCAACCTGACTGCTCGACAACCCTCACAACTGACACATGACTGACACGCCGAACCCCTACGCCGACGCCTTCCGGGTGGCGCCGCCCACCGCCGACGCGCTGGCCGGGCTGAACATGCCGCTGCAAGAGGCGATGCTGACTCAGCGGGCCATCCGCCGGGTGCACGCCGAGCCGGTGGACGACGCGGTCGTGTTGAAGTGCATCGAGCTGGCGCTACGCGCACCAACCGGTGCCAACGGGCAGAACTGGGAGTTCATCGTCGTCAAGGACCGGCGGTTGATCAAGAAGCTGGCCGGCCGCTACCGCAAGGGCTGGAAATTCTCCTACGGCGGACTGCTCAGCAGCGCCGGCGACGACGACCCGTCGCTGGCCAAGGTCATCCGCGCGGCGCAATGGCAGGTCGACCACTTCAGCGAGATTCCGGTTCTGGTGGTGGCATGCCTGCGGCTCACGATCCGGGAAGGCCGCGCCCCCTATTCGCTGATGCCGCACGCCGCGGTGTCGGGATATTGGGGCTCGATTTACCCGAGCGTGCAAAACCTTTTATTGGCGGCGCGCGCCATGGGCTTGGGCGCGTCGCTGATCACCTTGCCGCTATGGGGAGTGGGTAAGGCCCGCAGAATTCTGGGCCTGCCGCGTTCGGTCACGCCATGCTGCGTGGTGGCGCTCGGGTGGCCGCGCGGGCGCTACGGCCCGACGACTCGGGTGTCCGTCGAGCAGGTCGCGCATTTTGACACCTACGGCAACCGCGCCTGGCTCGGCCGCTGACCGGTCCTATATCACGGCACCCGAATAATGGGTTAATTCAACGCCATTCATTCCGCGCCACATTGCATATGAGTTTGGCCAGATAGATATGAGGTTTAAAAGAGACGCCCCGTCGATAGGGACAGCTGAGGCTTCCTGAGTTTAGCTTCAGGAGCCATTCAGCTATTTCGATTCGGAGGGGGATCGCGCCATGCAGGTTGCCGCGCGTCCGTATGTCATGGCCGCGGCCGCGTTGGCGGCGACGGGTCTGGTCGCCGTCACGCCGATGGCGCAAAAGGCCATTCACCTGCCGACGCTGCGCATCGAGACGCGGCTGGTGGACGAGTCCATTCTGAATGTCCCGCTCAACCTGCTCTACGACTTCGCGAACATCCCCGCCAATGAGGTCGACGCCCTCAACTCGCTGGCCGGCTCCAACTTCCTCGGCGGCAACTGGTGGGTGCCGAGCTCGACCAACCTGTGGGGCATCGACACCGGTGACCCGACCAAGGTCGCGATGCTGACCAACCTGTTCGCGCCATTCCCGGACTTCAACCAGGGCATGGGCGGGTTGCAGTACCAGCTCGCCGGCTTCCTGGCCGCGCAGCTACCGGTCGACGGCTCCTGCGATGCGGAGACCTGTTACCCGATGACGCCGCCGGATGTCATCACCGGCAGCACCCAGTGGGACCGGCTCATCGGTTACATCAACGCGCTGACCGCCCAGGGCAACGGGGAGAACTTCGGGCTGTTCCAAAACTGGTTCCAGGTGCCGCTGCAGAACCTGATCAACGGCTACACCTTCGACGACGCCTACAACCCCAGCGGTCCGGCCTCCAACGATCCCGCGTTCGGCTTCTTTGGCAGCGATAACCCCTTCCTCGGCGGCACGATCGGCGACGACGACGCCATGCCATGGAATGGCCACACCTTCTACTTCAACCTTTTCCAGCCGTTCCAGAACTACTGGGAGTCCCTGCTGGAGGACCCGGCAACCGACGGCGACCTCCCCGGGACCGGCATTGAAATTCCGACCTTGGGTGAGTTCGGCCAGTCGCTGCAATCCATCGCCGCGTCGACGATCGTTGCCTTCAACCCCTACACGCCGGGCAGCCCGGCGTGTCCCGGAGTGTGCGACGTCCCCGACGGCTGGTCCACCCGCGAATTGGTAGACATGCTGGATCCCGACGACTCCAACCCGATGATTCAGGCCTGGCTGGCCGGGTTCGCCGAGGACGCGCTCTACCCGAACAACAACGCGACGCAGGAGCAGATCAACTACGCCGTCGCACTGCTGCAGACCGGCATGTACAACCTGACCCCGGAACAGCTGGCCAACTACAACGAGGCGCTGGGCAGCATCAACGAGGGTCTGCCGGCGCTGTTCACCAACGCCGGCATCGTGACCGATCCCGAATATCTGCAGTTCCTCCTGCCGGACAACGGCGGATTGGACCCCTCGGTGCCGCTCGAAGGCATGTACGGCGGTTACAACCCCGGGCTGGTCTGGAGCGACCTGCTCGCGCTGGGCGAGAACGAGACGAACTGGGAGCAGCTGCTCAACATCGACACGCTGGAAACGCTCTTCTTCCCGCTGTCATCGACGGCCGCGGAGCCGGGTGCGGCTGCGGCGGTAGATCTTGCGGGTGGTCTCGATCCCGCCGAGTGGGCGACGGATCTGACCAATGTGTTCGGCTTCGATCCGTCTTCGTTTGACGTGAGTGCATTGTTCGGGGAATTCGACCTAGGCTCGCTGGACCTCGGCGCGTTGTTTGGTGGCTTCGATCCCGCCGCAATGTCGGCGGAGTTCGCCGGCCTGCTGGAAGACATGACCGCGGCATGGGTGCCCGATTTGGCGGCGTCAGCCCTGACTGCGTTCTAGCCGCCGGGACGATCGGTTTCGCCGGTTCGGCGGAGCCGGCCAATTCCCCGGAATAGCATCGGCGTGCGGCTTTGGACGAAACGTCCAATTAATTGGACGTAGCCGCTTTATTGAACACCCGACTAATTCCTGTGATCGCGATCACGAAATATCGCGCCATCAATTGTTCAATTTTTGCATGAACTTAGAATTTCTTAGTGTATGTTCAGTCCCTGTTGAGCTAGCCGAACATGTGAAGGGGGAGCCATGCGGGCTGCTTCGCGTCCTTACGCTCTGACCGCCGCCGCGCTTGCCGCGACCGGCACTGTCATCGCGACACCGGTCCTGGCGCACCAGGTTCCGTTGATGGTCCGCAGCATCGAGACCAAGCTGGTCACCGCCGGCGACATCGGCAACATCCCGGTGAACCTGTTCAACGACATCCTGAACATCCCGTACAACGAGCTCGAAGGCGGCGGCCTGGCCACCGTCGCGAACTCGATGTTGTTCACCGGTACGTGGTGGGTGCCCAGCTCGACGAACCTGTGGGGCATCGACCCGGGTGACCCCACCCACGTTGCGCTGATCGACAACTTCATCCCGTTCTCGGCGTTCACCGAAGGCTTCACCAACTCTGACGGCGTGTACGAGCCCGGACTGAACTACGAGTTCGCCGGCTTCCTTGCCGCTGAGCTTCCGGTCAGCTCCTCGTGTGACGCGAACACCTGTTTCCCGATGACGCCGCCCGAGGTCATCACCGGCAGCACCCAGTTCGACCGCGACATCGGCTTCTTCGAGGCGTACAGCGGTAACGCGACCAACGCGGACGGCCAGCCGTTCACCCTGTTCAGCGACATGTTCAAGGTGCCGATTCAGGATCTGATCAACGGCTACACATTTACCGACGCCCCCAACCCCGGCGGCCCGGTCAATGACACCTGGGCCTCCATCCTCGGCTGGGGGAGCAGCGGTAACCCGTTCGAGGGCGGCACCGGCCCCGGCAACGTCGAGCCGTGGGACGGGACGACCTACCACCTCAACCTGCTGCAGCCGTTGCAGACGCTGTACGACAGCCTGACCCAAGACCCGTCAACCTCCGGCATCGGTGGAACCGGTGTCGAGATTCCGACGGCCGAGGGCGTGGCGCACACGTTCGAGAACCTGATGGCCGGCTACATCATCGACTTCGACCCGTACACCGAGGGCAGCCCCGCCTGCCCGGCGCTGTGCGACATTCCGACGGAGTTCCAGGTCCCGGCGCTGGTCGCGGACATCGCCAAGATGGACCCGTCCAACACGACGCTGGCCACCTGGGTCGCCGACTACGCGCAGGATCCGGCGTTGGTCAACGAGCCGACGCAGGACCAGATCAACGCGTCTGTCGCGTTGCTGCAAACCGGGATCTACAACCTCAGCCCGACCGAGCTGGCCGACGTCGACAAGGGGCTGGCCAGCATCAACCCGGAGCTGCCGTACCTGTACACCAACGCCGGCTGGTACACCGACCCGGCGTACCTGGCCTACGGCAACTCGGACGCCCCCGGGCCGGCCGTTCTCGATCCGGTTTACGGCGGGTACAACCCGATGCTGGTATGGAACGACCTGTTGACGCTGGCCACGAACAACGAGTGGAACTACAGCCAGCTCAGCAACCCCGAGCTGATGTGGTTCCTGGCCGACCCCCTGACCAGCCCGGACCCGTACCAGAATGGCGCCGTGGACGGTCTCCCGTGGTGGGAGGCGCTACAGCAGGCGTTCCCTGGCGCGAGCACGGCCGCTGCCGATTCGGCCGGTGGCGCCAGCGCCGTCAGCGAGTTCACCACCGGCCTGAGTGCGTTGCTGGCGGGTGCCGGCACCACGGCGGGTGCCGACGCGATCAGCGCGGCGCTCGCCGAAATCAGCGCGCAGATCAGCGCGGATCTCGCGTCGTTCGTGCCACAGTCCGTCCTGAGCATGTTCTAGGCGCTACCGCACAGACAAAATCGGACCCCCAGCCCACCGCTGGGGGTCCGATTTGCGTTGAATCCCCGGCAGGTACGCGGCTCGACCTACCTTCTCCGGTCAGCCCGCCGGGGCCCAATTGTTGTTCTGCGCGAACGGGATTCGGCGCAACCGCCGCAGACCTACATCAAACGCACAGCGTTTTCGCCGGCACTTGTCAGGCTGGCAATTTCTTAATCGATCCACAGGCCACGCCTATGGGTGGGCTGGAATCTCAACTTCCTTTCACTGTATGTTCGGCTGGCACCGAGCCGAAGGTTGTGAAGGGGGGCCGCCATGCAGGCTGCTTCGCGCACGTACGTTCTAGCTGCCGCCGCGCTTGCGGCGACCAGTGCCGTCGTTCTGACACCGGCCGTTCCGAGGGCCTCGCACATCCCCATCCGCAAGATGGAAACGCGTCTGGTCGATGCGACCGACATCCTCAACGTCCCGATCAACCTGTTCGACGACTTCGTCAACATCCCCTACAACGAGTTCGCGGGCATCGACGTCCTGGGCAACTCGCTGCTCTTCAGCGGGGACTGGTGGGTGCCCAGTGCCACCAACATCTGGGGCACCGACCCTGGCGACCTGGGCCACTACATGGGCATCCTCGACACGTTGCTCCCATTCGCGCCGCAGATCTCCGGGCTCGATCAGCCCGAGATCGACCCGATCGCCGACGCCAACGGCACGGCCGGGCTGGCGCAGCAAATCGGGCTGCTGGCCGCGGCCGAACTTCCCACCAGTGCGTCCTGTGACGCGGAATCCTGCGCGCCGATGACGCCGTCGGAGGTCATCACCGGCAACACCGGTCTGGACCGCGACATCGGCTTCCTCGAGGCTCTCAGCGGGCACGGCACCGACGCGAATGGCGAGCCGTTCTCGCTGTTCTCCAACTGGCTGCAGGTGCCGCTGTCGGATCTGACCAGCGGCAACTTCACCTTCACCCCGGCGACCGACCCCGGGCTGATCGACCCCAGCCCCGATGTCGGCCCCTCCGCTCCCGGTGTGACCGGTTCGCTGGGCTTCGACGGCACCACCGGCGTCGACGGCACCGGCACCGGTGAATACATGCCGTGGGCCGGAGACACGTTCCAGCTCAACCTGTTTGGGCCGTTCGAGAACTTCTACAACAGCCTGTTCGAAACCCCGACCGGTGGCATCGACGGCACCGGTATCGATCTTCCGAGCCTGACGGACATCGGCCAGTCGCTCCAAAACCTCACTGCGGGTGCAGTTGTCGCGTTCGACCCGTTCGTCGCGGGTAGCCCGGCCTGCCCGGCGCTGTGCGACACCCTCCCGGCCGGTACGACGCAACTGGATCTGCTGAAAGACGTTCTGGCTCTGGATCCGTCGAACACGTCGCTGGCCACCTACGTGAATGACTTCGCCGATCAGAACAACGCGACCATTCCCCAAATCAACGACGCGGTCGCGCTTTTGCAGACGGGGTCGTACAACTTCAGCCCGACCGAGCTCGCGCAGGTCGACACCGCGCTGGGCAACATCAACCCCGAGTTGCCGGCGCTCTACACCAATATGGGCATTCTGACCGACCCGAACTATCTGGCTTACCTGTCGGATCCCACCAATCCGGATCTGCTCAACTCGTCCGGCCAGCTCGTCGGCGAATACGGCGGCTACAACTACATGCTCGTCGGAGACGACATTGTGAAGTTCATCCAGGACAGTTTCACGGGCCACGTGGACCCGACCCTGGCAACCGACCTCCAAACGCTGTTCACCGACTTCACCTTCCCGGGAGATCCGGCGGCCCTGGCGTCACTGCTGGGCGAGGGCGCCGCGTCGACGGCGGCGGGAGCTGTCGATCCCACCGGCATGACCGCGGACCTGAGCACGGTCCTGGCCGGCTTCGACCCGAGCGCGCTCTCGACGGATCTGACCAGCTTGCTGTCGAGCCTGGGCACCAGCGTGGGCGGGGAGGCGCTGAGCCAGATGCTCACCGACCTCAGCACGCAGTTCGCCACCGAGTTCGGCACCCAGTTGGCCACCGATCTCGGCACGCTCGTACCGAGCATGTTCTAGGCGCGAACGGCGCTAACGCAACCCCGTGGTCATCACGCGGTCCCACATCCGATCGCTCAACAGCGCTCGGGCCCACACGGACGCTTTACCCGACGCGCCGACGATGTAGCGGGGCTTGGGGTTTCGGGCCTTGATCACTCGGACCACCGCGCGGGCCACCGTGTCGGCATCGACCGTCGCCCCCGGCGTGGTGGCCAACCGGCGCGTCGTCTGCGAGTAGCGGATCTTGAACCGGCCATAGGGGTCATCATCGGGGTAGGAGTGCTCGGTCTCGAATTGTGAAGTGACGAACGGTGTTCGGACGCCGGTGGGGTCGATCAGCACGACGCGGACACCGAATTGCGCAACCTCGGCGCCCAGCGACAGCGACAGGGCCTCGACCGCGTACTTCACCGTGTGGTAAGCCCCGGCGCCCGGGCTGGTGAATCGTCCACCGGTGCTGCCGATGGTGATGATCCGGCCGTGGCGACGCGCACGCATACCCGGCAGCACCGCCTGCGACAACTGAAGCGTGGCAACCACATTGGTGTCGAACAGATGCCGCAGCTCGCTCAACTCGACCTGCTCGAGCGGGCGGGGAAGCGGGTAGCCGGCGCTGTTGACCAGTACGTCGACGCCACCGTGGTCGGCGTTGATCTCCTCGACGAGTGAAGCGACCCCGGCTTCGTCGGTGACATCGAGTGATCGTGCGTGCAAGCCCTTGGAGCGCAGGGCATCCAGCGCTTCCGGATTGCGGCCGGCCGCGAACACCGTGTAGCCCTGCTTGTGTAACCGGTAGGCGGTGGCTTCGCCGATGCCGCTCGTCGCGCCGGTGATCAGCGCAACCGGCCTGGAATCCATTCCGCGACGGTATCAACCGCGCCCGCCGAGGGCCGGGTGAGGTATCAGAAGGAGAAGGATAGTAAGCCGGCGGCGCTCTGGAAAAAGTCAGCGAGACCGGTTGCCATGCCAGGCAAGAACGCACTGAGTTCACTCGCGAACGGGCTCGTCGACGCGGCCAGGTCGGCGGTCAGCAGGTTGAGCGACGCCGCCGCGTCCTGCGCCGCCAACGTGCTGTCGGACAGCGCGCCCAACTGGAGGTTGGCGATGTCCGGCACGTAGGGGTACAGATCTGCGAGGCCCGCCAAATCGCTCTGCGGCAGGATCCCGAGATCGACCAGGGCCGCGATCATGCCCTGGTCGGCGCCGGCAGCCAGATAGGAATCGACGGCGGTGAAATCGATGTCGGGGGCGGTCATATCCGCAGGGGTGCTGACGTTCGCGGCGCCCGTCCAGTTGTAGCCGAGGTCGACCAGCACCCGCATGTCGGGCTGGATGTAGTCGGCATACGCCGAACCCGCGCCGGTGCCCAGCCGCAGCCCGTCCAGCAGCGGCAGGTCCTGCGTCGGAATGAGGAAGTAGTCGGTGTTGCCCGTGTAGCCGTCGGTCACGGGTTGCTTGACCGCATCCGCCACCGTCGACGGATCGAAATAAGCCGGCCAGCCGGGCAGCAAATACGGGTGCAGGTCGAAGTAGCCGTTCGAGGCGTTGAGATCGGCGAACAGGTTGCTGTAGTACTGCGGAAAGTCGGAGGCACCGCTGTATTCGATGCTGTAGATGTCGGTGGTATACGGGGTGTCCACCGGAGTGGACGGAAGGTTTACGCCGAACATCCCCGGGAACCGGGTAAAAATGCCGCCGTTGGGGTTATTGAGGTCCTCCGCCAATACGAATTTCAGACCGTTTATGTCGGTGTTCGTGGCGGCGAGGTTGATCATTTCCTGGGTGACGACGGAGTTGCTCATCGAGTAGCCGGCGATGACGAGGGTGTCGTTTCCCACGGCGAGCTGTTGCTGGATCGCGGCGTCCAGGTCGGCAACACCCTGCGTGAGTCCGGTGGTGTAGTCGGTCTCGGGTGTGTACACGCTCACCGGATCGCCGACGATGTTGTACACCGGCTGCCCTTCGAAAGGGTTCGTGGGATCGACGTAGGTGCCGAGCAACTCCTGCATGTACATCGAATCCGGCTGCGAGAGGTAGGCGTGGCCCAGGACCAACGCGGTGTAGTCAGGTGTGTCGTCCGCGAATGCCGGGGCCGCATTGAGAAGCGACACGCCAGCCAGCAATCCAAACCCAAGCCCACGGGCTTTCCACGGCGCCATCGAACCCCAATTCAGCACTGATCCCCCCGGTCCGCCTACAAAGTACTACCTTTGCCGCTTCCCGAAGGCGTTCTCGGCCTGTGAATTTAGGGCGGGACACCGTCTGTCGTTTGGTATTGCCACCGTCAGCAACGCGGGTAAGGTCAGTCCGCGTGGTCCTACCGGCGCCAGCAGAAGACCGAGTCGCACTCGTCACCGGCGCCTCGTCGGGTATCGGCGAGGCCATCGTGCGCGAGTTGGCGCGACGTGGCTATCAATTGGTGTTGGTGGCCCGGCGGACCAGCCGCCTCCAGGACCTCGCCGATGGTTTGAGCATCAAGGCGCATGTCCTGCCCGCCGACCTGTCGAGCCGGGCCGACCGCGCGGCCCTCCCCGGGCGGGTCGCCGCACTGGGTGTCGTGCCCGACATCTTGATCAACAACGCCGGCCTGGCGGGCCGCGCTGCGGTGGCGAAATCCGTTCCCGAGCAACAGCTTAACCTCGTCGAGGTCGACGTCGCGGCCGTCGTGGACCTGTGCAGCAGATTCCTGCCGGGCATGGTCGAGCGGGGCCGCGGCGCGGTGCTGAACGTGTCGTCGTTGGCCGGCTTCTACCCACTACCCAGTCAAGCCACCTACGGCGCAGCTAAGGCATTTGTGTTGTCCTACACCGAAAGTCTGCGTGGCGAGCTGCGTGGCACCGGCGTCGTCGCGAGCGCGTTGTGCCCGGGACCGGTCGACACCGACTTCGATGTCGTGGCCGGTTACAGCGCGGGGGAGCGGGCGGCGACGCTACCGGCCTTCATGTGGAAGCCGGCCGACGAAGTCGCCCGCGCCGCGATCGACGGTTTGGCTGCCGGCAAATGCCGCGTGGTCCCGGGCCGGATGAACCGACTCGTCGCGGCGTGTTGTCGATTCGTACCCCACGAACAACTGCTGCCATTACTTGCGCGGCGCGCCCGAAAGAAACTCAATTGACGCCCTGGCAACACAGAGCGATATACGGATTATTGGACACTGCAGGGTTCCGGTAGAACGGACGGATAGGCTAACGCGGTGCTAGAGGTGATCGAAAAGGGCAGTGTCAGCGAGGCGCATCCCGTCCCGCTGCTCTTTGTCCACGGGGCCTGGCATGCCGCATGGTGCTGGGACGAGAATTTCCTCAGCTACTTCGCCGACAAGGGTTACCGCGCAGTGGCATTGAGCTTCCGTGGCCACGGCGAAAGCCCGACTGACAAGCCGCTTCGGGCCTGCTCGGTGGCCGATTACGTCGAGGACGTGCATTCGGTTGCTCAGCAGCTGCCCAGCCCGCCGGTGATCATCGGGCACTCGATGGGCGGACTCATCGTGCAGAAGTACCTGGAGCGCTACGACGCCCCGGCCGGCGTGCTGATGACGTCCATTCCTCCGCAGGGAAACCTCGGCAACGCGCTGCGCTGGATCCGGGAGCGTCCGTCGGATTTCGTCAAGATGACCGTCACCGGCAAAGCACTGCCCTACATCAATCCGCCGCAGCTGGCCCGGCAGCGGTTCTTCTCCTCGCACACACCGGAAGCCGACGTCCGCAAGTACGCGGCCAGACTGCAGGAAGACAGTTCCCGTATCGGCATCGACTGCCTGCTGTTGCGGTTGCCCCGACCCAAGCGCGTGACGGCGCCGATCCTGGTGCTCGGAGCCGACGAGGACGGCGCGCATACCCGCAAGGAAATCCTTGCCACCGCACGCGCTTACGGCACTGAGGCGGAGTTCTTCCCGGACATGGGACACAACATGATGCTCGAACCCGGCTGGGCGGCTGTCGCCGAGCGAATTCACACCTGGTGCGGCACGCACGGGCTGTGACCCTCGCGCGTCAGGCCCCTTTGGCGGGGACCAATTCCAGCGGAAGGTGTTGCAGCCCGCGCATCGTCGGGTTGTCGAGATAGCGGTACTCGCCGGCCAACCGGATCTCTTCGACCCTGGGCAGCAGTTGGGAGAACACCCGGGCGCCCTCCAGCCGGGTCAGCGGTACACCCAGGCAGTAGTGCACGCCGCCGCCGAACGCGAGATGATCGGTCGGATTGCGGTCGAGGTCGAAGGTGTCCGGGTCGGGGTAGTGCCGCGGGTCGCGGTTGGCGGCGGCGAACAGCAACAGCACCCGCGCGCCGGCCGGAATCGTGTCGGCCCCCACGGTGTAATCGCACGTCGCGGTGCGGTAAAAACCCTGCACCGGAGAGCCCATCCGCAACTGTTCCTCGACGGCCGCCGGAATCAACTCCGGGTGCGCACGCAGCCGCGCGTACAGCTCGGGCCGCTGAGCCAACGTCAACAGCAAACCGGACAACATGTTCGTCGTCGTCTCGCTGCCGGCGCCGATCAACATCGCGGCGCTCCAAAAGATCTCGTCATCGGTGAGCACATCGTCGGCGTCGGCAGGCGTCATCATCGAGATCAGGTCGTCGCCCGGATTCAGGCGCCGCTGCGCGATCAGTGGGTCGAGGCTGCGTCGCATCGCCGCGGTCGCGCTCCCGGAACGAGCGGACAGGCGCATGCCGCGCGCGGTCAACGGCGCGAAGGCGCCTGCCACCATGTCGTCCGACCACGCCACGAATTGCGGCTGATCTTGCTGCGGGATGCCCAGCATCCTGGCGATCAACCGGGTCGGTAGCGGCTTGGCGAGGCCGTTGACGGCCTCGGTGTGACGCTCGGCGATCACGGTGTCGACGAGTTCGTCGGCGACCTCGTTGATGTTCGTCTGCCAGGCCGTCATCGCCCGTGCAGTGAAAGCGCGGGAGACGAACTTGCGCAGCCGGGTGTGAGCCGGCGGGTCGGCGGCGTTCATCGACGGCAGGTAGACCCGGTATCGGCTTTGGCTCTGCGCTGACGACAGTTCTTCGTTGTCGCGCAACGCCTTTCGTACATCGTCGTAGCCCGCGATGATCCAGATGCTGCGTTTGCGGTTGTACCAGACGCCTGGAACGTCGTCGCCGTTCAGCAACGACTGGTAACCCGGATACGGGTCGTGCATGACGTCGGCCGAAAACGGGTCGAAGTCGGTGTGGGGCGCGGTTTTCCGGCTGGTCAACGAGTAGCCGTAGGAGGTCGCCTTATCCCGGGCCACCCCGAGCGCCCCGTCGACACCGACCTTCATCAGGCTGGCGCGAAACCGCAGCCGGCGAGACAGCGTCATGCGGACAAAGCCTCTCGTGAAGACCTACCGACGCAAGGGCAATCGGCCTTCAAAATTGCTAGTCCTTCGTGAGATGGTATGCGCGGTAGTCGATTTCGCCACGTTCAAGGTCGTTGTAGAACCACGAACCGTCGACCACGGCGAACTCGCGGCCGAACTTACGCAGGAAGGCCGGCAGGCGGGTGTTGATGATCTCGTTCGAGCGAGCCGAGTTCTTCTTCAGGCCGCGCAGAACCTCGTCGTTGATGACCCGCGACGAAACCTGCCGCAGACCCGAGTTCGCCAGATCCGACTCCCAGTTGCCGAAGTTGTCGCGGTTGCGGAAGTCGACGTGCAGGAAGTGCCCGCCGGGCCGCAGCACCCGCTTGACCTCGCTGAGGAAACGGTCGAAATGCGGGTAGATGTGTGAGGCCTCGACGTTGACCACCGCGTCGAAGGATTCGTCCGGGAACGGCAGGTTTTCCGCGTCGCCGTGCACGAACTTCAGGCCCGGCACCTTGTGCCGCTCGTTGCAGAATTTGACTCCGGCCGCATTGAAGTCGAGACCGGTGTAGGACGCCGGCTTCAGCGTGCGGGACAGGTAAGACGCGCCACCCCCGTGGCCGGAGCTGCACTCCAGCACATCCTTGCCGGCGAGGTCGACGCCGTCCTGGGTCGCGCACTGGTGATAGAGCTGAATGCTGTACCGGTTGGGCTCGTCGGCCGGGTCGAGAGGCAGGCCCAGCGGCGGGTCCTCCTCGTAGCCCCAGTTGAGAAACTGGACGTCGTCCTGGTTATGCAGCCGCTTGGTCATCAGCGGGTACCAGTACCGGAAGAGTTTCTTGTACGTCGCCGTCGAACCGATGCGGTAGACCAGACTTGCGCCGACGTTGTCCAATGAAGGGCTACGAACCATGCAGGAAGTATCGCACAGTGTCGCGTGTGCTTGTTGTGGCCTGCCTTTTTCGCGCGGACGTGAAGCGGTGGCCAAAATTCACGTCGTCATGAAACATCGCGCCAACTCCTGATGAGTTGTGCGGCAAAGGATTTAAGCAGCGGGCACCGAAGTCGCAACGTTGGCACGCTGCGGCTCACTGCGATAACGCGATGCGGGGCCACTAATTCGGCACATACGCCACATCAGCAAAGCGAACGGGTTCATCAAACCCAGGTCGTCGCACAGCATGCGGATGTCACCGAACATGTCCCGCAGTGTCTGATGTGACTGCCCGTCGCCGGAGTACAACTCCTTGCGCACCGAGCGGGGGATGCCGAACTGGCGGAAGAAGCGGCGCGACGGCACGACCATCGCCTGGCCCAGCATCCGCATCACGACCGGCACATACAGCGACAACCAGAAGCGGGTGTACCACTTCAGGTGCGGAACGCGGCGGTGCAGGTACTCGTGCGCGAACGAGATGTGACGGGCCTCTTCGGCCACGTGGATCGCAATCAGGTCATGCATGATCGGGTGGATCGACCGCTGATCAGGCTCGCGCAACAGGTTGGTCTGTAGGTAGTCGAACGGCACCTCGCCGGCCAGCACCCCGAAGAAGAACGCGTTCGGCAGGGGACCCGCATAGAACGGGACGATCGGTGACAGCACCCGCAGCCACCGCGGCATCCCGGGAACGTCGACACCGATTCGGTTGACGATCTCCTGGAACATCAGGCTGTGGCTGCACTCTTCGATGGACTCGTGCACGCAGTAGCGGTATTCGGGTGAGCCGTTCGGAACCCAGAAGACGTAGTGCAGCAGGCCGCGGACCAGGATGCCCTCGAACTGCGTACCGACCTTGGCCATGTTGGCCTGGCGCCACATGCCGATGGCAACTTGCTTGTCCTGTGGTTGGGCCTGGTACCAGGGATGACTTCCCAGCGGGTCCGATGTCGAGAGCACCCAGCGCGGGTCATTCTCGGTGACCGAGAAGATCGGCGCTTCCCAGTCGACGTCGGTGTAGGGATTGAAATGACGTACCGAAGCTTCGGAGAGCGAGTTCAGGGTCGCGGCATATTCAGAGTCATTGCTGACGTACATGTTGCTCTTCAGCCGCCTGACCACGCCGAAGCCGGCGAGCAGCAGCAACAGGATCACCGAGAGGACGGCGCCCAGCACGAGGAGAGAGCCCAGCGTGACCGGCAAACCGAGGCCTCCCTCCGGCTCAGCTCAGCATGCGCCATTCGGCACGTGCGCTCCACGGGGCGGAGTCAGCGCTGAAGCTTACCGGGTGAGTGTGAAAGACCTGGTACGGAAAGGCCTCATTCTCATGTCTGTCTAGATAGCCCCGGGTGGCTCGTGATCAGCGCGGTTCTGCCCCTCGAACAGCCAAATCTCATTAGACAGTACACACGCGCTGCCCGCTGGTTGACCCTCCGGGTTAAAAAGCTACGGGATCATCACGACGGTCCTGACCCCGGTGCCCCTTACACCGTGCGAAACCGGGCGCCCGAGGCCACGAACAGCGCGAACAATGGTCGGCCTCGTTCGGCGTCGTTTCACCGTTGGTGCAGGAGGAAGGTACCGTTTAGTGCTTATGGATGGCCAGCAGTTCGATGTGATCATCGTGGGGGCGGGTTTCGGCGGTATCGGCGCCGCGATCCAGCTGAAAAGCCTGGGGTACGAGAACATTCTGATCGTCGACCGCGAGGACGATCTGGGTGGAACGTGGCACGTCAACCACTATCCCGGCCTTGCGGTCGATCAACCGTCGCCCACCTTCTCCTACCGGTTCGAGCCCAACCCGTACTGGTCGCGGATGTATGCGCCGGGTGCCGAACTCAAGAGTTACGCCGTGAACGTCGCCGAGAAGTACGACGTGCGGCGGTTCATGCGGTTCAACGCATGCGTCGAGGGCGCCCGGTGGGATGAGGACGCCAAGCTGTGGCGGCTGGCGATGGCCGACGGCGAGACGCTCAGCACGCAGTTCCTGATCGTCGCGACCGGCTTCCTGTGCCAGCCGAAAATGCCGGACATCCCCGGCATCGAGACGTTCGGCGGCCGCATCGTCCACACCGCGCAGTGGGATGACGACTTCTCGGCCGTTGGGCGTCGCGCCGCGGTCATCGGCACCGGTTCCACGGGTGTGCAGGTCGTCCCGGAGTTGGCCAAGGACGTCGCCGAGCTGACCGTCTACCAGCGCACCCCGATCTGGGTGCTGCCGAAATTCGACGTGAAGTTCTTCCCGCTGATGCAACGGCTTTTCGCCAGGTTCCCGGCGACCCAGCGTGGGCTGCGCTGGTACACCGACGCGATCCTCGAACTATCCATGGTCCTCACCATGTGGAAGTTCCGGTACTTCCGGCTCTTCAACAAGGGCATCTCGCAGTTCTCCAGGCTGTACCGGCTGCTGCTGGTGCGCAACCGGGAGCTGTCCCGAAAGCTGGACCCCGACTTCGACTTCGGTTGCAAACGGCCCACCATCTCCAACGACTTCTACCGCGCGTTCACCAAATCCCATGTGCACCTAGAGACCAACGGGATCGACCGGATCGAGCCCGACGGCATCGTCGGCAAGGACGGCACCAAGCGCTTGATCGACACCCTGGTCCTGGCAACCGGATTCGACGTCTGGGAGGCCAACCTGCCCGCGATCGAGGTGATCGGACGTGACGGTAAGAACCTCGGAAAGTGGTGGCGCGAAACCCAATTCCAGGCTTACCAAGGTATTTCGATGCCCGGGTTCCCGAACTTCCTGTCGATGGCCAGCCCGTACGCGTGGGTGGGCCTCTCGTGGTTCAACACCGTCGAGTATCAGATGAAGCACATGGAACGGCTGTTCGGTGAAATGCAGCAGCGCGGTGCCCACACCTTCGAGGTCACCGAAGACGCCAATGCGCGCTTCCTGGCACGGATGATCGACCTGATGAAAGACTCCGCGTTCGAGCTCGGCAATTGCGTCGGATCACGGTCCTACTGGTTCCGCAACCACACCGGCAAGGGTGAGGCGCCGCTGTTCCGTCCGACGTCGGTGCGCAGCGCCGTGAAGGAGCAGGAGACCTTCCCGATGTCGGACTACGCGATCGCCTGAGCGGCGCTCAGTCCTTGATGAATTGGTAGATGCGGTATTCCGCGCCACCGCTTTCGATGACGTTGTAGATCCCGGTACCCGGGACGCCGGCGAAGTGGCGGCCGAACGGCCGGAACCACTTCGGCAGCTGCGCGCTGATCAGGTCGAGCTTTTGCTGCGCGCTGGCGTCCAGCGAGCGGATCACGCCGTCGTTGATCACCCGCATCGACACCTGACGCAGCGGCATGGCGGCCAGAGCGCCCTCCCACGCGGGGAATTCGGCGCGGCCGCGGAAGTCGGCGTAGAGCAGGCTGCCGCC
>Ga0134128_10003611_pt1 | contig 18897 bp, 12 predicted proteins | sample KB31754_FD_96462 | JGI IMG/M metagenome (GOLD analysis project Ga0134128, IMG submission 96462) | Terrestrial soil microbial communities with excess Nitrogen fertilizer from Kellogg Biological Station, Michigan, USA - KB3-175-4 | ecosystem: Environmental > Terrestrial > Soil > Unclassified ...
TGCGCGACTGAGCGTTAAATACCTGCCACTGCGCGGCAGTATCGTTTGCATTGCTGTCACTGGTGCCCCAGAACGCAACGTTTACATGTCCAGGAGAACCCGCGCTAACCCACGGCGCCAACGCCGTTTTGCTGCCGGTGCCGTTGTTCACGCGCACGGGCGTTGTCCATGAGGCGCCCTGATCCTTGGACGCAGTCAGGAAGACGTTGGTGCCGTTGGAAAAGACTACGTACACGTTGCTACCGCTGTCCACAGCGACTGTCGGGAAGATGTTGGCCAGGTTTGTTCCCCCGGGCGCGGAGAAGACCTGCTTGACAATCCAGGTCAAGCCGCCATCGCTGGAGCGGGCCAGCCAGACGATATTGCCGTGCGCATCAATGAAAACGGTGTACACGTTGCCGTTGTTCTGGTCCACCGTGATGTTGCCCTGGTCGCCCGGCTGGATGCCGACCTCGGGTGTGGTTACCGGCGCAACCTGAGGCCAGGTGAGGCCATTGTCAAAGGACTTGGCCACGAACAAGGTAACAGTTCCATCCAGATCAGCGCCGAGTTGTTTAGTGGTGAGGTAGAGCTCATTGTTGCCGTGCGGCGCAATCCATTGCCGGTCAACAACAGGGAGATCGCTGGAAACGGGATTGGAAACCCAGGTGGTGCCGCCAGTAAATGAAGTGCTCTGCGTAGCTGAGCCCAGCCATAGTGAACTGGCGTAAACCACGCCCGAAGGGCTAAGCGCAATGTCTTCATCGCCGCCGCCCAGGCCGACGCCGTCCGCGCCCAAAGCTGCGCCAATCTGCACACCATCAGGCTGGCCGAGATAAGTAAACGTGTTACCGCCGTCCGCGGATTTCCAAACGTCAATTCCTCCGGGCACTCCTTGAATGGCAGCCGCATAGTAGTTGCCCAGCGCGTCATGGACAATGCGAGGCTCCACATCCTGATCCGCACTCACAATGTTGCCCGTAACATTCGTCAGGTCGATGGGGCGCTGAAGTTCCTGAGGAGCGCTGAACGTCAGGTTGCTCTTCTTATAACGAGCATTTCCGGTCGCCAGCGAGGGCTCGGGCGCTACGGTGGCGGCTCCAGTATAGGTCGCATTGACCACCGTGAAACCCACAACCTGCACAGTGTAAGTTCCGGAGGCCAACTGGCCGCAATCGGCATCTTCGAACGTCGTCTGGCCCTGACCGGAAGAACAAACGGTGTTGCCGGACGCGTCATTTACGTTCAGATCAAAATCGTTGGTGCTGCTGGCCCAGTTGATCCTTACGTGTACGGCATAGGTCGGATTCGAGGAGTAAAAAGCCGAAGGCACATTTACCGTCAGCGTGAACGTATCGCAAGTAAGGGTGGTGCAGGCTGCCGTTGAAGCCGTTGCGCCGGTGAACGGGCCGCCGCTAAAGGAAAGTGTTGTGGTTTGTCCGGCCGCAGGCGCGTTGAGAGTACCGCTGGACGGAGTTGCGGCGAAGGCGGGATACACAGCGAGGGCCAAGGCCACTAATGCCGGCCCGAGAGCATTCATTTTTTTCATTCTCATCCCTCCGGAGGGAAATAGATCTAAGAGAGGTAACCAGAGTGTCAGTAGTGCTACTACTAGCCGAGGCAGTACGACGAGAGAGATGACCTGCTCTTCAACTCAGGTTGCCTGGAGTTTTTAATCGGCGCGAAGCCGCGGAGCAGGAACTTGGATCTGTGGGTTTTCGATCTGCAAGAAAGCGGCTACTTACCTGAGGGTTGATCCTGCTCCCCTCCAGGCCAGACGAGTACGCGTGAGACGAAAAGATCAAAAATAGCGCGGATTTCAGTGGGGGAAGACGAGAAATGGAAGTTGGCGCGACGGGCGAGGACCTGGTCGCGCATCATGCTCTCAAACATGCCGATGAAAGCCGAGGTCAGGGCAGCGGGTGACGCCTTTTTAGCCAGCGGCGTGTCTGCCGTCAACTCTGTGATAACCTGCTCCACCGCCGCACTAAAGCGCAAGTACCCGGAAGTAATCAGGATGTCAGAACCCGAGCCTGCTTTGCGGATACGGCGGCCCTCAAACAACATGAGCTCCTTGAGGGCCTGATCGCGCTCCAAAGTCTGCAGGATCAGTTCGAACATCATGCGCAGTTTATCTGCCGGTGAAGGCAAAACTTCCACCGCTTGCGAGATAAAGCCGAGATTTTGCCAGCCTTGATCAAAGATTGCTTCCAGCAGACCTTCCTTGCTGCCAAAGTGCTTGATCAACTGGGACTCGCTCGTGTTCGCCTGGCGCGCGATAACAGCCGTAGAGGTATTTTCAAAGCCGTGTATGGAAAACAAGATTTTCGCGGAATCCAACAGGCGCTCGCGGACGGGCACCACCCGGGCGGCCGGCTCTGGTTTTGCGCTTGCCATTGTGCGCACGGTAGCAGAAAACTCAAGAGTGAGTCAAATTGCTACGACTAATAGTAGAAGCGTCACTACTGACCTTTAGGATGCTGCTTCGCGGTCTCACCCGCGAATGTCCACCAGAGTCCTTCTGCCCGACCTCGCGATTGAACGACCGCTCCTTTATATAGGCGATGACGGTTCCAACTGATTTGGCGTGTCACTTAACCGCGCGCATTCGCCGTTGCCGCTCGATCCACATGCAGCGGGAGCGTCGATGCAGAAAGTGCATTCGGTTACTGCTTGCAAGGCTTGTCCATCTTGTAGTCGAACAGCGTGGTGCTTGTCCACTGGCCGTTTACGCGCATGAAGTGCCAGGAGGCGCTGTGTTTCGCCGCTTTGTCACTGCAACCGAAATCGGGGGAATAAAGTTCCTGACTGGAGATTTGCGATTTGTCGTAGAACATGAGCAGCCCGTACTGCTTGCCCTCCACGGTTGCGACTGAGGCATCAACGGCGAGTTGCGGCGACGTGGTAAGAACGTCATAGACCGCGCGCGTCTGTGCTCCAGGTATGCAGTTGGAATCGAAAAGGTAACAGTAGAGATCGCCGCTTTTGCTCTGCAGTGCGGCCTGGTCTTCGGCGTCGTGATCGTACTCAAGCAGAGCATTGATGTTTCGGGCCACCACCGCAGTCGTTGCCCGGTCCCCAATCGCTCGCAGCTCGCGGGTTGCCGGGTCCTCAACTTAGGCGGCAGGAGTACTGGCGGATCCAGACGCCTTCCTGCACCCCGGCGCAACGTAGCAAATGCACAGGATCATCACGGCGGATAAACAGGCTTGAGTCCTGAACGAAAGCCTGCTGCGGGGCAGAGCGCTCTCTCTGGTTGTCATGGTGTCCCCCCTTTAGCACTGATCTTTGGCGAGGGTGTAACGAAGCCGGCACGGCTTCCGGGGTCCGGTTGCTGCCGATTATAGGCAGAATGCGAGCACCGGCGGATGAACGAAAGTGCATGCCGCCATGTTCGGCGTGTGATTGGCTATTCGACCACAACAGATTTTGACAGATGACGCGGGCGATCCACATCGCGACCGCAAAGAACCGCAATGTGATACGCCAGAAGCTGCAACGGGATGACTTCTACGAAAGGCTGCAATAAAGCTGGTACTTGTGGGACGCGCAGCACACAGGGAGCGATTTTCTCGATCAGTGAATCGGCTGATGTGATCACCGAGATCACCGGCACTTCACGCTCAATAAATTCGCGGATATTGGATACGGTACGGTCATAACGCAGAACTGAATCCAGGTCGTCTTCGTCTTTTCCCGCCAGGACCACAATCGGCATCTCGTCGCTCACCAGCGCTGTGGGACCATGCTTGAGCTCTCCTGTGGGATAGCCCTCGGCGTGAATATAGGAAACTTCCTTGAGCTTCAATGCGCCCTCCAGCGCAATGGGATAATCGATATCCCGGCCGACGAAAATGAAGTCTTTGGATTTGTGAAGCTGGCCGGCATACGTGCGGCACAGCTTGTCCGTTGCGAGGGCCTCCTCCACCATTTCCGGGACCGCGCGCAACATCTCCAGCGCTTGCCGGCCCGAGTTGCTCAACGTTCCGCGGTACTGTCCAAAATAGGCTGCCAGCAGAAACATGGCCGTTAACTGGGTGGTGAAGCTCTTGGTGGCGGCAATGGAAACTTCTTCCCCTGCATGCGTCAGGAGTGTGGCGTCCGCCAACTGGGTCAACGGTGTTTCCGGGACGTTGCAGATGGCAAGCGTGCGCGCGTGTTTGCGGCGAGCCACCTGCAATGCCGTAATGGTGTCAATGGTGGTCCCGGATTGGGAGAGAAATACTGTCAGCTCCTTTCCGCCCACGAGCGGATCGCGATAACAATATTGACTGGCAAAATCAACTTCGGCCTGGATGCCGGCCATGCGCTCGAACATGAATTCACCGGCCAAGCCGGCGTGCCGGCTGGAACCGCTGGCCGCGATGGTGATTTTGGAAAATGATCGGATCTGGTCGGCGGTAAACGGAAGCTGCGGCAGCCGCACTCTTCCACTGCTATCGAGATGATCATCCAGCACGCGCCGAATCGCATCCGGTTGCTCGTAGATTTCCCGGATCATGTGATGAGGGAAGTTCTTGCGCTCTGTTGCTGATCGTCTCACTGCCGTCCCTCACCCCGTTAAGCGCGTGCTTCCCGATCAGAATTCGCTGACAACCTCGAACTCATCCAACACGCCGCTGCCAACGAATCGAGAGAGTTCCCGGCATTCGGTCTGGTTCAACAGAATGCCGGGATTTGCGAGTTGTACTTCGACAAAGAACTCAAAAGATGAGCTTCAATCCAAACTGCACCTGACGCCCGGGATTGGAAGAAGTAATCAGTCCGAAGCTTGATGAGCCTTGGGATACGTTCGGCGCACCGAAGATCGGTGTGTTGGTCAGATTGATGAACTGCGTCAAAAACTGGAAATTGGTCCTTTCTGAGATTTGGAAGGACTTGACGATGCTCATGTCTGAGGTTGCTAGCCCCGGTCCGCGGAAGGCGCCGGCCGGGCAGGTGCCAAACGTGCCCGGAGTGGCCGCGGTGACGGAGCCAGGGTTCAAGAATTGAATGCCAATGATGCCACCGGTAGCGTTAGGATCGGTGAGCTGTCCGTTGCCTTGCTGGGAGACACCTGCGACGCAGTTCGGGCGGGGAGAAAAGCTGCCCGTGCCGGAATTGTCTGGGCCGCTGGGATAAAGAGCAAAGCCGCTATGCAGAGTGAAATCTGGCGCAATGCTCCATCCGCCGATCACCGCATTCAGGATGCCCTCAGCACCACCGCCGAAGCGGCGCCCTTTTCCAAATGGCAGGTCATAGAGCATGAAGCCATTGAACAGGCTGGCGGCATCGGCGATGCAACGGCCGTAATCAGCCTTTGCGTCGTAGGCATTCTGGAAGAAGAACCCGAAGCCCGTTTGACTGACTGCCCCTGGGAGCTGTTCCTCATCGCCGAACGGACCGAAGTACCCGAGGCTGTTCGTCAAGCACTTGGACCAGGTATAGTTCGTGCGGAACTGCAGTCCTTCCCACGGACGCTGTTCCAAGCTGATTTGCAGAGCGTTGTAGCGCTGAATTCCGCTGGAATCGTTGAAGCGGATCGTGGGTCGAATTGGGTTCCCATTCGCATCCAACGGACAAAGATTCGGGCTTCCGGCAGCATTGCAGTTAAGCAGAGGTTGCGCAAACGGGCCAGGTGAAACCGTTCCGTCCGGGTTGAGCAGTTGCTGGTTGAAAATGAAAATGTCTGACATGTGATCAATTTTGTTGCCCACGTAGCCGACCGAGATCGAGGTCTTGGTTCCCAGTTGGCGTTGAATGGTCAGGTTCCACTGCTGGTCAACCGCCGGCTGGAGGTTGGGGTTTGTCAAATGCAGGGTATTGCCACTCAAGCATGCCGGGGAAAATGCCTGCAACGCCTCTACTGAACAAGCGGCCGCGGGGAATCCGCTAAACCCCTGGTCCAAAGTGCTGCTGGGCAAGCCTTGTGAAGCCGGATTGACAACTTCGTGTGCCTCCACAAATGGAGGGTTCTGGTAGGGTAGATTGTTCACACCGTTGGCTTCCATAAAGCTGGAAATACCATAAGCTGCGCGAATGACGGTATTTCTCAGCCAGGGTGAAGTGGAACTCGGCTGCCATGCCAGGCCGATCCGCGGCTGGAAATTTCCGATCCCGCCGTACGTGTTGTAGCCGGACCCAATCTGTGGCACCCCAGTAAACAGGTCAAAGTTCACGTCCTGGCCATTCGTGGTCTTGCGTGCCGTGGTCAGTTCATAACGCAGGCCAAGATTCAGGGTTAGGTTATCTTTGAATCTCCAGTTGTCTTGCGCGAAAATCCCAAACAGGCTGTTGCGCAGGTATTTGTTGCCGCCTCCTCCGTTGCCTTGCTGAACATCATTCGGGAGTCCAAGCAGGAAATCGGCTATTGGATCACCGGCTGAGGCGCCATTGTCCCCGGTGAACTGGCCATTGAAGAAGAACTGGCCCGCTAATCCTGCATTGCCGGGATACAGATCATTCATTATGTAGTGATAAGCCTGGAAGCCGCTGTGGATCACATGCTTTCCGTGTGTCCAGGTCACAGTATCTTCAAATTGAAGCGTGGTGTCATGGAACGACTGCACCAGATCAGCATTGCCGAAAGTCCCAACCGGGAATGTTCCACCGATAAAAGTCATTGCCGGTAAGAAATCGCTGCTCACACCGGCGATTCCGAAAGTAGCGGGCAAGTTTATATTCGTAGCGTTTGAAAACCCTTCGGTAACAGGAAAATACTGGAAGCCCACGCGAGCATCGTTCAACAGCGAGGCAGAGAAGGTGTGTGTTTCGTCAACTACTAAACTTTTCAAAGGAAACGTCTTGTCGGCATTGCCGAGAAGCAGAATGCTGTGACTAAGCGGTGCCGTGACAAACTGCTGCGACCATCGTCCCATCAGGTGGTCTTTGTCAGAAGGAACAAAATCAAGTTTCAAGTCGCCCTGATAAGAGTTGGTCTTAAATTGCTGAACGTCATTGACGACCCCGCCTCCGGGATAAAAAGGCGAGGTGACAATCGCCAGTGCAGCCGGGCTGAAGCTTCCAAGGGGTATTTGATTATTGAGGAACGGAGCCCGACCGGCCGGTGTGGCACTCGATGCAGGGTCAAAGAGTTGATGCGCCGGGTTGTTGCAGAGCCCGCTGCCGTTGAATCCTTCCGGGCATATGGAGCTGAAGTTACCGGTTCGTAACGCATCCGGAATTACCTGGAGTTGTTGCACGGTGGAAGGCTGGTTGAATAGAGACTCAACATAATCGGCGAAGAAGAATAGTTTGTTCTTGACGATCGGTCCGCCAAAGGTGAAACCGAAATTGTCGTAACGCAGCCCAGGCCTGGGAGCGATTACCTGTCCTGCCTGGTTTCTTCCGCAACTGAAAGTCGTACCGTCAGAATTTTGTGCACACGCGTGGTTGTTGGCCCAACTGTTGGCATTTAAGCCGCCACGGCGCAGGTACTCGTAAAGGGACCCATGGAAGTCGTTGGTGCCTGACTTGAGAGTCACGTTCACCACCCCGCCCAGATAGTTGCCGAAATCTGCCGGAGCGCTCCCTGTAATCAGGTTAAACTCCTGTACCGCATCGGGCGCCGGTACAAAGCCGACGTCATTATTGTCGGGTTGATTGTTGTCCATCCCGTCGAGAATGAAGTTGTTCTCCTGCTCCCGCGCGCCATTGACGTAAGGCCTTCCCGTACCAAAGCTGTTTTGCGCAGCCTGGAAGCCAAAAAGATTGGGCGTGATCACGCCGGGTGCCGCTACCAGAGTCAGTTGATTGGTGTTGTGAGTTGATAAGGGCAATTTTTCTGTCGTTACAGCATCCAGGATGTTGCCCAGCAGCGATGTGTCCGTTTGCAGCAGCGGCGGCGCCGCACTGACTTCGACCGTCTCTGTCGCCGTCCCGACCTTCATCTCAAAGTTCAGGCGGACCGTTTGATTCAGCATCAGGCGGAAGTCCGGACGTACCGCAGTTTGAAAGCCTTTGGCCTCCGCTTTCACTTCGTAACGGCCGACTTGAACATTAGAGATGTTGAACGCGCCGGTGTCGTTGGTGGTTGTAGTCCGGACCGTGCCACGATCCAAGTCTTTGGCCGTAACAGTGGCTCCCTGTACAGCCGCGCCGCTTGGATCCACCACCGTGCCTACGATGGAGCCGGTTACTTCCTGGCCGACAGCCACAGAAATAAAGAAGAGGATCGCCAGGACAGACGTGCAAATGGCAAGGGCGCCCGTCGTGAGCGCCCTGCGAAGATAACTTTGGCCAACGGCTGTTTGCTGCTTGCAGCAGTTGCCATGGAGACCTGATTGCGAATATGTGAACCGCAGCATATGACCTCCAGAAGCGCGGGTACGGGTTCCATACCCTGAGCGCACTCGACGATTTAATGAACGTTCAATTGTGTTTATTGAAACGATTTCATAAACACGGGTCGAAATTTTGTCAAAGCCTGCTTGCCCGTGTCAATAGGCAGACCGAATATATTTTTGTGACTCTGGAACGGCGCTTCCCGAGAGGCCCTCTCTTTAGACAGCCAGAGAACAGCAGCACGCGGCGGAGGCAATCACCGGCAGCCTGGCTGCGCCGAGCAGGCCCGCCCGGTCCTGCAGTTCGGCAGGCCTGACTTCGGTCGAGCGATGCCTAACTTTCTGCTCTTCGCCCGCGCGATAGACAATGGAACGCTGATTCAGTTCGCGAAACAAGGCTGGCGAGAACTGGTCCCATGCCCGCGACACTCCGCCGCCGATGACGTACATCGGTAAATTGAAGGAATTGATGAGGTTGGCAAGAGCAATGCCGATGGCCTTGCCCGCTAAATCAAAGATGTCCTTGGCCGCGCGATCTCCGGCATTTGCGCAGGCGTGCACTGTTCGTGCAGTCAACTGCGGGTCTCGTTCCGCCGCAGCGCTCAGGCAGGAGGAATTGCCGCGACGGACACTCTCAAGCGCGGCCTTCCGGATGGCGGTCGCGGAAGCGTATTGTTCCAGGCAGCCGTGATTCCCGCAGGCACAGGCTCTGCCTTCCGGAACCACCGTGGTGTGCCCAATCTCCCCGGCCATTCCCAGCACGCCATGCCACGGTTTGCCGTTGAATACAAAACCACCGCCGACGCCGGTGCCAAGTGTGATCATGCACAGGTCTTCCACGCCGCGCCCGGCGCCCAGCCATTTTTCACCTAAAGCTGCACAATTGGCATCGTTTTCCAGAATGACTGGAACTTGGAGCTTCGATTCCAGGTCACTTCGGGCGGCATAGCCCTGCCATCCGGGAAGATTTGCCGCCGAATGAATGGTGCCACTCTCAAGATCTATGATCCCGGGAACACCGATTCCGAGGCCAAGAAACCTGCCGCTAGAGGAGTAGGTTTGAATCAATGATCGGACGCGGGCGGTCAACTCCGCGATCACTTCTTCCCGGCCTCGCTCTATATGGCTCGGGACGGAAATGGTCTCTAGTTGAGCGCCATTTGTGGCGATGGCCGCGATCCGCAGGTTGGTGCCGCCCAGGTCAACACCGATGGAGAATGCCGGCATGCCCTACCTCCTGCTTTTCCCGAACTGGAGGCCATTATACCGAATCGTTTTAATAAAACAAGAGACTTGCAGAGCCTCACATGACGAGATTTTATTGAACAGCCAGAGTTAAACAGTGCGACAATAACAAGAAGCCCGCTCTTTAGTTCGCCCATGGATAAGACACGGAGAAAAGATGAAGAAGCAAAAATCGAGGAAGGGAACAGTGACCATCCGCGATGTTGCAAGGGAGAGCGGATTCGCAGCCAGCACAGTTTCCATCGTCTTGAACAACGCCCCGCTCGCCCGCTATATTCCGCCCACCACCAAGGCGCGTATTCAGAAAACAGCGAAGGGACTGGGCTATCACCCAAACATTTTTGCCAAGTCGCTTCGCAGCAAAAGAAATCACACAGTCGGCGTGATTTTGTTTGATATCACAGATCCCTACTGCACGCTGATTCTCCGCGGTATTGAGAAGTCGCTCTATCAGGAATCGTATCTTTCAATTCTTTGCGACGCTCACAATGAGCGAGCGCGATTTGAGCGCTATCTTGAAATGATGCTGGAACGCCGGGTGGAAGGCCTGCTTGTCCTGGCGAACTGGCTATATCTGGACATCAACGTCCTTGCCGATCTGGAGCGCGGCAAGATTCCGACCGTGATCATCGGCCGCGAGTTGGAATCGAGCGCTACCAGTTCGGTCACGGTGGACGATGAGGGCGGCGCCTATTCAGCGGTTGCGCACCTTTATTCGTTAGGGCACAGGAAGATCGCTTTCGTGCGCGGTCCGAAGGCCCTCTCCAGCAGCAAAGCCCGCTGGCGCGGTGTTCAGCGCTTCGCCCGCGACAGTCGCCTCGACCTTGATCCCAAACTCGTCGTTGACCTGCCGGATCAGATCAATCTCAATGCCGGAGTGGATGACGCATTCCGAATCACGGAAGAGCTCTTAAAGCAAAAGAAATCATTTACCGCGCTGATGGCCTACGATGATATGACGGCCTTCGGAGCGCTTCGCGCGCTTACCAAGGCTGGGATCAAAGTCCCCCAGGAATGCTCCATCATCGGTTTTGACGACGTAAATCCGTCGCATCTCATGGTGCCCGCGCTGACCACAGTGCGGCAGCCGATGGACGCCATGGGCGCGAGCGCCGTGAGCATATTGCTTGACGGCATCAGTTCGGCCGCCGAGAACCGCACCGTCTCCGCTATTCACCGCAAGCTGCCGGCTGAACTTGTGATCCGCGAAACGACGCAGTCGATCTCCTGACTACAGCCGTAAACAATACTAACGAGTAGGAATAGTCACCGGAAGAATGCCAGGAAACGGAATGCGGCCGAAGATGGCATCCGCCAGGGCTTCCATCGAAGGAAGCAGGATACTGTACGTGCAGATGTGTGTACGCGCTGCCGAATAGGCCGCCAGATCATACGGCATTCGCATTGCGACGGTAATCACCCGTCGCGATTGCCCGATCAGTTTCTTTACTAATTCCGCTTGGCCGCGATGCTCCGCCGCGTTGATGGTACCCACAATCAGCACATCGAACTTCGCAAGCTTCTCCTGAAGTTGGCTAAGCTCCTCTGCGTCAGGATTCAAACCGAACGTAAATGCCGTTATCTCTGCGTGGTGCCGTCGCAACGAGTCTGCCAACCCGATCTTCACATATGAGGAAGTGTCCGCTGGTGTGAGATCGTCAGGCAGCGGTACAGCGACCGCGATCGTTGTCGCCGGAGATACGCGCAAGGGCAGCTCTCCATCATCATTTCGCACCAGCGTGATCGATTTGCGCGCAATTTGCTGTGCAAGCTGCTGGTGTTCCTGGCATCCGACGACTTCATGATGACAGTGATCTTGTTTTGCAATCCATTTCTTCAATTCCAGAATGCGCCTGGCTGAAGCTCTGGCTGCCGCTTCTGAAAGCAAGCCCCGGCGGACCGCGTGCACCAGGTTGGCCCACGCAGGTTCAACTCGCTCAAGAGAGTGATTGAAAAGAAGAAGATCAATTCCTGCGTGCACGGCCGCCATGGCTTCCGCCACATAGCCAGAGCCTTGCTCAAGCGCGTGCATGTCGAGAGCGTCGGATACAACCACGCCCTTGAACTGCATCTTTCTACGAAGCAACCCTTGGAGGATCTCCGCGGAAACGGTGGCCGGAACCTCCGCAGATCCGCCGTTGAGGGCGGGCATGATGATGTGGCCGGGCATCACCAGCCGCACCTTGCTACTGATCGCCGAACGAAACGGCACCAATTCCAGCGAGTAAATTCTTCGTCGATCATGCTTCAGGACAGGCGCACCGCGATGCGAGTCGGCAGCCGTATCGCCGTGGCCAGGAAAGTGCTTTGCAGTGGCAGCGACCCCCGCGGACTGCAGCCCGCGGATCATCGCAGCGCTGAGCTTCGCGACCAAACGCGGATCTTCCCCGAACGAACGCGTTCCGATCACAGGATTACGCGGATTATTGTTCACATCACATACGGGTGCGAAGTCCACGTTGATGCCGAGCGCGGAAAGCTCGCGGCCCAGCGCCTGGCCCGTGGAATAGGCAAGCTTTTCCGACCGCGTTGCTCCTAGAGCCATGTTGCCGGGAAAAGGAGTGCCATCGCCGATTGCCATCAACTGGCCGCCTTCCTGATCAACCGCTATGAGCAGCGGAGGCTGGCCTGAGTCGCGGGCAGTCCGTTGCAGTGCGCTGGTGAGGGCGCGGAGCTTCGAAAGAGTGGAGATGTTCTTGTGCCGAAACAAAATCACGCCGCCTACATGCTGGCGTTGCATGACTTGCTTGAGCTCATCGGGAAGCTCATCTGTTCCGTCGAAACTCAACAGAAACTGCTGTCCGACGGCTTGTTCCAGTGTCAACGGCATTCGTGTGGCCATCACTCCGCTTCCGCCAACGCAGCTGTGCGCCGACGCTCGGCTGGCTGATCCGCATTGTGCAGAGGAATAAAGCGGGCCATAAGCACGGCGGGAATGGCGGAAATCAACACCCAGACAAAAAATTTCTCATAGCCGAGCCATTTTTGGACATAGCCGCTCAGGGCGCCGGGGACAATCAGCCCCAGATTCATCAGGGAATTGGCAAATGCGTAGTGGGCGGCCTGATATTTGCCGGGCGCGATCTCCTGCATCATGAGCAGAATCACCCCAACAAAGCCAAATCCATAGCCGAACATTTCAAAGCAGAGCGCAGCCGTGACCAACGTCAGATTCGCGGGTGCGAACACGCTTAAATATACGTAAACGAGATTGGGAAGATTCATGATGAGCACCAGCGGCAGGATCGCCCGCTTCAATCCGAGCCACGAGCTGAAGTAGCCGCCAAGTACTGTGCCGGCGATGAAGGCGGCTGTGCCAAAGGTCCCGTAAATGGTTCCAAATTGCGCGGTGGTCAGGCCCAGGCCGTGCTCAACACGGAGCGACTTGAGAAAGAGCGGCCCGATTTTCACCAACTGTCCTTCTCCTGCCCGGTAGAGAAAAATGAAAACCAGGATGACGATGATGTGTGGCTTGCGGAAGAAGGTGGCGACCACATCCCAATAAGTGGCGGCAGCGGCGCGCATACTTTCTGTCTTTCGATTTTCACCGCCGCGAGGCAAAGCCCAGGCATGGTAAAACGCCAGCGCGATCAGCATGAGGCCGAGGAGCCCAAAAATGATCATCCACGCGCGAAACATCGGCATTCGTGATTCGAAATAGCCGGCTAGGATGATCAGCCCGCCTTGCGCTAGGAATCGCGCGACGTTGTAAAAAGCTCCCTGCCAGCCGGCGTATGCGGACTGCTGTTTGGAATTGAGGCTGGCGATATATAAACCGTCGGCCACAATGTCGTGGGAAGAAGAGCAGAAAGCTACGATGGCGAACAATGCCACGGAGTATCGAAAATAGCCGCTCAGCGGAAGGCAGAGGGCCAGCACGCCGAGGCTAAGCCCGCCGATAAACTCAAAACAGACCACAAAAAACTTGCGCGTCCGGTACATCTCCAGAAACGGGCTCCACAGCGGCTTCAGAGACCACGGAATTCCGAGCAGGCTGGTGGTTAGCGCAATTACGGCGTTGCTCACGCCCGCGCGCTGATAGAAGATTAGCGCCACAAGGCCGACGGTGTAAAAAGGCAGGCCCTCGGCAAAGTAGAGAGTCGGCACCCATCGTGCCGGAGAGGCGTGCTCGCGCTGGTTTGCGAAATTCACAAGTTAGTTTTGCGATACATGATAAAGGATGGCGTCGGCGGATGATTCCCGCTGACGCCATCCGGTTCATTGTTTATGGCACGCCCAGGCTGTTCATGTACTCATGTGTGTAAGCAAGCGGGGCGTTCGTGGTGCCGCTACTGGAACTGCCACCGGCGCCCGGCGTGTCACGGTCGAACGCCCAGAAACGCGAGGTCGGCAGGTGGTTGGAGATCACGAAGGCGTTCACGGTATCTATGTCTTGCAGGCTCGTGATCTCGTCCTGAGTATCGGCTTTGCCGATCATCATCGTGATTCCGATGTGATTAAAGGGTATGCCGGATTGAGCGTTGAGCGCTTGCGCCGCGGCGATCGCGGACTGGCCCATATTGCACGTATTATTCTGCACCACGCAATTGCTTGTCGTGGTGGAACCGTAGTCAAACGTCATGAGATTGACGACATAGTTGCCGCTCAATCCCAGGCGCTTGATTTCATTCACGACCGTCGTGCCGGCGCTGCCGCCGGTAATCGGATTGGCGGACATGGAGCCGAGCGACTGGATGGTGAAACTGAATTGCAGGTTGGGGAATGTGCCCATCGCCGTCTTTGTGGCGTTGATCAGATCGTCAATGAGCGCCTGCGATTGGCCCAGCTCAATATCGAAATCAATACCGACCAGGTTGGCCGACTTATAGCGGTTGATAAAGTTGATAAGCCCCTGCCCGCTGGAGCAGTCGAATGAGCCATTCGCGCCGCCGGTGCTGATGATGTATTTCTTCCCGGCATTGACAAAGGCCTGAACGTTCGTCGCTTCCTGGGCGGGCGTGATTCCGGCCCATGTCTCCGCATCGCAGGTGCCGGTAGCGAAGGACCAGATCAGCGTTGAATTGGGCATGGCGCTGGTGACCGGCTGGACTGTCCCTGTTACCGCCGACCGCTGAAGGCCGGTATTGAAATCGGCGTTGAGCGTCACGTCCTTATACGCAGCGAAGATCACGCTGCCCGGCGGAGGCGGAGTTGGTGTAGGAGTCGGCTTGGGAGTAGGAGTGGGAGTTGGAGTAGGTGTCGGCACGCCTGCGGTGCAGGCAACGCCGGTAAACCACGGATCGCCTGATCCTGCCGGGCCGGCGTGGCCGGCAATCGTCGGATCCTGACCCTGGTTCCAGAATTGCGCAGTAAAGTTCAAGCCGTTCTTGCTCGCAGTGCTTCCGCCATTGCAAGTGGTGGTGGAAGTGTTGCAATAAGCAAGGCTTGGATTCCATGCCGGAGCGCATGAGCCTCCTCCGCCGGGTGGGGGAGTTGGAGTCGGTGTGGGTGTAGGTGTGGCCGTAGGGGCGGGCGTTGGTGTCGGGGTGGGTGTTGGGCTCGGGCTGCCGCTCACGGGAGTCCAGAGTGCAGGCACATTGGGCGGCTCCCATCCAACCTGTGAAGTGTGGGCCTGAATACATTTGTATTCCACGCTCTGGTAAAGAACCAGCGCGCCAACCGAATAGGCGGTGTTGGGCGCCCAGTTGGGGATGGTCTGGGAAAAGCATGTCAAGGATGTGAGGCAGAGAACTACTGCCACACCCAGAAAACCTGAGTACTTTCTTTTCATTGGCGGAGACTCCTCATCATTCATCCAGTGCTCATTTATGCAATGAGCGGGGTCAGTTGACGTGTGATTGAAGGCTGGCCGAATGGGGTCAACCAGCGCGTTGATGGTTCGTGATTGTCTTGCCGTGCGCGCAGGGTTGCGACGAAAAGCCCCAACAAGATACACTTTTTCATGAAACGATTCAATGAATTCAAGAAATCGTTTCAATAATCAGAGACGCTGCTGCCCGGCGAGAGCGTTCCAAAATGGGAAAGCGGGAAACGGCTCGCGTTTCAGGAGGCGATCGTCTTCCTGCGTGCGGCATAAGCTTGCAGCCTGCGGCTGCGATGTAGTAAACCGTCGAAGGTTCAAGGCATGCGAACTGTCATCACCGCCGCGCGACTCTTTACCCCCGAGGAGACGGTTGAAAAGCCGGTCCTCGTGATTGAGGACGGACACGTCGCCCAAGTTTTGACGAGGCAGTCATCGGGACTGCCAGCGGGACGGCTGGTTGAACTTCAAGATCTGGTGCTGGCGCCCGCGTTCATTGACATTCACATCCATGGAGGCGGCGGACATGACGTCATGGAAGCGAGCAACCAGGCTCTGGAGCGGATCGAATTGCAGTTGGTCAAGTATGGCGTCGGCGCGTATCTTCCAACCACGGTCACGGCTCCTGAAGACCGCACGCTGCGCAGCCTGGAGCATTTAGGCAAAGCCATCTTGAATCAAGATGGCAACAACCGCCGCCCACGACCGCTCGGAATCCATCTTGAAGGCCCGTTCATCAGCACTGAGAAAAGAGGTGTGCATCCTCCCCGCGATCTTATTGTTCCTTCCCCCACAGCGTTCGACAGATTGTGGCAGGCTTCACAAGGAACGGTTCGGATGATGACCATTGCTCCCGAGCTTCCCGGCGCATTGGAAACCATACGCCACGCGTGCGCGCTGGGGGTGCGGTGCAGCCTCGGCCATTCCAACGCCAGCTACGAGCAGGCGCTTTGCGGGATTTCTGCCAGCGCAACGCACGCGACTCATACGTTCAACGCCATGCGCGCCCTCGATCATCGCGATCCAGGCATTCTTTGCGCAGTTCTGCAGAAGGAAACGTTGACAGCGGACATTATTGCCGACGGCATCCACGTGCATCCCGCGATGGTGGAGCTGTTCGTCCGCATGAAAGGGATCGATGGATCCGTCCTGATCACGGACGCGATCAGCGCCACCGGAATGCCGGAGGGCACCTACAAGTTGGGCGAATTTGAAGTGGAAGTAAAGCAGGGCCGTTGCCAGTATCAGGGCAAGCTGGCGGGAAGCGTTCTGACCATGGATCAGGCGCTGCGCAATGTGATGCGTTTCGCGAATCTGCAGCTTCAGGATGCGCTGAAAATGGCTACGCTGAATCCCGCGCGCCGCCTTGGCCTTGGGGAGGAAATCGGACAGATTGCTCCCGGATGCAGAGCGGACCTGGTGGCTCTCACGCCGGAAGGAAAGGTAGTGCACACAATTCTTGGGGGAGAGATTGCGTGACGGAGATCCGGATGGAAAAAGCTCGTCTTGAAGCGCGGTCCCACAGCCTCATCAAACGGCGTCGCGCACATCCTTTTGTGATTCTGGTGTTGATTTCTCTCTTGCCAGTCTGCGTAAGCGCCGCGCCGCAGCATGAGCCGACCTCGGGGCAGGTGGTTGGCTACCTTGCTGAAGGCCCCCTCGCATCCGGACAATATTCTGTAAAGGCGATTGCAACCAGCGGCGCCGCCAGAATGCTTACGCAGCTCGACTACGCTTTCGGCGAGGTGGCTAACAATCAATGCCAGGTCGCCAATCGCGAAGTTGCGCTGGACCGCCTCTACAACGCGGAAAGCAGCGTCAGCGGGACCTCTGATCTGCCAGGCCCCAATGAACTACGCGGGACCTTTCATCAATTGCAAGAATTGAAGAAGGCCTATCCTCATTTGAAGATACTGATCTCTCTCGGCGGCTGGGGACAGTCAGCCGGATTTCCCAGCGCGGCTGAGCCAGATCACCTCCGGCAGTTTGTGCGCTCCTGCGTGGACACCTTTATTCTCGGCCGTTTTGATGAACACCTGCAGCAGCCGGGAATTTTCGATGGAGTGGACCTCGATTGGGAGTATCCAGTGGCGGGTGGCGTCCACCAGGGGCGCCCTGAAGACAAGGCCAATTTCACGGCGCTTGTGGCGGAATTTCGCCGGCAGTTGGATGCGGTTAGCCCCGGACTATTGCTCACGGCTGCACTCCCCGCGGAAGAGGAGTATTACAACAATTTCGAGCTGAAGAATATCAGCAGGTATCTCGATTACGTGTCCATCATGGCGTACGATCTGCACTGGAACATTGAGCCCACGACTAACTTTCACAGCGCGCTGTTCCACGATCCCGAAGATCCTTCTCCGCCGCAGATGCAGAATCGATACGGAGATTTTGCCGCGCGCGGCTTTTTGAAAGCCGGTGTCCCCAACACCAAGCTGCTCCTGGGAGTTCCTTTTTACGGTAAAGGATGGAAGGGAGTACCGCAGCGGAACCACGGTTTGTATCAGCCTTCGCGCGGCCCCGCAGAGAATGGAGGCAGCTATCGGGAATTGAAAGCTCTGCCTGCATCGGCTGACCGCAAGTATTTCAGCCAGGCTGTCTCGTGCACCGTTTGGAACCAGTCATTCTTCTGGAGTTATGACTGTCCTGAATCGCTCAGGCTGAAGATGCAATACGTGCGCAGCCACCATCTTGCCGGTGTGATGTTCTGGGAACTCAGCCAGGACACGTCCGAGCTCGAGCTGCTGCGCGTGTTGAGCAAGGGCCTCGGCAAATGATCGTCGCGATTGCTGGGGAACGCTGAGCGCGCCGCCCGGACCACTCGAATATAATATGCCTTGACGAGTATATGCCTACTAAGGTATATATGGGGAGAGATGGAATCCTCCTTTGAAATCATTGCGGAGCCGAACCGCCGGGCGATCCTGGGCCTGCTGGTTTCGTCAGAACGGTCGGTTGGGGAAATCGAGCGTCAGCTTCGTATGCCGCAGCCGGCGGTGTCAAAGCATCTGCGCGTGCTGCGCGAGGCCGGTTTCGTGGAATCCACCGTGGACGCACAGCGCCGTCTCTATCGGCTGAAACCGGAACCATTTCAGGAGCTCGATGAGTGGCTGGAGCAGTTCCGCCGCTTCTGGTCTGGTCACGTGGATGCGCTCGAACGCCACCTCGACCGCATGGAGAAACACTATCCAAAGCCGACGAAACGCAATAGAAGGAGTAAAAGATGACCGCTCGCGAGCAGTACACACCGGGTCCGGCCAGCGGGGCGCGGGTAGAAAAGCAGGGAGAGAACTGGACGCTCATTCTGGTCCGCGAGCTGCGCCACGCGCCGGAAAAAGTCTGGCAGGCGCTTACCGACCCAGCGCATCTGCGCGAGTGGGCGCCCTTCGACGCCGATGGCAACATGGGAAAGCCCGGAAGCACAGTGAAGCTCACCACCGCGGGAGCGCCCACACTGCAGGCTACCGAAACAACCATAACGCGAGCCGATGCTCCCAAACTGCTTGAGTACAACTGGGGCGGCCAGCATATCCGGTGGGAGCTCGAGCCGTTCGGCAGCGGCACGCGCCTGACTCTGTGGCACAACATCGATCGACGCTACATCTCCATGGGCGCGGCCGGGTGGCACATCTGCTTCGACGTTCTGGACCA
>Ga0134128_10003612_pt1 | contig 18896 bp, 22 predicted proteins | sample KB31754_FD_96462 | JGI IMG/M metagenome (GOLD analysis project Ga0134128, IMG submission 96462) | Terrestrial soil microbial communities with excess Nitrogen fertilizer from Kellogg Biological Station, Michigan, USA - KB3-175-4 | ecosystem: Environmental > Terrestrial > Soil > Unclassified ...
CGCCGAGCTGGGTTACCAGTACTGCACGAAGAAGGAGTGTCAAGTCAAGCATCACAAAGGCTTGACAATCACCGCGATAGGGCTGAACAAGAGCGCTGACACGTTCATCGTCGGTGATCAAGAGGAGATCAGGCGGCGCGCGGAGGCTGGCGAGTTCGCCAAGAAGGACAGCGGTCTCGGCATCAACTACCGGACTCCGCAACCGGGAAAACCGCCTAAGCGACGCCCGGACGCTTCGCCGAACCGACGCCAACCTGCTCGACGTCCGTGGACGAGTGAGCAGGAGAAGATCGTGCGGCTGTACCACGGCATGGGGCTGAGTCCGCGGCAGATCGTGGAACGCGCCCGGGAGAACACTCCGCGGCTGGGTATCACCGAAAGCCTGGCAGTGGAGATCATCTGTTCGCCGCCCGCGAAGTAGCGCGGATGCTGGCAGGATCGATGGTATGCGGGCGCTGCTCAACATCATCTGGTTGCTGCTGTGCGGCCTGTGGATGGCGCTCGGTTACGTGCTCGCCGGGATCTTGTGCTGCCTGCTGATCATCACGATCCCGTTCGGCTTGGCCTCCTTCCGGATCGCGAACTTCGCGTTGTGGCCCTTCGGCCGCACGATTGTGCGGCGCACCGACGCCGGCGCGCCCTCCCTGATCGGCAACGTGATCTGGATCATCTTCGCCGGCTTGTGGCTGGCCATCGCGCATGTGGTGACTGCTATCGCGCTGGCCGTGACGATCATCGGCATTCCCCTCGCGGTCGCGAACCTCAAGCTGATCCCGGTGTCGCTCACGCCGCTGGGCCGGGTCATCGTTCCGATCAACGCCTGACCGCGATGAGTTTGGCGCAACGCCGGCGTCATAGTGGAGACAACATGAAAGGAGACACCATGGGACGTCCGGTAGTGCACTTCGAGGTCATCGGCAAGGACAGCGCTGGGCTGAGGTCGTTCTACTCGGACCTGTTCGGGTGGACGATCAACACGGACAATCCGATGAACTACGGGATCGTGTCCGGCGAGGGTGGCCCCGGGATCGGCGGTGGCATCGGCGAGGGCCCGGAAGGCTATGCCGGGCACGTGACGTTCTACGTCGGGGTGCCCGACGTCGAGGCCGCCCTGGCCCAGGCCGAGAACCTCGGCGGGTCGCGGGTGATGGGCCCCGAGAAGGTCATGGAAGACATCGAGATCGGGTTGTTCAATGACCCCGAAGGCCACCTGATCGGCGTCGTCAAGACCCCGGAGTAGAACTGCCGCTATGGCGGCCGCGCCCGAGGCGTTGCAGACATTCGAAGAGCAGCGACCGCGGCTGTTCGCGATCGCTTACCGCCTGCTGGGATCGGCGAGCGAGGCCGAGGACGCGGTGCAGGACACGTTCCTGCGCTGGCACTGCGCTGATGTCCAGACACTCCAGTCGCCGGCCGCCTGGTTGACGAAGGTGCTCACCAACCTGTGCCTGTCCAGGCTCACCTCGGCCCGGGCGCGCCGCGAGAGCTACCCCGGGCCGTGGCTGCCCGAACCGGTGCTGACCGGGCAGTCCGCGCTGGGGCCGTTGGATCGCGCCGAGCAACGCGAGTCGGTGTCGCTGGCGTTTCTGCTGCTGCTGGAACGGTTGACGCCCCCGCAGCGGGCGGTGTTCGTGCTGCGCGAGGCGTTTGACTACACCCACCGCGAGATCGCCGAGATCCTCGACCTGACCGAGGCCAACTGCCAGCAGCTATACCGGCGCGCGCGGTTGCGGGTCGCCGAGGACCGCCCGCGGTTCCCGCAGCGCTCCAGAGCCTCCCGCGAGCGCGGGCACCGCATCGCCGAGGAATTCCTCGCCGCCGCGCGCAGTGGTGACCTCGCGGCGCTGGAGAGCTTGCTGGCCGCCGACGTGGTCGCGTGGGCCGACGGGGGCGGCAAGATCGCCGCGGCTCGACGGCCCGTGCACGGTGTACCGCGGGTGGCGCGTTACCTGGCCGGCTGGATGAGCCGGGACGTGCCCGGCGTGCAGATCATGGTGACCGAGGTGAACGGGCAACCCGGCATTCTCGGGATCCTCGACGGGCAGGTGCTCGTTGCGGTGCTGCTGGACGTGGTGGGGGACGAGGTAGCAACCGTGCATGCGGTGGCCAACCCGGACAAGCTCACCTTCCTCGCCGGTCAACTGCTGTGACCGACACCACGGCCCGCCGGTGTCAGGATCGGTCGGGCTGCCTGGTTCAAGCGATGACCTCACCACCAGGGAAGGAGACCATCGGTGACTCATCGCATTGTGGTTCTCGGCGCCGGCTACGCGGGCCTCACCGCGGCGAACCGGATCGCCGGCCAGGCCCGGCACGCCCAGGTGACGCTCGTCAACGCCAGGGCGCAGTTCGTGGAGCGGGTGCGGCTGCATCAGGTGGCCGCCGGCCAGCGGGTGCGCGAATACCCGCTGCGCGAGCGCCTGCGCGGCACCGGTATCCAGCTCGTCATCGGGCGGGTGCACGCGCTTGACCCGGATCGCCGGCAGGTACAGCTGGACAGCGCCACGGTGGCTTACGACACGCTTGTCTACGCCCTGGGCAGCGCCGCTGACAGCAGTCCCGTGGCCGAGCATGCCTACCCGGTCGCCGAGCTGGACAGCGCGCGAGAACTCGGCAAGCGAGTACCCGATCTGGCGGCCGAACGTGGGGTGCTCGCGGTGGTCGGCGGCGGGCTGACCGGCATCGAGACGGCAACCGAGCTCGCCGAGAGCTACCCGCAGCTACGGGTCCGCCTGGTCACCGCCGGGCAACCCGGTGGCTGGCTGTCTGCCCGCGGCCGCGCGCACCTGCACCGCGTTTTCGACCGCTTGGGCATCGAGGTGCGGCCCGGCGCGACGGTGACCCACGTCGGACCCGACGGGGTGGTGCTGGCCGATGGCGCCACGATCGGCGCCGAGCTCACCGTGTGGGCAACCGGCTTCGCCGCACCCGCCCTCGCCCGCCAGGCCGGTCTCGCCGTCGACGCAAACGGGCGGATCCTGGTTGACGACACCCTGCGCGCGCGCTCGCATCCGGAGATCTACGCGGTCGGCGATAGCGCCGCGGCACGCCGGGCCGGCGGTCAGCTACTGCGGATGTCCTGCGCCACCGGCCTGCCGACCGGGCAGTGTGCAGCCGCCGCGATCACCGCCCGGCTGGCCGGGCGCCGGCCCAGCCCGTTGCGGTTCCGCTACGTCATCCAATGCATCAGTCTCGGCCGGCGGGATGGCCTGATCCAGTTCGTCCACCCCGACGACAGTCCACACGAGAAGGTGCTCACCGGACGCGCCGCCGCCCGCGTGAAGGAGCTCGTCGTGCGTGGTGCCCTGCTCGCCACCCGCTGACCGGCGCGGCGAATGTTTGGCGGCTGGGCGGGACCGGGAAGGTTTTTTACGAGAGGCGAGATCCGCTCGGCCCAAGGGAGCGATGCGATGGCGCAGCAGGACTACGAGCAGCAGCCTGAGGCTGCCGACCTCGCGGACGCGGTCCAGGACGACACCGCCGAGACCCTGGTGGGGCCGCCGGGAGCCGATCCGCTGGATGCCGGCTATATCCCGCCGGATCGCCCATACGGCCTTGAGGACAACGCGGTGACCGCCGCCGGCCAGCGCAATGGGGAATCGCTTGACCAACGGTTACGTCGTGAGCAGCCTGAGCGGATGGCCGTGGACGCCGGTCGCTCTGGACGGATTGCGGTCGCCGATGCCGGCGCCGCAGGGCAGACGCCGGATGCCATGGATGGCATCGACGAGGGCATCGCCGGTGGTGCCGCGTCCGCCGAGGAAGCTGCCGTACATGAATTCGACCTGAGCCTCGAGCCGGTCGACGACGAGTCCCCGATCGACGATCCGGAAGTCGCCGCGAGCCTGGCCGAGGATCCGAGTGCGGATCAGGCGATGGCTGATGCAGCGCGGGACTACGACGACGCCGTCCGCGCAAGGAGAGGTAAAGATGGCTGAAACCACTGAAACGACGTCATCGGACCACGCGAGGCGGGCACTGACTGAGGAGCTCGAGGTGCTCCGGAGTCGCCGGCGTGAGTTCGCTGATGGCCTCGACAGCGATGATTTCCCCGGCGACCGCGCAGATCAAGCCGATGCGATCGAGCGGTTGTCCGAGCTGCAGTCGATCGAGCGGCGAATCGATGAGGTCATCAGGCTGCTCGCCGACGGTGTCGATTCGGACCCGCCGAGCCCGTCCGGTCAGGTGGGCATCGGCAGCGTTGTGACCCTGCACTACCCGGACGGGACGACCGATGTGCTCCGGGTGGCCACGGTCGTCGAAGCCGACGATGCAACGGTGGTGACGGCGGACAGCCCGCTCGGTGTCGCGCTGCTCGGCCGGTCTGCCGGGCAGGACATCGACTGGTCCACCCCGACCGGCCAGCGTGAGGCCCGAGTGGTGCAGGTATCGCAGCCGCCGGCGTGATCTCCCGTCAACACAGTGGGTGTTATTCGAACCTGAGAGCTTGGATGGGCCGTAGCCGCGCGGCACGGTAGGCCGGGTAGCCCCCGGCGACGACCCCGATCGCGAGACTCATCGCGAACGCCACGCTGACCGGCAGGGCCGACAGGACGGGAGCGAACCCGGCAAAAATGCCAGAGGTGGGGGCCACGGATGGTGCGACGATGCCGACCACAATGGCCAGCCCGACGCCGACGCCGACACCGACTGCGCCGCCGAGGCCGGCCAGGACGGTCGACTCCATCAGGAACTGCTTGAGGATTGCGGGATTGGTGGCGCCGACTGCTTTGCGCAGGCCGATCTCCCGGGTTCGGTCGGTGACCGAGACAAGCATGATGTTGAGTACCCCGATGCCGCCGACCAGCAGGGAGATCGCCGCGACAGCCGGGGTGAACGTGGTGAGCAGGTACACGATCTGGTTGAAGCTCCGAAGCCGTGACCCCAGAGATTGGATTTGGAAGTCCCGCAGCCGCGGGTCGGTGATGTGATGCCGGGCGTCGAGGATCCGGGTCGCCTCCGCCATGGCGGCGGGCACGGCGGCCTGTTGGGGTGCCTGCAGGGTGATCTGGCTGAGCTTGTTGCCGATACCGACGCCGTAGCCGACGACGTAGCGGCGAGCGGTCCTCAGCGGCATGACCGCAGTGTTGTCCAGTTGCTGACCGTAGCTCTGCATCACGCCGATGACCTTGAACGGTCCATGGTTGATCTGGACTGTCTGGCCCAGCGCAGCCGCAGTGTCATGACCGAACAGGGTTGCCGCGACGGTGGGCCCCAGGACCACCACCCTGGCGGCGGAGTCGGCCTGGGCGGCGTCGAAGAAGGACCCCGAGGTGAGGTCCCGGTTGTTGGTCGTGACCCAACTTTCCGTGGTGCCGATGATGTTCGCCGACAGGAACGCGGTGTTGCTGGTCTGGATCAGCGTTCCGCCGCCGGGGGAGGAGCCGACGGCACCGGTGACCGCGCTGGTGACGGCTGGAGTGACGGTGGCGATGTCGGGTGCATTGCGCAGCGCCGAGATGTCGGCATCGGTCAGGCTCTGCGCGGGTGGGCCGCCGGGGATATCGGCGGCCTTCGACACGATGGTGATGTTGTTGGCCACCGGTTCGATGCGCACATCGACGGAGTTCTGCACGCCTTGACCGCAGGCGGTCAGCAGGATCACCGCCGAGACTCCGATGATCAGGCCCAGCATCGTCAAGGTGGACCGCAACCGGTGGGCCCGCAACGCGCGTAGTGCGATCACCAAGGCTTCTCCGAGCCTCATGCGCTCACCTACTCCACAGTGCCGGCCGAGGACCCACCATCAGACAAACCCGGAGTTAATGTCGGCGCAAGGAGCGCGGCTAGTTCCCAGTCAGTTCCCTTCAAACTCCCAGCGAATTCTTTCCTTTCATGACATTGCGTGAATCATTGCTACTCGCTGGTGAGCGTTTCTCAAGGCGTAGCGCCGCCCGGCACATGGTCGCGCAACCAGCCGGCGGCCAGGCGGGCCACCTCCTCCAGCGCGCCGGGCTCCTCGAACAGGTGAGTCGCTCCCTGGACCACCTCGATCCGGTTCGGCGCGGCCAACTGCAGACCGGCCTGCCGGTTGAGGTCGAGGACCTGCTCGTCCCGGCTTCCGATGATGAGCAAGGTCGGTGCCTGGACCCGGCGCAGGGCAGCGCCGGCGAGATCGGGCCGACCACCCCGTGACACCACGGCCCGGATGGAGGGGTCGTGGGCAGCAGCGACCAGCGCGGCAGCCGCCCCGGTGCTGGCGCCGAACAGGCCCACCGGCAGACCTCGGACGGCGGCGTGTTCCCGGATCTGCGCAACGGCAGTGCTCACCCGATCAGCCAGCAATGCGATATCGAAGCGCAACTGCCTGGTGCGGACGTCGACTTGGTCCTCCGCCTCGGTCAACAGGTCCAGCAGCAGCGTGGCGAAACCGCTGCTGCGCAAGATCTCGGCCACGGCACGGTTGCGCGTGCTGTGCCGCGAACTGCCCGAACCGTGCGCGAAAACCACCATGCCCACCGGCTGGTCGGGGACGGTGAGGTCGCCGGCCAGCGCGCCGCCCTTGGACTCGATGATGACCGGAACCGTCATCGCTGCCGTCTCACACCGCCACCTGCGGCCTGCCACCCGCCGCCCACCATGGACACCGGTTACCCGACTCGGCACCGTCGAATCACCAACTCACGAGGTTAGTGCCGCACCCCGACATCGCCACGCTGGCTCGACCCGCTATTCGCGCCGCAACGAACACACGTAATAGCTGGTGGTCGTATCGGCACGCGGAGACCTTCTGCGCCGCGTGGCCCGTCACGGTGGAATGGGTATCAGAGCCTGAGGGGAACGGAAGCTAGATGATCCGAGCGGTCTGGAACGGTGTGGTACTGGCCGAAGCACCACAAACGGTGCGGCTGGAGGGTAACCATTACTTTCCCATGGAGTCGCTGCACCGGGAGTATCTCGAGGAGTCGTCGACCACGACGAGGTGCCCGTGGAAGGGGCGGGCCAGCTACTACACGATCGTCGTCGACGGCACGGCCAACCCCGACGCCGCCTGGTACTACCCCAAGCCCAGCCCGCTGGCCCGCAAGATCAAAAATCACGTGGCGTTCTGGCGCGGGGTCCGCATCGAGGTGCAGTGACCGGTCATATCTGGGTCGATGTCCGTCCGTGAGCTGGTCGTGCTGGGCACGGCCAGCCAGGCGCCCTCCCGGCGGCGCAACCACAACGGGTATCTGCTGGGCTGGGATGGGCGAGGTGTGCTGTTCGACCCGGGCGAGGGCACCCACCGATTGCGCCATGCCGGCGCGTTCAACGAGGTCGCCGACCTGCGCGCTCTTTTAGCGATCAGGGCCGTCCCACCGGCCACTTCGCCTCAGAATGGGGGCGGCTGGTCGGAGTCCGGTGGCACCGGTGGGGGTGGCGGATCTGGCTCGGGCGATGGTCGTTGCAGGATGGGGCTGTCGTCGTCTGGGTTGTCCCATGGCGGGTGATCGGTGGTGTCGGACCGGGGCCGGGGTTCGGGCAGCTCGTCGAGGATGGCTGGGGGTTGGGTGCGGTATTGCCTACCCAGGGGGCTTTCCCAGGTGAAATGGCCGGGTTGGGGCTGGCGCAACCGCCACCGGCCGACGGTCTTGAGTTGATGATCATGCCGGCACAGCGGGCCGGAGTTGGTGTGGGTAGTGGGCCCGCCCTGGGCGTGGTCGCGGGTGTGGTCGAGGTCTGCGCTGCGCGCGCTGGCGCGGCAGCCCAGGTACACACACGAGCGATCCCGGATCTGGACGTGGCGGCGTAGCGCGGCCCCGGCAAACCGGGCAGTCGGGTCCTGCACGCTGGGCGCCGGCCGGTCACCCCGGGTGTACTGGGCGGCGATGTCGGCCACCACGGTGGCCCACTCGCCGCAGGCCTGCGGGTCGGCGGCGAGCTCGGTGAGCAAGGTGGCGGGTAGTTGCAGCTCGACGATCCCTCCCCGGCACGGCGGCAACTCGCCGGTGGCTGTTGGGCGCTGGGATCGGCGGCGGGTGACCCCGGCCAGCAGCAGCTGCCCGGCGGAGTCGGTAATCGCGAAGCGCCATTCGGCGCCGCGTTGGGCGATCACGATGGTGCGGGCGATTTCCGCGGTGACCGGGCCCCAGCCGGGAACCTCGCCGGGATACCGGTCCCGGCCGAGCAGGGTGGACAGTGCCACCCGCAGCTCGACTCCAGCCCGCCGGGCTGGTCGCGTCGCGCTGGTATCAGCCGCCGGCGCGCTGGCCGCAGGGGTCTCCTCGAGGTCCTCGCCGGTGGTGTGGGTGAGTAGATCGGCGATGATCTCGTCCCGGGTGAAATGCTGCCAGCGGCCGTCGAGCAGGCCGAGGTAGATGTCAGCCCGCAGCGGCCCGATCCGGCCCGGGTGCCCGGCGCGTTTGGCCGCCCGGGCAAGTTCTTCGACGTGCGCGCAGGCGACAGCGGCCTGCTCGACGGGCAGTGCCGATCCGGTGACGGTCGCGGTGCCGTCCTCGTTGAGGTACCCGATCACGTTGCGTTCCCGCACCGCGGTGGCATAGCGGCGGGCGGCCCACTCCGGATCCAGCGCGATGGCCAACTTCTTGAGCCGCGCCGCCAGCTCACCGGTGGTCAGCCGCCCGGCCCGGGGCAGCAGCCGGGCGCACACCACGTCGATCTGCTCGGCGGTCAAATCCGCGCACAAATCAGCGAACACCCATGCCTTGTTCCGGCAGATCCGCCCGGTCTCCAGTGCGGTGAACACCGGCGGCATCCGCAAGACCAGGGTTTCGGCGAAGTCATGTTCCCGCTGTGCGGCGCGGCGGGTCCAGGCCAGCGCCGCGCGGATCTCATCGGCGGCATAAGGCGGCGACTCCGGCAGCCGAACTATGTCGCCAGGATCGGCGTCGGGGTCACACAAACCAATCTCCACCATGGTGGCCAGCAACCGGGCCTGCTCATGGGACAACTGCCGGGCGCGGGCACGTAAGACCTCCACCGCATCCGCACCGGTCAACAACTGAATATCAATCCCGGCCAGCAGCACACCCAGCTCCGGGCCCGGCGCCATCTCGGCCAGACCCTGCGGAATCAGCTGCCGCACCGTCACAACCGAATGCTACAAAGCAGGTCTGACAATCTCGGCCGACCGAGAAGGCCCGCTACCGGCCGAACAAGCCCCACGGTGTCTCCCGCCAGTTGTCACGACGGCCGGCGCAAGCGGCGCCGGGGCGCCCGGTCCGGCCGCAGAGATGCCCCTGGGCGAGCGCTGGCAAACCTGAAACAGCAGCCACTGGCGGTCTGACCAGGTGGGTGCCGAGGGTCCGTTCCGGGTCACCGGCCGGCCAGGTGGTAGACGGCGTAGGCGGCGCGGATGACCGGCTGCGCGACGTTACGCACCTGCACCGCGCCGGGCGTGCAGCCCCGCTCGGAGCCGAAGTGAGCATGCCCGTGGATCGCGAGGTCCGCACCGGAGCCCCCGCGTGCGCCGTCGATGGCCTCGCCGAGCTGGTAGGCGCCGAGAAACGGGTAAATCTCCGGCGGCTCGCCGCGCAGCGTGTCGGGCACCGGGGCGTAGTGGGTGAGCGCGACGAGTATCTCCGCGCCCTCCACCTCACGCAGCGCGGCGCCGAGCCGGCCGGCGGAGAGCTCGGTGTGCTCGATGAACGCCTTCATCTCCCGCTCGCCGAACGCGGAGCCGGATTTGCCGGCGAACCCGCCGCCGAACCCTTTCACCCCGGCCACCGCGAGCTCAGTGCCACCAGCACGCAGCACTGTCGCGTTGCCTTCGAGCACGTCGATACCCGCCTTAGCGAGCAGCACGGTGATCTCGTCCTGAGCGTCGCAGTGGTAATCGTGGTTGCCCAGCACCGCGAGCACCGGGACATCGAGGCCACCGAACTCCTCGGCGGCGACTGCCGCCTCCTCGAGCGTGCCGTGCCGGGTGAGGTCCCCAGCGAGCAGCAGGACGTCGGCCCGCTCAGCGAGGCCCGCCAGCGCGGGGCGCAGCGTGCCCCGGATGTCCGGCGCCAGATGCACGTCCCCGACGGCTGCGATCCGCACACTCATCGCAGCTGTTCCCCGGCGCGGACCTCGTGACCGGGACGCACAGCCGGCTGTGCGTCAGCGGCATCGTCACTCGAGATGCCGAGGCGGTCGGCGAGCAGTAGGAAGGCCTCGGCGTAGGGGTGGTGCCCGGTGCGGGCGCATAACGCCAGCCAGTCGACTTGCTCGCGCAGCGCCCGGGCGGCGGGCAGAATCCAGCCGAAGTCGCAATAGTGCGGGCCCAACGAGAGCAGCTTCTGCTCCAGCAAGTCGGTGGCCGGCGCGACCGGTGCCAGCACGGACGTGACCGTTATCTCCTCGGCTGCGGCGAGCATCTCGTCGGTGACCGGGAGCTCCGCGGGCCGGAAGATGAGATCCACCGGCACCGGTCCGTCGTACACCTTGCGCAGCCAGTCCTCGGGCGCGTCAGTGGCCCGCATCCCCGTACCGACCAGCGCGCGAACCGCCTCATCGACGTCCTCAGGACGCACCAGCACGTCCACATCGTGGGCGGAGAACGGGCCGCCGCGCGCATAGACGCCGCTGCCGCCGGTCAGGGCGTAGCTCACCCCAGCGGACCGCAGCGCGGTGCACACCCGGACCAGGCTGCGCTCCAGCGCGCTGCGCTCGCCGCTGCCCACGCCTCAGTAATCCACCGACAGCCCGCCATCGCTGCTGGGCGGACAGGCCAGGTTCGGTGTCATAATCTCGCGTGCCGTGGTCATGCCCACCTCCTGTGGTGGCTTGCACCTCCTACCGTGGACTACCCCGGCCGTCCGGCTCGAAACGGGGTGTGCCCGGCAGGGCGGCTACCTCACAGCAGGGGAGAGTGGATCGTGGCGGCCGAGAAGGTGGATGTCGTGGTGATCGGCATGGGGCCGGGTGGTGAGGACGCCGCCACCCGGTTGGCCCAGGCCGGGCTGGCCGTGGCGGGGGTGGAGGTCCGGCTGGTTGGTGGGGAATGCCCGTACTACGCCTGTGTCCCGACGAAGATGATGCTCCGGGCCGCCGACGCGCTGGCCGAGGCCCGTCGCGTCGCCGAGTTGGCCGGCTCCGCACAGGTGCGACCGGAGTGGGCACCGGTCGCCGCCCGCATCCGGGCCGAGGCCACCGACAACTGGGACGACACGGGTGCGGTGCAGCGGTTCGAGAAGGCGGGTGGCCGGTTCGTGCGGGGCCGGGCGAGGATCACCGCACCCAGTGAGGTCACCGTGTCCACATCGGATGGTGCCCGGGTGTTACAGGCCGCCAGGGGGATCGTGCTCAATCCCGGTACCGAACCCGCCATTCCCCCGATCGACGGGCTGGCCGGCACGCCGTACTGGACCAATCGGGACGCGGTGGCCACCGAGCAGGTGCCCGAGTCGCTGATCGTGCTCGGCGGTGGGCCGGTGGGCTGCGAGTTCGCCCAGGTCTTCGCGCGGTTCGGGGCCGCGGTGACCCTACTCGAGGCCGGAGACCGGCTGCTCGGGGGTGACGAGCCGGAGGCCGGGCAGCTGCTGGCCACGGTGTTCACCGCCGAGGAGATCGGTGTCCGCACCGATGTGTCCGCCACCCAGGTCAGTTATGAGGCCGGCCGGTTCACCGTCCGGCTCGACGGTGGGGACGTGGTGGCGGCGCAGCGGTTGCTGGTCGCTACCGGTCGCCGCAGCGACCTGGCTGCCCTGGGGGTAGGCACCGTCGGGCTGGACGAGCAGGCCCGCACCATCACCGTCGACGAGCGAATGCGCGCCGCGGACCGGGTGTGGGCGATCGGAGATGTCACCGGCCAGGGAGCCTTCACCCACGTGTCGATGTACCAGGCGCGCATCGCGGTCGCCGACATCCTCGGTCGCGACGGTGACACCGCCGACTACCGGGCGCTACCCTGGGTGACTTTCACCGATCCAGAGGTCGGCGCGGTGGGACTGACCGAGACCCGCGCCCGGCAGCGCGGCGTGCGGGTGCGCACCGGTCTGGCCCGCATCCCGTCCTCAGCGAGGGGGTGGATTCACAAGACCGGCAACCAGGGTCTGATCAAACTCGTCGAAGACGCCGACCGTGGCGTGCTCGTGGGCGCCACCTCAGCCGGTCCCGCCGGTGGGGAAGTGCTGGGAGCCCTTGCCGTCGCCGTCCACGCCGAAGTACCCACCTCCCGTTTGCGGCAGATGATCTACGCCTATCCCACCTTCCATCGCGCCATCGAGGACGCCCTCAACGATCTCAGCGCCTAAGCGTTTCTCAGCCAAGCGACAAGATTGTTGCTTGTAGTGCCTGCCTGCCGGCGTCTGCGGCGATACGCTGAGGCAATTAGCCGGAACCGGTAGATGATGCCGGCACAGGTACGACGTGAGGATGTCTCTGGTGGGCGACGAGGCTCGATCGAGTGCCCCTCGGCTGGACCGATGGCAGGACACTTCGGAGCCGACACCCGCGGCTGCGAGTGTGGTGAAGGTAACTTCCGACGCCGAACTCGTGCGAAGACTCGGGGATGCCGACGGGGCGGCACTGTCACAGCTCTACCAGCGTTTCGGGCGCCCGTGCTACTCGCTGGCCCGTCGGATCTGCGTGGACGAGGGCTTGGCCGAGGACGTGGTGCAGGAGGTATTTCTGACGCTGTGGCGTGATCCGGCCCGCTTCGACCCGTCACGGGGTGAGTTCGCAACCTGGCTGATGACGCTGATCCACCACAAGGCGGTGGACGCGGTGCGAAAAGAGGCCACCGTCCGGCGACGGACGGTCGCGGCACCGGAGGCGGGCGAGGACTGGTCGCCAACCCCGCTACCGGGCGCCGATGCAGCGGCGATGGAGCGCGTCGCGGCCGGCCAGGTGCGTGCGGCACTGCAGCGGCTACCGGTCGAGCAGCGGCGGATGCTCGCTTTGAGCTACTTCGGTGGGCACACCCAGCGTGAGATTGCCGTGCTGACGGGTGTCCCATTGGGCACGGTGAAATCCCGCACCTTCGCCGCGGTGCAGCGCCTGCGCTTGTTGCTGACCGATCAGTTGGGTCCTGACGCCCTGGTCGCAGAGGCCCACATGGCCAGGGAGGTGGTGAACGGATGAACGACCAGCGTGACGTTACGCGCTGCTCGCGTCGCGAGTTGGCAGTCGGCTGGGCATTGCACGCCCTGGAGCCCGCCGAGGAGGCCCTAGTCGCCGCGCACCTGCATCAGTGCCCATCCTGCTCCAGCGTTGCCGCGGAGACCGAGAGGCTCGGCGCCATGCTGGCGCTGTCGGTCCCGCAGATGATTCCCAGTTTCGAGTTGGAGCAGCGGATACTCAGTGTCACGAGTGCCCGGCGAGCGGCGCCGGTCGTGCCGCTGGCATTGTCGACGCAGCCGGCCCGTCCCATCACGGAGCCATCGGAGGTCGACTTCCGGGGATGGCTTTCGATCACCTGGGCTGACATGGTGGGTCCCGCGGGCGTTGAGCAAGCGCTGGCGGTGGCTAACAGCAGGATCGGGTAGACGGCGGCCCCGCCCAGCCGGACGGTCACGGTCGAGGTCACGACTCATGTCTGTAGGAGAACGCTGATCATGCCAGCCGCCCAGGAATATACCGACGAGTTTCGGCAGCGTGCGGTGCGGATGGTGCTCGACGTCCGCCAGGAGGCGGGTGGCCGGCTCGAGGCGATCGAGCGGGTCGCTGATCAGTTGACAGTGGCCCCGCAGACCCTGCAACAGTGGGTCGAGCAGGCCGAGGCCAGCGAGACTAGCAAGTCTTCGGACGCGACCTCGCCCGTAGCACCCGACACCTACGAGGAGGGCTTGCTGCTGGTGCAGCGCGGTGAACTCGACAAGGCGGAGACGTTGTGGCGCACGGCCGCCCAGGCCGGCAACGCCGACGCCGCCACCGGCCTGGGCCGGCTGCTGGTGCAGCGCGGCGAACTCGCCGAGGCGGAGACCTGGTGGCGTACCGCAGCCGAGACCGGCAACATCGACGCCGCCAACTACCTCGGTCTGCTGCTGGTGCAGCGTGGCGAGCTGGATGAGGCGGCGACCTGGTGGCGCAGCGCCGCCGAAGCCGGCAACATCGCCGCCGCCACCGTGCTGGGCGTGCTGCTGGCGCAGCGTGGTGAGCTGGATGAGGCGCAGATCTGGTGGCGCAGCGCCGCCGAAGCCGGCAACACCACCGCTGCGTTCAATCTCGGTGTGCTGCTCAAGCGGCGCGGTGATCTCGACGGGGCGGCACAGTGGTCACGGGCCGCGGCCGAAGCCGGTAATACCGATGCGGCCAACAACTTCGGCCTGCTGTTAGAAGACCGCGGCGACCTCGATGAGGCCGCGGCCTGGTACCGCACCGCCGCCGACGCCGGTCACGCCACCGCGGCCTACAACCTGGGCCTGTTGCTCAAGCAACGCGGCGAGCACGACGCAGCGGCGGCCTGGTACCGCACCGCCGCCGAAGCCGGCAACACCAGTGCCGCCAACAACCTCGGCGTCCTGCTCGAACAGCGCGGCGACCTCGATGAGGCCGCGGCCTGGTACCGCATCGCCGCCGACGCCGGCAACAGCAACGCCGCCTACAACCTCGGCGTCCTACTGGGCCGGCGCGGCGAGCTCGACGAGGCTCTGGCCTGGTACCGTGTCGCCGCCGACGCCGGCCACACCGCCGCCGGCTTCAACCTGGACATCCTGCTGGGCCAGCAACGATCTTGAGTCCGAAGCGTCTCCCAGTTCAGCTCCAGGTGCTAGCGGCCCGGTGGTCGGCGATAGGAACTTCCGTATGCCTGCCCCTGGTACCTGCAAGCTGGGTGAGTATGACGGCCAGCCGGTGCCTGACCCGCGCTGCACGCCGGGCGCGATCGACGCCGCGGTCACCGAGGCAAACCCGGCCGACACGATTTGCAAGCCGGACTGGCGGGAGAAAGCATATCCACCGGTGGCGGTGGATAGTCGGATGGAGGCGGCTTCTGCCCGTTCCTATGGGCTTACACCCGACTACGAGGGCGAGTACGACCACCTTGTGTCACGGATGCTTGGTGGTTCTTCCGAAGATCCACGCAATAGGTGGCCCCAACCGCAAGCTAAGCCCAACCCCAAGGATCGGATAGAAATCGCGCTTCATGAGGGCGTGTGTAAGGGCATGATCTCGCTGAGTGCCGCTCAACGGGCGCTTGCCGCTAACTGGGTCACCGCGGCCGATGCTGCGGGTCTTCAACTCATCGGTGATCCGAACGCACCCGTTGAAGACAGTAAGGCGTGTCTACCTGACAATCCTGCGAGGTGTACCACTCTGCACAAAGCATACGACGATTGATGCATGGGACGTTCGGTCCATTACCCGCCGGTGAGCTGCTCGAGGAACTGGTAGCCGCCGATCAGGAGTAAACCGATGGCGCTGAGCCGCCCAGTTGCCTCACGGAATCGTTCGCCGATGCGCGCCCCGAGGAATAATCCGAGTTGAGAGGCGATCAGACCCTGCAAAGCGATGGCGATGATGCCGGCGGCCACCGGGATGTGGGCTAGACCTAGACCGAATCCGGCCACGAGCTCGTCGGGGCTGATGGAGATCCCGAGTCCGATGAGCCCGAAGACGTTCTCGCTGATCCGTTTGCGGACCCGTTCAGCCTCGCTGGTGTCCCGGTCCAGCAGCAGGTGGGTGCCCAGCGCGATAAAGACACCGGCGCCGACGTAGCCCGCCGGCTCCCCGATCGCTTGGGCGAGCTCCACGCCGAGCAGCAGACCGATGAGCATGGCAACGACCTGGCAGCTAGCGAGCACGACGGAGACCCGCCATCGTGCCCAGCCGGTCACCCCGAGGGTGCCCAGTGCGGTGGAGACGGTCAGTACGTCCAGGCCCAGTGGCAACACGAAGACCACGGCCTTGACAAATATCCCTAGCACAAAAAACAAACTTACTGTAAGCAATGAAGGATTTGGGTGTTCCTATTGAGCCATGGTCTTAGTCCGATTGGCCTAGGCGACACTGTCCAAGATCCACTACCGGGGAATGATGCGCATGGCGCCAATCGCCAGGGTGATGTTGTGGCGGTGCGCGGTGATGGCGAGTCTACGGCGAAGTAGATGACATCGGCGCGCATTGGTGGGTTGCCGCCGGCGGGCCCCGGCGAACATTATCGGCTACCTCCAGGTGGCCGCTGCGAGCACCCGAAGCGAAGCCCCTGGAGCTGTAAGGGGTCCGTTACTTACGGTGGTCGGTGCTGCAAATACGTCGGGCTAATTGGTCTGTCGTGGGATGCGGGTCTCAGGCGCCGAGTACGGCCACGGTTAGGTGGTGGCATCGTTGTCAGCCCACGGCGTTAGTCGGCGAATCGGACCGAATCAGCACCGTCTGGCGCAGCCCTGCGTCATCTCGGCGACGAGTTCGCCTGGTCATTCTTTGGGCGCTGCCCTGCGCTGTACGGTTCCCCGGCCGATATCTGCGTCTGCAGGTAGGCGTCTCTGTGTGACTGGAGACAGCAATCAACTAGCGCGGGATACAGAATGACCGCGCGGGCATCGATCACACAGGTGATTGGAGGTAGCGCGGCCCATGAGCAACGTCTTGTTCAGCTCTCTATTGTTCGTGTTGCCGCTGAGCATAGATACGTTCGCGATCGCCGCGGCGGCGGGTACCAGCCGACCCTCTGGCTCGACTCGATGGCGAATCTCTGCGGTCTTTGTCTTTTTTGAAGGGGGTATGCCACTGGCGGGCCTGGCCCTTGGCGCCTCCATCGGTCATACGGTCGGAAACGTCGCCGACTACCTCTCCGGTGGTCTGCTTGTCCTCCTTGGCGGCTACCTATGGTGGGCTGACAACGATGACGACGAAGTCGCCAAGGCGGGACGACTTACCAGCGCACGTGGCCTCGCTCTGGTCGGGCTTGCGTTATCAACCAGCCTTGATGAGCTGGCGATCGGGTTTGGCCTCGGTCTTGGAGCCGACGTGACCAAACCCACCACCATCGTTGCCCTCATTGTCATCCAAACACTGGTGGTCTCTCAGCTCGGGTTGTCCCTTGGCGTCCGGATCAACGAACGGCGGCGAGAGTGCATTGAACGCTTCGCTGGACCTATGCTGATCGTCCTCGGCGTCTACCTGCTTGGCGAAACGCTCATCCGCATCGGGGTGGTCACTGCGCGCGACGCTGTCGTGGTTAGTGCCCTCATACTCATCCTGGGTGCCCTCACCATCTACCGTCGCCACGCGGCGGAAACCCGTCGGTGCCCGCGCGGTGAAGGCCCCGCTTCACAGCGACCAGTTCGATAACGGCGATGCCGAGGCCAGGGATGACAGGCGCCAGTGTGGCCTGATGATCCCCGGAAACAACGAGGTGGACCAGCTCGGACTCAGCGTTGACGCGTGGCTCGGGCTCTTGAGATGTGTGGCAGGGCAGCGCCATCTGGGACCGACCGTGAAGTTCGGTGACCATTGGTGTCGGGCGGGCCGGCCTGCGCAAGCACGGCCGATAGGCCGCGCGCAGCAAGCGGGATCGGCTCGGCCTTGTTCTGGTACGCCGTAGGGACTATTTACCTGGAGTTTTGTGGGCCGTCTGGGGATCGAACCCAGACCCAAGGATTCTCGGACCGTCGTTGTGGTTGTTCGTGGATAGCACCCATTACCCGCAGCTTTGCGACTGCAAACGTTTATCGTTGGTGGTTGTATTCGGTTGTCTGGGTGTGTTTAGTGACCGAAAAGTGTCCAAACGATCATAGTGGCGCATATCGACCACCTTCGGCGCCGACGCGACGGGATACCCGCGTCCCTGGTAACCCAGCACTGTCCTCGACCGAGCGGGGGAACATTCCGGAGCGAGGCCCGCCGGAGGCGCCTTTACTTGGGTTGAGAGCTTGAGAATCTCACTACCGTGCCAGATTGATACCCGCAGACCTGCGGATAACTTGCACTTTGAGGTGCCGCAGCTGACCCCTGTTGATCCCTCCTAACAGCACGCGGACAGCACGACGCGGCGGTTGTTTCGTTTGCAATGACGGGTGGGACAAGGCGGGTATCCCGTCGCGTCGGCGGCCTGGCTTGCTATGCCCTAGACGTCGGCCGGATGGGCTAGCCGCGTCACCCGGCGACCCACTACCTTGCGCGCAGTTGGGTCCATCCCGGAGTCGAGGCGCGCTGGAGGCATGCAGTATTGATTTAGATCGTGTTGATCTCTGAGGTGTGAACGCTGATTCGTTCCTTCCTGCGCATGCCGGTGCATCATTGTGTGCTACTGGGCTGCGGCGACACACCGGTGTGGATCGATCCGTGCGGGCTGGCCGCGTCGGGTCCGTTGACGGCTTGCTGACGATGATCACATCTAAACCCGCCGTGGCGGAGTGCGTTCTATATGCGGTAGGACCCAGCTCTGGTACGCCCGTGTAGAGCACCAAAGCCACCCGAGATCCGCCGGCGTAACCGCCACCGACCAAGCGAACCGCCGCGGCAGCGCCGTGCCGAAATGACAAGTGCGACCTCTAGTCCGCGGGAAACGAGGGCATGCGGTTCACTGTGCGTCGACAGCGATACCGCTGCGGCCACCTTGCTTGCCGCACCATCGCGACCTGGAAGGTTTACATGCAAAAGTACGTCTTCGCCGGCGGCACCGCCGTCATCACTGGCGCCGCAAGTGGGATCGGTGATGCCTGGCACACGCGCTCGCTCGGCGTGGCAGCCATTTGGTTCTGCTTGACCGAGATGCCGAGCGGCTAGCGAGTGTGGCCGGAAAACTCGATCGACACCTTGCCCACCGCAAACGTCAGCTCCTGCCCAGCCACCGTCCGTCGACCCGCGGCCTGCGCGGCGATCAACTGCTCCCGCACCACCCCGATCGCATCCGACAGCTCCACCCGCCCATCGTTCTCACCGACCACACCAACACACCCTCCACTGACCCTGGTGGTTTATTCGTGGGGATCTTGGCTCGCCCGGCGTGGCGTACCCGTTTTAGATCTTGTGTTCCGCATGATCACCCTGCGGCTCGCTTTCTTCTTGTCGCCTTCCCCTCGTGTGGC
>Ga0134128_10003613_pt1 | contig 18890 bp, 13 predicted proteins | sample KB31754_FD_96462 | JGI IMG/M metagenome (GOLD analysis project Ga0134128, IMG submission 96462) | Terrestrial soil microbial communities with excess Nitrogen fertilizer from Kellogg Biological Station, Michigan, USA - KB3-175-4 | ecosystem: Environmental > Terrestrial > Soil > Unclassified ...
CACTATTTCTGGCGTCAGGCAACGATGGGCATCGAGCAGATTGTAGAGGATACGCGGCGACAGACCGGCGAGGAACCTGTCGTCGTGGGCATGAGCAAGTGGTCCGTGGCAAGCGTCCTCACTTTTTATAACCGGGGCAGGCCCATGGAAATACGCTCGCGCAACATGTTCGGTGACAGCGGCGCCATGTACGATCTCTGGTATCCGTCGGAATCCCCTACAACCCGACCCGTCATTCTCGTCGGCATGTGGCAGGATAATCTTGAATGCACCCGAAATAGCATCGAGATCGGGAGTATGCTTGTCGACCCTGATCCGGTTCGGGAGCTTGCAATCGTCGGGGATGGAAAACCATTGCGTGGCGTGTATTATCGTGTTGCGCATGGGTACCTGGGCAAGCAATATCAGCAAACTTCGCCCAAGTGCGCAGAGGGAAAGCACACATAGCCGGCGCTATGCCGTATATTCCCTGGCCGCTCAAGCCCGCGCGGCCAGGGAATTACGGAACGGAGCTTCCTGATTTTTCCGCCAATTCCCTACTTCCTTCTCTTCCCTTCTGCCAGGTTATGGCTATGGCGGTGATGACCACGAGAAAGGTGGGAATTTTGCTGTAAAGGGCGAAAGTATCCGGCAAGCCGGATAAGAAGATGAAGAACACCAAAACCGCCCCCAGGACTGGGAGACGGTGCGATCTCAGCGTTTGAAACCAGCCCCACAGGAAAAAGCCGTAAGCCAGAATTCCCAGTGCGCCAGTATGCATTCCAATCTCGATCCAGTCGTTATGGTAATGAGACGTTCCCAAGTACTGGGGTAGATCCTTGTAAATACCCCCCTTATATGTTGCCACGGTTTTCTCGAAATAGCTTTCCGGCACTCCAGTGCCGTGACCAAAGAATGGATGCTCCAGAATCCCATGCAGGCCGACATCCCACATCGCCAGCCGATATCCCAGGCTGGTATCGTACTTTCCCTGCTGAGATAGCTTCACTTCGGCCTGTGCCTGTTCAAGTCTAGTCTGAAGGCTGTTGCTGCCATATGCAAAAGCAGCAACGACAATAGCCAGTGATGCGATGATACCCAGGAGCGCTTTCTTTTCCGTTTTATAGGTCAGGAAAATCAACAGAAAAACGGCAAGAAGCGTGGCCAGCAAGGGACCTCGCCCATATTGCCCAAACTGAATCAACAATAAAAACAGGCTTCCGAGCCCCAAGCCGCATTTCCATTTTATCTGGTTGATGGTCGTCGCAAGATAGAGTAAAAGAATAATACCGATCCCCAGCATGGAGGAAAACACGAGATAACTTATGTTAAGAGGTGGAATCCCTTGCACCCCGGCAATAGCCCATTGATAAATACCTGACAACAGGACAATGATGTAACCTGCAAGGAGGCCGGCAATTGCCCAAGGCAGGCGGTCTTTATTGAGAAGCGATAAAAACGGGATGAAAACCAGGAAGCCGAAATAGCGCCTCCATTTCAATCGTCCTGCCTCGGGATAGTCTCCCCAAAGGAGCCCTAGCGCCACCACGGCACATAGAAGGAGTATTCCCAGTACGAGCGGCTCTCTACTGATCTGGCCGAGCCTGCGAGGGCCGTTATCGAGAATCCAGACGAGGGTCAGAAGAATGCCAGTGCCCAGGCTCAGCCACTTGCTCCATAAAGCGATCCCGAAAAACAGCAACACAAACTTTGCGGCCCCCTCTTGCCACGCGCGCGCATCGTGTACCGGACTGCAAGGAACTGCGGCTTTCTCACTCATGGATATGGCGCATGCAGGGGATATAAAAGACGTGAAGAACGGGAATATAAGCAAATGACCAGCAGAGAAATCAGTGCTGGTCAGCCAGCGCCATCAAGGAAGGCATAAATAGGCTACAAATGTCATCGCGATCATGCCTGAGTCGAATCCCTACCCACCCTGACCAACTTCATCGAACACCGGTCCGATTCTTCGAATCTGCTTAAAAAGGCTGATGCATAGCCTCGACAGTACGTTTCAGGTTGAATGCCAGAAGTTTCCCGAACCGCTCGTTACCCAGCGGACCCCGGCCTATCCGCTGGATCATGTCCAGGTCCGGCGCCTTGTTGATTCCAATCATGCACGGCCCGCTGTCGAGCAGGGCGATATCCCAGCCAATCACTACCTGATCGGAGAACGCGCTCTCATGCGCATGTCGAACCAGGTCGAGCAACTCGGCCCAACACGGAAGCTTGCGGTGCAGAATCTGCACGCCTGTCTTGTAATGCCGCTCGTACCATCCTCCTCCTGTAAATCCCCACGCTCCGCAGGTGCCGCTTCCCAATTCGCCGGTATGAAGATCAATGTTGGCTGCGACGCCACCCCTGTGAAAATTGTCGACAACTACGGTCTCATTTTGAGCCATTCGAAAAACCGCATTGGTTGCTTCGAATTCCCCCCGTTCATTGCGGCAACTCATCACCCGTACCGTCGCGAGGGTGCCATTTGCAAGGTCGGCAACCTCCCTGTGGTTGATGAGCCGTGGCTGCACCAGGAAAGACCTTCGCCATGATGCCCTGCACAAGCTTTCCAGCACCTCCTCGGCAGTGGCATGTTTACCATCGTTGCGCCGATACTGCCCCGAACCCAGATAATCCCAGCGCATGGCATTTCTTCCATTCTCGCCCTGCAGCGGTTTCACGAACAGATCGGTCTTTGGAAGCCCGGCACCACTCCAATCAATCGCTTTGATCTCCCCCTGTGAGACAATCAAAAACACAGGGGCTGTGGTTATGGAGAACTTACGGCAGCGTGACAGGAAGCATAGTTTGTCCTTGATGCAGGAGGTGCTGCGTTCTGCAGGGATAGGGAGGCCTCCATTGTAGTCACGGAGGATGCGGTAGAGGCAGGTTTTTACTTCAAAGCGGTTGATGTATTCAGAAGTGCGCTGCCGCTTGTCATCGTCATGCAGCTCGAAAATATAATACCAGGGGGGTAAAATCGCGTATTGCAGCGCAATTTCAACCTGCTCCCGGACTTGCCGGATTATCCCTTTCCTGGTCTGCTTCTTTATCGTCCGTCCGTTAAGCGCAGTGAAGACGATAACCAGTACCAGGGTGACGAATGGCGCAAACGGCAGAGCCGCATACATGAGGGTGCGTTCGCGGAACCCGGCTTCCCGCCAGCTTTCCCGCCGAAAGCATCGATGGACAAAAGCAGCGGCTGAGTTGTCGTCAGGCAGGGAGGAAAACGTCCACATTGCACCGCTCAATGCCTGCGTAATTCTGTCGATACTCCATGCGCTCATTGCATTCCGTCACTGGCGCTAAGTGTCTGGGGCATAGGTGATAAGGTTATGGATTGATTCAGATGGATAACCGCCGAGGCCGTCCCGCCGCTTTCGTCCCGGTTTTCATCCCGGTTTTCACCCCAACTGGCGGCCTGGATGCTTTTATCCGATGACGGTCCGCCTGATTTTATCGGATCCTGTGTCACCTCTCACCGGCACCTTCCGCTGGTACCTCTCACGCTTAAACCAAAGCCTCGCCCGTCAACTTCTCCAGGATGCGCAATGATGAACGGGAGGAATCCTTCATCGCCTCCACTGGTAAATAGAAGGTCTGATCAAGGCTATGCTGTCCCGATATGGCCCCATGCAGCACCAGATCGGTGATCGCAATCCAGCTTGCGCCTGCTGGAAATTCCATGATCTTGCGCGGCGCCGTCCCCTGGTACTCCTTGTCGCGCATGCCGAGCGAACGCAGCGTTGCAATATAGCGGTCGTATCGGGTTTTGGGACCGTCGATGATGCCGAGACGGCCCAGAATAGAGGTGATCCAGCTCGGCTCGCTCGGGTGCGCAGCAGGTAAAAAGCGCTGCACGAAGGGCTCGAACGGTTCCCCGAGTTGCCAGATACGCAGTCTGTCAGTGGGATTGATATTGGAGAACACGCGCAGCATGCCTCGCCCCTGTGTGGGATAGCCGTAGCTTGAATCAATGTGCAGGGATTGGATGTTATTACGGGGAAAAGGACGATAGGTAACGCGTTTCCGCTCCAGGGCTCCCTGGTAGCTGGGAAACAATTGAGCGATGACACTCTCTGTCCATTTGCTGTAGCGCGACATCATCGCCTCGATCTGAGGACGGGCTGAGTCCTTGACCTGAGCCCGCATCATCTTTCCACGCACTTGGGCATAATGATACTTCTTGATACGCCCGCGCTCCGGATCAAAAATGATGGTTGGACGTCCATCCTCGACATCTGGCGTTCGGGACAGGATATTCGCCGTGTCAGAGATCAGCTCCCGCTCATGGCCAGACAACTCAAACCCGCTTTTTGGCAGATAGATGACCCCACCTCCTTCCAGCATGTCGATTGCCGCACGCTGCAACTCGGGCGCCCTCAGGTCGGTTCCCGGCTCTATCGTCAGCACCTGCACGGTATCACCTTCCTGATATCCCGCATCCCGTTCCTTATTTATCATGGTGTTCCTTGAGCTGTTGGACGTACGAATAGTCTATAAGTAAAGTAATATATCAGCGGGGAAGCGGCAATGACTTCCGTCACTGAATTTGAACATCGCTAAAAAATCTGCGCGATCACGTTAACATATAAATTTAATGATCGGGAATAAAACCAGCCGTGCGATACCAAACATAAGAAACTGCAACAACAGCTTCCATAGAGAAGCTCAGCAACAACTGACGATCTGAAACAGCTGTACTGTCTTTATATCTGGTTGTTGGGAATCAATGGCGAAAAACAACCTTCCGGCGCAAGCCTTTCCCTCAATTCCTATATGAAAGCGCTCGTTTTTCTCCGACATTACAATGATATAGACCATATTACACCGGTTATCTCAAAATGGCTCGAGTCCGGTCACCGGTGCGATGTCGTGTTGATAGGCAATCCGAAATTCCGTAATGATTACCGTATTGAATTTCTGGGTACACTGGAGGGAGCGCGTGTTGCCCATATTCGCGATCTCCTGCCCTCCCTGGAATTTTTAGGGTGGCGGCTACAGACACTGCTGCTGGCCAGCCGCTTGCGACGCTCGATAATGGGTCCGCTCGTCGATGCGCTTGCTCGCGCGTACAGTGTGGACCGGCGTCAATCGATCTGGCGCAGCACTGCCGGCAGATTGCTGGAACGCAGTTTCACCGCTGTTGACAGAGGCGTAGTGGTGTTTGACTGGGTTACAAGGGATTCGCCTGTTTCGGTGGAATGGGTCGAAGTGGTTGTTTCCCTCGCGCGTAGCAAGGGCTTGGGCACAGTGTCGTTGCCACACGGAGACAGTCCGCATGCCAGCCAGCTGATACGGCATCACGAGTGGAGTCTCAAGCCGGATTTCCTCTACTCCGCAGCAAGCATATTCGACAAGCTGGTGGTGCCCAACGAGTTGTGCGCGGAACGTTTTCGCCCATTCCTGGACGATCAATCCATCGCCGTCCTCGGCTCCCCCCGCTACTGTGATGAGTGGCTGGTGAAATTGGCAGAACTTTCTCCCGTCCCACCTGCTATCCGCCCCCGAAAGGAGCCAAAAAGAGGGAAGGAGTCCACGGAGATCGAAGGCCTTAAAGTCGTGATATTCCTGAGAAAGAGTAACTTTACGACCTTCTGGGAAGAGGTCGAGGAAATAGTGGGAATGATTGCAGCTTTTCCGAACGTGGAACTGGTGATCAAACCTCATACCCGTGGCGGCTGGAGACAGCCCCTCACCAGAAACGCCTCGTTGCGCAGTCTTCCCAATGTGAGCGTGGCGCCCGACCATGTCCATTCCATTCATCTGATGAACTGGGCGCATGTCATTATCGATCTTGCCACCTCGGTAGTATTTGAAGCAGTCAAAGGAAAAAAACCCGTGCTCGCTGCCGACTACCTCCACGCCGGCCGCTCTACCCTGGCACATTTCATGCCGGAGACGGAATTGAAGTGCCGGGATGACGTATACCGGAGAATCGACGGATTTCTTTCCAATGGTTGCGATTCATTCTATGTAGAGGAACACCGGCAACGCTTCATCAACGAAATGCTTCACGTGGGCGGGCCCGATGTATTGCCGCATTATGTGGCGCTGCTTGAAACACAAGCGCAGGCATCGAGGACTGAAAACCGGCGAAAAGACATATGCATGTGACTGAACCTTAAAAAATACTGACTCTGCTCCTATAATTAAACTTGCTTATCCGCGAAGAGTTAATGCGGCCTCAGGTACACAACGATAAAAAAGAAACATGATGTCGCAGACATACTCTCCATCGGTCAGCGTAGTGGTTCCCACCTATGAGCAAGCGTGGTTCATCGGACGCGCGCTGGACAGTCTGCAGGCGCAGGTTCTGACGGATTGGGAAGCAGTCGTCATCGACGACGGTTCACGGGATGCTACGGCGGAAGTCGTATCGGCATACCTGGGCGACACGCGCATCCATTATTATCGCTTTCCCGAAAACCGGGGGTTGGGTCACGCCCTGAATGAAGGCATTGCCAAAGCAAAAGCGCCGCTCATCGCTTACTTGCCAACCGATGATGTTTATTACCGCGATCACCTGCGCAGCCTGAAAACATGCCTCGAGACGCAGAAAAGCGCTGTGTTGGCTTGTTCAGGCATTCGCCACCATTACAACCGCGAGGCCGTTGGACAGATTCCAGAATTTCCTTTGCAACTGGTGCAGTGCATGCATCGGAAAATGCCGGTGCGCTGGGTGGAGCGCGCAGAACTGGAGTCGGATGATCTCGAGCGCCTCTACTGGAGCCTGCTGCGGCCCCTCGGCGCTTTTGCCGAAAGCGGGAGTCTTACCTGCGAATGGGTCTCCCACCCGATGCAGCGGCACAAGATCATGCAGGAACCGGAAGGCGGCATCAACACGTTTCGCTCCCATTATCGCGTCAAAGAACCGTTGCGCTTTCATACAACCGTAGGCCATCTGATCGATGAAGCGGACCATTACCGGAAAATGCGTGAACGGCCGGATACCCCTCGTGCCGACAATGGGTTGAAAATACTTCTGGTCGGAGAACTGGCCTATAACGCCGAGCGCGTGCTCGCCCTGGAAGAGCGGGGGCACAAGCTGTATGGCTTGTGGATGCAGAACCCATACTGGTACAACGCGGTAGGGCCGATGCCTTTCGGACATGTGGAAGACCTGCCGCGCGACAACTGGCGCGAAGCAGTGAAGCAGGTGCAGCCTGATGTTATCTATGCATTGCTCAACTGGCAGACGGTGCCGTTTGCACATGAGGTATTGATGGCCACTCGCGGCATTCCTTTCGTCTGGCATTTCAAGGAGGGGCCTTTCATCTGCCTTGAAAAGGGAACCTGGCCGCAACTGATCGACCTGCACCGGTATTCGAACGGCCAAATCTTCTCCAGCCCCGAAATGCGGGATTGGTTTGATACCATCATTCCCGGCCTGTCGCTGGATAAACCCACTCACGTACTGGATGGGGACCTGCCCAAGCGTGACTGGTTTGATCAGCCTCGCGTCCCGCTGCGTTCCGCAAGCGAAGGTGATATTCACACCGTATCGCCGGGACGGCCCATCGGCCTGCACCCGCATCATGTAGCGGAGTTGGCCAGCCATGGCATTCATCTGCATTTTTACGGGGAGATAACCCATGGACAATGGCTGCAGTGGATTGAAAAAACCCAGGCGATGGCGCCAGGCTACCTGCATTTACATCCGAACGTGGACCAAAGCTGCTGGACTGCCGAGTTTTCCCAATATGACGCGGGCTGGCTGCACCTCTTCGAAAGCAGCAATGGAAGGGAAATCAGGCGGGCAAACTGGGATGACCTGAACTACCCGGCGCGGCTCAGCACCCTTGCAGTAGCCGGCCTGCCGATGCTGCAGAAGGCAAATGAGAGCGCATTCGTCGCTACCCGGACACTGACAAAGCAGCTTGGCATTGGAATTTTTTTTGATACCGTGGATGAGCTCGCCGCCCAGCTGCGCGACTGCAAGCAGTTGCAAGCGACGCGTGAGCGGGTCTGGCAGCAGCGGCACCTTTTCACGTTCGATCATCACGTACCGGAACTGATTGATTTCTTCCGCCTCGTGATAGCGTCCACTTCCAGGAAGCAGACGCGCAGCGGAACGGCGTTAGAATCCGCACACTCGCAAAGCCGCAGACTGGCATGAAAACATCGAATACCAAGATCTTCACCCTCAGGACTCTCCCTTAATTGAGCAAGCCGCTTGGACATTCCCCCAGACCGCCCTTTCCAGACTTGTCAAGCGAGACGGAGACCGTTCCGTTCGAGATTTACTTTGGCGGCCCCGATCAAGCTCCAGGCCATCTGCGCGACGTTCTGGCCGCACACATCGCAGTTGTTCCCCCCGGGGGATCCATTGACTGGGTGACCTATTATTTTCGTGACCTCCGTCTGGCGGAAGCCCTGATTCAGGCGCGCAAACGAGGCGTTCAGGTCACTCTGAGCCTGGAAGGCAGGCCGCGCATTCCTCACGCCAATGATGCCGTGATCAGGATGCTCTCGGGACCCGGTGGACTGGGCGATGCGTTTCGCATCATAGCCATCCCCGGTGTGCCATCACCCGCGACAAAATCATGGAAGCCCCAGCTACACGAAAAACTCTACTGCTTTTCACATCCGAAACCCGTTGCCTTTATTGGATCCTTCAATCCCTCGGGCAACATGCCGGAAGACGATCCCAAAATCATTCGGGAGCTCGGTGATCAGGACCGTGGCTACAATGCGTTGATCGGACTCAGCGATCCGGTGCTGGTCGAGGGACTGGTGAAGCATGCAAGGCAGATTCACCAGTCGCCGCCAGGACTCTTCTATCGATTCTCGGCCGGTGCAAGCCATGACATCCACGGTGCGGACACCACGATTCATTTCTGGCCTCGAATCAGCCCGCATCCGATCGTGCAATTCCTGAGCCGGATCAACAGTAACGCTCGTATCCGCGTCGTCGCATCGCACATCAGGACCGAGAGTGCGGTTGACGTCATGGCAGGGCTTGCCAGGCGAGGCGCTGCACTGGAAATATTCGCAGAGTCGACGCTGAGGCGCGTCACGCCTAAAGTGGAACGACGGCTAGCTTCCGCCGGAATTCGGTTCAGGCGTATTCGGAATCCCGAGGGACTTCCCATGCACCTCAAATTCGTGCTGGTCGAGGAGGGTGATCGCACCTGGTCGATTTTTGGAAGCTTCAACTGGACCAAACCCTCGTTCTGGCTCAAGCATGAAATTGCCGCCATTTCCAGCAATCCTCTAATTTTTCAGATTCTCGCACGCTGCTGGGACGTGTTGGAAAATGAAGAATGCTGATGCGAGAAGGGAAAAATGATGAATTTCCATGAATCCGAGATATATTCCTGCGTCACAGTATGAAATTCCGTTCAGGCTCATGGAGGCCCTGAGAATTGTGTGATCCATCCGGTAAATCCTGTGAATTGCTCCGGGAGCCGTTTCAGCCACGACGGATCGTAAGCAGAATCATAATGCCGTCCATCCCCCATCGATGACCAGATTTGCGCCCGTCATATAACTGGATGCGTCCGAGACCAGAAAAATGATCGCTCCGTGGTATTCATTTTTTTCCGACATGCGCCCCAGCGTGGTTCGCGACGAATAATTATCGACAAATTCGGAGTCATGCCGATTCCAGACGCCGCTGGGCGTGAGCATATTTACACGGATGGACGTGTTCATGTAATACGCAGCCAGAAATTTTGTCAATCCCAGCAGACCCGCCTTGCATACTGAATACACTGCGGGTTTATAGGTCTGTTCCTCCTGCCCTGCCTTTTTGTAGATGCGCTGATCCGGGCCTACAAGCCCGTAATTTGAGCCTAGAAAAACAACGGATCCCTTGCCCGTTTTTTCCATCACCCTGCAGGTGGCCTGAGCGAGGCGGAAAGCGCCGGTTAAATTGACATCGAGAGAGGATTGCCAGAGCTCTCCCGGAAACTCGGTGAATTTTGAAAAATGCGAGGTATCGGAACCCTGCTCGAATTTCGGGTCGATCGCAGCACTGTGGACCACGGCATCGATCCGGCCGAACCGGGTTTCGCATGACTGCGCTATCGCCCGGCAGGAATCCGCGCTGGTGACATCCAACACCTGAACCCAGCTTTGCGTGTCGGGATACGCCGATGCTATCTCGCTTTTCAGTGATTCCAGTCTGCCCCCGTCCAGATCCCCCAATACCAGATTTGCGCCGGCCGACGCGACTGCGAGGGCGAATTCCGTTCCGAGAAGGCCGGTGGCGCCGCTAATGAGCACCGCCCGTCCGGAGAGGTCGAAGGGTGTTCCTTTATAGGCTTGATTCATGGCGCAACCTTTCGATGGGTTCGAAGAGATTTTTTGACCGCTAAGGCCGTGTTCAACACCTCGATGCCGTCCCGCAAAGTCACGCGTGGAATTGATCCCCGGGGAATACCTTCGATGAACTCTTTCATCATGGAGAGAAACAGCTCATTCCGGTCCCACGACGGAATCAGTACCATCTCATCCAGGACTTGTCCGTTTTGCCTCAGAGTAGTGAGGCGAGCAGGATAATCCCAGTCGACGATGGCATTTTCCGCAACAATGTTCATGTGGCGGACAGGCGGCCTGCGCCAGTAATCCATCCGGAGTTGAACGCAGATGTCCTGCTCAGTTTCGAACGTAATGAGTACGGTATCTTCCGCCGTAATGTCGAGAGACGTTCGATGGCCTCCGATAGCAAATACACTCCTGGGTTTTCCAAAAAGCCAGTGCAGATAATCCAGCTCGTGGATAAGCGTCAGCACGACGCCTCCACCCTGATCCGCGCGGGCCGCATAGCTCTGCCGGTAATCTTCCCAGGGATGCCAGCCAGGTAGGTATTCGCCCAGGTCGACCTGCACCGAATGGATCTTCCCGAGCTTACCCTGCCTGATCCATCCTTCGATTTCCCGTAACCCCGGATGCATGCGAAACTGGCACCCTACCAGAACCCGGGGCCCATCCAGGGCGACGTAGCGCGTAAGCTCGGACAACCGCCGTTTTTCATGGGCAACGGGTTTTTCGACATAAACATGTGACCCGGCCCGGAGAGCTTTGATGAGCGTTTCCAGATGCAGAGAGGTGGGGTTGGCCACCACCACAAGGTCGAATCTCCGGCTGAGCGCGAGATCGATATCTTGAAAGACGCCAATGTCTTTCGGGACGACTTCCGTAGGAGGCGGGAGATTCCGGGTTCGCACCACGCCGAGTTCGCGAACCCCGAGTGCATGCAGATTGTTGAGATGCCTCACGCCGATAGACCCAAGGCCAACCACCAAAGCCTTCAAGTGACGCTTCCCTGTCTTTCCATCAGAAACTCGGCCAGTTGAAACGAGAATTCGTCATCGATATCGATCGAGTCCCTGCTGTCGATCTTGAGCGGCAAGATGTGTGCGCCCGTGAGCGAATTTTTTTCCAGAATGGTACGGGTACGGATCAGATCCAGATAACCGATTTGCCAGTACACCTTGGGCAAGCTTTGCCTCGGCTCGTTGAAAGGTTCGGGAATGCCAGAGATGTTCAATAGGGCTCGCATGAAACCATCCGCTCCGATGGTCCACATCTTGTAGGGATTCTGTCCGGGCTCGGTGATCCCGCGAACCGAATCGGCTTCCGGGTTTTTTTTCAGGAGCTCGGCCGCTTCTTCTATTTTTGAAACGCTACGCAAGGGGGAAGTCGGGCGGAACTGGAAAATGGCCTCGGGAAGAGGAACTCCGTTTTGTTCCAGCCATCCGAGAAAATGACGAAATACCGGCAGATCCCGCGTATCGTCCTGCGCGAACTCAGCAGGCCGCAGAAAGGGTACCTCGGCACCCGCGTTTCTCGCCACCTCGGCGATGGTTTCCGAGTCGGTGCTCACAAAAGTCCTTCGAATGGAAGGACACTTGAGGGAGATTTCAATCGAATGGGCAATCAGGGGTTTCCCCCGCAAAAGCCGGATATTCTTATGAGGTACGGCTTTTGATCCTCCCCTCGCGGGAATGAGCGAATAAATCAACATCGGCTAACAGTCTGGCGGACTTGAAGAATCGAAGCGAAAAATTGGCTGGGTGAGGACAGATTTTGACGATTTTGCAGGTCAATGGCCGTTCTATTGGTCAAAAAAGCGGCAAAATATGGACCAGCCAGACGCTTTGCAGCCGATTTCCTTTAAGTCCGACAAGCTGCCAAGAGTCTGCGCTGCTGCTTCATTCGGCAGGCCCCGGCTTGTGGCTTGTGGCCGGTTTGCGTGCCGGAATGATGCGCTCGGGCTAAGTCATTGTCAAGCAGCGTGAACTCACGAACGCGTGCTCTATGCCATACCCGAGCGGTTCCAGACATTGAATCCAAAACCAATGTAGAACTGGATATAATTACCGCCGTTTGTCTCCAGATCGCTTGATAATAAATTCGATTCCCAGACTGACCCCGGACGCCTCCCCGTGCCATATGTCACATATTGTGCCCCATATTCTTGTATCCCTTATATCCCCTATCCCTCGTGTTCCCGATCCCCGGAAGTCCTCAGTCGAGTGACCAGTTCAGGACAGTGGTCGCGTCGGAATACCCCAGCTTGCTTCGTTCGTGGTTGCGAATGATTACTTCGACTGATAATGCGATAATGAGTTGCTGGATTTGCTAACCCGAAGCTTGGAAAACATGGCAACGTCTGCGTCAACCCTTATCATTCCCGTTGAAAATCAGGTTCGCGAGCTGGATGCGAAACTCCTCTTGTCTTGCGTGGCGGCGGAACGTGGTTTTCCAGTTGTCATCGGTTCTCGGGCCTTCGTTCATTTCGAGGTTGCGTCACTTCCACGTGGCGTACCATCCGGGTCAAACAGCACTCCAAGCATCTATTCAGGATCAATGGTTAGCAGCCTGTAGAGCCCAAAATGATTTCGAATCTTCCTTTCCAGAAAGCTTTACTATAGTGAACGGTTCGCGAACGGCAGGTTTGGAGTCATATTCATTTTCTTTTATTCAGGGGCTTGATCACATTTTTATGAAGACACCACGAGTCATTGCTGAAATCGGCTGTAATCATAAAGGGGATATCGAAATTGCAAGAGAGATGATCGGAATCGCCGCGACATTCGCCAAGTGCGATTTCGTGAAATTTCAAAAGCGTTCGAACAGGGAATTATTAACGCCCGAGGAATATAACGCGCACCATCCAAACCCTCAAAACAGTTATGGCGACAGCTACGGCGCTCATCGTGAATTCCTCGAGTTCGATGTGGACCAGCACCGCCAATTGCAGCAATGGTGCCAGGAGTTCGGGATCGGTTATTCGACGTCGGTCTGGGACCTGACTTCGGCAAAAGAGATTGCCAGCCTCAACCCGGAGTTCATCAAGATACCTTCGGCGTGCAATCTCAATTTCCCGATGCTGGCGTATCTTGCCACCGATTACGATGGGGATATTCACATATCCGTCGGCATGACCACTCCGGCCGAACAGGAGCAGATCGTGCAATGGATGGAACGCCACGGTGCTGTTAGTCGGGTAATCCTCTACGCATGCACATCCGGATATCCAGTTCCGTTCGAGCAAGTCTGTCTGCTCGAAATCCAGTCACTCAGGGGCAGGTTCGGCTCGCGCGTCAAGGAGATTGGATTTTCCGGCCACCACTTGGGTATCGCCATCGACATTGCGGCGGTGGTCCTGGGCGCGTCCTGGATCGAACGTCATTTCACGCTGGATCGGACCTGGAAGGGAACGGATCATGCCGCTTCACTGGAGCCCGACGGATTGCGCAGGCTGGTCCGTGATGTTCGCAATGTCTGCAAGACCCTGAAGTTCAAGGAGGGAGACATGGCGGAAATCGAGCTTGCCCAACGCAACAAACTCAAGCGTGTGCAAGGGGTTCACTTCAACTGATGCGCTGGGTAGCTTTCGTGCCTTTGCATGGAAATTTCGGGCCGGTTTCCCGAGACAGCGCACGCAGCATGGCGGGAAGGCCATTATTTTCCTGGAGCCTGGAGCAAGCCGTCACATCGGGATGTTTCGACACCATTTACGTCACTGCCGAGCCGCCTGTCATTCGAAAACGGATAGTGGAAGAATTTTCGCGAGCGGATACGGCAATCGAGATTCTCGATTGCCCCAGGGCAACCCGTACAGGCGCGGAGGATTGGAGCAGTTTCCTACACACGTTTCAGCAAAAGGTCTCCTTCGACGTCGTCTGTTCGATACAGGCAGCCTCGCCCCTCACGCGTGCTGAAGATTTTCGTGCCGCTAGGCACAAATTTCTTTCGGAAAATCTTGACTCGCTCCTGACAGCCGTGCCGTCCAGACGGTTTTTGTGGACCAGGATGGGAGAACCTGTGGGTCATGACCCGCTGAAATCCCGTGCGTCATGCGATGGAGCGGATCCGAAGGGATATCTGCTGGAAAATGGCGCCTTCTATCTGACCCATGAAAAATTACTTCGGGACAACGGTCATTATCTGGGTGGACGCATGGGTATTCATGAGATGGTGCCCGAAACTGCGATCGAGATCACCGGAGAGGCTGGCTGGAACATGATGGAGCGTCTTTTACGGGAGCAGGAACGGGGATCGATCCAAGCCCGAGTGTCACGAATCAAGTTTCTGGTACTCGATGTGGACGGAACGCTGACGGATGCGGGAATGTATTACGGACCCGCCGGCGAAGCCTTGAAAAAATTCAATACTCGCGACGCCCACGGTTTGCAGCGGTTACGTGAACATGGCATCGGGGTTTGCGTGATCACCACCGAGACTAGCCTTTCCGTTGAAGCAAGGATGAGAAAACTGCGCATTGATGAATACTACCCGGGCGTAAGCGATAAATTCCCTCTCCTCCTGGAGCTTTCCAAACGCTGGGGCGTTCCTCTGGAAAATATAGGGTATGTGGGTGACGACCTCAGCGATCTGGAATGTCTGAGCCGCGTAGGCGCTGCCTTCTGCCCGGCAGACGCCGTTCCCCGGATCGTGCGGCAGACCCATTATGTGTGTGAATACCCGGGTGGCCATGGCGCGGTTCGCGAGGTATGCGACCTGATTCTCCGATCGCGCGAAACCATACGACATGGCTCCCCCGCCGAAGCGGAAGCGTACTCATAATCCGCCTGGAATAATTGTTTGCACATACCGGAGGTATACCATCGTGTACGGACTCAATCTTGGCTTCGATGTCGGATTACGCTCGTGATTGCTTGGCTGTCAACGTAATACACCGCGCCGCAACAGGCGCCAGGAAACTTTAAAACCCCACAACAGGGGGTGGCGCCGTAGCATAGGGGTCACCTCGACGTGAACGCCGGTGTGGCGTTCGATCTTCCATGCGGCATAGCTGATGCTGTCATGAAAGGTAAAGGCCGCCTTGGACAGCCGCAGCACGGACAGGATTTTTCCCTGCCAACGCCGCAGCCGCCAATGCCGAAGCGACTTCCAACGTTCTGCATCGTCTATCAGACATTCGTAACCTCCGTCCGACAGGGGCTGTAATTTTCCTGCCAGTGCCGGTAGGGCCAGAGCGGTCAGGCGTGAATAGACCTCCAGATTCATCTGCGCGAGCTGGCGCGCGCGGCCTGCTCTCTCGGGCCGCAATTCCGCAGCGTAAGTCTGGGTCAATCCATTGGTCCAGATCATTTCGGTGGTGGTCACTGTGGCCCCGGAACAATCGAGAGTGGGCAGGGTGGAGTCGAGAAAAGTGACGACCGCATGGGCCAAAGATTTCGAAATTCGCTTGCGAGCAGCTTCGTCGCGAAAAAATAATAGCCTCGAGGGCTGAGCAAAACGTGCCCAGAGATAAGGGTGGAACCAGCGGCGGGTCCCCTGCTCGAAGTCCGCCATCGAAACCACGGCATATTTGGCACGGAACGTTTTCTCCTCTTGGGATACCTCCAGATAAAAGACATTCGGCGGTAGCAATGCGTTGAAATAGCGCAGGTAGCGTTCCGGGTAAGCACTGCTGTAACTGCTCACGACCGCGTAAAAATCGACCACCCCATCCCCTATCTCATGCGCGCGCAGGCACGATCCATAAAGAAGCACAGCCTCGAGGGCTGAACCGAAGCGCAATTTCAACGCCTCTAGCAAAACGAGAAAATCCGCGGATACTGTATTTGAACTCAGTGCCGCCATCTCCGAAATCAAACTCTCTGGAAGCGGTAGATCCGCTGTTGCAGCTCCTTGAAGCATGCTCATGATTTTGCGTTTGCGGCTGCCCTCTCCGCCACCAGAAAGACGATCGGACCAGCAGGCGTAATGCGCAAGGATCCACTCTGGCTGTCGGCACGATAGGACTCGCCGTCGACGATGTAATCGTCATCGATCAACAGCTCCAGCCGATCGGTGTTGTAACTATGATAACCATCCTTGTCCTTGAGATCGTTTCCACGCCCTATCAGCAACCGGAGCACGGAGCGCAAGGGAAGCTGCCGCTGCTGCCTGACGAATGTGACGTGCAGCGGCTCCGGCTGCTCGCCCCAGTACGGCCTCATGCCGAACAGCAGGCGGTCGAGGGTGCTGGCGAAAAGAAACGCGAAAGTTCCGTGGTGCTGGGGCAAGGTTTTCTCGGTAATGGTCATCCGGACCGGTGCCCATGGTCCTTGACGTCGCCCGAGCAGAAAGCCTGCAACATAGCCGAAGGTGATAAGGGCAGAGTATATTTCTCCGGTAATACCCAACCGCTTTATCCTGCTCTGGGAAAAGATCACAGCGCGGGCGATGAGTCCCACGCCGAAGAACATTCCATAAACCTTCCCCGCGCCGGACTGTTCTATGCAAAGGACATGACGCTTCACGAGTGCGAAGGGGAAATCTTTTTGAAAGCAGGCGCCCAGTTGCTGCAGGACGGATTCCGGGCTGCCGCCTATGCCGAGATCGAGCGCGGTCATGTTGGTTGTACCGCCCGGCACTATCGTCAGGACAGGCCACTTCGCCAAAGGCTGAGTGGCGAACAGATGACACAGTACACCCTGCACCGTGCCATCCCCGCCGATAATTACCAGTAAATCCGTACCAGCGTTCACGAACGCATCTACCGAGGCGCTGATTTCGTGTGCGTTCGTCACTTCCCTGCAGGCGCCGGAAATCTCGCCTGCGGCGCGCCGAATCGCCTCCTTCCGCTTACGGATGCGCCCGCTGAGCGGATTGAAAAGCAATCCGACAGATCCTGTTCCGGACTTCAACCTATCGACCCGTGATCTTTCTGTCATCTACGTGATCTTAAAGGTGCAAAAATACGAACGGTCAACTTTCCTTCATCCTGCCCCGCAGCGATCTCCTCAAACCAGGAATGCAAGGGTCCACGCGACCGTCGCGATAGCCAGCCCATCGCCACTCTCACTGAGAGAAAACCGGTCGAAAGCAGGTGCCAGATCACGACGGACAAAAGTCCGATATCCGGCCTGCCCGCCAACCAACCAAGGGTCAGCAGAACCAGATTGGGATTGCGGCGGGCAGTAATGAGCCGATTGAAGGAATCCAGTGGACGCCAGATGAAAATATCGAATGAAGCGACCCAGAACTGGAATGCTCCCTCACACAGCCGCCCCCCGATGTAACCGATAAGAATCAACCCGAATAATAACGGCAGATGCGAGGACAAAGAATAGTCGGCGGACAACCCCATGCCCCAGGCAATGTACCACAGCGGTGGATGAATGATATCCAGGCCGTGGTCGAGCACATCACCGAAGCGGCTGGAGGTAACGGTTACCCGCGCCAGTTTGCCATCGACGGTATCCAGGAAGGTCATGAACCATCCCATCACCAGTCCCAATCCATAGAAACCGTACCAGAACGCAACCCCGGCCAGCACGGTAAACAAAAGACTGAGCAGCGTAATATGGTTGGGGCTCAGGCCCGCATGTATGCAGAAGCGCACTGCCCGAAATGAAGGCGCCGGCCACAGCCATTTTGTCACAAAATCGGTCACCCCTTTGTAAGACCGCTCGAATAGCTCTGACTCGAGATTGCAGCGGCTGTTCCTGGTGATCGGCAAAACGTAAGGGGCATCTCTTTTCTTGAGATTCTGGCGCAGGCTTGGCAGATTGAGGTCTTTCAGCTCATAACGCGGCAAGGAAGAAAGGGCTTGTCCTTCTTCTCCGCCTGCAAATTCGCCAAGCCCCTGTTGCACGTTCCCGCCGGAAATTCGTACTGCGACTGGCTCACTCTCCTCGCTGACAAGCACAAGGTCCGTTTTTGCTTTGATCAGCGCGTCCAGTACGATAGCGTCAAAAAGATAATCGCCGCGTAAAAACAGAGCAGAGGCAGGGACTGGAATCCGTGCGGGATTATCGATCAACTCCGTCCCGCCAAATGCCTTTAACATGCGTTGCAGACGCTCGCGGCCACTCAAGCCCCAGATGTCGGTTTCGCTATCGTCAATGATATGGATATAAACAGGCATCGCCGATTCCGTCGGTTGCCCAATTATCTCTATGCGTAGATTTGTCAAATTGATAGGTTTCGCGTGCCGTTCGCGAGATTGCGGCAGGCATTCAGGTTAATAAAATCGGGGGCAAGTCAGGATTTGTTAAAAGATCCACCGTAACCAGAAATAAGCCACGGCGATCAGCACCACCCCTGGAAGAAGTGCGCTCAGCGCGGGATTCAAATGCAGCAACAAGCCGGCATTGGCGATGATCTGATCGAAGAGATAGACGCTGATTCCGAGCATCGATGCGACCACGAGCCTGTTCCCGAGTCCCCCCCGCACCGATCCAAAAACAAAGGGAATCGAAAGTAACAGCATCGCGATTGTCGTCAGGGCCCCGCCCGCCTTGCGCCACAAGGCGAGCTCATAGGCATCCGACTCCTGCCCGGTGGCGCGCAGGAAATGCACATGTAAAAATAACTCAGCGGGCGAGAGACTTTCCGGCGATTTAGTCAATGTCAAGATATCCTCCTCCTTCAGAAAGGGTTCCCAGGGTACCGATTCTCTGGTTACGATCTCCACGGCGTTGTCTTTGAATGTCTTGACG
>Ga0134128_10003614_pt1 | contig 18889 bp, 14 predicted proteins | sample KB31754_FD_96462 | JGI IMG/M metagenome (GOLD analysis project Ga0134128, IMG submission 96462) | Terrestrial soil microbial communities with excess Nitrogen fertilizer from Kellogg Biological Station, Michigan, USA - KB3-175-4 | ecosystem: Environmental > Terrestrial > Soil > Unclassified ...
ATCGGCCAGGAAGTCGATCTCCTCCTCCGGAAAGTCGATTGCGGCCTCGACGTAGGTGCGCAGCTCGATCACCGCTTCCGTGAGCCCGCGCACCATGGCGGAGAACTCGCCCTGCAGCGATCGCATGGCCGCGCGCATCGCCTCACGCGAGCCGGCGTCGATCAGATCAGCGATCGCCTCCGCCTGCGCGAGGTCCAGCTTGTTGTTGAGGAAGGCGCGCTGGGTGAACTCTCCCGGCAGCGCCCGGCGCGCGTCGAGCTCCACCACCCGGGCCACCAGCGCCTCGAGCACCAGCGGCCCGCCGTGGCCGTGCAACTCCAGGACGTGCTCTCCGGTGTAGGAGTGCGGCCCGGGGAAGAAGAGCGCGAGGCCGGCATCGATCGGCTCCTGCGCGGCATCGAGGAAGCGGGCGAAGCCTGCGCGGCGGGGTAGCGGTAGCTCGCCGAGCAGCACGGCGGCAATCTCAGGTACCCGCGGACCCGAGACGCGTACGATCCCGATCCCGCCCCGTCCGGGCGGAGTGGCCGCCGCCACGATGGTATCCGTGCGGCTCATGCGGTGAGGCTACCGCCGCGCCCTGCCGGGTTGAAGAGCAACTCGTCGCGCCTTCCGACATCTCTGCCGCAAGCCGCTCAACCGTTCCGCCGATGGAGCAGCCCCGTCACGAGCGTGAAGCTCGTTACGCTTTCTGCGGTGCCGTGTTCACGCCAAGCCGGCGGTTGATATTCCACTGCTGCGCGACACCCAGAATGGTGTTCGTGACGTAGTAGAGCACCAGACCCGCGGGGAAGAAGGCGAACATCGCCGACATGGCGATCGGCATGATCATCATGATCTTCGCCTGCGTGGGATCGGGTGAGGTGGGATTGAGCTTGTACTGCACGAACATGGCAATGGCCATGATGGCGGGCAGGATGAAGAAAGGATCGCGCGCGGACAGATCCTGGATCCAGAACGCGAACGGCGCCTGGCGCATCTCCGCGCTGTAGAGCAGCACCCAGTAGAAAGCGAGGAACACCGGGATCTGCACGACCATCGGCAGGCAGCCCGAAACGGGATTCACCTTCTCCCGCTTGTAGATGTCCATCATCGCGCGCCCGAGCTTCTCCTTGTCGTCTTTGTAGGTCTCCTGGATGTTCTTGATCCGCGGGCCGAGCGCTTTCATCTTGGCCATCGAGCGGCCGCTGGCCTCCGAAAGCGGGTAGAGCACGAGCTTGAGGAGGAACGTGACCAGTATGATCGCAACGCCCCAGTTCCCCGTGAGCGAGTGCACCTTGTCGAGCAGCCAGAAGAGCGGCCCTGCCAGGATGGTCAGATATCCGTAGCCGACGACGTAGTCCAGGCTCGGATCGATTTTCGCCAGCTGCGAGTGCAGCATCGGTCCGACGAAGAGCGTCTGGTGAATGGTGGCCGTCGCGCCTGGCGCGACGCTGTGCTCGGGGCCCAGCGCGGTCAGGAGGTACTCGGACCCCGACACCTCCGAGGTGAAGCGGTATGCCGCGCTCTTCGGCGGCACGATCGCGCTCACGAAATCGTTCTGGGTCGCGGCGATCCACCCGTTGGTCACCGTCTGCGAGTAATGCTGGTTCTCGGCCTTGGAAGGATCGAGCCGCTCGTATTTGCCATTCCAGACGGCGGGTCCGTGATAAGCGTAGCTGTTGGGATTGAAGTAGCTGCTCTTGGTACGTGGATCGTTGCGATAGATCTGCGCGTACGGCTTCGCTTGCCACGGCGTCGCGCCGTGATTCTGGATGGTGTACTCCAGCCCGATGCCGTAGGAGCCTCTGGTGAAGACATAGGTCTTCGTCACCGTGACGCCGCCGGTGCTCCAGGTGAGCGGCACGCGCAGCTGCGATGCGCCGCCCATCTCGTAGCTCTGCTGCGGCGCGTTGAAAGACGCGGTGTGGTTAGGGTACGGAGTCCCTCCCACCCCGGTGAGACCGCTCTGCAACAGGTACACCGTCTTCGCCCCGGCGTCGTTCTCGAGCTGCACACGAGCCGCCTGCCCCTTGATCTCCGCGTACTTGAGCAGGTGTACCGCCTCGAGAGTGCCACCTCGCGTGCTGATGTCGATGTCATAAACGTCCGTATGGACGTGAATGAGCGGCGCCTTTGCAGCCGCCGCGGGCGCTACTGCAGGAATGCTTGTCGCGGCCGACGCTGGGGGCGGCGTTGGCGGTGGCGGACTGACTGCAGGCGGCGCAGTACCGGCCGCTCCCGACTGCTGCGTCTGCGGAACGCTGTCGGCCAGCGAGCTCTGCTGTTTGGCAGGAGCCGTTTGCGCGGAAGCGGGCGTCTGGACGGTGGGATGCGGCGGGTAGTCATGTTGCCAGGTCGTGTAGTTGAGCCACAGGACCAGTGCGAGCGCGAGCCAGAGGTAGAAGCGCGGATTGTTATTCATGAGCGTGGCGGGAAGCAGTCGGAGCGCCGCCGGCGGGCACCGGGTCGAACCCGCCGGGGTGCCAGGGGTGGCAGCGCGCAATGCGCCTCACGCCGAGCCAGACGCCGCGCAGCAGGCCGAAGCGATCGATGGCCTCGATGGCGTAATGGGAGCACGAGGGATGGAATCGACAGCAGGGACCGAGGAACGGACTGAGGGTCCACTGATAGCAGCGGATCAGGCAGATCGCGAGCAGGCGTATCGCGCGGCTCATGCCGCGCCTCGGTCGTCAGGAGGTAGCGCGGCGCGCCGTCCAGGGTCGCTTGCGATTTTGTGCTCGATCACTTTCTTCCACAGTGCCGCCAGGCTCGCGTGCAGCTCCGCACCCGGAGCTCCACGCGACTGTGGCCGCGCGCTCACGACGAGATCGACCGCGGGAAGGGAATGCTGGTGCAGCCGGAATGATTCCCGGACGATGCGCCGAATGCGGTTACGCTCCACCGCGTTGCCGGCGGTACGCACGGCAACTGCCATGCCGAGGCGCGCACCCTGCTTGTCGTTGCTGGTCGCTGTCACCGCGAAGAATCCGTTGCCAAAGCGCCGGCCGCGCGCATACGCGGCGTCGAACTCCGACTTGCGCCGCAGACGCTTGTGCGGAGGGAAAGTGAGCCGGTGCATATCTTCGCCGCGACCCGCTCGAGCGTACATAGGTCAGTGCCATCGACCGCCCGTGGTGGCGGGGGCCCCCGGCCCGCGCTCCCGGCGCGGTCGCGCGGCGAGCGTGGTAAACCTTGAAGTCGGAGCCCTCTCGGAACCCTTAAGGAATCAGCTTCCGGCGCCCCTTGGCGCGACGGCGGGCCAGCACCTTGCGGCCGTTCTGGGTCGCCATGCGTGCCCGGAACCCGTGCGTGCGCTTGCGACGCACTTTGCTAGGCTGATAGGTACGCTTCATGGCGAGGCTCCAGAGGATCCGTGGGGTTCCAAAAAGGGGCGGCAAGGCTAAGCCGTTGAGCGCCAAGGTGTCAATATTTTCCGCATCTTTCCCCATCGCAAAACCTTCAGCGGTGGCGCTCAAGGGTATAGACTCCGCAACCCTTTCCCCGTTGAAGTGGTCGCGGAGGCAACGCGCGTGGAAGCGTCGCTTTGGGCTCGGTGCAAGTGTGCCTTGGAGGCCGAGCTCCCGGAGCAGCAGTTCAATACCTGGGTGCGGCCGCTGCAAGCGCTCGAGGGCGCCGGCGCGCTCAAGCTTCTTGCGCCCAACCGCTTCGCGGTGGAGTGGATCAACGAGCATCTCCTGCCACGCATCGGGGAGCTGCTGCGCGACGAGAGCACCGGCGACGCTCCAATCGTCACCGTGGAAGTCGGCTCGCGCAGCTCGCCCATGCGCGCCGCCGTGGCGCCTGCGACGCCATCGGGGGCCTCGCCGACCCAGCGACCGCGTCGGGCGGAAGGCCTCGTCGTCGGTGCCCGTCTCAATGCGGATTTCACCTTCGGCACGTTCGTCGAGGGCAAGAGCAACCAGCTCGCAAAAGCCGCCTCCCGGCAAGTGGCGGAGAATCCGGGCCGCGCCTACAACCCGCTTTTCCTCTATGGCGGCGTTGGTCTCGGCAAGACACATCTCATGCACGCCGTCGCGCACCTCATCAAGGAGCGTGATGGCGAGGCGCGTATCGCCTATGTGCATTCGGAGCGTTTCGTCGGCGACATGGTGCGCGCGTTGCAGCACAACTCCATGAACGAGTTCAAGACCGCCTATCGCTCGCTGGATGCGCTGCTCATCGATGACATCCAGTTCTTTGCCGGCAAGGAGCGCTCGCAGGAAGAGTTCTTCCACACCTTCAACGAGCTGTTGGAGGGTCAGCACCAGGTCATCCTGAGCTGCGATCGCTATCCGAAGGAAGTGGAAGGGCTGGAGGAACGGCTGAAGTCGCGTTTCGGCTGGGGACTGACTGTTGCCATCGAGCCCCCGGAGCTCGAGACCTGCGTGGCCATTCTGATGACCAAGGCGCAGCACGCGGGCGCGCACTTGCCGGAGGAGGTCGCCTTCTTCATCGCAAAGCGCATCCGCTCCAACGTGCGCGAGCTGGAAGGCGCGCTGCGGCGGGTGATCGCCAACTCACGCTTCACCGGCCACGCGATCACCCTGGACTTCACCCGCGAGGCGCTGAAGGACCTGCTGTCCCTGCAGGCAAAGCTCGTCACCATCGAGAACATCCAGAAAACCGTTGCCGATTACTACAAAGTCCGCATGGCGGATCTGCTTTCCAAGCGCCGCAGCCGCTCGGTGGCGCGGCCGCGGCAGGTTGCCATGGCGCTTGCCAAGGAGCTCACCAGCCACAGCCTGCCGGAGATCGGCGATGCTTTTGGCGGCCGTGACCACACCACCGTGCTGCATGCCTGCAAACGCATCAAGGAGTTGCGCAGCTCTGAGGTCCGCATGAGCGAAGACTACTCGAACCTGTTGAGAACCCTGACGGGTTGATGGGGGCAGGCCTGTGGATTTTCTGTGAGCGTCCGAGGGGATAAAGTTACGCACAGGCCGCCCACAGTCGCCCCGCAGGTCGTACCGCAACCTTTAGCGCGTCGTGGACGGGCCAAGTGGTTGATCCTGTGGGATGGAGAGAGTTGTTCCCGCTATCCCCAGGCTCTATCGCTACTACAATCTGATTTCAAGATTCTTAAGAAAGAATAGATTATGAAGCTGACAGCGACGCGCGAGGATCTTCTCGCCCCCCTGCAAAGCGTGATCGGCGTGGTGGAGCGGCGGCAGACGATGCCGGTGCTCGCGAACGTGCTGCTGTCGGCACGGGACGGTCGGCTGGCGATCACGGGGACGGATCTCGAGGTCGAGCTCGTTGCCGCCACGAAGGTGGGATTGGAGCAGCCGGGCGACATCACGGTACCGGGCCGCAAGCTTCTCGACATTTTCCGTGCGTTGCCGGACGGGGTCAGCATCACGCTGAGTACGGAAGGGGAGCGCGTCAGCGTACGCGCGGGCCGCAGCCGCTTCACGCTATCCAGCCTGCCGGCAGCGGAATTTCCGGTGGTCGAGGAGATCAATGCGTCGCAGACGCTCTCCCTGCCTCAGGGGGAGTTCCGGCGGCTCATCGACAAGACGCATTTCTCGATGGCACAGCAGGACGTGCGCTACTACCTCAACGGCCTCCTGCTGGAAACGCAGGAGAGCGCGCTGCGCGCCGTGGCAACCGACGGGCATCGGTTGGCACTCTGCGAGATGGCGCTTTCCTCGCCGGCCAAAGCGGGACAGGTCATCGTGCCGCGCAAGGGCGTCCTGGAGCTGCAGCGGATCCTGGGGACGGAAGGCAATGTGGAGCTGGCGATCGGGACCAATCACGTTCGCGCCCAGATCGGCGATATTCGCTTCACTTCGAAGCTGATCGATGGTCGATTCCCGGAATACGGCCGCGTGATCCCGGCTAGCCCGGCGAAGCGGGTGCAGGCGGATCGGGAGCTCCTGCGGCAGGCCCTGCAGCGCACGGCGATTCTCTCGAACGAGAAATATCGGGGGATTCGGCTGGCGGTGAGGACGGACCTCCTGGTGATCCAGGCGCACAATCCTGAGCAGGAGGAGGCGGAGGATCAGGTTGAGGTCGTGTACGCGGGGGACGAGGTGGAGATCGGGTTCAATGTCAACTATTTGCTGGATGCTTTGAGCGCGATCGAGGGAGATAAGGTGGAGATCGGGCTTACTGATTCCAATAGCAGCTGTTTGATCCACGCGCCGGGGCTTGTGCAGACTCGGTATGTTGTGATGCCTATGAGGCTTTGAGAGGGAACGGTTCGATTACGATTGGGGAGGGAGCGAGGCTCGCGATAGGGTTTTGCCGGGGACGCCGTGAATACGGTCTCGCAGCCTCTGTTTGTTGATGGGCCCGAAGTCGCCTGCGGCGCTTCGCGCAGCCAGCCCTGTGACTGCCTTTGATCCCGCGACCCAAAGGCGGCTGTGGGCCGCTCCATGACTTGCTTTCGCACGCCGCCATCCATGGCTCCAGAAGCCCCCGCAAAGTCCTATTGCGTACCTCGCCCCCGATCGGCATTCAGTAGTGTTGTTACCCGCCTTGGGGGTTGGAGGACGCATCGACGGACGTGGGACCGCTCAGGCCAGGTAGGCCAGGGTTGCCGCGAGGGTAGTCGGGCCGGCGGCTCGCGAACATACTCCGGCACTCACACGGGCGGGGTCTCAGTCGCAAAGGGACCTGGCGGGGGCCTGTGGAGTCAGGGATGACGGAACGGAGCCTCCACGGATCAGTGAGCGGACGGGAGCCCGCGCAACCGGATTCACGGCGTCCCCCGCCAAGTCCCTTTGCGAGTGAGGCTCCGCCGCTCCGAGTGCCACCCTTGAATCCTTCGCACCGCACCATCGTCGACCTCTCAACTCTCCCATGATCCTCAGCGAGCTCACGGTCCGCGACGTCCGCTGCATCGAGCTGGCTGAGCTTTCTCTGCATCCCGGCCGCAATCTCATTTGGGGGGGTAACGGGTCGGGGAAGACTTCGTTGCTCGAGGCGATGTTTCTGCTCGGTCGGGGACGCTCGTTTCGGACGCGAAATTCGGAGCGGCTGGTTCGCCATGGGCAGGAGCGGCTGGTGGTGTTCGGGAGGACGGAGAGCTCTGAATCGGTCGGCTATGCCGGGTCGCTCGGGGATGCTGCTCGGTCGGGGAGTTCTGCGGCGGCAATGGGTGGGCTAGTCCACGCGGTCGGGGTGGAGGTTCACCGTCGGGACGGCCCCAGGGCACGCATTGATTCCGCGGCCGTTGGTTCGCTCGCTGACCTGTCGCGGGTGTTTCCGGTGCAGGTGATCGATCCGGAGATCCACAAGCTCATCGAGGAAGGAGGGAGGAGAAGGAGGCGCTGGCTCGATTGGGCAGTGTTCCACGTGGAACCTCGGTTTGCGGATTGGTGGGTTCGGTTCGCACGGGCGGTTCGCCAGAGGAACGCTGCGTTGCGGGAGCGACGCGGAGCGACGCGGCCCTGGGATGTGGAAGTGGCGGCGCTGGGGGAAAAGATTTCGGAAGCGCGACGGGCGGTACTGGAGCAGATGGCACCGCTTTGGAGGGAAACCACGGCAGGGCTCGACTGTCCTGCTGCGGAGCTGCAGTACTTCCGCGGATGGGGAACCCAGCATGCTTTGCTGGAGGCGCTCGATGCCTCACGCGAGCGGGACGAGGCGCGCGGGCTCACGCACGCCGGGCCTCATCGGGCGGACATCCTGATTCGGGTCGGCGGCAAGCTTGCGCGCGAGGTGCTCTCGCGGGGGCAGCAGAAGCTCATGGCGGTGGCCCTCACCCTGGCTCAGCTGCGCCTGCTGAAGGGCGTTTCGGGGACGACGCCGACGTTGCTCCTGGACGATCCTGCGGCGGAGCTGGATGCCGCGCACTTGAGGCATTTTGTCGGCCAGATCGCGCCACTTGGGTGTCAGTTGGTCATCACGTCGCTACACCCGGAAACAGCCGCATTTGGGACTCCGGACAGGGTGTTTCACGTGGAACAGGGGAGGGTGGGCCGGTATAATGCCCCATCCTGAGACCGGACCTTTTCATGGCTGCCGAAGACGTCTACGATTCCAGCAAAATCAAAGTTCTAAAGGGCCTCGACGCGGTGCGCAAGCGCCCGGGGATGTACATCGGTGACACGGATGACGGCACCGGTCTGCACCACATGGTCTTCGAGGTCGTCGACAACTCTATTGACGAGGCGCTGGCCGGCTACTGCGACAAGATCGTAGTCACCATCCATGCCGATGAATCGGTGACGGTTTCCGATAATGGCCGTGGTATGCCCGTGGATATGCACCAGGAGGAGGGGCGATCTGCGGCTGAAGTGATCATGACCGTCCTGCATGCCGGCGGGAAGTTCGACGACAGCTCCTACAAAGTGTCGGGCGGACTGCACGGGGTCGGTGTATCCGTGGTGAACGCCCTGTCGGAGTACCTCCTTTTGACGGTGTACCGCGAAGGGAAAGTCCATCGGCAGGAGTATCACCTGGGCGATCCGGTCGCCCCGCTCGCCGTCGTCGGCGATACGTCCGAGCGTGGCACGGTCGTACGCTTCAAGCCCAGCGCGCAGATCTTCACCAACATCCAGTTCGACTACGACATCCTGGCCAAGCGGCTGCGTGAGCTTTCCTTCCTGAACTCGGGCGTGCGCATCGAGCTCGTGGACGAGCGGGAGAACAAATCCGACGTGTTCCAGCACGAGGGCGGACTCAAAGCCTTCGTGAAGTACCTCAATCGCGCGCGCGAGCCGATTCACGACTCGGTGTTCTGGTTCAAGACTCAGGATGGGGCCGTCTCCGTCGAAGTCGCCATGCAGTGGAACGACTCCTACCAGGAGAGCATGTTCTGCTACACCAACAACATCCCGCAGAAGGACGGCGGCACGCACCTCGCGGGCTTTCGCAGCGCGCTCACGCGCATGCTCAATGATTACATCGAGAAGGAGTTGTCTGCAAAGAAGGACAAGTTGCCGACCACCGGTGACGACGCCCGTGAGGGCCTCACTGCGATTCTCTCGGTAAAACTCCCCGACCCGAAATTCTCCTCGCAGACGAAGGACAAGCTGGTCTCTTCCGAGGTCAAAGGTATCGTGGAGGCCGTAGTCGCCGGGAAACTGCAGGAGTTCCTGCTCGAGCACCCGCAGGAAGCCAAGGGTATCGTCGCGAAGATCATCGAGGCGGCCCGCGCCCGTGAGGCCGCGCGCCGCGCGCGTGAAATGACGCGTCGCAAAGGTGCGTTGGATGTCGCAGGCTTGCCTGGGAAGTTGGCTGACTGCCAGGAAAAGGACCCGGCGCTTTCCGAGATCTTCATCGTCGAGGGCGATTCCGCCGGCGGCTCCGCCAAGCAGGGCCGCGACCGGCGAACGCAGGCGATTCTGCCCCTCAAGGGCAAAATCCTGAATGTGGAGAAGGCCCGCTTCGACAAGATGCTGTCGTCAGTGGAAGTCGGCACCCTGATCACCGCGCTGGGATGCGGCATCGGCAAGGATGACTTCGACATTGCGAAGCTTCGCTACCATCGCGTGGTTCTCCTGACCGACGCAGATGTCGACGGGAGTCATATTCGCACGCTGCTCCTGACATTCTTCTACCGGCAGCTTCCAGACCTCATTGCGCACGGTCACATCTACATCGCGCAGCCGCCTCTCTTCAAAGTGAAGCGCGGCAAGCAGGAGCTGTATGTCAGAGATGAGCCGGAGCTCGATGCCGCTCTTCTCAACACGGCGCTGGAGAGCGCCGCCCTGCACGTGAACGCCTCCGCACCGCCGTTGCAGGGTCCGGGCCTGGAGGCGCTGTCGCGCAAGTACATGGAGGTCCAGGCCATCATCAAGCGCTGGTCGCGCCGTTATGACGATCGGCTGCTGGAGCAGTTGATCTACATGCCGGAAGTCAAGCCGGCCGACTTCGACAGGCTCGACTGGCTGCGCAGCTGGACCCAGGACCTCGACCAGCGGCTCAACTCTCTGGACGATGCCACGCGCGCCTATCGCGTGGGGTTGCAGGACGCGTCCGGTGAGCACGCGGCGCGCATCATGATCCACAAGACCGAGCACGGCACCGCCAGCCACAAATACCTGCCGCGCGAGTTCTTCGAGTCCGCGGAATACCAGCGGATCGCTGACCTCGCCCGCACACTGGCAGGCCTCATTGGCGAGGGCGCCTTCGTCAGCCGCGGCAGTGACCGCCAGGACGTCGGCTCCTTCAAGGAAGCCATGAAGTGGCTCTTCGACCAGGCCCGCAAGGGCCAGACGATCCAGCGCTACAAAGGCCTGGGTGAGATGAATCCCGAGCAGCTCTGGGAGACCACCATCAATCCGCAGACACGCCGGCTGCTGCAGGTGAAGATCGAAGACGCCGTCGCGGCCGATGACATCTTCACCACTTTGATGGGCGATCAGGTCGAGCCGCGCCGCGAGTTCATCGAGAAGAACGCCCTGTCGGTAACGAACCTGGACGTTTGAGACTCGCTGTTGCGACAATGACCAGCTGGGACGCCGCTAGCGTCGCGTATATGCTCCAGTGCCGCCTGCCGGGCTCTCGCAAGCCGGGGCTGAGCCGTTGCGGCCGCGATCGCGCTCGGCTTTCGGCTGCCGGATTCACCCCGCTCCGTAGCGACTGCCAGGCTGCCGCCACTTCGCCGATCGCCCTTACCTGCGCTCAGGTCAGCAGCTTGTCCGGCGTGATCGGAAGGCCCCGCACTCGTCTGCCGGTGGCGTGATAGACCGCGTTCGCGATCGCGGCCGCGGCACCGACGATCCCGATCTCCCCGATACCCCGCGAGCCCATCGGCGTGGAGCGGTCGTCCACTTCCTCCAGCCACACCGCGTCGAGCTCGGTCACGTCGGCATTCGTGGCGATGTGGTATCCCGCCAAGTCGCGATTCACGATCTGCCCGAGGCGCTCGTCCATCACGCTCTCTTCGTGCAGCGCCATGGACAGACCCATGGTCATCCCGCCAATGAACTGCGAGCGCGCCAGGCGCGGGTTGATGATCCGTCCGGCCGAGAAGACGCCGAGCATGCGCGCCAGCCTGACCTCGCCCGTCTCGGGGTTGACCCTGACCTCGGCGAACTGCGCCCCGAAGGAATGCTGCGCGAAGCTCTCGTCATCGGCCTCCGCGGGCGTCTCCGCCGACGCTTCGGCGCCCGGCGGGGGACGGGGCCCGTGCAGACGCCGAAGCTCTCGCGCCGCCGCCACGATGGCCCACCCCCAGGAAGAAATTCCCGATGAGCCGCCGGCCACCGTTGCGTTGGGCAGATCGGTATCCCCGATCTCCAGCCGGATGGTTTCGGGTGCGCAATCGAGAGCGTCCGCGGCGATCTGTGTGAGTGTCGTCCAGGTGCCCGTACCGAGGTCCGCGGCGCCGATGCGAACCGCGTAGCGGCCGTCCGCGCCGAAGCGGATGCTGGCACGCGATCCCATCAGCACGTAGCGCGGATAGGTGGAGCTAGCCACACCGCTGCCGATGAGCCAACCCCCTTCCGTCCGTTGCCCCGGCCGTGGATCGCGCTCGCTCCAGCCGAAGCGGCGCGCGCCCTCCCGCAAGCACTCGACCAGATGACGATTGCCCCAGGGATGGCCCGACTCAGGGTCGCGCTCCGGCTCGTTCCGCACCCGCAGCTCGATGGGGTCGAGTCCGCAGGCTACGGCGAGCTCGTCCATGGCGACTTCACCCGCAAACATACCCGGGGTCTCACCCGGTGCCCGCATCCAGGAAGGCTTGGGCACATCGAGAGCGGCGAGCCGATGGCGCGTGCGGCGGTTGGGCGAGGCGTACATGAGGCGCGTGGGTACCGCCGTCTGCTCGGCAAACTCCTGGAAGCGCGAGGTCTGCTCGACCACTTCGTGAATGATCGCCTCCAGACGGCCGTCCCGCTTCGCGCCCAGCCTGAAGCGCTGGATCGTCGGCGTGCGATGCCCCGCCAGGGTGAACATCTGCTGCCGTGTCAGCGCCAACTTCACCGCTCGTCCCGGAGCGCGCAGAGCGGCCAGCGCAGCCAGGATGTTGTGCGCGTGAGGCTCACCCTTCGAGCCGAAGCCGCCGCCCACGTAGGGGGAGATCACGCGGATCCTCTCGGGGCTCAGGCCAAACGCCTTGGCCACCGTCGCGCGGACCGAATGAGAGCTCTGTGTTGAATCGTACAGCGTCATCTTCTCAGAATCCCACACCGCGACCGTGGAGTGCGGCTCCATCGGGTGGTTGTGCTCCATGGGCGTCGAGTAGCTCGCATCCACCCTGACCTCGGCGGTGTTGAATGCTGCCTCGGCATCGCCTTGATCCGTGTCGGTCGGATATCCCGCGTTGACGCACTTCGGCGCATAGAGATCGTCTCGCCCGGCGCGGAATCCTACGTCGTGTGCGGCGATCTCGTACTCGACACGCACGAGGTCCGCGGCGTAGCGCGCCGCCTCCAGCGTTTCCGCAAGGACGGCGGCAACGAATTGCCCGCGAAAGTGGACCTCGTTCGATTGCAGCACCCAGAGCTCCTTGTTCTCATTCGATGCCAACCGGGGTGCTGTCCAGTGGGTGATGACCGCTATGACACCTTCGATGCGTCCCGCGGCACTCGTCTCGATCGAGCGGATCCGTCCCCGCGCAATCGTGGACTGCACCGGATACAGGTACGCAGGACGCTCAACGCGCTGCTCGAACGCGTAAGGCGCCGTTCCCATGACCTTGATCTTGCCGTCCATGCGCTCGAGATCGGCTCCGATCGCGTGTGTCTCGAGCATGTTGCTCTGCTCTCTGCCTGCGCCGAGCCCTTCGGGCCGGCCACCGCCGTCCAAAATTACGCCGGGCGATTCTGCCATCACTGCACTCCCGCCGTGAGACCGCGCAAGACCATGCACAATGTGTTGCGGGCCAAAGGAATCTTGAACGCGTTGTGCTCCAGCGGCCTGGCGTCGGTGAGCTCTGCCTGCGCGGCACGGCGATAAGTCTCTTCGGTTGCCGGAGCGCCCCGAATGATGGCTTCCGCGCGAAGGGCCCGCCACGGCTTGTGCGCGATGCCGCCGAACGCGACGCGTACGTCCTGGACGTGCCCGTTACGCACCGCCAACGCCGCTGCCACGGATACCAGTGCAAAGGCGTACGACGCGCGATCCCTGACCTTGTAGTAGGCGGAGCGCGCGGCGATGGTCAGGGGCGGCAGCTCGATCGCCGTGATGAGCTCACCATGCTCGAGCACCGTATCCCGCTCCGGGGAATCGCCCGGCAGACGGTGAAAGTCGATGACCGGAATGCGTCGCTCGCCTTGCTTGCCGAGGACGATGACCGTAGCGTCTAGTGCTACCAACGCAACCGCCATGTCGGACGGATGGACGGCTACGCACTGCTCCGAAGCGCCGAGAATCGCATGGTCGCGATTGTGGCCCTCGCGAGCGGAGCATCCGCTGCCGGGCTCGCGCTTGTTGCAGGGAACGGTGACGTCCTGAAAATACGCGCAGCGGGTACGCTGCAGCAGGTTCCCGCCGGTGGTCGCCAGGTTGCGCAACTGCCCGGACGCTCCGGCCAGCAGCGCCTGCGAAAGAACCGGGTACCGGCCTCGAATCGTCTCGTCCGCGGCCAAATCGCTGTTGCGCACGCCGGCTCCGACGCGAACTCCGCCGCCTGGTAACGGCTCGATCCTGGAAAACGGCAGCCGCGTCACGTCCACGACCAATTCCGGACGCGCCACACCCAGCCGCATGTGATCGACGAGATTCGTGCCGCCACCGAGGAAGGCGGCGTTCGGACGCGCGGATACGCGCGCCACCGCAGAGGTCGCGTCCGTGGCCCGTTCGTACTCGAACGGAGTCATGTCGTCGCACTCTGCTTGATTGCATCCCGTATAGCGGCGACGATGTTCACGTAAGCGCCGCAGCGGCATAGATTGCCGCTCATCCGCTCGCGGATCTCCTCATCGCTCAGGCCCGGGGCCGCGGTCAGCCCTCGAGTGACGAAGCTCGGCTGGCCCGCCTTCGCTTCTTCCAGCATCCCCACCGCCGAGCAGATCTGCCCGGGGGTGCAGTAGCCGCACTGCAGCGCATCGTGATCGAGAAAAGCCTGCTGGAGCGGGTGCAGCGCGCCGTCACGGACGAGTCCCTGCGCGGTCGTGATGGTGGCCCCGTCATAGGCTACCGCAAGAGACAGGCAGGTCGTCACCCGCCGCCCGTCGAGGAGAACGGTACACGCCCCGCACTGGCCATGATCGCAGCCCTTCTTGGCCGCTGTGATGCCGAGATGTTCGCGCAGCGCATCGAGGAGCGTGGTGCGCGTATCGAGCTGCAGCGAGCGCTGCTCGCCGTCGACTCGCAGGGTGATGCTGGCCTGCACGGAAGCGTCCTCCCCGTTCACCGCAATGCAGCGAAACGCCCCGTTCCATGGGCAGTTCCCGGCCCGGGACTATTTTCCCGGATCGAAGAAGAGGAGCTTGAACGAGCCGCGGACGAAGGGCGACGGGCCGCGCTTTCCGGCCATCCGGGCGGCGCGGGCCGCGGCCATTGCCTGGGGCGTCGTGTCCGCCGCCGCGAGGAACACCCGACCGCTGACCGGGTCGACGCTCATCGTCCGCGCCGACAGAGCGGTCGTGATCGTCCCCGCCGGCACGAAGGTGTTGGCATCGACTTCGCGGATGACGGACAGCGTGCCATCCATGCCGTTGGAGCTGAAGATCAGCTTGCGTGTCGGGTCGAACGCCGCCGCGTCAGTCCCTCGTCCGATCGGCAGAGTGGCCACCGTGGCGCCGGTATCGGCATCGACGACCACGAGACGTTGGTTCTCGCAGCTCGAGAAAAGCCGATGTGTCGCGGTGTCCACGGCCAGCCCGTGTGGCGCCTCGCACTGCGGAATCGGCCAAGTGGCGTCAACCTGGTTAGTCGCCGTATCGACACGGTAGATTTCCCGCTTTTCGACACCGTTCACGTAGACCTTGCCGTTGTCGCCGGCAACGGCGAACTCCATCTTGCTGCCCACGTGCACGGTGGCAACCACCCGATCCGCTTTCGGGTCGATCACCGTGAGCAGGCCCGGATCGCCGTCGACAATGAACACATGTCCGCTCGTGGGGTCGATGGTTACCGCATCCGAGTCCGGCGCCGCTTTGAGATGTTTCACCACCTTCAGCGTTTTCAGACTGAAGGCAACGCCCTCTCCCGCCCGACCGTCATCCGTGTAGCCCAGGCCCGCCGCATGAGAGATTGCGATGCCGTGGGTGCCTCCCGGCATGCCCTCGACCTGACCGACGACCCTGCCATCGCGTGCATCGACGACAGTCAAATGATCGCCATGAGCGACATATAGGCGATGTGACGGTGCGTCATAAACGAGGTAGTCCCACCGCTGCGGGGCGCCAATCGGTACGGTCCGCGACAGCCGGTAATGCACCTGCGCTGGTACTGCCCCCCATGCGCGCGGTGCCAATGCGCCCGGCAGCAGTCCAACCACGGCAGCCATGGCAACCACGAAACGGAGATATCGCCGCGACATACGCTCTCCAGTCGCTCAGGACGAGCCGGAAAACGCTACCATAGCATCGGGCTCCTTTGCCGTCATGAGCGTCAGCCGCTACACTGGATCGCCCCGCCGCAGACGGCCAACATCGCCATGCCAGAATCCACGGGCTCGTCCTCCGGCAGGGATGCAATCGACCTCGACCGCTACCTCGCCCGCATCGGCTATACCGGTACGCCGCGCGCCGATCTCGAGACTTTACGTGCGCTGACGGAGCTGCATCCGGCCACCATCACTTTCGAGGCCGTCGACGTTCTGCTCGGGCGACCCGTCGACCTCAGTCCCGGCGCCCTGCAGGCGAAACTGGTCGACGGCGGCCGCGGCGGGTACTGCTTCGAGCAGAACGGCCTCCTCAAGCGCGTGCTCGAGGCGCTCGGCTTCGCCGTGGAGGGACTGATTGCGCGCGTATTCTGGATGCTGCCGCCGGACTCACCGCCGATGCCGTTGACCCATATGGCTGTGCGAGTCACGATCGGCGGTGAGCGGTGGTTGGCTGACGTGGGTTTCGGAGCCTGCGTCGCCGGCACGCCGCTGCGATTCGATGCCATCGGCGCGGAGCAACCAACACGGCACGAGACCTTCCGGCTGAGGCGCAAAGGCGCGTGGACCCTTCTCGAGGCGCAACTTCCTGACGGTTGGCATCCGCTCTACATGCTGTCGCCGGAGCCCGCGCTCCACGCGGACTACGTCGCCGCCAACTGGTATACCTCCACTCATCCGGCCTCGGGCTTCCGCCGCGAGCTGCGTGCCGCGCTGACGGCGCCCGACCGGCGCACGACGCTCATGAACGACAGACTGACCGTGCGGCACTCGACAGGCCGCATGGAGCGGCGGTTCCTCGCTGAGCGCGAGATCGCGGACGCGCTCGTCTCGACCTTCGGGCTGCGGCTCGATGCCGACACCGCGGCACGGGCGGCCGGGATGGTATCGAAGCTCCGGGAACAGACGCCCGGCTGATGTCCGAGAGCATCCGCCGCGTCCCCCGCCTCCGCTGGCGCATTGCCGGACTGCTCTGCGCCGGGGTGCTGATCAACTACTTCGACCGCATCAGCATTTCGGTTGCGGCCCCGCAGCTCGAGCGCTCGTTTCACCTGACACCGGCCGATCTCGGGGTGCTGCTCAGTGCCTTCTTCTGGAGCTACGCCCTGCTGCAGATTCCCGCGGGCCTCGTGGTCGATCGCTTCGGCGTTACTCGCGTCGGGCGTTGGAGCGCGTTCCTGTGGAGTGCGGCCTCGGCACTGACCGCCTGTGCGGGCGGCTATGCCGGACTCTTTCTCGCGCGGCTGCTCCTCGGCATCGCCGAGGCTCCGAGTTTCCCGGCGAGCTCGAAGGCCACCGGCTACTGGTTCCCCCGCACGGAGCGAGCGCTCTCGACGTCCATCTATGACGTCGGCGCCAAATTCTCGAACGTGATCGGTGTGCCCCTCGTCGCGCTGGCCGTGGTGGGCCTGGGTTGGCGGTGGGGCTTCGGCGTGGTGGCGGCGCTGAGCTTCGTTTATTTCGTGGTGTTCTGCTGGGTGTATCGGGATCCGAGTCAGCACCCCCGGCTGACTCCCGTCGAGCGGCGGTACCTCGCTGACCACGGCGCCGAGCCCGAGGGCCGATCGTCGGGGACCACCGCAGGCATGCTCGCCTATCTCCTGCGTACGCGGAAGGTCTGGGGTCTGGTGATCGGCTTCGGGGCATACGGGTACAGCTTCAATCTGTTTCTGACATGGCTGCCCGACTACATCGTGCGGACGACGCATCGCAGCATCCTCGCATCCGCCGGCCTCGCGGCCATCCCATGGGCCTGTGCCTCGCTGTCCGACCTGCTGGTGGGCGGCTGGCTGATCGACGCCCTGATCCGTAAGGGATACGACCAGACCCGCGTCCGCAAAACCGTGTTGATCATCGGATTGTGCACCGCTCTCGCCGTGTTGGGTGCGACGACCACCAACCGACCCAGCATCGCCCTGGCGTGGATCTCGCTGGCCCTGACAGGGCTCGCGGCCGCTGCGCCCGTGGCCTGGTCCCTGCCGTCCCTGGTTGCTCCCAAGGCGGGCGTTGGCGCGGTGGGCGGCATCATGAATTTCTCCAACAACATGATGGGTGTCGTCGCGCCCATCGTCACCGGCCTCGTCGTTGGCAGCACGCACTCCTTCGTCGATGCATTCCTGATAGCAGGCCTCGTGCTGCTGGCGGGCGTCGCCGCCTTCCTGTTCCTGCTCGGCCCCATCGAGCCGCTGCCGGAACCGGCGGCCCAATTCGCCGAGTAATACAGCCTATCTGCACAAACGCACCGCGCAGGAGCGTTGCCCCGGTGCATCGCCTCCTGACATCCTGCCGCATGGCTGTGATGATCAGGTCGCGGTAGACTCATGCGCTTCAGAGCACGAGCGGTTGCCGGCATGAGCGTCCCCCACTCTCCTGGGAAGATCACGGTCGACGAGTATTACGAAATGGCGCGGATCGGGCTGATCGATCCGGATGCCAGGGTCGAGCTGATCGAAGGAGAGATCGTAGCCATGGCGCCGATCGGAACACCGCATGGGTACGTGGTAGACGTGCTCACCGCGAGATTTTGGGCAGCGGTGCGCGGTAAGGCACATGTCCGAGTGCAAGGTGCACTGCGCCTCAGCAATACAACGGAGCTTCAGCCGGACCTTTCGCTGTTGAGATTTCCGTCTGAGCAGTACCGTCAGAAGCAGGCGTCCGCGTCGGACGCTTTGCTCGTCATCGACGTGAGCGATACAACACTGCGCAAGGATATCTCGGTCAAGGTCCCGCTGTATGCACTGCACGGAGTGCCTGAGGCATGGATCATTGATCTCGAGAAGAGCCGCGTGCATTTCTATCGTTCTCTCGCCGATGGGCAATACCAGAAGGTCTCCGTGACTTCCGAGCCGAAGATTGCACCGGTACCCGGGGTGCCGGATGCGATGATCGATCTTGGAGGACTGATAGCGCCCTGAGCGCGGACCGCGACGGCTCAGCGAATATCGTATTCCAGCAGGTCCTTCCCCGGAACGACGGTGCCGGAAAAGTACTTCATGACACCGGCCGTGAACCGGGTCGGGTCAGCCTTGCCGTCGCCCGGCACGAAGTGCGTCAAAATGACGACCTTGACGTGCGCAGCCGCCGCGAGTCGGCCGACGTCCTCCGGCGTGAGGTGCTCATTGCGCATGTGAAAATCTTCTTCCTTGTCCATTGCGGCCGCCGTCCGCTTGCCTGTCGCGGAAGTGTCCGTCGGATGAACCGCTGCAGGTGAGTCGCACAGACAGACTTCGCTGACCAACACAGCCGCGTTCCGCGCCAGCTCCGTCACCGCCTGACTGGGGCCGGTATCGCCCGTGAATACGACCGACCCATGGGGGGTATCGAATCGGTACGAGAACGATATGTCCTGGCCCGTCGCCGGCGAGCCGGATTTGAAGTGGAAGTGAGTGTTTTCCACGGCGGTCGCGGTGACTCGGCTGTCACGGTAGAACTCACCATTGACGTGAATATCGTGAGCTTGAA
>Ga0134128_10003615_pt1 | contig 18886 bp, 14 predicted proteins | sample KB31754_FD_96462 | JGI IMG/M metagenome (GOLD analysis project Ga0134128, IMG submission 96462) | Terrestrial soil microbial communities with excess Nitrogen fertilizer from Kellogg Biological Station, Michigan, USA - KB3-175-4 | ecosystem: Environmental > Terrestrial > Soil > Unclassified ...
CCCAAGAAGGTCATCCGTATCGCTCTTGCCCACAAACTGTTGGTCAGACTCAATGCAAAGGCACGCGATGTCCGAAGCCGCCTCGCGTACCCCGCTTGACAAGCCAGACAGTCGCTCACCCCGACCCTCTCCGCCCCAACGGGGCGGAGAGGGAGGAAGGTCAGGCGGAATCCTGTCGCGCCGGCGCCAGCAGCCCCTTCTCGATGAGCGCGTCGGCGGCGGCGCGGATCGCAGCGAACGGCATGCCGGCGCGCTCGGCCGTGTCGAGCAGCGAGTGCTTGCCGTCGGCGAGGCTCAGCACCCAGAGCAGCGCCATCCCGTCGAAGCCGCCGGCTTCTTTCTGGCCGCCGATCGGGCGGTAGAGGCCGCGCTTGCCGAGCTGCGGCTCGCCCTTTGGGCTGAGATTGAGAAAGACGCCATCGCCCTCGATGACGGCGACGATGCGCTCCAGCATCTCGAGCGAATGGGCGAGCGCGTCGCGGCGGATGAAATCGAGATTGTCGGCGGAGGTGTGATATTCGGGAAAGGTGCCGTTGGGCGAGCGCATGAGGCAGCCGACCGGCATGTCGAATCCGGGCGAGCAGTATTGCCGCTCGTCATAGCCATAGGGGATAAAGGGCAGCAGGCGATGCGGCGCGCCGCTCTGGCGCAGAACATGGGCGGCGATGCGGTCGATCGCGGCGTCGCCGCGCCGGCTCGCTTTGTAGGTCATCGGCGCGCTATCGCCGAGGCAGCTCAGCACCAGACCGTATTTGACGCGCGGCACGCGCGCCTCATTGGCGGCGAGCCAGGCGAGCGAGCCGATTGTGCCGGGGATGAAGAGGAAGCGATAGGTGAAGCGGCGCTTCACCGCCATCAGCCGGCGTGCCAGCGCCACCGCGATGGCGATGCCGGAGAGATTGTCGTTGGCGAGCGACGGGTGGCAGACATGGCAGGAGAGCAGCACCTCCTCCTCGCGCGCCCCGGGCAGCACCAGCTCGCCATAGCTGAGATGGCCGGGTGCGAGGGTCGTATCGATGACCACGCGATAGGCCGCATCACTGAGCTGATCGGCCTGCCGCTGGCTCAGGCAAAACCCCCAATTCTCGCTGTAGTAGGAGGTGCGGTAGGGAATCCAGTCCGGCGTCTCCGGCAGGGTGTGCAGATGGCTGAGCAGCTCGGCATGCTCGACCACCCGGTCGAGCGGCGTGCTGTATTGCAGCAGGTGCAGGTTGCACTGGGCGAAATCGACGACCCGGCGCCCGTCGAGCGTCGCGATATAGGCGTCGCGCACGTTCCATTCGCGTGGCACGATCCAGTCGAAGAGCGGGGTCCCGGTCGGCACCTCGCGCAGTTCGAGCGGCAGTTCCTGTCCGATGATGCCGAGGCTCCGGCGCAGCCCGTCGCCGGTGATGCTGCGGCAGATCGGGTAAAGCTGCTCGATGAGCTCGAACATGGCGGCAGCGGGATCGTCGTCTGCCCCGCGCCGTGCCGAGGTTCCGTCCAATTTTCCTGCACCTCCGCGCGACCCTGGGGTGAACGATTTTCACCCCCGCCGGTTCCCACCCTTGGGCGCGGCGCGGACGAGGCGTATACTCGTCCGGAAAAAGATCAAGCAGCCCAAAGAGCTGCCGAACAGGGAGATGGTTGGGAATGAAGACGATTCTGGCTGTGATCAGCGATGGCACGGCGTCGTCGCTGCTCGAGACGACGCTGCTCGTCGCCAAGCGCTTCGGCAGCCGCATTGTCGGGCTGAATGCGCTCACCACCGAATATGCGGTCGTGTTCGGCGGCGAAATGGGCTTTTCCATCTCTTCGGAGGTCGATCGCACGCTCGAGCGCGAGGGGCTCGACCGGCGGGAACAGGCGCGCGCGCTCTTCACGGCCTTCATGCGCCAGCATGGCGTCGCCATGGGCGCGGGAGCGGGCGAGGGGCCGGCGGCCGAGTGGCGCGAAGAGGCCGGGCGACAGAATGCGGTCGCCGGCATGCTCGGCCGTGTCTTCGACCTCATCACCCTGGAGCGGCCGGCCAAGCTCGCCTCGCTCGCCGAGGCGACGCTCGAGGATGCGCTCTTCGAAAGCGGCCGCCCGGTGCTGATGGCGCCGCCGACGCCGCTCGGCTCGATCGGCGAGCGCGTGCTCATTGCCTGGAACGGCAGCACCGAGACGGCGCGCACCGTCGGCTTCGCCATGCCCTTCCTGGAGCGCGCCGGCAGCGTGCAGGTTGTGAGCGTCGAAGGCGCCATGACGCCGGGCCCCTCGGCCGAGGATCTGGCGCAGAATCTCGCCCGCCACGGCATTCCGGCGATCGCCCGCCATGTGACGCCGCGCGACCGGAGTCCCGGCGAGGTGTTCATCGACGAGGCCAAGGCAATCGGCGCCGATCTCATGGTGAAGGGCGCCTATACGCAGAGCCGCCTCAGGCAGATGATCTTCGGCGGCGCCACCCGCCACATCATCATGGAAGCGACCATGCCGGTGATTCTCGCGCATTAGGCGAAAATCACCGGAGACATTCTCGGAACCGTCCCTAAGACGCCTCTGTTTGCAGCACAGCGGACTGGAGGTGTGAATGGTCGAGAAAAAGGACAAGTCGCAGCAGAAGAACGAGGGTGAGGGCAGCCGCAGCGCGGCGCGCGCCTATAACGAGGCACAGAAACGCTTCGTCGGCTCGGGCAAGGTCGAGGAGAAGGCGAAGGAGGCGGAAGCCGCGGTCGAAGGCAAGGAGGGCGAGAAGCTGCACGAGGCCGAGCTCATCGGCAAGCGGCATGCCGCGGAGGAGGATCCCGAGGTGAAGCGCTGAACTTCGCTTTGCGCGGCGCGCAAGGCTGAAGCGCGACTGCGCCATCCGGCCGCGCGCCGCACCATTGCCGCGCGCGGCCGGAACCCGCTAGGGTACCTGCCCCAGATGGGACGGATGGCGCGATGACGGCAATCGAGGCGGGCTGGCCCTGGCTCAGATCCTATCCGCCGGGGATCGACTGGCACGCGCGGTTTCCCGAGGAGCCGCTCTACAATCTGCTCGGGGATGCCGCCCGCCGCTTCGCCGACCGCCCCTGCCTCGACTTTCTCGGCAAGTCCTACACCTATGCCGAAGTAGCCGACCTTGCGCGCCGCGCCGCCAAGGGGTTCGCGGCGTTGGGCGTGGGCAAGGGGACGCGGGTCGGCCTGATGCTGCCGAACTCGCCTTATTATGTGATCGCCTATTACGCGGTGCTCGCTGCCGGCGGCACCGTGGTCAACCTCAACCCGCTCTACGCGCCGCCCGAGATCCGCCATCTCGTCGAGGATTCCGGCGCTGAGATCGTGCTGGTGCTCGACCTCAAGGCGCATCACGCGCTGCTTCAGCCGCTGCTCAGCAAGACCGCCCTGCGCAAGATCGTGCTCTGCCCGATGGCCGCCATCCTGCCGGGTCTGAAGAGCCTGCTCTATCGCCTGTTCAAGCGCGGCGACATGGCCCGAGCGCCGGCGGACGGTGCACATCTGAGTTTCAACGATCTCGTGCGCAATGACGGGGATTTCGCGCCGGTGCCGGTCGAGCCCACGCGCGATATCGCCGTGCTGCAATATACCGGCGGCACGACCGGCGTCCCCAAGGGCGCGATGCTGACGCATCAGAACCTGGTGGCGAATGCGCGGCAATGCCTCGCCTGGTTTCCCGACATGAAGCCGGGGGAGGAGCGGGTGCTGGCGGTGCTGCCCTTCTTTCACGTCTTCGCCATGACGGTGGCGATGAACTGGAGCATCGCCTGCGGCGCCGAGATTACGCTGCTGCCGCGTTTCGAGATCGATACGCTGCTCGCCGCCATCCGCCGCAAGCGGCCGACGACGATGCCGGGCGTGCCGACGCTCTTCACCGCGATCTATTCGCACCCTGCGTCGAAGAAGATCGATCTCACCTCGATCCGCTCCTGCATCTCGGGCGGCGCGCCGCTGCCTCTGGAGGTGAAGCACAAATTCGAGGCGGTGACCGGCTGCACGCTGGTGGAGGGCTACGGCCTTTCCGAAACTTCGCCGGTCGCTGCCTGCAATCCGCTGAACGGCGTCAGCAAGCCGGGCTCGGTGGGGCTGCCCGTCCCCGGCACGATCATCGAGATCGTCTCGCTCGACGACCCGCACCTTCTGGTGCCGCAAGGCGAGCGCGGTGAGGTGGTGATCCGCGGGCCGCAGGTGATGGCGGGGTATTGGCGCAAGCCCGAGGCGACGGAAGCGGTTCTGAGCGAGGGCCGGCTGCGCACCGGCGATGTCGGCTATCTCGACGAAGAGGGCTATCTCTTCCTCGTCGACCGCATCAAGGACATCATCATCGCCGGCGGCTACAAGATCTATCCGCGCAATGTCGAGGAGGCGATCTATCAGCACCCGAAGGTCACCGAGTGCATTGTGATCAGCGTCCATGACCCCTATCGCGGCGAGACCGTGAAGGCCTATGTGGCGCCGGTGGCCGGCGCGACGCTCGACGCTACTGAGCTCCAGTCTTTCCTCAGGGGTAAGCTCTCGCCGATCGAGATGCCGAAGCTCTTCGAGTTCCGCGCGAGCCTGCCCAAGACGCTGATCGGCAAGCCCTCGAAGAAGGCGCTGATCGAGGAGGAAGAGGCGAAGCGCGCCGCGGCGGCAAAGGCCGCCACCTAGCCGGCGAGCAGGCGGCCGCAGCGCGCCTCCGCCCAGGCGAGATACTCTCCCGTCCGGTCCAGCACTTGGTCGCGGCTCAAGCCGAATTGCTCCAGGCTGTAGCGATGGCGGTAGGGCGCGGTCGCCGCCGCGCGCTCGAGATAAGCCCGCATGGCGCGCTCGAATTCGGCGTCATAGGGATAGCCGAGCTCATCGTGCACGCGCCGTACCGTGCCGATCGGATCGGCAATGAGGGCGTCATAATGGACGTCGACGACCGGCATTTCCGGCCGTGCGCGGTCGAGCGCCATCGAGCGCGCCATGCCGTCGACGAAGAGATCGAGGAGCACAGCGCCCGCCGAGCATGGATCGACCTCGGTCGAGAACATCGAGCGATAGCTCACCGCGACGCTGCAGAGCGAGGGAATTGCCGCGCCGGGATCGCGATGCAGCCGGACCACCCGCGCATCCGGGAAGACGTCGTGGAGCACCGGCAGGAAATGCAGATGCGAGAAGGATTTGCTGACCCAGGTGCCGCGCCGGAACAGTTGCAGATGCTGAACCTGCAGGCGGTAGCCGCGATAGAGCCTGCGAAGGTCTTCAAGGGAGAGGGCTTTGAGCCAGTCCCAATACTCCGGTATGTCGTAGAGCATCACCCAGAGCGTGCTGTGCCGCATCATCCACTGGCATTCGTCGGGCGACTCCGGATCCATGGGATGCGCGAGCGACACCAGCGGCGCGGCTCTGGCGAGAAAATCGAGCCGCTGGCGTGCCTCCGCGATTCGAGGTCGGTGCGCGGATGGCTCGGCGCTCGGAGGCGGCGAGGGACTCCACAATTCCCAGAGCAGCGGCGCGCGAGCTCCGGGCGCCAGCGCCAGCAGATTGTGCAGCAGCGTGCTGCCGGTTCTGCCAAAGGTGATGATGAAAAGCGGCCTCTGGACCGGCACGTCGGCGATTGCGGGTTTCGCCCTGATATCGCGCTCGAATCCGATGTGCGAAGATACCCTGGCGTAGATTTCGCGCTTCGCCAGGCGCTGCATCAGGGGTGTGGCGCGGATTCCCCGCTCGAATGCGGCAACAAGGCGGCGCATCCCGGCGAGATAGAGATCATCGCCGCGGGTTGCGGGTGAGGCGCCCTGCGTCTCCTGGGCCGTCTGAAGCAATCGGTCGAGATCGAGGCCGGGGTTCGCTTGCTGCGCCACGCGCCGGCGTCAGCTTCCGCGGCGTTTGCGCTTGGCGGCCGGTTGGCGCTCAGGCGGTGGCGTCACGGCGACTTGCAGCTTGCCGCCACGCTCGGTCACGCTGATCGCCCAGCCATTGGGGCGCCTCGGCTTCACCGACCATTCAATGGGTACGGGTTTGCCGCCGCTCAGGCTGTGATGGATGGTCTCCTGCATGAGCGTTCTCAACAGCTGTGGCATAAGGCGCATGTGGACCCGCCAATAGCGGATATCCGCGCTCTCGATGCCAGGGATATGCTCGACATGGTCGCCAACCCGGAAAGGCCGCTTCAGCCCGGCATGCGCCTTGGCGAGCTTGCGTACGTGTCGAGAGCCATAGATCTGGTTGAAATCGTCCAGCTTCGGATGTTCGGTCGACTTTTTCTTCAATGCCATCGCATCCCCCCGCGTGCAGCCGCGATCAGGCGTGTAGCCATGACAACAATCAACTTATACAGGAACCCGGTGGCGCGGCGGATAAAAAGTTAACGCTGTTCTTGCGCTGGAGTAAACTGGTGGTCGCAAGCTCGACCGGGGGCGGGTGCTGATGAATTGCGGCAGGTGCGGATCATCGAATCCCGCCGACGCTCGATTCTGCTCGAGCTGTGGTGCGCGGATCGTCGTAGCCTGCCCAGGCTGCGGTGCAGAAAATCTCGGCGACAGCGTGTTCTGTCGCGCCTGCGGCCGGCCCTTTGAGAGCAGCTCCTTGCGTGCGCGCGCCAGCGGCACCGCTCGTGACCTGCTTGAGCCCGTGCTGCGCTCACGCACGATGATCGAAGGAGAACGCAAGGAAATCACCGTTCTCTTCGCCGACATCATTGGCTCGACCGAGATGGTGGCCGGTGTCGATCCCGAGCAGGCGATGGTGCGGCTCGATGGCGCGATGAGAGCGATGACGGCAGCGGTGCGTCGCCATGGCGGCTTCGACCGGCCGCAGGGCGACGGCATCATGGCGCTGTTCGGAGCGCCGCTCGCCGATCGGGATCACGCGGCTCGCGGGTGCCTTGCGGCACTGGCGATGCAAGGCGCGGTCGATGCGCTCCACGAGGGCATTCGCATAAGGGTGGGTGTGCATTCCGGTCCGGTGGTCGTGCGATCGATCCGCAACGGCTTGTCCACGGATTTCGATGCAATCGGCGAAACCGTCCATGTCGCGGCGCGCATGGAGCAGGCGGCCGATCCCGGGACGATCCGTATCACCGGCGAGACCTACCGCCTGGCGCGCGACTTCGTCCAAGTGCGCTCGATCGGAATGCGGCCGGTCAAGGGTCTCGCGGCAGACATCGAGCAGTACGAGGTTGTCGGACGCTCGACGCTGCGAACTCTTTGGGACGCCCGGGCGTCATCGCGGCTCACGCCCTTTGTCGCACGACGCGCCGAACTCGCCGCCCTGCAGCGCGCCGGTGCGGCGGCGCTCGGTGGCGCCGGCCGCATGATCCTGGTCTCCGGCGATCCCGGTTCCGGCAAGTCGCGACTCGTGCACGAATTCCTTCGCGAATTGCGGACGGAAAGCTGGATCGTGCTGCGCTGTGGGGCGATGCCGTTTCCGCTGAATGCGCCCTATGCGATGCTCGCCATGCTGCTCGGCGCGTGGTTGGGGCTGGACGAGCACGAGGCGGTTGCCGCCGAGCGGCTGGGTGCTGCCGTCGAGCGCTGGCAAGGTGCCGGCCGATGGGTCTATCCGGCGCTCGCCACGATCCTCGACCTCCCGGTCGACGATCCCGAGTGGCGCGCGCTCGACCCTGATGCGCGACGCCGGCATACGCTCGATGCGATCACCAGCTGGGTTGCCTCGCTTTGCCGCGAGCGTGCGTTACTGCTCGTCTTCGAGGACGTCCATTGGGCGGACAGCGAGTCGGCGGCGATCCTCTCCTTGCTTGCCCGCGCCGCGGGCCCCATGAAGCTGATGATCCTCGCGACGCGCCGGCTGGGCGAAGAGGGCGGGTTCATCGACGAGTCGCATGCGGCGACGGTGGGCCTCGACCCGCTGCCGCCCGAAGCGGCGCGAGAGATGCTGGTGTATCTGCTCGGCGAGGATCCCGACCTTGAATCGCTGCGCAAGCTGCTCGTCGAGAAGACAGGTGGCATCCCTTTTTTCCTGGAGGAGACGACCCGGGCGCTCACCGAGACGGGTGCGGTCGACGGGACCGCGGGCGGCTACCGACGCCGCGTCAGGGTGGATGACATCCGTGTCCCCTCGACCGTGGGGCTCGTGCTCTCTTCGCGCATCGATCGCCTTCCACCTTCCGAAAAAGAGCTGCTGCAGATCGCCTCGGTGATCGGCCATGAGGTGCCGGTCGAACTCCTGCAGGCGGTGGCCGACCTGCCACGCGCGGAAGTCGAAGTGCGCATACTCGGGCTTGAGCGCGCCGGCTTCCTGCGTGCCGGGCCGAGCGGTCTCGTCTTCGAGCACATGCTGACCCGCGACGTCGCTTATGAGAGTCTGCTCATGTCGCGGCGCCGGACGCAGCATCAGCGGGTGGTCGAAGCGCTGGAAATTTCCGGCGCAGAGCAGCTGCATCTCCTCGCGCATCACGCCTTTCAGGGCGCGCTTTGGGAGAAGGCGCTCGACTATCTGCGGCAGGCGTCGAGCCGCGCTCTCGAGGTCTCCGCCTATACCGAGGCCATTAGTCTATTGGAGCAGGCGCTCGAGACGTTGACGCATCTGCCGGGCAGCGCCGAGTACCTGACGCTCGGCGTCGATGTGCGACTGGCGATGCGCGCCGCTCTCGCCGCTACCGGCGGCTTCGGCAGGATCCGGCAGGTGATCGACGAAGCGAAGGCGCTTGCAACAGAGCTCGCCGACAGCCGTCGCCTCGGCGTGATCGCGATTTCCGAAGCGACGATCCACAATCATCTCGGCGATTGCGGTGCGGCGGTCGTCGCCGGGAAGCTCGCTCTCGGCATGGCAGCGGAACTCGCCGATCAATCGCTGTCGATCTCCGCCCGCATCTTCGTTGGCCAAGCGCATCTGTGGCGCGGCGAGCTGGCCGAGCTTCGCTCCGTTCTCGGCGAGCTCGAATGGACAAAAGGTCCGCTGCGCTTCCGTCGCTTCGACACGACCGCGACCGGCTCGATCTTGTGGGTCACCACATTCGCCGCGGCCGAGGCGTTTGCCGGACGGTTTGGCGAGGCCGAGCGCCTCGTCGACGATGCCCTGACGATCGCCGCTGAGACCGAGCGCCCTTACGATCTACTGCTCGCGGGCTGGTACCGTGGCCGGGTGCTGTCCTATCGCGGCGACATGGCCAAGGCGCTGGAGGTGCTCCGCGAGACCTATGCGCTCTCGGAGTCGCTCGACATCCGCTTCTGGACCCCCGCCGCCGCCATGCTCATCGGTTTCGTGCAAATCGAAGCCGGCCGCGCTACCGAGGGCATCGACATCCTTGCCCGTGCGCTCTCCGCGTACCGGTCGAAGTCGCATATCCAGGGAACGGTCTGGAGCCTCGCCTATCTCGGCTTTGCGCGGCTGCACGAAGGCGATTGCCGCGCTGCGGCGGCCCTGGGTGCCGAGGCGCTCGAGATCGCTGTGGGCCGCGACTATCGGATCGTCGAGGTAATGACGCGCCGCCTCCTTGGCGCGGCGGCTGGCCGGCTCGGCTCGGTCGCCGAGTCGGAGGAGTATTTCGCCGCTGCGATGACGCATGCTGAAGCGCTCGGCTTGCGCCCGGAGCTGGCACATTGCCTATTCGAGCGCGGTCAGCTCCTCCGGCAGCTGGCACAGCCGGCGCAGGCGCGCGCGGAGCTCGGGCGCGCCGCCGCCCTTTACGCCGAAATGGGCATGGCCTTCTGGCAAGCGAAGGCGGCGGCCGCACTGGACGAGGTCGCCGACCAGATGCGACAATAGCGCCGGGTTGGGAACCGCGGCTGGAGGCCGCTTTTGCCGAACGCTCCGGATACTGCGCGTGACGATGCAGGCCGCCTGCTGCGGCGCTGCGCGCTTTTCGCCGGCATCGACGAAGCGGCGCTGCGCTCCTTTGCGAACCACTCTCATCGCCGGCGCTTCGCCGCGGGCGAGGTGATCTTCCGCATCGGTGCGCCCGGGCAGAGCATGATGGCCGTGCTGACCGGCACGGTGCGCATTAGCGCGCCGTCGCCCGACGGCAAGGAGATTGTGCTCGCCGATCTCGGCGCCGGCGAGGTGTTCGGCGAGATCGCGCTGCTCGACGGCAAGGAGCGTAGCGCCGACGCGGCGGCGCTCACCAATTGCGACCTGCTCGTGCTCGAGCGCCGCGACGTGCTGAGCTATATCGAGCGCCACCCGACGATCGCCATCAAGCTCCTCGAAGTGCTGTGCGAACGGTTGCGCCGCACCGATCAGCAGATCGGCGAGATTGCCTTCCTGGGCCTGCCGACGCGGCTCGCCAAGGCCCTGCTGCGCGTCAGCGGCGGCGCCGCGCAGGCGAAGCTCGCGCTCTCCCAACGCGAGCTCGGCAGCATGATCGGCGGCACGCGCGAGAGCGTGAACCGCTGCCTGCGCGAGTGGCATCGCCGCGGCTTCATCGAACTCGACGAGGGCTGGATCATCATCCGGAACGCCGCCGCGCTCGAGCAGATCGGCGTCTCCGGCGCCAAGGAAATCTGAGCCATCTCACCGCCACGGCGATTCCGCGAGGGTGAGGACCACCGCGCGGCGCACCGCCGCTTTTCGCTGGACAATTCGCGCCAGCAGCCTTACGTTTACGTCATATGTCTTACGTTAGCGTAAATAGCACGCCGATGCGGCAAATCCGGAAATCGCCGGAAGGTGGCGAGCGCCTCTATTCCATCGGCGATCTGGCCGGCGAGTTCGGCATTTCGCCGCGCGCCATCCGCTTTTACGAGGATCAGGGGTTGCTGCGCCCCCAGCGGATCGGCGGAAACCGCATCTATGGGGCCGGCGACCGGGCGCGGCTGCAGCTCATTCTGCGCGGCAAGCGGCTGGGCTTCGCCCTTGCCGACATCAAGGAGCTGCTCGACCTCTACGCGGCGGACCCCGACCATATGGAGCAGCTCCGCGCGACGCTCGCCAAGGGGCGCGCGCGCATCGCCGAGCTCGAGCGCCAGCAGCAGGAGATTGCGCTCACCCTGAAGGAGCTGCGCGAGATCGGCGCCCATATCGAGGACAGCATTCGTCAGAAGGAGACGGCGCAGGCCGCCGGCCGGAAAGGATCGCCATGAAGAACGTCGTGATCGCAGGCTATGCCCGCTCGCCCTTCCATTTCGCCAAGAAGGGCGCGCTCGCCCGCGTGCGGCCCGACGAGCTTGCCGCGCAGGTGATCGCCGCGCTCATCGAGCGCAGCAAGATCGATCCCAAGGATATCGAGGACGTGATCGTCGGCTGCGCCATTCCCGAAGGCGAGCAGGGGCTCAATATCGGCCGCATCGTCGGGTTCCTCGCGCATCTGCCGATCACCGTCGCCGGCACCACGGTGAACCGCTTCTGCGGCTCCTCGATGCAGGCGATCCACATGGCCGCCGGCGCGATCCAGCTCGACGCCGGCGAGGCCTTCATCTGCGCCGGCATCGAATCGATGAGCCGCGTGCCGATGACCGGCTTCAACCCGCTGCCGCATCCCGGCCTCGCCAAGGAATTCCCGCAGGCCTACATCTCGATGGGCCAGACGGCCGAGAACGTCGCGCGCAAATATCAGGTGACGCGCGAACAGCAGCAGGCGCTCGCCGTGAAGAGCCACCAGAAGGCGGCGGCGTCGCAGGCGGCCGGGAAGTTCAAGGACGAGATTGTGCCGATCAAGGCGAAGGACGCCACGGTCGATCAGGATGGCTGCATCCGGCCGGAGACGACGCAGGAGGCGCTCTCGACGCTGCAGCCCGCCTTCGACGCGCAGGGCTCGGTGACGGCGGGGACCTCCTCGCCCTTGACCGACGGCGCCTCGGCGGTGCTGGTGACCACCGAAGATTACGCGAAGCGCAACAAGCTGCCGATCCTGGCGCGGCTCAAGAGCATCGCGGTCGCGGGCTGTGCGCCCGAGATCATGGGCATGGGTCCGGTCGCGGCGACGCAGAAGGCGCTGAAGCGTGCCGGCCTCGCGATCAAGGATATCGACATCGTCGAGATCAACGAGGCGTTCGCCTCGCAGGCGATCGCGTGCATGCGCGAACTCGGCATCGACGATTCGCGTGCCAACCTCGACGGCGGCGCCATCGCCCTCGGCCATCCGCTGGGTGCTACCGGCGCGCGCATCACCGGCAAGGGGCAGCGCTCTTGGCGCGCGAGGGCAAGCGCTACGCGCTTGCCACCATGTGCATCGGCGGCGGCCAGGGCATCGCCACCATTCTCGAGCGCGGCTGAACGGAGGCGAGCCATGGCGATCAACAAAGTCGCGGTCATCGGCTCCGGCGTAATGGGCGGCGGCATCGCCGCCCATGTCGCCAATGCAGGATTGCCGGTGCTGCTGCTCGACATCGTTCCGCCCGGAGCGGCGAGCCGCAATATCGTCGCGGAGCAGGCGATCGAGCGGCTGCTCAAGACCGATCCGGCGCCGCTGATGCATCGCGATAATGCGCGGTTCATCACCGCCGGCAATCTCGAGGACGATCTCGGAAAGCTCGCCGAGTGCGATTGGATCGTCGAGGCGGTGCTTGAGAAGCTCGAGGTCAAGCACGCGACCTACGCCAAGATCGATAAGGCGCGGAAGCCCGGCTCGATCGTCTCCTCCAATACCTCGACCATTCCGTTGCACGATCTCGTCGGGGGGCTGCCTGAAAGCTTCCAGCGCGACTTCCTCATCACCCATTTCTTCAATCCGCCGCGCTATATGCGTCTCCTCGAGATCGTCGCCGGCGCCAAGACGCGGGCCGACGCGGTGAGCGAGATCGACGCCTTCTGCGATACCCGCCTCGGTAAGGGCGTCATCCGCGCCAAGGACACGCCCGGCTTCATCGCCAACCGCATCGGCGGCATGTGGATCCAGTCGGCGATGCAGGCCGCCTTCGATCTCGGTCTCACCGTCGAGGAAGCCGATGCGATCATGGGCCGGCCTTTCGGCATGCCGCGCACCGGCGTCTTCGGGCTCCTGGACCTCGTCGGCATCGATCTGACGCCGCAAGTGGCGGCAAGCATGCAGCGCCTGTTGCCCAAGGACGATCCCTATATCCGCCTCTACAAGGACCGGCCGCTCATCGCCAGGATGATCGCCGAGGGCTACACCGGCCGCAAAGGCAAAGGCGGCTTCTACCGCATGACCCGCACCGCCGAGGGCCGGCAGCGCGAGGCGATCGATCTCGCCACCGGCCAGTATCGCCCGGTCGCCGAGCCGACGCTCGCCAGCATCGGCGAGCGCAAGCCCGAGGCGCTGCTGCGCCATGCCGACCGCGGCGGACAATATGCGCGCCGCGCGCTGGGCTGGACGCTAGCCTATGCGGCTTCGCTGGTGCCGGAGATCGCCGACACCGTCCTCGCCGTCGATGAGGCGATGCGCTGGGGCTATACCTGGAAATACGGTCCCTTCGAGCTCATCGATCGCATCGGCATCGCCAATGTGACGGCGCTGCTCGAAGCGGAGAAGATCCCGGTGCCGGCGCTGCTCAAGAAGGCCGCGGGGAAATCCTTCTACCGCACCGAGGCCGGGCGGCTCGAATACCTGACCGTCGATGGTGGTTACGCAGCGGCGGAGCGCCGGCCGGGCGTGCTGCTGCTCGAGGATGTGAAGCGCCGCTCGCAGCCGGTCGCGCGCAACGGATCGGCCAGCCTCTGGGACATCGGCGATGGCGTGCTCTGCCTCGAATTCACCAGCAAGATGAATGCGCTCGACGGCGACAGCATGGCGATGCTGGAGCGCGGGCTCGAGACCGTGAAGAAGAGCGACGGCGCCTTCAAGGCGATGGTGGTCTACAACGAAGCGGACAATTTCTCGGTTGGCGCCAATGTCGGCCTTGCGCTCTTCGCGGTGAACATCGCCCTCTGGCCCTTCGTCGAGCAGGGCATGGCGCAGGGGCAGAACACCTACAAGTCGGTGAAATACGCGCCCTTCCCCGTGGTCTCGGCGCCGGCAGGCATGGCGCTTGGCGGCGGCTGCGAGATCCTGCTGCATTCGGCTGCGGTGCAGGCGCATGCCGAAAGCTATATCGGCCTGGTCGAGACCGGCGTCGGCGTCGTGCCGGGCTGGGGCGGCTGCAAGGAGATGGTGACGCGGCATGTCACCAATCCGAAACGTCCGGGCGGCCCGATTCCGCCGCTGATGCAGGCCTTCGAGACCATCGCGCTCGCCAAGGTGTCGCGCTCGGCGGCCGAGGCGCGGGACATGCTGGTGCTGCGTCCGAGTGATGGCGTCACGATGAACCGCGACCGCCTGCTCGCCGATGCCAAGGCGAAGGCGCTGGATCTCGCCAGGAACTATCAATCGCCGAAGCCAACGCCGATCAACCTGCCCGGCCCCACCGGCGCCGCGGCGCTTAAGCTCGGCGTCACCGATCTCGTGCATCAGGGCAAGGCCACCGCCTATGACGCGGTGGTGGCGGAGAAGCTTGCCGAGGTGCTGAGCGGCGGCGCCACCGACATCACCGAGGAGACGAGCGAGGACCAGCTCCTCGCGCTGGAGCGCCGCGCCTTCCTGGCGCTGCTGCACGACCAGCGCACGCTCGCCCGCATCGAGCACATGCTCGAGACGGGCAAGCCGCTCAGGAATTAATGCTTGGACAGGGAGTTGCTTGCGACAGCGTGCGCGACCAGCGATGCCCCACCTCACCCTCCCGCTGCGCGGGTCCCTCCCTCTCCACCCCGTGGGGCGGAGGGTTGGGGTGAGGTGGGGTAGGTCACGCGAATACGGTAGTCGGCGCGGCGCTGTCGCCGTCGCACCGCCAGGTCGGAGGATAGAGCAGTGACCGTCTACAAAGCCCCGTTGCGCGAGTACAAATTCGTGCTGAACGAGCTCTTCGATGTCGGCGAGCTGGCGAAGCTGCCGGGATACGAGGAGGCGACGCCCGACACCGTCGAGGCGGTGCTCGAGGAAGGCGCCAAGCTCGCCGAGGAGGTGCTTTTCCCGATCAACCGGAGCGGCGACGAGGAAGGCTGCACCTTCGAGAACGGCGTGGTGCGCACGCCCAAGGGCTTCAAGGAAGCCTACGAGCTCTTCCGTCAGGGCGGCTGGACCGCGGTTTCCTGCGACCCCGCCTATGGCGGCCAAGGCCTGCCGCACACGCTGCAATTCTTCGTCGAGGAGATGGTCTCCTCGGCGAATATGTCATTCGGCATGTATCCCGGCCTTTCCAACGGCGCCTATAGCGCGATCCATCGCCATGGCACGACGGCGCAGAAGGAGACCTTCCTGCCGCGCCTGGTCGACGGCACCTGGAGCGGCACCATGTGCCTCACCGAGCCGCAATGCGGCACCGATCTCGGCCAGATCCGCACCCGCGCCGAGCCGACCGGGAAGGACGGCGTCTACAAGATCACCGGCACCAAGATCTTCATCTCGGCCGGCGAGCACGACCTCACGGACAACATCATCCATCTCGTGCTGGCGCGGATCGCCGGCGCGCCGGCCGGCATCCGCGGCATCAGCCTCTTCATCGTGCCCAAATTCCTGGTGAAGCCGGACGGCACGGCGGGTGCCGGCAACGGTGTGCGCTGCGGCTCGATCGAGCACAAGATGGGCATCAAGGCGTCCGCCACCTGCGTGATGAATTTCGAGGAGGCCGAGGGCTATCTCGTCGGCGAGGCGCATAAGGGCATGCGCGCCATGTTCACCATGATGAACGCCGCGCGGCTCGGCGTCGGCCTGCAGGGGCTGGCGCTGGGTGAGACCGCCTACCAGACGGCGCGCCAATACGCGCAGGAGCGGCTCCAGGGCCGTGCGCTCAAGGGCGACAAATTTCCTGAGAAGCCGGCCGACCCGCTGATCGTCCATCCCGACATCCGCCGCATGCTGCTCACCATGAAGGCCTATACCGAGGGCGCGCGGGCGCTCGCCGGGTGGGTGTCGCTGGCGCTCGACCGGGCCGAGCGGCATCCCGATCCCGAGACGCGCGAGGAGGCCGAGGACTTCATCGGGCTGATGACGCCGATCGTCAAGGCGATGCTCACCGACAACGCCTTCGCCGTCTCCAATCTCGGCGTTCAGATCTTCGGCGGTCACGGCTATATCCGCGAATGGGGGATGGAGCAGCTCGTGCGCGACAGCCGCATCACCATGCTCTACGAGGGGGCCAACGGCATCCAGGCGCTCGACCTCGTCGGCCGCAAGATGCCGATGCATAACGGGCGGCTGCTGCGGCGGTTCTTCCATCCGGTCGATGCGTGGCTCAAGCAGAAGGCGCCGCAGGCGGAGCTGCAGGAATTCGTTAAGCCGGTGCTGACCGCCTTCGGCCGGCTGCAGCAGGTGACGGCGCTGGTGGCACAGAAGGGCATGGCCAATCCCGAGGAGGCGGGCGCCGCGGCGAGCGAGTATCTGCGCGCCTTCGGTCTCGTTGCCATGGGCTATCTCTGGGCGCGCATCGCCGAGGTGGCGCTCGGCCGTCAGGGCGGTGAGGAACCGCTCTTCTACAAGGCGAAGCTCGCTACCGCGCGTTTCTACATGGCGCGCGTGCTGCCCGAGACCAACGCGCTCTTCGCCAGCATCGCCACCGGCGCCAAGCCACTGATGGAGCTCGAGGCCGAGGCGTTCTGAGCCGCAGAGCAGGAGAGGGATTCGATGGCCGATCTCAGGGGCAAGACGCTCTTCGTTTCCGGCGGCTCGCGCGGGATCGGGCTCGCGATCGCGCTGCGCGCCGCGCGCGACGGTGCCAATATCGTCATCGCGGCCAAGACCACCGAGCCGCATCCGAAGCTGCCGGGCACGATCTACACCGCGGCCGAGGAGATCGAGGCGGCCGGTGGCAAGGCGCTGCCGATCAAGACCGATATCCGCGAGGAGGACCAGGTGATGCTGGCCGTCGAGGCGGCGGTCGAGCGCTTCGGCGGGATCGACATTCTGATCAATAATGCGTCGGCGATCAGCCTCACCGGCACGCTCGAGACGCCGATGAAGCGCTTCGACCTGATGATGGGCATCAATTTGCGCGGGACATATCTCTGCTCGCGCGCCTGCCTGCCGCATCTGAAGCGCGCCGCCAACCCGCATATCCTGACGTTGTCACCGCCGCTCAACCTCGATCCGCACTGGTTCGCGCCCCACGTCGCCTACACCATCGCCAAATACGGCATGTCGATGTGCGTGCTCGGGATGGCGGAGGAGTTCCGGGGGGACCGCATCGCGGTGAACGCGCTCTGGCCGCGCACCACCATCGCAACGGCCGCGCTGCAGATCATCCCTGGCGCGCGTCCGGAGGCCGGTCGCACGCCCGAGATCATGGCCGATGCGGCGCATCATGTCCTGACCCGGGACAGCGGCAGCCTCACCGGCCGCTTCCTCATCGACGAGGACGTGCTGCGCGAGGCCGGCGTCAGCGACTTCGCGCGCTACGCGGTGCGGCCTGGTGAGAAGCTGCGCATCGACCTCTTCCTCGGCGAGCGCCGCTAGGCTCCCGGCACCCCGCCCCGCCGCTACGTGGTCCGGTGGAACCGGGCATTCCGACGGACGTTTTTCCCCTATCGCGTCAGCGGGTTTCGCTGAGCTCGGGGCGGGAGATCGGAATATGTCGGAGCGTCGGAAGGACGCGGCGGAGATCGGCCGGCGAGCGGCCGATGAGATGGTCAGCACGGCGCGGCGCGGCGCGTTGCGCCTGGGCGATCAGCTGCGCGAGGCGGCGCAGTCCACGCTGCATGAGCAAAAGCAGCGCGCCGCCGATACCGTGCATGGCGTCGCCGAGGCTCTGCGGCGCGCGGCCGACAGTTTCGAGCGCGAGCAGAACCGCGCGATCGCCCGCTATACAGACCAGGCGGCGGCGCAGGTCGACCGCTTCTCGGACACGATGCGCACGCGCGAGGTCGGCGAGCTGGTTGCCGAGGCGGAGGATTTCGCCCGCCGCTCGCCCTCGCTTTTCCTCGCCGGCGCGGTCGCTGCCGGCTTTCTCATCGGCCGTCTCCTGGCCAAGCCCGGAGAGCAGAGCGGCGGACCGCAGGGCTACGCCATGACCGGCGGCGAGCGGGCGCCGCATGCCGGCGAACCCACCGGCGAGCCGCTGGCCGGCTATGGGCCGATCGTCGCCGGCGCAGGAGAAAGGTGATGGTGGCGCGCGAGGATGTCGGCACTATGCCGCCGCGCAGCGAGCGCACGGTCGCCGGTCTCTTCAGCGATCTCGCGCGCGAGGCGTCCCGGCTGGCCCGTCAGGAGATCGCCCTCGCCAAGGCCGAGCTGGTCCAGAAGATTCGCAGTATTGGCGCCGGTGCAGTCGAGCTCGCAGCCGGTGGTTTCGTACTTTTCGCGGGATTTCTCGTGCTGCTGGAGGCAGCCGTCTTTGCGCTGGCGCTGGTCCTGCCGCTCTGGGCCGCCGCGCTGATCATCGGCGTCATCGTCTGCCTGGCGGGCGGCCTGCTGCTGCTCAAGGGACGCCGCGATGTCGGGCCGCAGACACTGGTGCCGGGCCGCACCCTGCGCAGCCTGCGCGACGATGCGGAATGGGCGCGGGAGCAGATGCGATGAATGCCGACGCTCCCGAGCTGCTTCCGCCGTCAGCGCCTGACAGCGGCTATGACGCGGCCGGCAAGTCGCCCGAGCAGATCGAATCCGATATCGCCGAGACGCGCGCGGGGCTCGGTGAGATTCTTGACGCGATCGAGCGGCAGCTCGCACCACGGCATCTCTTGGAAAGGGGGCTCGACATGGTGAAGGATACGATGAGCGGCGATGCTGGCGGATTGGGCGAGACGTTGCGTAGCCATCCCCTGCCGCTGGCGCTGATCGGCATGGGCATTGGCTGGTTCGTGATCTCCTCGACCGCAGGCGGCCGCTCCGGCGAGGCCGGCGATACGCCGAAGGAGCCGGCTGGCGACGTCGCCGGACAGGTGCAAGAGACCATGGCAGGTTGGGGAGCGGGCGATGCTGCGCGCGCGACGCGCTACCCGACGGAGTCGGCCGGCGCCGGCTACGCTTATGCGCGACAGAAATCCGGCGAAGCAATGGAGCAGGCGCGCCGCGCCGCGGCCGAGGCCGGCGGTCGGGTGCGCGAGACCCTTCACCGTGGCCGCAGCGCTGGCG
>Ga0134128_10003618_pt1 | contig 18873 bp, 16 predicted proteins | sample KB31754_FD_96462 | JGI IMG/M metagenome (GOLD analysis project Ga0134128, IMG submission 96462) | Terrestrial soil microbial communities with excess Nitrogen fertilizer from Kellogg Biological Station, Michigan, USA - KB3-175-4 | ecosystem: Environmental > Terrestrial > Soil > Unclassified ...
AACGCCTCAGCTAAAAGTTGCTGATCGTCGATGTCATCATCGACTATAAAATATGTTTTACTTTTTTTCAAGCGTTATCCAAGTCTTTAGGGTTAACCGAGCTTGATAAAGATACGCTATTATCGACACCTGTTAAATATCGCTTCACGGGAAGCTGTTTAAGAGCGGCAATGGTGCTATTGAAAGACAAAGTTTCAATGCGGGATTTCCTATTATTTAATCTTTTGGCACCTTGAGCTTTAAGTCGTATATTAGTAGAGATATTGTCCGATTCCCGCTCATAATTTATGTACAATATGCTGAAGCCGTTCTAATGGCTCTCCCTGTACTTAGGATATGGATCGTGCGCAGGTTAGACAACTTGTCCTGTCCTGACTTTTTGCTCCAGATATAACAAGATAGCCGGATTAGTAGCTCTTTGGTGTGCTTTGCTGTTGCCGTAGGCTCATAAACATGCAGTTAACAATTTCTTGACAATGGTTAAATCAAAAAAAAACGAGGTTAAGATTCTTTCATCTAACTTATTTCCAGTTGTAGGTATCGGCGCCTCAGCAGGCGGATTAGACGCATTCAAAAGATTATTGAAGGCGATTCCGGAAGATTCAGGTATGGCATACATCCTTGTTCAACATTTGGATCCCGCCCATGAAAGTATATTAGCCGATCTTTTGCAGAGAGTTACTAAAATCCCGGTGCAGGAAGTAACTGACAATGTGCATGTGGTACCAGACCATATATATATTATTCCCTCCAACAAATTATTAACAGCCACTGACGGTGTTCTTCAATTAAGAGCGCGGCTTCCAAAAAATCAAAGGAACTTGCCAATAGACGTATTCTTCGCTTCGTTGGCTGAAGTTCATCAAAGCCATTCCATTGGAGTTGTTTTATCCGGCACAGCAACGGACGGAACCCTTGGACTTAAAGCGATCAAAGAGCAAGGCGGTATTACTTTCGCGCAGGAGCAGCAATCCGCAGCTTATGACGGAATGCCTCAGAGTGCGATTGACGCGGGAGTAGTGGATTTCATACTGCCCCCGGAAAAGATTCCCGAGCAATTATTACGATTAAAAAGTGCGTTTAAGGTAAACGCGATCGATGAGGAGGGAATTAATGAGAAAATCCAGGAAGATGGGTATAAGAAAGTTATTTCCCTGCTGCGCGTTAAAAGGGGAGTAGACTTCACCTATTACAAACAGACTACTATTCGCAGGCGCATCAATCGTCGCGTTGCCTTGAGCATGAAAGGGAGCATTGACGAATATTTGATCCTTCTCAGGGAAAATGCAATAGAATTGGATGTTTTGTACCAGGATCTGCTTATTCCGGTGACCCAATTTTTTCGAGACGTCAAAATATTCGATAAATTAGGCGAAACAGTATTTCCTGCGCTTTTAAAGGACCGGCAAAAGAATGACCCTATACGTGTTTGGATTGCCGGATGTTCAACAGGTGAAGAGGCATACTCGTTCGTCATGGCCTTCCAGGAATACATAGCCAAGAAGGGATTAAATGCGACCATGCAGGTGTTTGCAACGGATATCTCCGAAATAGCGATAATTAAAGCGAGGAGTGGACTTTATGCGATCAATGAAACCAATGGGCTTTCAACCGAACGTTTACAGGAGTTTTTTACCAAGGCGGATGGCAAATTACGACTTAACAAGGTCATCAGGGATACCTGTATATTTGCACATCACAATTATCTTAAAGACCCGCCTTTCGCGAAAATCGATTTCATCAGTTGCCGAAATTCATTAATCTATTTGGAGCCATTTTTACAAAAGAAGGCGCTCACCACATTTCATTACTCCCTTAAGGAGAAGGGATTCTTGATCCTCGGGAAATCGGAAACTGCGGGACAAACGCCGGAATTGTTTGCCACTTTTGATAAAACAAACAAGTTTTATACAAGAAAGCCTGTGAAAGGTAACTTTTTGCACGTGTTGGCCGATCGAAACGATAAAATAACCGATCTGGATATAAATAAGGCTTTTAGAGGGGTAACCAATAAAGATGACTTTCAGAAAAGTGGGGATGAGATCTTATTGTCCAAATATGTGCCCGCCGGAGTCATTGTAAATGCGGAAATGGATATCGTTCAATTTCGAGGAGCAACCGGCATGTGGTTGGAGCCTTCTCCGGGTAAGCCAAGTTCAAATTTGTTGAAGATGGCGCGGGAAGGCCTGGCTTTTGAATTACGTAACGTCCTGCATAAAGCAAAAAAGAGTAAAGAAGCAGTGATCAAAGAGAATATCCCTTTGCAGTTTGCTGGCAAAGAACATCTTGCGACCATTGAAGCAATGCTATTGCCTGACACCATAGAGCCTTACTTCCTGGTGCTGTTCAGGGATACTACACCGCCGGATAGCCCTGTTGAGGAACAAAAGAACGATAATAAGAATAAAGGAAGACTGGATTTACGCCTTGAGAAGGAATTAAGCCGGAATAAAAATTTGCGAAAGGAATTGGCACAGGCGAGAGACGATATGCGGAGCGTCACTGAGGATCAGGAAGCAGCCAATGAAGAATTGCAGAGCGCTAATGAAGAACTTCTTTCGGGGAGCGAAGAACTGCAAAGCCTGAATGAAGAATTGGAGACGTCGAAGGAGGAGGTACAAACCAGTAATGAAGAATTGATTATTGTAAATCAGGAGCTTTTTGATCGAAATGAACAACTAAACCTCTCCCGGCTATACGCTGAATCCATAGTGTCCACTATTCGAGAGCCCTTACTAATCCTGAATAAGGAATTAAGAGTAAGAAGCGCCAATCGGGCATTCTATGACAAATTCCAGGTTAAAGAAGAAGAGACCGAGGGAAAGCTCCTTTTTGAATTGGGAAATAAACAATGGGATATACCCGTCTTAAAAAGGATGCTGGAAAAAATCCTTCCGCAAAAAGCTAATTTTGTTGATTTTGAGGTCAAAGCTGATTTTCCTGAACTCGGAGAACGTATAATGCTCTTGAGCGCCGTCCAGATTGTGAGGGATCAGACTGAGGAACAATCGATTCTCATCGCTATCGAGGACGTTACCGAAAAAAGAAAAGAGAGAATTAAGGAAATGGCGCTTGCAGCGGAGCTGGAAAAAAAGGTTTTTGACAGAACCTTTTCGCTACAGGAAGCTAATACTGCACTCCAGCTTTCAAATGAGAATTTGGCACAATTTGCCTATATAGCTTCACACGATCTGCAGGAACCGGTTAGAAAAATAAGAACATTTTCAACTACCATTCAGGAAGAGTACTACAACGATTTACCGGATCCGGTTAAGGTATTGATAGCTAAAATTAACGTCTCCTCTGAACGGATGTCCACGCTTATCAAAGAGCTCTATAATTTCTCCCAGGTGCTTCATAGCGAGGCGGTGTTTGAACAGACGGACCTTGACAAATGCCTCAGCAAAGTCCTAAGTGATTTTGATCAGCTCATAGCCGAAAAAGGAGTTGTCATTAATCGGGAACCTTTGCCTGTAATCGATGCCATTCCGTTTCAAATGAATCAGTTATTTTTTAATTTGATCAGCAATGCCATAAAATTTTCGAAAACCGGCGTATCCCCAGTCATTACGATCACTTCGAAAATACTTCAATTGGAGGAAGCGGCGAAACATGCAAATATAGACCCTAAATATTCCTATTGTGAAATAGGGATAAGGGACAATGGAATAGGATTTAAGCAACAGTTGGGACAGGAGATATTTTTGCTTTTTCGTCGATTGCATAGCCAGGACAACTATACAGGCACGGGTATCGGTTTGGCATTGTGTAAAAGGATTGTCGCCAACCATCGCGGTGAAATAACAGCTGTATCAAAGGAAAATATAGGCACACTGTTTAAAATTGTATTGCCCTTGAGCCGCTGAATGTTATTCTCGGGTCACCGCGTTTCCGGCACTCAGCATGCGATGTCTGTGTCAATCCATTTTCCGTCGGAGCCGCATTGCATGATTTTGCCTTTCCAACAATATCGGTATCCTGCTGGGCGCGTTCCGCCATTTTTCAACTTACAAGTCACATTGGGATCGAGTTGCCAATTGTCCGATTTTATACTGGAAAAAGGGCCAAGAGGCTCGCCATCCGGGTGGTCTCTATGCAGCTGCTCGTCTTTAGCTTCCATAAAAAGATAATTTAGCCTATTGAAACAATGCTTTTGACAAAGCGGTAGAAATTTATCTGTAGCTTACGGAAGGTAAGTGTTTTTTGCAAACAATTGCAAGATATCATTCCTAAAGATTCGGGTTGTTGCCTGCGAAGCCAATCTTCAGTAGTTTAAATTTCCGCATTAACCCGCTAACAAATCCGCTGCTAACAGGCCCCTATTTTCTACTTGCTCCGGCATAAGCTGCCGCTCGTTCCGACCACACAAAACGAATTTTTGCCGTGAACTATGTACCTTATAAATCGGATGCAGATTCGTTTTGTTGCCTCAGAGTCCAGCCGCTTGTAAGGCTAATTTTTAGCCAAGAATTGCGGTATCGACGCGATACATTAATCTCTTCGTTTAGCGTATTAGACATTTTTAGTCGAAAATCTTCTACCGTCATTTTATCGGATATTTGTATGTCCTGTAGTAAAAAGTTAAGTGCGCTCCGCTGAACGCCAGCATCCACTAAAAAGGGTGGCTCCGGCTTTTCAGAGCGCACCCAATTTTGGTCTTCCATGAAATTAAGTTCCAAAGACGGATATAACCGGTTGAACGCTTCTTTTATGGCCTGCCTGAATTGACCCGGTATATTTTCCTCTTTTATCACTGGCAAAGGTTGAATTAAGCGGCCTTAGTGGATATGACTTTGCTCAGCCTCCGGCATGATATTCGTCGAAATTCCAAAGGTCGTGCACCTATGATGTAATTCATGTTGAACGGAAAAAGCCCGGTTTGAGTCGGGCCGCGCTAATCAGCTCCATATGGCTTCAAAGCGTTGTCAAAGAGAGCGACAAATACTCTAATAAAATGCTTCGTGAAGTAACCCACGGAAAGAACTAATCCCCCAATTCCATATAACTAAAAAAGCCCGGTGTCCAAGCCGGGCTTATTCAACATTGAACCTATGATAACAAACAGGGTATTCTCTCCCTAAGGTAAAATATATTCCATAAAAACCCTAAAGTAGCAGCAAAAAACTACTAAACTATCTATAAATAATTCCACCTATGCCCTTTTCCTCTCAGATTTTCCTTTCTGAGCATTGCTTAGCCGCTGGCGGTGGCAAGGTAAAGTCCCTTAATAGATGGGAAAGATCGGTATTGTACGCCTTTAAAAGCTTTTCTAAGGTCAGTATGCGAAAATTGGATTCTCCGTCCTCGATCTTAGAAAGCGTCCGGGGTGCTATACCGGCATCGATAGCAGCCTGATTTAGGCTTTTCCTTGCGACGATTCTTATCTTGCGTAACTGTATGCCTATCTCTTTATGGGCACCGGCAAGGTCGAACTGTGGCATTCTGGCTAAGGGAATTTGCTTAGCCTAAATATAGACAAAATGCGGTCTACTTAGTCCACACTTGTCCACATTGCATTAGTCAAAAAAAATGGCTGTAAATGATCCGGCGCAACCACTGGTTTGAAGAATTATAAAATTGTGCTATCTATTATGTTGTTCGTTGGAAACTATTGATTTTAAAGCCGTTAGGAATCTTGTGGCGCCCTCTATTGGAGCAGCTTGGATGGTCGCTGTTTCGGTGATCATGGAAAGCTGTCGTAGATCAAAGGCTTGCAAAGCAAAACTGAGCCACCGGCAAAAAGCAACCCTCGCAGTGAAGGAAAATTCACTTTCCCAAACCTATACGGATCACTTCAATATACTGGTAAACAAAGAAATGCCAAAGCCAGATCGTCGTTTTAGGTATTGTTTTTGTGGTGAATTTTATAATTTTTAATATGGAATACGCCCCGTCTAACTCGAAGTCCTTTTCGCATATATTTTTAGCCGACAGTGATTGGCAGGACCAGGAGATTTTTTGCTCTCAAATGGAGCAACTACATCCCGATGTTCAGGTCGATGTTTTCAACGATGGCCAAGCGTTATTGGCTTTCCTGAAAGCCTCTCCATCTACGCTTGCAGCATGTATAGTCCTAGCGTATAAGTTGCCGGACCTGTCGGCAGCGGAGGTTCTACAAGCAATTGGCTTTCTATCAAATTACCGGGAGGTACCGAAAATAATTTGGAGCGATTTGGTAATGGAAATTCAAGTCAGTGAATGCTTAAGTCTTGGAGCCTCACAGTTTGTACTTAAGCGTAACACATTCAAGGATATGAACGAGTTTGTAGAGTCTGTTTATTTACTAATTCATTCGTCCGACACTGACGCATCAGATTCGCCAGAAACAAAAACCGCTGGATAGATTGCAGATCATTCAGCAGTGTTAAACAAATTCGCCGTATTGGAGAATATTAAAGCAATTGTATTCCGCAGAATATTAAGTACTTAATTCTGCAACCAGCCTTAAATCTGCTAGGAAATGGTTCGAGAAGTTTCCAGTCCGGTGCACAAGTTTATCTTCAAGCTTTAGAACCCGCTCTAGCAGCGGGTTTTTTAGTTCGATACGGCTCAAGCGTACACCGTCAAATTATTAAGCTAACTGATTGCCAGAATCTTATAGGTTCGATTCTTGTTCTCTTGAATGCCGTTTTCAGTTGTCATTTTAAATATGCCAATCGCAAAATCCTCATGGCGTCAATTTCATCATCGGCGCAAACATCACAATGCGTCCCTCTGCCATCAATGGGGCCCTCATATTGCCACGAAAAGGCCTTATTATATTTCTCGGATGAATCTACGACCTTTAAAGAAAGGCCTGATGGAATTACATAGAGAACATATTTACCTATCGAGTACGAAACTATTATCTTTTCGGTTCACATCTGCCATGCGCTGGCTCGGATCGATCTCGATCCGTTTGATCGTTATTTTGTCAAAGGGCAGGTGAAGGGTATAGACCGGCTCGGTCCAGCGCCACGGCACACAATTTGTGCGCGGCAGGTCATCCTCCGGCATTTTACTGCCAAACATCAGATATGCTGGTATATAGAACCATGCCCTATGCCCGTCCTTAAACTCCACCACTATATCCAAAGGCATAGGGATGTTTCCATTTCTTTTTAACAGCACCCGCGTCTTCCCCTCCCCTTCCTCCGTAACCGTGTCAATCCCATAGTCGATGAATTTGGTCGTTTGCAGCCAGTATTCCTTGTACCAATCGAGTTGTATGCCGCTCACCTTTTCGGCAACACGTATAAAGTCATCGCCATCCGGATGCTTGTACTTCCACTGCCGGTAATATTCCAGTATAATACTGTCTCTGACACGCGCACCAACGATATAGCCCAACTGCTCTAAAAATACAGCGCCCTTGTCATAGTTGCCGATGTCATAAGCGACCTTGGTCTCGAAGTGATCCGCATGCGCCGACAGCGGCTCTTCCAATCCGCTGGCCCGAAGTTTAAAGTAATTCCCGTAATGTTCTGCATGCTGAGCCGGTGAGGTTGCCCCAAAATAGTTCAGGACCGATCTGGCCCGTTTATTTGCGGGGTAATGTTTTACAAAATCGCGCAAATAGTTAACCCAAACCAAGTCTTCAGCATAAGTAGTAAACCCCTCATCCATCCAGGCATTGAGCGACTCATTCGAGCCCAGTAATCCATAATACCAGTTATGCACAACCTCGTGAAAAGCTGTGCCGATATTCGGCTGCGCGATCAGACAGGCCATCGGATATTCCATGCCGCCATCACCGCCCTGGATCACGGATAACTGTCGGTAGGGATAATGCCCGAAGTGCTGCTGCATGAACGGGAAGGCATTTTTAACGGCGTCCGCCAGGTCCATCCAGGAAGTGTCGACCGATGGTTCCTTTTTGTGATTTACATAGAGGACGTGTAATACGGGGCCATTCGGTATCGGTCTTACCAAATGCACATACCCCGTGTCGGCAGCCCACATAAAATCATGTACCGAGTCAGCAATAAAATGCCACGTTAGCTCGTCGCCTGCCGGCTGCGAAACTCTATTACCGGGGTCTTCATATCCATAACCCATCTTATTCCCCTCCTGCAAATAGCCGGTGCCGCCCAGGATATAATGCTTATCGATCGTGATGCGGACATCGAAATTCCCCCATACCCCATAAAACTCCCTCAATACATACGGCGTTGGATGCCAGCCTTCCTTGTCATATTCACAGATCTTCGGGTACCATTGGCTCATCGAATAGCGTACGCCCGTTTCCGGATTATCCCGACCCGCCCTCTCGATTACCAAAGGTACCTGCGCCTCAAAATTCAGCCTAAAAGTGACCGTCGAATGCGGGAGGATCGGCTTGCTCAGGAATACTTCCATGATCGTCTCATCGACCTGGCACTTTTGGGGAATACCGTCCATGGTCAGATCACTTACACTTTGATAGCCTATTTCGTCAGGCTTCAGTTTTCTGATCCTGTCGCCTACTTTATCTTTAAATAGATTCAGGCTTATTTTCTGCGTCATCTGCTCCCTGCTGAGCCTATCCATCATGCTCCCCGCCTGGAAGGCGTTCCAGTATAAATGGTAGAAGACCTTTTTAAGCGTATCCGGCGAGTTATTAGTGTACCTCAACGTTTGGGTACCGGCAAAGCGGTTAGATTTGACGATCATTTTGACCTCCATCGTATAATCAACGTGCTGCTGCCAGTATCCGGTCTGTGCGTATGCATATGCGCGGTGCATCACGATTACTAATTGCAGGATAATCATTTTCCGCATAACTAAATTTTGAGATGGGAAAAATGCAGCCAAAAGAATGCCGGTCATATATCGCCTTCATTTTGAAAACTTTAAAAGGTACAATAAAAGCCATAATGTCCGCTTTCGATGCACTGGTGTCCGGTTCAGGGTTTGTCATGCCTGGCGGACAAGGCAGTTAAACAAATAAATAGAATTAGGCACTTAATTGCGCAAGCAAGTTCAAATCAGAAAGGAATTGGTTCGAGAAATGTCCTGTTTGGGGCACTTCGACCCCGACAATCCTTCGGGGTTTTTTGTATTTGGAAACTGGACGGGCCGCTCACCAAATACAGTGAATATCTCAATGCACGCAACACATATACACTCTGCTTGACTTAATATATGCGTCCGAATACTTCGTCTTAACTTTGTTTAATGCTACCATTAGCGCCTCATCCTTATAATATGCAAACGCGATCATCCAGACGATGACTGAGCCCCTGATCGTTCTTAATCCGGACATGCGCGTCAGAACCGCCAACGCTGCTTTTTACAAGACTTTCAAAGGCACTCCCGAAGAGACCGAAGGATTTTATTTTTATCAAATTGGCAAAGCGGTTTGGAATTTTGACGAATTGCGCGACAAGTTAGAATATATCTTCACCGGAAACAAAAAGAGCGAAAGTTTTGAGCTATCGCTCGATTTTCCGCAGCTTGGGAATAAGACGCTTGTTTTCAATGTCATGCAATTGGACCATGACAATGTCAAAAGCAGTCGTTACCTGATGGCCATACAAGATATTACGGACCGGGCCAACTACCTGCGGGAGCTAAATTCCAACAAAGAATATTTTAGGCTCCTCGTCCAAAATGCGTTTGACATCATTACTATTTATAGTGTCGACGGCACGATCAAATATCAAAGTGAATCGGTGGAAAGGGTACTCGGATATCAACCTGCCGAAAGAGTCGGCAAAGGCGAAAAAGAAGATTTACTTCATCCGGAAGATGTCGAGAAATACAACCAGATGTTCTATCGCTGCCTGAGCGAGACAAATGGGGTCGTCAACGAATCGTTTCGGCTCCGACATAAGGACGGCTCCTATCGTCTCATCGAGGCTGTTTTCATGAATCTTCTGGAGAATCAATATATCAACGGGTTGGTAGGAAACTATCGCGATATAACCGAACAACAAGAGGTTGCAAGGCAAAAGGAAGAATTTATCGCCATTGCCAGTCATGAACTAAAAACCCCGGTAACGAGTATTAAAGGATATGCTCAAATCATCCGGGAACATTACCTCGGCTCGAGTGATACTGAGGTGAATGGCTTGATCGAAAGGCTTAACATCCAGGTTGGCAGGCTGTCCACTTTAATTGAAAATTTGCTGGACATCACTAAGATAACTGCGGGCACGTTGGAATTGCGGTTAACCGACTTCGATATTAACGATCTGATTTCAGAGTTAGTGGAAGAATGGAGGAAAACCACAAAAATAGCAATCATCACTGAATTGCAGCCCTCCGAGAAAATAAGAGCCGACCGGGCACGGATCGCCCAGGTGATCACGAACCTCCTCTCCAATGCAGTCAAATATTCATTGGCTGCAGAACGGATCATAATCCGGAGTTCATTTACGGAATCCCTTGGAAATGAAAAGGCAAGAGTAATGGTGAGTGTGCAGGATTTTGGCATAGGGGTCAGCATAGAACAGCAAAAACTTATTTTTGAAAGATTCATCCGCGTAAAAGGCGAGACAACCGATTCAATCCCTGGTCTTGGCCTGGGTTTATACATCTCCTCCCAGATAATCAGGCGGCACGAGGGGGCCATTTGGGTGAAATCCTCCGGAGCCAAGGGCTCAGTATTTGGATTCACCTTACCCGTAGAGAACCAGGGAGCCGAGGCAAAAAAGATCTATTAGCCGGCTCCGGAAGGCCGGCGCTTTTGTCTATGCCCGTCTCGATCCGGAGCGTGCCGTAAGGTTACTATTGCTCCGGCCGAAAAGATAAAATGGCTCTTCGCCAAATAAAGCGTACCTTGCAAATGTTATTTGAGTTTGCATCGGTACAAATTAATTATCCAGTCATTTTTCTTCTGCTAGTTAGTCTCTGCTTTTTGCCTTCTCATTTTATTTATTTAACTTTTGTGTTATGAACATTTATGTTGCCAATTTGAGCTTCGACCTGGTGGACGAAGATCTCAAAGCGTTCTTCGTTCCTTATGGAGAAGTAAGCTCTGCCAGGGTCATTTTGGATAAGGCGACGGAAAGGTCGCGCGGTTTCGGATTTGTGGAGATGGCCGATGATGCTGCCGGCAGGAAAGCAATTGCAGCGTTGAATGGCGTTACGGCCGGCGGCCGGCCTATGAAGGTCAACGAAGCCAAACCCAGGTCGGAAGGGAATTTTGAGGGCCAGGGAGAAAGGAATTACAATAACTCCAGCAGTTACAACCAGACTATTTATTAACTTTCCGCAACTACAGAAAAACTTCAATATGACCATCGAACAGATAGAGCGTTTCATTGGTGCAGATCCGGACCGTTCCTCCAAGATCATTCTTAAAGCAAGAACGGTCGAAGGTATATTTATCAAAGCGCCCGACTTTTTGGAATTAAAGAAAAAGAACTTTTGGCGTATCGTATCGGTGTACAGGCTGCAGGAATACCAGGAGTCGAAGGACATAAACTTATCCCGCATCTTTAATGGCCAGGAATTCATTAAGCTGTCCTCAAAAGGCTAAACAGGACGAATTGTCAATACAATCCTCATGAATATTAGGATATCCAATATCAGCTTGAATACTACCGACACCGAACTAAGGAAATTGTTCTTTCAATACGGTAATGTCGATTTTGCCAAGGTAAATCGAAATTCGTTGAATGGCCGGTCCTTAAAGAGTGGAGAGGTTTGCATGCCGGTGATGGCCCAGGCCAGGCAGGCAATACTATCTCTTGATAAGACGATCTTCGACGGAAAGATCATTTCCGTAAGCGAGCTTCCTGCAGAACTCTATTGAGGCAATCATGTAAATGCCGGCTGCAGCGTTAATGATAGCCGTAGCACACCGCATTGATATTCATTCCGGCACCTACCGAGGCAAACAATACCAGATCCCCTCTTTTTAACTCGTATCCCCCCAATGCCGATCTCCTTACCAGATCGAACAAGGTAGGGATGGTGGCGACCGAACTGTTGCCTAACCACTGAATGCACATGGGCATGATATTTTCAGGGGGTTCGGCAATACCGTATAAGCCATAAAAGGCCTTTACGATCGCTTCGTCCATTTTTTCATTAGCCTGGTGTATAAATATGGCCTTGAGAGATTCAATGGAATAACCGGACTTGTCCAGGCACTCCTTCATTGCGAGGGGTACGTGGCGTAAGGCATATTCGTATACCTTACGGCCTTTCATCTTCAAGTATCGCGCGTGACCGGGCTTTTCGGGGCACAGCGAGCTTCCCAGATGTATATAATCCGTTTCCTCGCCGCAGTCCGAGCGAACAGTCGCAGACAGCAGACCCAGGGCATGCTCGTTCACCTCTTCATAACTGAGGACGATAGCCCCGGCTCCGTCTGAAAAGATCATGCTGTCACGATCGCGCGGATCGAGGACGCGGGACAGGGTATCGGCGCCGATGATCAATGCTGTTTTCGCTATTCCGGCCTTGAAAAAAGCATCGGCGTGTATCATTCCCTGGAGCCATCCCGGACAGCCGAACACGAGGTCGTAAGGCACACATGAAGGATTCGATATCCCCAGTAGTCTTTTTACTCTCGATGCCAGCGATGGAACCAGGTCCGGCGATGACACACCGTTTTTCATGTCGCCGAAGTTATGGGCAACGATGATCTGGTCCAGCCATTCCTTGCCGATACCACTGTCCGATATAGCCTTTGCAGCTGCTTTTGCGGCTAAATCGGAAGCCGAAAGTTCTTCCCCGGCATAGCGCCGCTCGAAAATACCGGTGATCTTAGCGAATTTCTCTATGACCCTGGCCGGCGTGTTCTCTTCGGGGACGCTGTTTTGCGTATAAAACCGATGCGATAGAAAATCGCTGTTGCGGATGATATTTTCTGGAATACAGGCGCCGGAACCGGCGATTATTGAGCGATACATATAGGAAAGCCGTTAATGGAATAGAGGGACGCATTCAAATTAAAAAGCCCCCGGAACTTCGTTTCAGAGGCATTGTTGTTGCGGTCCTTGCAGGTTTTTGGTGCCTACCAACGGTTACCCCGGTCACGCTGGAACGAGCCGCTGTCCGATTTAGGCTTGGCTTTGGAGACAGATATCGTTCTTCCGTCTGCCTGCGCCCCATTGAGCTCTTTCATTGCTTTCTCGGCTGCCTCGTCGGGCATTTCCACGAATGCAAATCCCCGAGACCTTCCCGTCTCTCTATCTGTAATTACTTTTACAGAGGTCACTTCACCATATTTGCTAAACATAGACTTTAATTCTCCGTCTGTCACCCCAAAACCGAGGTTTGATACATACATATTCATAAAAACAAATTTAACAGTTTAAACTTCGCTACTATAAGCGTCCCACATTGGCAACGTCCACGGCCTGCAAGCCTAATGGTCCCATTTCCAGCCGGTAATTCACTATGTCACCTTCCCTGACGGGATAAGTCGTCCGCCAGCTATGGAATGGGATCGTTGTTGCATCCTTTTGAAGAATACGTCCCGCGCCGCTGAATTTTTCAAAATATTCGATCTTTCCCACTTTCAGCGGATCTTCAGCCTCTTTGCTTCCCGCACCCTCATCGGCATGTTCTTCCTTGTATCTTGTCATAATTTTCCTTTTTAAATAAGTAATTATACTTTACCAAAGGCCGTCCCTGTGACACTTAAGTTCGAAATAGCCAAGTTCATACGGCAAAAATTAAAAATGAAAAATGATCTGAGGAAGGCAAAAAGTAATAACGACTAAAATGCGGAGCAGGATAATTGCCGTTACTGGATGCGAGGCTCAAAATAGCAAAGCGAATATAGACCTTTATTTCCGCAATAGCCGATAATTCCTATAAAACTGCCATTTAAATCTCAGTCAGTTAAATATTAGGTAATTACCCTTTTTTGGGCTAATTTACAAGAATCCTTTCACATGGCTTTCCTATAAGTTTCTAAACTCCTTTCTTATGCAAATACGCATTGGCAATTTGAACGTGATGACCACGCAGAAGCAGCTTGCCGAGCTTTTCTTTCCTTTTGGAAAAGTGACCTCGTCGAAGATCGAGAGTTCCAATCTAAAAGGGCATTCAAGAAGGATAGGATTTATAGAAATAAATAATTCATGTGGAAAAGAGGCCATCCAAAAATTGCACCTGCTGCTCTTTATGAATTCCTACATCGAGGTGGACGAAGTGTTCTGCTAAACAAGCCGTTTGGCCTTGCCTTTTCGCTTTGCGCCGAGGCGCAGCTGTCCGGCGTGAAGCTCCCACCACCGGCAATCTTAGCAAGTTTGCAACATGCAGCGTACTTCTGCGTCTCATATGTACTTGCACACCCATCTTTTTCATATCAGCCTGTATGACCTGGTCTCCCTGGGAACCTTGTTCTCAGGGCTGACGCTTGCCCTGCTTTTGGGTTTCGCCAAAAGGGCGGATCAAAAAGCCCACTTGTTTTTAAGTTTGGCTCTGGCCGTGATCGTTCTGAAGACGGGCGGGCTTACACCGTTGCTTCTACCGGCGCTGGGTCCGCTGCTCTATTTTTATGTACGGGCGCTAACCCGCCCGGGCCGGCGATTCTGCCGGAAGGATATGCTGCATTTTTGCCCCTTGCTGGTAGGCTTCTGGCTGCCGGCCTGGCTGGTATTGATGGCGGCGATCACGTATCTATACCTGTCGCACCGGCTGATAGCCGATTTCTATCGCAGGCTGCGGCCGGTGCTGATGGATAGGCCGCGTTTTGCTTTCCGGCGACTGGACAGGGCGTTGCTCCTGCTTGGACTGGCCGGCGGGTTATCGCTGCTGGGTGATCCGTTCTATGTGATCCTGGCGGTGGCAGGGATGGGAATGGCCGTGGCATCGCTGTTGAAAGCGGATGGCGGTGTTCAGCTGACAACACCCATAACGGATAGAACGGATGCGAGGGAAAAAGGCCGAAGACTAAAAGAGGCCGTGGCCGTAAACCGCCTCTACGAGGACCCTGAGCTGACGGTGACCACCCTGGCGGTAAAGCTGAAGATCCAGCCGCATGACCTGTCCCGGATCATTAACATGGGGTTGGAAAAGAATTTCAACGACTTTATCAACGAACTCCGGGTTCGTGACATTGCCCGGAAAATGCAGGACCCCGCCAACGACCAGCTCACGCTGCTGGGTATCGCCTATGAATCGGGGTTCAATTCCAAAACGACTTTCAACCGGGTTTTTAAGGAAATGACCGGCAAAACGCCGGTAGAATACAAAAACAGCCTGAAAAATGAGGTCCCAAATGATAAGTTGGCACCCCGCTCACGGATCCGACCGGTAATATTGCGTTCAGAAGGCCTGCCTGGTTGGGCTGCCAAACCATCAACACGCAATCGTATGTTTAGAAATTACCTTAAGATCGCTTACCGCCAGCTTCGGAAGGACAAGCTATATGCCGCTATCAAAGTCGGGGGCTTTGCCCTGGGTATCGCAGCCTGTTTGCTTATCGCCTTATATATCAGGGACGAAACAAGCTACGATAGATCGTACCCCGATGCCGACCGCATTTTCCGCCTGGAAGGCGTCGGAGGCTGGACAGGAGCGGACTGGCCCCTGCCAATGTCCACCGCTATTGCGCATGATTTCCCCGAAGTAGCCTGGTCAGGAAACATGGCACCGAATATGGGTATCGAAGTACGACGCGCCGACCAGCCGCAAAACACGTACGAACAATTCTACATATATGCCGATCAGGCCTTCCTCAACGCTTTCGGCCTACCCATGGTATGGGGTGACCGCGCGACGGCTTTAAAGGAGCCCCTGACGATGGTGATCTCCAAAAGCATGGCCGATCGATACTTCCATGGCCAGAACCCGGTGGGACGGGCTATGTATCTCGATAACGACAAGGCTCATCCTTACCGGATAACCGCAGTGATGGCCGATATTCCCTCGAACTCCCATCTGCATCCGTTCAATTTTATCCTTACACAGGCCGGTAAGGAATTCTGGGAGGGCGAGGCAACGAACTGGGGCGCCGCCAATCATTGGGTCTACATTAAACTCAAAGCCGGTGTCAATGTGGCCGCATTTACGGAAAAGCTCACCGCCGATCTGATAAAAAACTATTTTCTCCCCGAATTCATCAAAGGAGGTGCGAAAGACGCTGAAAACGAATCGAAGAAATTCCGTTTCTACCTTCTGCCGGTGGAAGATATTAACCTCTATTCCTACAATATGCCGGATGGACTCCAGCACGGGGACATTCGCTTTATCTGGCTGTTCGGCGCCATTGCCGCTTTCATGCTTATCATCGCTTGTATCAACTTTATCAACCTTTCGACCGCCAGATCGGCTAACCGCGCCAAAGAGGTCGGACTGCGAAAAGTCGTTGGTTCCTATCGCAGCAGCCTTATCAACCAATTCCTCACCGAATCGATGTTGTACAGCCTTGTCTCCTTTCTACTGGGCCTGCTGATCGCTTGGCTGACACTACCCTATTTCAACACACTCGCATCAAAATCATTGAGGATGCCCTGGGGGGAATGGTGGCTAGTGCCGGTCATCCTGGTCTCCGCCCTGCTCGTCGGGGTGCTTGCCGGGTTATATCCCGCCTTTTATCTTTCGCGGTTCCGGCCGATGCAGGTATTAAAAGGTTCTATCGCCGGCGGGACCAAAAACCCGATACTGCGCAATGGCCTGGTGGTCTTCCAGTTCACGGCTTCGATCGTTCTAATCATCGGCACTATCGTGATCTATGATGAGACCCATTACATCCTCAGCCATGAAGTAGGTTTCGATAAGGACCAGGTGATGATATTGCACGGCACCAATACGCTGGGGGACCAAAAGATAAAGGCATTCAAGAACGAACTTACCTGGAAGATAGCTTCGGTAAAAAGTGCGTCCATAAGCGATTATCTCCCCATATCCGGCGCAAGGGTGAACGGCAACACCTTCTGGAACGAAGGAAGAAGCAAAACAGACCCCGGCGTTTATGGGCAACGCTGGCAGGTGGATGATACGTATCTGGAGACGATCGGCATCAAGCTGGTCGAAGGCCGGAATTTTTCATATGACATCACCGATGACACGGCGGGCAAGACAGCCATCATCAACGAAACAATGGCCCGGGCTCTGCACCTGAAAAACCCGGTAGGCAAGGTCATCACCAACAACTATGATAATTTTAGAATTGTGGGGGTGATACGCGATTTCAACTTCCTGTCCCTGCGCTACGGAATTGGCCCCATGATGCTTCAGTTCGGTGTCAGTTCTACCATGATGACGGTAAAATTCAGCGGCGGCGACGTGCAGCGTACCATTGCGGATGTGTCGGCACTATGGAAAAAATTCTCGCCCGACCAGCCGATCCGTTATACTTTTTTGGACCAGGAATTCGCGGCGATGTATGCCGATGTGCAGCGTACCGGCAGCATCTTTACCGCTTTTGCGGCACTGGCTATTACCATCGCCTGTCTGGGTCTTTTCGCCCTAAGTGCCTTCATGGCCGAGCAACGCAGCAAGGAGATCGGCATTCGGAAGGTATTAGGCGCCAGCGTGCTGGGCATCACCACCTTGTTGTCGACCGACTTTTTAAAGCTGGTGCTGCTGGCCATTCTTATTGCCTCGCCAATTGCCTGGTGGGCTATGAACAAGTGGCTACAAGCTTTCGCCCCCGCCTACAGGATCACTATCGGCTGGTGGATGTTCGCGGCAGCCGGGCTCGGCGCTGTGTTGATTGCACTGGTGACCGTAAGTTTCCAGAGTATCAAAGCCGCCGTCGCCAACCCGGTAAAGAGTCTTCGGTCGGAATAATCGGGCCGCCGTTTTCATCCTGGCAGAAATTGGCTTATATTCGGACGCAAATTTTTTCTATGCCAGAGCAATGGAGTAACTTTTTTGTGATGGTGGGCGGCGGCGCGGCGGCACTTGCAGGTCTGATCTTCGTCGCGATGTCGATCAATCACGAGATCATTATCCGAAATACGACACATAAGAACCGGGCAATAAATATGTTGTCGGGCTTTACAGCAATTTTCATGGCAAGCAGTATTGCGCTCATCGGGACTCAACCGCTTTGCGCTCTCGGCGTGGAGTGGCTTGTTTTGTGGATCATCGCAACGGTTATCTTCATCAGGGGTTATGTTGTAGCGATCCGGTCGGGCATGAGCTTTATTGGCTTGAATGTGCCGCGGCTTGCAGGCGGTACACTATGCTACCTCGCGGAACTTATTGGCGCCATTTTACTTATTCTCGGGTACAACTCAGGACTTTATATCGCGGCTATCGCCATCGTCGTTCTATTTGCGTTCCTCATTTCGGGGGCATGGCTCCTGATGATCGGTATCTACGAAGATCGGGCTAAGTGATTTCCATCAAGCCAATTCCTCAGAAACTATTTCTGTCGTCGCTCCATCCTTTATAGCTGTCGCAGAATAAAGCGTTGTATCCATGTCTGCAACCGTCAAACAAAAGGATCTCCTCTCCGGTAAACGCATCTACTGCCGATATCAACGCCGGCGCGAATGTCGTACCGACGATCAGGTTTTTATGTATCTCATGTATCCGGCCGTAATACCTGATCTTGAATTTCGTATTTCCCGAAGGCGCAATCAACTTGCCTTGCCAAACGCCATTGGTGTTGGTGTTTTGGGGATTTGTCTCAAAAAAGCCCTCCAGATAGGCAGGACCCAAAAGTTCGATTGCGGGTTTTACCGGCTTATGTTTGGTCGATTTCTTAAAAAATCCAAAGAGTCCCATCGTTATGTTTAAATTGCCTCGATCGAAAAACGGGTGAATTTCTCCTTTCGGTTGTATTCCGATACCATCACGTGGCCTTCTTTGGCAGGAAATACGTTGATCTTCACACTCCCGTCCTTGTGCGGGATCGTCCGAACGACCTTCCTGTGGTTGACATCGTAGATGTAGATATTGGCCTCGTCGTCGATAACCATATAATTGGTCCTGGTATCCGGGTTGATGACTTTGTAAAAATCTTTTTTGTCGAGTGTGTACAGGATGGCCGTC